>Ga0187848_10003471_pt1 | contig 11487 bp, 20 predicted proteins | sample June2016WEW_4_40_FD_132424 | JGI IMG/M metagenome (GOLD analysis project Ga0187848, IMG submission 132424) | Peatland microbial communities from SPRUCE experiment site at the Marcell Experimental Forest, Minnesota, USA - June2016WEW_4_40 | ecosystem: Environmental > Terrestrial > Soil >... | reverse complement strand
GCGGCTGCGGAAGGAGCCCCGGAAGCTGGCCCAGAGGGCCGCGAATAGGCGGCAAGGCGAGAAACGGCGGAGAACGGTCAATTCACACTTTATCAATTAGATCGAAGTTTGCGAGAACCACAGTCATTTAAACACGCGCCGCAAGCTGGATGTATACTGAACCAGCGTTGGGAATCCAATATGGAAGTTCCGGCTTTAAGGCAACGTGATGGACCACACCCCGCTTGTGCGCCCAGGCTTAATCAAGATTGGCGACTTCCACGTCGATGGCAGGCTCCTTATCGCCAATCTCAACGTCGTCAACAAGAAGGGGAAGCAAGTATGAATTGGAATCGAGTTGAAGGTCAATGGAAAGACTTTGTAGGTTCGGCGCGCTCGCACTGGATCAAACTCACCGACGATGACTGGCAAACAATCGCCCGCAAGAAGGAGCATCTGATTGCGCGCATCCAAGAGCGATACGGAATCGCGAACGAGGAAGCCGAAAGGCAAGTCGACGAGTGGTCGAGCGCAGCGTGGATCACGGTGCCAACATCCCACGTGTGAAACGCTCTTCCCTGTTCAGTCCTAAGTGCGCTTGACAACACCGGAACTGGCGTGGCAGTCAAACAGGCGCTAAACTGTTCTGTTCTGGAAACACCGATGCCAACAAAACTAAAACCTGAAATCCTCGTCGCAGCCATTGAAGGCTTCGAGGCGCAGAAGAAGAGTATAGACGCTCAGATCGCAGAGCTTCGTCAAATGCTTTCTGGTGGCCCAGCCGAATCTGCCACCAAACCAGAAACGCCGAAGCGGAAACGCAGAAAGACGAGCGCCGCTGGTAGGAAGGCGATTGCTGAAGCACAGCGCAAAAGGTGGGCTGCTTCCAAGAAGGCGGCTCCCAGAAAGGCGATTGCCCACCCGAAGAAGGCAGCGAAGAGAAAACTGTCACCCGCACGCAAGGCGGCACTACTGGCGAACCTGGTGAAAGCACGAGCCGCCAAAGCAGCGAAAGCGGCGAAGTAGGCCAGGATCAAGAAGGCGGCAGAGTCAGGCTGCGCCAGCTAAGAAAGCGAGGTCCAGAAGGCTGCTGCACAGGTGGCGAACCCTGCTCAATAGTCAGGTTCATAGCCGAAGGTTCACCTCAATCGTCGCCGTTGCCGCTACCGGCCTTTAACTCAACGACGTAATGAACTTCGTTGCGCCTTTTGCCAGAAGGGGCAAAGCGGGCGATGACCACCCCGACCACGCCTTCCTCGATTAGAACGGTGTCACCGATTTCGAGCTTCGGTTCGTCGGAGCGCCGTCTGAGGATCTGGCGTGTCGATTCCTTCACCTCTCCATTGTGGCGCAGCGGCTCGAGTCAAGGCATGGGCGGAATCACCTCGAAGCCAAGCAAAGAAGTCCTGCCGGGAAGCGTGGCCGATGCGCTCGCCTGCCAACGCTTGCGCCCAAAGCCACCGCCGCCTGGACGGTCAGCCCTTGGGCCGATCCGTCTTCTGGCGTGCTTCGTTGATACTTAACGTTCGGCCTTCAAGGGCCGTGCCATTCAGGGCATTGATCGCTTTCACCGCTTCCACATCATTCGTCATTGCCACAAATCCAAAACCACGTGGTCGTCCAGATTCACGATGAGTGACGATGTTGACACGCTCGACAGGGCCGTAGTTTTCAAAGAGCGAGCGGAGCATATCTTCCGTTGACGTAAGACTCAGATTCCCGACGAAGATGTTTTTCATTTCTGACGCTTCCCTCTGCCGCCGATGGACGGCACTGCACGCCGGATCACGTTGTACCCGCCAATCTGTCCCAAGGTCATGGTACACCCCAAGATCTCCGAGGATCTATGCCCCAACACGGTGTTGCCGGGACACTGAAAAAGAGCACGGTTTCAGCTTGGAAGAAAGAACTCCGGGCCAAGCGGTGAAGTGTGGCACACCACTCCCGGCGTTGATGCGAATTCTACCGTTCGATTTTCATTTCAATGACCGCAGAGTTTTAAATCATCATCGAATCCGACGTTGCCGATAAGTGGCGACCGGGCGATTTCCACCGGACTTTTTAGTAGTGCGATCCTCGCGCTGGCGCACCCGGCGGCCCGGGTCATACGAACCGTGCACGCGTCGCGGCCGGGCGCGGGCGGCAGACCGGTGTGCTTCCGGCACCGCCCGCACGTGGCGCTGGAAAGCGGCTACTGCGATCGTCCGCCCGCGACTGGGGAGATTCCGGGAGCGCGGGACGCATAACGCACCGACTCCGGCCGGACGTTTCCCGCTCATTGCAGACGCGGATCAGTGGCGAATACCGCTTCACTCGGGGGACAACTGCAGCATTCCAAGAGGGCGCCGGCGTTGCGCGGCTGCCAACGCTTCCCTCTGGCTTCGGGGGCGATTTAACAGCAGACGAGCCAGTCGTCGGAGGCGGCAGGCACCCACGTTAACTCGACAACATCCGGCAATTCTTCTTGTTTCCGGTCGTGAATGTACGCGCGGGCAACGGCCATCGCGTGTTCCTTGGCCTTTGCCTCGCTGAACTGGTGGACGCCGTGAATTGTCGCACTCGGACCGTAGAGGAGCACCCTCCACTCGTTGAACTCCGAAATCACGAGGAGAGTGAGGTAATGATATTGAGCCTTAAACCCGGACATCGATCGAAACATAACCGCCTCCAGGAAGGCAATCACCCACGACCGCCGCAAGCCTGCACGGCGGCCGTGCTTCCCACGATCACTATAGGACGGCTGGATCCGAAATACAACCGAATCTCCCAGACGAGGTGCTCCGCTTCCAATCAACCCAACCCGCGGAGTCCATCGCAGGGTTGCTTAGCTGAGAGGGCGCAAGAGATTTCCGGGTCTTGACATCTGTAATTTGGCGCTAAAATAGAGAATACAAAGGCTTGGCCGCCCTTATTGGCTGAGGAGGTTTAAAGCCATGCTGCGTGCCTTTCACCATCGAATCCACGGACGGGGAGAGCCAATCCACCCCACCGCCGAATCCGCCCTATGGGCTGCCGGCGCTTTGATCGCCACACTTCTGGCCATTGTGATTCTGTTCCTCGGGGTCTTCGTGACCCGGGCAATCTAAAATTCGCCAAGCACCCGAATGTTGGATAGCGGAGAAGTATGCCACGCCCGATTAATGATTTGCCGGGAGCCGAACCCGTGAACGGCTTCGGTGCTCCTGCGGGTCCGCCTGCTACCCTGCATGCCGGCACCGAGTTGCGCATCACCGTGCCGAAGCTCCGCCAGCCGAGCGAGACTATCGAAATCTACTGGAGCGAGATCCAAGTCGACGGGCAGCTCTATCGCGTGCCGCGAAGGGCACTGGAGACGGCCCTGGCAGCTTGAATCTGGCATTAACGGCGCGCCACAGCCTATCCGCCCGGCGAGTCGTGCATCCTGCCCGCACTGCGGTGCTGCCGAGTTGCGGAACAAGGGTAGCTATATTCGCCGGGGGCTTGTCCTGCTGTTGCGGGGCTTCAAGTGACAAAACTGTGCCCGCAATCGAACTGGACCGGTGGGTGCTCAGAGCGCGTCCGAAATCGAAACCTGCACCCGAAGATAGAGATTGCTGATCCCGAACATTTCGAGCGGCACCTCCAGAACCGCCCCAGGCTGGACCCGGGGCGGCACGCGGACGTGCAACGTGCGCTGCTCCTCCAAAAGCCCCGAGCGGCACACTCCAGACAGCGGAAAAGGAAGACTTGGCCGGTCCCGCCGCACTCCGGACACGCACCGAACACCGGCACGCCAACCGGGATCGTGCAACCGCAGCACGCCTCCGCCGGCGAGAGTGCCACGTCCAGCGTCAGACTTTCCGCCCGCTCGGCCTTGGGCACATTCCAGCCGGTGAAGTTGCGGAGATAGCGCTCGCGGAAGGCGTCGAACGAAGGCTTGGTCTGTTCGGGCTGGCCGAACAGCGAGATGGGCTCGGGCGCGATCGGCCAGCTGGGCGGCTGGTGCCGGACCGGCACTTCCGTCCCGCGCTCCGGCTCGCCGAAGTCGCGGTCGTGCGCGCGTCGGCGGTCGGGATCCGACAGGACCTCGTAAGCTTCGTTGATCTCTTGGAATCGGGATGTATCAGCCGGTCCAGGAATATCCGGGTGCATGCGCCTGGCAAGCTCGTGGTAGGCGGTGCGGATTCCCGCGGGCGATTCGTCGCGGGAAACGCCGAGGACGACGTAATAATTCTTCGCCGGCATCGCGTGTTCTCCCGATTGAATTATACACAGGACTCGCGGTCGGCGACCATTGCTCGTATTTCGGTTCGGTGAGCTCGTCTTCTCCCTTTACCGCACGACCTCTCCCCAATACCGGAGAACACCGCCCGTGGTTAACGCGGCCGTCGTTTCGGTTTACACTTTTCGAATTTCCTGCGATGCTGGCGCCGGCGGACCTGCCCGCGTCCACCGGAGACTTCTCGGCGCCGCATCCTTGCCGGCCGGTAGTCTGTGCTTCACTACTTCTGCGACGGCAGTATCCGACAGGCGCCGCGGCTGAAGGCGGATAAATTCCAGCCCATCGGGTTGCCACGCGATGGTATTGGTTTTGAGAATGGGGAGAAGAAAACCGAGAGAATCACCACCGACTCATTGCTTACAGAGATAGCCCTATTGAGGCCAATTGAGCACGGGCGCGTGCTGACCGGATGGGTAGCATTCTCCATTCCTGCGGACCTTGCGCGTAAGCTCAGAGACAATCCGCGCCTCATGCGTGGAGCGATTAGGTCCAAGGACTATCTTGCACATACATATTCTGTTCCTTTTACGATAGGGGACATAGCCAACAGCAAGAACTACGTACCGGGAGTCGAGTAGATAGCAGCGGATATCTCATCAGATATGTGGTCGATGTTTTAGGCTTTACTTCTGGCCCCGTCGGATGGGCATCACCATGGATCTTGAAGTATGATGGACCCTTGGAACCGGGCTGAAGGTCAGAAACCACAACTGCCAGCAACGGCCGCCGTTTAGTAGATTGCTGCCATATTCCGGCGTTGACTGCAGGACAGCTTGTGCTTTCGGCAATCCTGGGTACGCGACAAGTGCGAGGGTGATCCGTCAACAGGCGTCCGACCTTGGCGCTCAGTTGAATCACACCGATCAGCGAGGAACGCGAACCGTAAGGCCCGAAAGCGGCGTGCCATCGAACACTTCGATTACTTCTGTCTTGGCGGCGTCGTAGGTACCTGGGAAAAAGATCATGGGCGAAGCCGCGAATTGCGTCGACAGGATGAACCTAGCAGCTTCGACTCGATGGAAAGTGAAGCGGCCATTTGCATCCGTGCGTGTCTTCAACGCAACTTCTGGACGGTACTCGCCAGTGAGAGCATAAAACAGATACACATCTGCGCCTGCAACCGCTGCCCCTGCTGCGCCAATTATGGCCCCACTCACGTTTACGTTGCCGAGACGGACACCGGTCGCGGCGCAGCTTCCGTTCACAGGAATGTTCACCTTGAACTGCACGTCTTCGGTGGTGTCGTCATCAGGTGTGAAGGTCAGGCGGTAATCGCCGGTCGCAAGCCCGTTCAGTTCGTATTTGCCGGCCACCCCAACCCGCGCTTTGTGCTCACCGTCTTTCCCGGACGCAGTTAGGGTTCCAGCTATTATTCCCGTTTGATATGCCGGGCCCACAAAGCGAATAACTCCGACGATGTCGCCGCCGACGCGGGTTGGGAGCGAGCGCAGAAATCTCAGGTCGTCCGTGGCTTCGCTCAACGGAGCCGTCCGAGTGCATTTTTGAGTTCGTATCTTTCCGTCTTTGCCCCGCCAGCCGTACACCAAATACCGAGTACCCACTTTGAACTGATAGTCGTTAGTCGTGCCGAAACCATAAACGTCAACGAACGCGTCCGGCATATCCTCTAACGCCTCCTCGACGTGGAGTCTCACTTTCTGCACCGTCGCTTGAACCGAGTGTCCGCCCCGCTCAACCACATCCGATACGGTTACCACGGAGATCGCCTCGCCAACGAACGTTGGACTGCCATGGTGGGACGCGTACCACTCACAAGGGGTCCCTGGCGCGAAGCACAGGCCCGCACACGTACGAACGGCGATGGAGAGGATCAACGATAGGATGGTCAGAACCACTTTCGCCTGCGCCATGCCTCCGTACTATACCCAACTCAACTGTCGTAAACAACGGTGTCCTTTCCGCTCTTATCTCATATGGTCTTGAATCAGTACCCATGACTGCTTCCGGCGCCCGATGTCGTGATACGCGGTACAATAGACGGTTCGCTTCAACCTAGCGTGATGAACACCGTCTGCATCAGCCCCCGAGGCAAAACGCGGGCTGGCGAAGGTGGCCGGCATCGTATCCGGGCATCCGGGTCTGAGGCTGGATGTAGAAGGTCACACTGACAGCGTCGGCGGGGACGACTATAATCAGCGGCTTTCCGAACGACGCGGCGAGGTTGTGCGCGACTACCTGATACAGCAGGGAATGCCGGCGAGTTCAGTCACGGCGAAGGGTCTCGGAAAAACTCAGCCGGTGGCTTCCAATGACACTGCAGAGGGCCGGCAGCAGAATCGCCGGGTGGAGATAGCGATCTCCGGCGAGGTGATTGGCACGGAGATCGGTACGCCGATCACAGCCCGGTAGTCGGAGGGTGGTGACGCGATGCGGGGGCCGGCTGGCTACTGGTAGGCTAGCCTGGTCGCAGCGCAAAACAATCTTGATGCCGCCGCACGCTATCTACACGCGTGATCTGGGAAAGTGGCGCAATGGGGGCAAGAAGATCACTGTGCTGATGGGCGATGCCCCGCCGCACACGAAGAAACACACCCTGGATGAAGTGGTGAAAGCTGCTGAGAAGGTGGATCCCGCGAATGTTTTCCCGAACACTGGCTGGTGCGGGGCGAGACACGCTCATTGCCTTTGGCGAGATCGCGCGTCGCACCTGCGACATCATGGGTAGCACAGCGACTGGGCGCGCTGGGCCGCGAAGCCAGTCCTTACCGGCCCACATAAAACAGCAATGCTGTCCGGCAGCAACCGGAAGCGGCGTTGGAAGGAACAGCTGGGGCGGCGGCACTTTCGGCGACCGGCGATTTATCACAGCTCCGACGGATCTTCTTCCACTTCCGCCAGGTCCGGCTTGCCGCCTTCGATCTCGCGATCCTCTTTCGCCCATTCGGAGGGAAGGTCTTCGACCGGCTTGGGGATCTTTCCCTCTTTTACTTCCTTCTTGAGTTTTTTGTCGATTGGACTCATAACTTCAGTCTCCCACCTTTGTACACTACCCTCCGCGGACTTGCAAAAGTCGATGGTTTGCTTGAGCTGGGCCTCGGCATCGGAGGATAGCGGTTACCTGCCGATTACCTTCACGCTTCAGGGTGCATCGTGGGTTAAGATGACCGCGAATCTGTTGGGCGTGACTTGGGGCACGGACGCCGAAAAGCGGAAGGTGGGAACGGGTTTCGCGGGTGTCGAGGAGTGGTCGAGGGCGCATAGCCGGCCCGGCCGGCCACGTTCGACGAGATCTGGACGCTTGTCGAACAGACTCTCCTTGGATCGGGCGGCACTGGGAAAATGGCGGGTGTGGAAAGAACACGACCTAGACAAAGTTCAGAATAGGGCCCCCTCCGGGGAATTCGTACGAAGACCCGGAATAGTCGCGCCCAGCGGCCGGACGGAAGACGAGGAGGATCAGCAAGTGACGTGCAGTATAGCGCTGGTTCTGTCGAGATCCTCGTTCTTCAGCGCCTCGATCGCCTGAGCAGTGGGAAGAATGATCAGTTCAACGTTGCGATGCTTAGCATTGCGTTTCAGCTCGTCTGTCACTGGTAGGGCGGCGTGCATGCCTGTGCCCACGACCAGCCGGCGGCATTTCCAGGGTATTTCTTCCATCGAAGAGAGTGGCGTGTGTCCATAGGTACCCCGGAGTTCTTTGGATGGCTTCTTGTTGCGTTTCCGGACTTCCCCGCGCTCGATCACGACGTCGTGTTCGTAGGTTACGCCGTCAATCCGGATCCAACCGAAAGAGAAACCCTCGAAACGCATGCTGCCCTACATCACCCAGGAGCGCGAGGCTCTGTAGTCGGCAATTCTCGCAGGCAGCCAGTCCTTGAGCTGCGCCGCCATATAAAAGGTGGGCCGCAACAGATCGTCGTCGGGCGCAATCACGCCTTCGGCGATCGCCGTGGCCGCGAGGTCTGTCTCCGGGTAGATCCGAATACCCACCGTGATTTTTAGTGCGTCCAGATCGAGGGAATCCGTAAAAGCGAGACCCTCTTCGACCGTTGCCCTGGTCTCACCCGGCCCTCCCAGCATCAGAAAGCCCGTGCGTCGGATACCGGCATCCCGGAAGATTGCTGCGATGGTCCGCACCTCCTCGGCCCGGAACTTCTTGTGGAACCGCGTCAGCACGCAGTCCGACCCGCTTTCAAACCCGAGACTGACCTCGTGGCAGCCAGCTTTGGCCATCAACTCTGCCAGTTCGCGATCCACCCACTTCGGATACACGATGCACCACAGGTTGACATCCAGGCCCCGCCAGATGATCTCACGGCAAAGCCCCTTGGCATCAGATGGCGGAATGTTGAACGTGTTGTCCACCGCGCAGAAATTGCGGAAGCCGCACGCCGCAACCTGCTCCATCCACTGAGCAATGCTCTCCGGCGACCGCCTGCGAATATGCGTACCTTCGATCAGCTTAGTGGCGCAGAAACTGCATCCCATCGGACAGCCGCGCTTCCCTTGGACTGGTACCCAGAAATCGCGGCTCTGCCGCGCGGTCGGGAGCCAGATCTCGGGTTCGGGCAGTGGCAGGTCCGCCAGGCTGGTGCTGAAGATCACGCCGGCCGGGGGATGACCTGGAAGGTAAACGCCGGGCAAGCCATGCGGGTCGGAGCCGCTCTCCAACCGCTCCAGCAGCGCGGGGAATACCTTTTCCCCTTCGCCCCGGATTCCCATGTCGGCCTGGAGGAATCGCAGCACGCTCTCAGGAAACAGGCTGTAGCCGGGGCCGCCCAGAACGATCGGGGCATCGCATCGCCTGCGGCAAACTGCCACGATCTCTCGAACCGCCGGCAATAAGAATTTTGGCCTCGCCATGTTCTGGTCATCGATGTTGCGCACCGAAATGCCAATTACGCCGGGCCGGAATTCTTCGATACGCGTCTGGATCGCGGGTATCGCATCGCGCTCGGACATCAAGTCCAGCAGGGCGGTTTCATGGCCGGCCCGCCGGCAGGCGGCAGCAACAAATGCCAGCCCGAGCGGCAAGGGGATGATGACCGTCCTTTCGGTGTTGGCGGAAACCAGAAGAACTCTCATTGCCTAATTGCACGCCTGCCGAGGTTACGTTCCCTTTCGCCCTCCTCCTCAAGAGTATCAACGGAATGATCACCGGGAGGTCGCTAAGGAGCGACCCCCACACTGGACCCGATATCGTGCATCACGCGATTCCTGTTGTGCAGTCCTCGTACTCACAGCCGCTTCGTGATGCTATGGGCTGTTGGCGACAATAATCGACTTCCGCTGGGTCTCAGAGCGTCGTCTCCGAGAACCCGACTTTGCGGCACAATAATCCGGGTTTCCCCCCACGATCGAGCGCGTTCCGCGAAGCTACTAAGGGTCTGCCGAGATCTTTGACAACGGATACCCACCAGTGCCCGAGTTGGCTCGCCATTCGTGGAGGGACCGATTGTACCGCAGGCCGGATGAAGTCGGAGATCAATGTCTCGGAGATCTCTCGACCTGCGCACAACTGCCATCCATGAGCAATACGGCATACGCTTTCGCTACAACCATTTTCCACTGCCGTGAGCCTGACCCGACGAACTGGCGAGCAGTGTCAGGCCCCCGTGCACTTCGCGGCCTTCTTGATCAGGGGTGCAGCCTTTTTTGCGTCGTCTTCCGTTTCAAAACCGATGACCGCCGCAAACTTTCGCCCGATGACCTGCGCGACAAAAAAGGCGAGGTTGATTCCGCCTTCGGCTATCATTTGTGCGATGTTGTAACCCAATCCCGGCTTGTTGTCTCCCTCCACCAGCAGAGTCGGAATGGTGGCAGCGCCGAGCCCCGCCGCCCCGGCAGCAGCCGCCAATTTCTTGCCCGTGATTGGGAAAACTTCAATCGCCGCCTTTCCTTCGGCGGTGGGATGCCGATAGCCCATTATTACCTTGAGGTCCGCACCAGCCCTGGCAGGCGGTTCGATGGTGCTGGCAAGCGTTCCCGGCTTGTTGTCGACCTCGCTTCGCCACAAGATGATCTTCTTAACGGTGACTGGCATGTTTTGCCTCCAGTGAATACTTCACGCGGCGGGACTCGTTTTCTCCGAGCCGGCGCTCAGGGTAGGCCCGCAGCGCTCAACCAAGCTCTCCACCAACGTTAGCCGGTGGCGCAATTCGTCCCGAAAAGAACGGTGATGGGTGCGTCGGATCTCAATCAGCAGCCTGGTTTGTGCCGCTGCCAGCAGTTCGGCCACGATCGCAAACTCCTCGCTGTTAAGGTCGAGAGGCGCAAGACTCGTCGAGTTCATAGAAACCTCCTTTTCGCGGATACGCTACGATTTCATTTGACGCCGGCTGTGGCGGGGCGTCAAGGATCGTGCGCCGTAAGGTCGACTGCACAGGCAGCCGGCATCCGCGGGTACTCCACCCCCTGCGCATGGTGCCGATCATTTCGAAGACGTCTTAGGACTGTTGTTGGACCTCCGCGAGCGCGGGCCACCGGCATCCCCCGCTGCCTGACAGATGCGGCTCACTTGCTCATCGATATTCTGCAATTCCAAATCAAGTAATTCACTCCAAACGATCCTGTCCTCGATGGTCCTCCCGAAACCTGAGTTGCCTCGACATGCCCGCTCGGCATCCAAGTGTTCCAGACAGGCTTTCTTTTCAGCCAGCCGCGGCCAGATCGTGCTCGCACTGCACTTTTCGGACTTCGCACTGCCGGTTCCGACCAGCCGACCCAGTGAATGTTGATGGGTTGATGCCCGTGGGCGCGGAAAGAGGGCGTCCGCGATCAACGCAATGAGAAGCCCGACTACTAGCCCTACGGTAATCGCAGCCACGCAATAAGGCGCCCACCTCAGTCCCAGCGCACACGCGCCGAAGGCGGAAGGGATGCTGAAGACGAGCCCAAGCACCAACCCGCGCTTCCACCAGCATGTCGATCCTGCGGTCGCGCCGATGCTCAAGCCTAAGAACACATGACTGAGCCAGATCCACGCCAGCCCGTACCAAGGAATCGAGACAGCGAATCCATCCCTTGCCAGCCGCCAGCTCTGGAAACCGAAGATGACCCCCAAGCCGGTTGCCAGCAGGATCCTTCGGATCGCCGATTGATCCGCTCTTGACTCCAGAACCGGCATGGCCTCACCCGTGAACCAGTGGCCGGGGACAAGCGAAGCCGCCCAAGCGCCTAGCCAGCCCAAAGCGTCTTTTGCGAATACGGCGTCAACGCTTGGCCACAGGATTTCAGCGCGGCCCGTAGCAAATATAGGTCAACAGGCTCCGAAATGCAACAGTTCGCGGCGCGTCCCTTTTCGTGCT
>Ga0187848_10003469_pt1 | contig 11491 bp, 12 predicted proteins | sample June2016WEW_4_40_FD_132424 | JGI IMG/M metagenome (GOLD analysis project Ga0187848, IMG submission 132424) | Peatland microbial communities from SPRUCE experiment site at the Marcell Experimental Forest, Minnesota, USA - June2016WEW_4_40 | ecosystem: Environmental > Terrestrial > Soil >... | reverse complement strand
TCATCAACGGCAAGCCGGCCGTAACCTCGGGCGGCGCGACCGCCTGCGGCGGCGCGGTCGTCGCCGGCTCGGCGACGGTGTTCGTCAACGGCAAGCCGCTGGCGGCCGCGGGCGATCCGACGAGCGGCTGCGTAAGGTAGCGGCGGGCAAGGGGCCGGGCCAAATTTCCACAAAGCCTTTCCAAAGTTTTCCAAGCTTTTTCCAAGGGTTTTCCAAGGGTTTTCCAAGCCTTTTCCAAGGATTTCCAAATTTTTTCTTTGGGCGTTTTGTGGGATTTCAAGGGGTTGGAGGCGGGAAAAAGGAAAGTCGCGCTTTTTTGTGAATTCCGCCGCGTTTCGCGAGGGGCGCTCGCGCTATGGGGCGCGAGGCCGGATTGTCAGAAAATCAGGATAGCACGACTCTGCTTTTCCAGAAAGAAATTGCGGCGACCCGCCGCCGCGCCGTGAAAACGCGGCAGGGGCGTCCAAGAGGATCGGCGCCGATGCGGCGCCTGTCCTCGCTCGCGGGGAGAGGAGAAGACGAGGCGCCGTGCGCTCCTCTCCCCGTTCGCGGAGAGCGGCAGGACGAGAGGCCTGGGGGATTGGCCGCAGGCCTGACCGCCGCAACCCGGATGCTGCGGCGCCGCCGCCCGCTAGTGGCGCCGCTCGTCGCCGGAGCGGCTCGATTCGAACAGGAACCAGGTGCGGCGCTCCGCCTCGTCGATCCACGCTTCGATCAGGCTCGCGCTCGCGACGTCGCCGGCCTCGTCGCACACGCCGTGCGCCTCGCGCATCGACGCCGCCAGGCGCTGATTGTCGTCGCGCAGCTCCGCGAGCATGTCGAGCGGCTCGACGTAATCGGCGTCGTTGTCCGCCAAGCGCTGCTGGCGCGAGATTTCGCCGATCGAGTGCAGCGTCCGGCCGCCGATCTTGCGCACGCGCTCGGCGATCGCGTCGGTCATGGCGAAAATCTCACCGGATTGCTCGTCGAGCAGCAGGTGATAGTCGCGGAAATGCGGACCGGACATGTGCCAGTGAAAGTTCTTGGTCTTCAGATAGAGCGTGTAGACGTCGGCGAGCAGAAGGTTCATCGCCGCCGAAACGTCGCGCGTCGCGCTCGCGCTGAGGTCGGTGGGCGTGCGCAGCGGCGCGGCGCGGCGAATGTCGGCGTCCTTGGCGTCCTTGGCTTTCATCGGAACTCCTCCTCACGGGAAGATCGCCCCCCATGGCGGAAAGATTCCAACCTTGCCCGAGTTCGGCGGCGCCGTTCGCCGCCCGCTTCGGCAACGTAAGTCTAACAGACCCGGCACGCTCGGGCCAGGAGGCTGCGAAGCTGCGGCGCGAATTACCGATGCAAGGCGCCGGGCGACGCGGGCGGTTCGACGAATAAGCGCGCCCCTGCGCCTCACGGCGCAATCCGCGCCTCGGCGCAGGCTGCGACGCGCGGGCGGGCGAGGCGCACGATCTCGAGAATATCCCCTCCGTTGCCGGCGATGTCGGCGAGGGTGACGCTGTCGAGGGTGGCGAGAAAGGCGTCGGTCGCCCGCCGCAGCGCGACGCGCAGACGGCAGCGCTCGATCAGCGGGCAAGTGTTGGTCGCCGGATCGAAGCATTCGACGATCGCGAAGCCTTCCTCGGTCAGTCGGACGACTTCGCCGAGCCCGATCAGATTGGCGGGGCGGGCGAGGCGGAAGCCGCCGTGGGCGCCGCGCACGGTCTCCAGATATCCCCAGGCGCCGAGCTGGTGGACGCACTTGACGAGATGGGTCTTGGAAATGCCGAAGCCGCCGGCGACATCGCGAACGGTGGTCAGGTCCGGGTGGCGCGCGGCGGCGACCATCAGCACTCTGAGGGTGTAGTTGGAATAGCTCGTCAGTTTCACGCGCGGCCGCTTTGATCCGATCGTCGATCGTCTCGACGCGTCATACTACGCCAATCGCCGAGGGCGCGAAACGCTCGCGGCCAAGGGAACGTCAGGGTCGTCAGGGACTACCGGCGCCCAATCGCTTTTGCAGCGTGAACACGCCGCGCATGTCGTCGAGCTTGAAGCCGAGCGCCTGATCGTTCGGATAGAGTTCGGCGATCTTCGCCTTCACCTCGGCTTTGACGTCGCCGCCGTGACAGGTCAGGCAGGGGGCGGCCGTCGGGATCGCCTTGATGAAGCGGAAGACCTCGACGCCGTGGTCGTCGACGATTTCAGCGCTCGTCAGATCGGCGGCCTTCTCGCCCTTGGCGATGCGGGCCTCGAAGTCCTCCATGACCTTTCGCTCGTAGTCGTCGGGCGCCGAAGCGGCGTTGCGCGGCTTGAGGCTGGTGCGGGCGACCGACCAGCCGCTGCGGCTCGAAATCGCTTTGGCGATCGCCGGCGCCGCGTCGTGGCAAACGCCGAGCGCTCCGAGCGGGCCCGAAGAGTCCATCGCGCCGCCGAGCGCGACCTTGAGCTGCTGGGCGTAGTCCTTCGCCAGGCCCGCGGCTTCCGCGCTCAGCGCGGGGACGTCGGCGTCGTCGGCGAAAGCGACGTAGGCTGCGGATGCGCCGACGAGAAGCAATGAGGCGGCAACGATCGCGCTCTTGAACATTTCCCCACCCGAACAGAAAGATAGAGACGACGTATATGTTCGAGCCATCTCTGGCAAGCGCCGTCGCGCGGCAATGCCAGGCGAATGACGCCGCGACAAACCGCCGCAGCAACGGCCATTCTCAAAGTTCTATGCGACATGTAACAAACCGATCGGTCCGGCCTTCGGTCGGCGGACGCCGAGCGCGCGCTTCAAAGACGCGACGACGGCGGGGGGAGGGAACGATGGCGCCCAGCGCACCAGTCTTGTCGCGTCTCGTTTTTGCGATCCTGCTCGCCGGCGGCGGCCTCGCGGCGGCCGGCACGGTCGAGAGCCCGCCCGCGCCGCCGTCAGTCGCAGGCGAGAAGTCCGGCCCTCTGACCGGCGGCACGGCGGACCATTCCAAGTTCGACGCCTTGAAGGGGCCGTTCGCCGACAACGCCGCAGTGACGAAAGCCTGCGCGACCTGCCACACCGAGGCGGAGACGCACGTCAAGAAGACGATCCACTGGACCTGGGACTACCTCAATCCCAGCACCGGCCAGCATCTGGGCAAAGAGAACCTCATCAATAATTTTTGCACCAACGCCAAAGACAACGAAGGCATGTGCGCCGAATGCCATATCGGCAACGGCGTCGAAAAAGGCGAATACGATTTCAAGAAGCAGACCAGCGTCGATTGCCTCGTCTGTCACGACAGCACCTCGACCTACTACCGCCTGCCGCCGACGCGCGGGCACGAAGCCTGCGGCGTGCTGTTCGAAGGCAGGCAGCCCTACGACCTCGCCAATGTGGCGCAGCGCGTCGGCCTGCCCGGACGCGAGAACTGCGGCGCCTGTCACTACAACGGCGGCGGCGGCGACGGAGTCAAGCACGGCGATCTCGATTCGTCGCTCAACCGCCCGCCCAAGACGCTCGACGTCCACATGGCGGTCGACGGCGCCAATTTCGCTTGCACGGAGTGCCACCTCACCGACAAGCACGTCATCGCCGGCAGCCGCTACGATATGGTCGCCAAGGACCTCGTGGGCCAGGGCAAGCCCGGCGAGCGGCGCGCCGTCGCGACGTGCGAATCCTGTCACGGCGTCGCCCCGCATCCCAAGCCCAGCCTGATCGGCTACCAGCTCGACGCTCACGCCGAGCGCGTCGCCTGTCAGACCTGCCACATCCCGAAGATCGCGCGCGGCGGCGTCGCGACGATGACCGATTGGGACTGGAGCACCGCCGGCCGGATGATCGACGGCAAGGGCTATTTCGAAGAGAACTACAAACAGGGCGACGGCGAAGCGCGGCACACCTACTGGTCGATCAAGGGTAATTTCACCTGGGGCGAAAACCTCACGCCGACGTACAAGTGGTTCAACGGCCGGATGATCTACACGACGCCCGACGGCAAGCTCGACACCGATCGTCTGCCCGTGCCGATCAACGCGGTGCAGGGCGAGGCCGACGATGCGAACGCCCGCATCTGGCCGTTCAAGGAGATGCACACGCGCGTGCCTTACGACGCTGGCAATAAGACGCTGGTTTACAACCACCTGTGGGGCGCCGACGACACCGCGTTCTGGGGCAATTTCGATCTCGCCAAGTCGATCGCCGCCGGCATGAAGATCGAGAACAGGCCGTTCTCCGGGGAGATCGGCTTCCTGCCGACCGTCTCCAACTGGCCGATCACCCACATGGTGGCGCCCAAGGAGGACGCGGTGCCGTGCGCCGAGTGCCACGCGCGGCAGAGCCGCCTTGCGACGCTCGCCGGAATCTACATGCCCGGCTTCAGCCGCTTCGGTTGGCTCGATTTTCTTGGCTTCGCCGCGCTCGCGCTCACCGTTCTCGGCGTCATCGTGCACGGCGGCTTGCGCATGGCGATGCGAAAAGATCCGGATGGAGGCGCGAAATGAGCGAGATGTCGTTGGGCGCCCCGCTCGCCCCGACCGGGGGCAAGCGCACGGTGATGATCTACAGCCGCTACGAACGGTTCTGGCATTGGTCGCAGGCGGCGCTGATCTTCGCGTTGGCGATTTCCGGCTTCGGCGTGCACGGCAGCCTGCCGCTGCTCGGCTTCCGGCTCGCCGTGCAGGTTCATTCCTATGCGGCCGTCGCGCTGATCGTGTTGTGGATCTTCACCACCTTCTGGCACTTCACCACCGGCCAGTGGCGCCAATATTTGCCCAAGCTTTCGAGCCTGCCGGCGGTGATCCGTTTCTACGCCTGGGGGATTTTGACCGGCGCCCCCCATCCCTATTCGAAGACGTTGAAGCGCAAGCAGAACGCGTTGCAGTCGCTCGCCTATCTCTCGTTCATGGTGCTGATCGGGCCGGCGCTGTGGTCGTCGGGCGTCGTCTATCTCGCCTATCCCCTGTGGGCGGGGTGGGCGATGGCCGCGATCGGCCTGCCGGCGGTGGCTTTGATCCACACCGCGGCGGCGTTCCTGATGGTCACGTTCGTCATCATCCACATCTACATGACGACGACCGGCAAGACGGTCGCCCACTATGTCACGACCATGATCACCGGCTACGACTCGATCGAGGTTTCGCCGGCGCAAGCCGCTTACCTCGAACAAGAGGAGCCCGGTCTTCTGAAGCCCTGATCCTCGGCTCCTCCCCGGGAGGCGGCGCATTCTTGACGGCGGCGGCCTCGTATGGTCCCCCTTCGCTCATGAATGCGCCGCTTTTGCCCGTTCTCGCCACCGGCTTTCTGCTCGGCTGGTCGGTCGCCTGGCCGCCGGGGCCGATCAACGCCGAGATTGCGCGGCGCTGTCTGGCGGGCGGCTTCTGGGCCGGGTTCTCGCTGCTCATCGGGGCGTGCAGCGCCGACGCGCTGTGGGCGGTGCTGGTCTCGCTCGGCGTCGGCCTCGTCTTCACCACGCCGACGATGCGCGAGATCATGGGCGTCGTCAGCGTGGCGCTGCTGATCGCGCTGAGCTTCGTCTTTCTGCGCGGCGCCTGGCGGGCGGTGGCGAGCGCTGATGCGGCGGCCGCCTCGCCGGCGCGGTTCAATTCGCGGCGTGCGGGATTCTTCCTCGGCGCGGCGATGGCGCTGACCAGCCCGTGGAACGTCGCCTTCTGGCTCGCCGCGATCGGCCGGCCGGAAATGGCCGGCTACGCCGTCTCGGCGCTGCTGATCATGGCGGCGGCGGTGATCGCCGGCGCGCTGACCTGGGGGCTGTTGTGGTCGGGCTCGGTCGTGCTGCTGCATCGGCGCGCCGACTCCGGCGCGGCGGGCCGTTGGTGGAAGTTCGGCGTCGATCTCGCCACCGGCGCCCTGATGGCGGTCTTCGCGTTGCGTTCCGCGTTGCGCCTGCTCGGCGGATAGGCGCTTCAGCGATACGGGAGCAGGTACAGCGACTCGAACGCGCGCTTGGCCCAGTGGAACAGCCGCGACTGCGGCGTGACGAAACTGCGCGTCGGGGTGCGGTAGACGAGGATGCCCGACTGCAGCGTGTCGACGATGCACACCAGCTCGGAGCGGAACGCCCTCGTCGGCTCGCGTCCGGCGAGCGTGGCGGCGATGTTGGCGGCGGCGGCCTTGGCCTGCAGATCGGCCTGATGCGCCTGCTTGGCGAGCCAATCGGGGCCGGGATAGCTGCCGGCGTCGCCGACCACCCAGACGCCCGGCCGGTCCTTCACGCGGCAGAGCGCGTCGGCTTGGATCATGCCTCCCGGCGACAGCGGCAGGTCGGCGCTTTCGAGCCAGGCCGGCCCGGTGAGTCCGGGCATGAACAGGATGAGGTCGGCGGCGAACTCGCCGCCTTCGGTGACGACCTTGTTCGCCTCGAAACGCACGAGCTTGTGGCCGAGATGGGTCTTGATTCCGCGCTTGGCCATTTCGGCGAGCAAGCCGTCGACCGCCTTTGGGCCGAGGCGCGCGCCGGGCCGGGCGGCCGGATTGAAGAATGTCAGTTCGAATTTTTCGCGCCGGCCTTCGCGGCGCAGCAGCGCGTCGATGATGAACAGATATTCGAACATCGGCCCGCCGCGCATCGCCCCCTGTTCGTTGGGATTGGTCCCGAAGCCGACGGCGATCGCGCCGCCGGCCATCGCCTTCAGCCGCTTGCCGATCCGCTCGGCGACGGCGATGCCCTCGCAGGGCGTCAGCGCGTTGTCGATTCCCGGCAGCTTGCGGATGAAGCGCCCGCCCGTCGCGACGACGAGTTGATCGTTGCGGTATACGCCGTCGTCGGTCAGCACCGTGCGCCCGCCGTCGGCGAGGCCGGTCGCCGATGCGCGCACGTACTTCACCCGATTGCGGGCGAAGAATCGCGCGAGCGGGATCTTCAGATCTTGGCCGTTCACGAGCCCGGTCGGAATCCAGATCGAGCTCGGCAGATAGTGCAGTTCGTCGCGCGGCGAGATCACCGTGATCTCGGCCTCGACCTTGCGGCGGCGCAGTTCGCGTACGGCGGTGAGCGCGCCGAAGCCGGAGCCGAGGATGGCGATATCGGGCATGAGGAACGGCGCTCCTTGGAGAGAATTGGTCGCGCGATACCTATGCACGCGCCTTCGCTCCGGCAACCAGGCCCCAGTCGGACATTTTGCCGCTCCGCTCGCCTTGCCTCGCGCGCGCGTCCCCTCTATGGCAGGGGCCGCCGTTTCACGAACAGGATGACCATGGCCGAACCGCTGCGCGCTCACGCCGCCGCGCCCCAATTGGCGGGCGGGCGCATTCTCATCGTCGAGGCGCGCTATTACGACGCGATCGGCGCCATGCTGTTCGAAGGCGCCCGCGCCGCGATCGAAAAAGCCGGCGCGTCTTACGACGTAGTCGGCGTGCCCGGCGCGCTGGAGATTCCCGCCGGAATCGTCATTGCGCTCGACGCGGCGAGCGCGGCCGGGCGCCCTTACGACGGCGCGGTGGCGCTAGGCTGCGTCATCCGCGGCGAGACTTTCCATTTCGAGATCGTCGCCGGCGAATCCGCGCGCGCGCTGATGGATATGTCGGTCGCGCGCAAGCTCGCGCTCGGCAACGGCATTCTCACCGTCGACGATGCGGCCCAAGCCGAGGAACGCGCCGACCCCAAGCGCGGCGACAAAGGCGGCGACGCGGCGCGCGCGGCGCTGAATCTGGCCGCCCTCAAGCGGAGCGTCGGCGCGCGATGAGCAAGGCCGATCGCCGCGCCGCCGCCCGGCTCGCCGCCGCGCAGGCCCTCTACGAGATGGAAGTCGCCGACAAGGGCCTCGCCGACATCCTCGCCGAGTTCGAGGCGCACTGGATCGGCCGCGAGGTCGAGGGCGATCAGTACAATCCCGCCGAGCTGGCGTTCTTCCGCGACGTCGTCTCCGGGGTGCTGAACGATCAACGGGCGATCGACCGCGGCCTCGACGATGCGCTCGCCAAGGGCTGGCCGCTCAAGCGCGTCGAAGCGCTGATGCGCGCGATCCTGCGCGCCGCCTATTACGAACTCAAAGGCCGGCCCGACGTGCCCGCCCGGGTCGTCATCACCGAATACGTCGATGTCGCCGGCGCGTTCTACGGCCGCGAGGAGAGCGGCATGATCAACGCCGTGCTCGACGCCCTGGCGCGCGAATCGCGCCCCGCCGAATTCCCCGCGCAGACCTGATTCGGCCCTTGGTGACGGAGCGTAAGGTTAATTTTTTGTATAGGCTTGCGCAAAAAACTATCAGCAATTAACATATTTTTGGGCGCGTGACGGGCGCCGCGTCCCCTCTCTTGGAGGGTAATTGCGTTGCAAGAGTTTGGCGCCGCCGACGGCCTTTTGGGCATGCTCGAATGGTCGGAACCCGTAATTTTTGATTGTTTGTGCGAAGCGTATCGCGCTCGCGTCACCGAAGAAACCCTGGTGGGGACGCTGGCCCACCAGCACTGCCGGGCATGGCGCGCGTTGATCGCTGGCGATATGGCGAAATTCGCGGAACTGCGGCGCGAACTCGCCGCCGCGCTGGAACGGCGCGGCCTCGCCGTCAGCTGGGCGGCCGATGCGGACGCGCGGACGATTCTGGAACTGAGCGAAATCGTCGCCGCGCGTTTCCAACGTTGCTCGCGCCTCTCCAGGGGCTATCGCCTGGCGCTGCTCGAATTGGCCAAGCGTCTGGCGCCGCGGCCCGCTCGGGCGAGCGCCGCGAGCTTTTACAGTTCGCCGCGCCAAGCTTTGCCGCACACTTGGCGATAGAACGGACGCTTGCGAAGCCGGTCCATGCCTGAACGCGCGGCGATCGCGAGATCGCCGAGCACCATGCGCGTGATCAGCGGAATGTCGAGTTCGTGCGCCTTGTCGAGCGGCGTCCACACGAGTTCGACGAGTTCGGCTTCGTCGTGGACGACGTCCGGGGTGCGATGGGCGATCAACGAAGCGTCGGCGACGAAGAAGCGCGCGTCGAAGCGCTTGGGGCGGCCCGGCGGGGTGATCGCGCGCGCGAGGAAATCGAGGCCGTCGAGCGCGGGATAGACGCCGGTCGCGGCGAAGCGCGCCCAGGCGCCGTCGGGCGCGTTCGCCGGTGCGCCGCAATCGACCACGCCGAGCGCCAGGCCCGTCTCCTCGAAGGTCTCGCGCAACGCCGCCAACGCGAGCGAACGGGCGAAGTCGGGCGAGGAATGGCGGGTCATCGCCAACAGCTTGGCCTCGACGATCGGATCGAGCGGGCCGGCCACGCTCATGCGCCGGTCGGCCGGCTCGACGCCGCCGCCGGGAAAGACGAACTTGCCCGGCATGAATTTGTGTCCGCCGTGACGCTTGCCCATCAGCACCCGCATCTTGGCGCCCGCGCGATCGACCAGGATCAGCGTCGCCGCGTCGCGCGGCCGGGAAGCCGCCGGCTTGGCCGTGGGGGCGTCCTTCGCGACGGCGCTCACGGGAAGTCCCTCTCGACGCCGCCGAAGCCATGCATGCGCATCGCCCACTGGTAACCGACCAGCGCGCCTTTGACGCGCGGCAGCACGATCAAGCTCAGCGCAGCGGCGAGCAGCGTCCACACGATCGCGCCGAGCAGCAATGGGGAATCGGGCCACAATTCTTCGGCGGCGATGACCCCGGCGACGATGAAATGGCCGACGATCAGCATGGTGATGTAGGGCGGCGCGTCGTCGGCGCGCTGAGGCGACAAATCTTCGCCGCACGCCGGGCAGGCGTCGACGACCTTGAGGTAGGCGCGAAACATCCCTCCCTCGCCGCAGCGCGGGCAATGCCCGAAAAATCCGCGCCGCGTCGCGGGGCCGAGATCGCGCCGATCGGCGCCATCGGCGGGCGGGTTCGACGTCGCCGGCGTCGTTTGCGTCATCGCCGGCGATCCTTCTTCGCCCGCGCGGCGCGCGCGCCGCCTTTGGAAAGCATCTCGAAGCGCAGCGCGCCCGCGAACGGCGCCGCCTCGACGAGCCTCACCTCGACAGTGTCGCCGAGCCGGAACGTTTCGCCGGTGCGCGTCCCCACCAGCGAGCGGTTCGCCTCTTCGAAGCGGAAATAGTCGGCGCCGAGGCTGGCGGCGGGAATGAAGCCGTCGGCGCCGGTGTCCTTCAAGCGCACGAACAGGCCGGAGCGGGTGACGCCGGCGATGCGCGCGGAAAACCGTGCGCCGATCTGCGCGGCCATGTGCGCGGCGACCAGACGATCCATGGTTTCGCGTTCGGCCGCCATCGCGCGACGCTCGGCGCCGGAAATGCGCTCGGCGACCTCGGCGAGTTCGCCTCCAGCCGTCTCCTCGAGCCCGCCCGGGCCGAGATTCATCGCCCGGATCAGCGCGCGATGCACGATGAGGTCGGCGTAGCGGCGGATTGGCGAGGTGTAATGGGCGTAGCGGCGCAGGTTGAGGCCGAAATGGCCGTAATTCTCATGCGTGTATTCGGCCTGCGCCTGCGCCCGCAGCACCACTTCGTTGACCAGCGCCTCGGCGGCCTCGCCCTTCACCCGCGAAAGGACGCTGTTGAAATGCGCCGGGCGCATGCGTTCGCCCTTGGCGAACTTGACGCCGAGCGTGGCGAGGAACTCGCTGAGCTCGCCGACCTTCTCCGGGCTCGGCGCGTCGTGGGCGCGATAGATCAGAGGAGAGTGCGCGGCCTCCAGCGTCTCGGCGGCCGCGACGTTGGCGAGGATCATGAACTCCTCGATCAATTTGTGCGCCTCCAGTCGCTCCGGCCAGCGCACGCCGACGAGCTTGCCGTCCGCGTCGAGGATCAGCTTTCGCTCGGGCAGGTCGAGGTCGAGGGGATTGCGCTGCGAGCGCTCGATCTTGACGACGTGATGAGCGGCGTAGAGCGGTTTCAGCACGCCCTCCAGCAGCGGCGCGGTCGTCTCGTCCGGCTGGCCGTCGATCGCGCGCTGCGCCTGCTCGTAGGAAAGCTTGGCGGCCGAGCGCATCATCACGCGATGGAACGTGTGGCGCCGCTTGCGCCCGTCGGCGCCGAGGATCATTCGCACCGCGAGCGCTGGGCGGTCCTCCCCGGGGCGCAGCGAGCACAGATCGTTGGAGATGCGTTCGGGCAGCATCGGCACCACGCGGTCGGGGAAATAGACCGAGTTGCCGCGCTCTTGCGCCTCCTTGTCGAGCGCGGAGCCGGCGCGCACGTAAAGGGCGACGTCGGCGATCGCCACCGTGAGAACGAAGCCGCCGGGATTGGCCGGGTCCGAGTCCGGCGCGGCGTGGACAGCGTCGTCGTGGTCCTTGGCGTCGGGCGGATCGATGGTGACCAGCGGCAGATCGCGCCAATCCTCGCGGTGGGCCATCGTCGCCGGCCGCGCCGCTTGAGCGTCGGCGAGCGCGGCCGGTGAGAACACATGGGGAATGTTGTGGGCGGTCAACGCGATGAGGCTGATCGCGCGCTCGGAAGCGACCGAGCCGAGGCGTTCGACGACGCGCGCCGAGGGCAGGCCGAAGCGCCCTTCGCGCAGCATTTCCAGCGCCACGAGATCGCCTTCGGCCGCTTCGCCGCTCAGCCCCTGCGGAATGAAGATCTCACGCGCGGCGCCGCGCTTCTCGATCGGCAGCACGCGCCCGGCGCCGTTCT
>Ga0187848_10003468_pt1 | contig 11492 bp, 10 predicted proteins | sample June2016WEW_4_40_FD_132424 | JGI IMG/M metagenome (GOLD analysis project Ga0187848, IMG submission 132424) | Peatland microbial communities from SPRUCE experiment site at the Marcell Experimental Forest, Minnesota, USA - June2016WEW_4_40 | ecosystem: Environmental > Terrestrial > Soil >... | reverse complement strand
ATTCTTGAAATCAAGACTGACCGGCGAGGGCGCCGGCCAGCACACGCGGGGGCGCGTATGCTCCCCATGCATTCCTGTCGGCCAGAACAGTGTCGAGATGCGCCCGCAGCCCGCCGCAACGCCACTGAAGTATTGACATTCTCATCCCGGGGTGAAAGGCTGCCGTCGTGCCTGACCCCTGCGCCAAATGCCTCCTCCAAAAAGACCTGCGCTGTGAAACTTAATGCAGCCCAATGCTGGCTTTTGGCTTGTGCGTTGCTCACTGCCTGCCATACCGCCGGCCCGGCGGCTGCAAAATATCCGCCGCCCGTCAATCCCAATGCCACCCCGGAAGCGCGGGCTCTCCTGAACTTTATCTACGGCATTTCCGGCAACCACATCCTGACCGGGCAGCACAATTTCCCGGCCACCAAGGACGCCTCCACCCAGGGCGCAACTCGCGCCTACCATAAAGTCCCGGTCATCTTTGGCCAGGATTTCGGATTCGACTCTCCCGGCAGAAAAGACGCTTACACCGCCCGGCCCGACATGATCGCGGAGGTCAAACGGCAGTTTGCCAAAGGCTCGATCATCGCCCTGTGCTGGCACGCCGTGCCGCCAACCGCCGATGAGCCTGTGATCTTCCAGGTTTCAAGACGCGGACGCGGCGCCGCGGCCGCCACCAACGCAGCGGCGGGCAAGCCCCCGATGCTCGCCAGTGTGCAGGGCCGGCTGACCGATGAGCAGTGGAAGGACGTGACGACGCCGGGGACCGATTTGTACAAGCACTGGTGCGCGCAAGTGGACGTCATCGCCGGGTTCCTCAAACAGCTTCAGGACGCGCACATCCCGGTGTTGTGGCGGCCCTACCATGAAATGAACGGCCAATGGTTTTGGTGGGGCGGACGCCGGGCCGACCCGGAAAAGGGCATCAAGGGGACGAAAGACTTGTACATCCAAATTTACGACCGGCTGGTCAATTACCACAAACTCAACAATCTCATCTGGATTTGGAGTGTTGACAGGGCCAACCCGCCCTCGTTGCAGTTCGCGGAATGTTTTCCCGGCTCCCAATACGTTGACATTGCCGCGTTGGATGTCTATGGCAGCGACTTCAAACAGTCTTTTTACGAGGACTTGCTCAAGCTGGCCAACGGCAAGCCGGTCACCCTGGCCGAAGTGGGGCCGCCACCGACGCTCGCCGTCCTGGCCCGGCAGCCCAAATGGTGCTGGTGGATGACTTGGGCCAGCGACAGCGGCAACATCCGGCACTCCGACGCGGTGCAAGCCCTGTTCGACGATCCGCGTTCCTACAGTTTGAGCGATCCGGAATTCATCAAGGCGTTTGCCCCGACCCGCGCCGCCTATGGGCTGCCGCCGCTGAGCCTTGTCCTGCCGCCTCCGGCCCAGACCAATCGTTGAGATGCTGATTATTGGGGGAGCGCGACCGTCCCGGTCGCACCCGTCGGCGTCTCGCCGGCGGAAATGACCAACAACCAATTCTCAATGACCAATTCTCAATGCCGTTCGAGCCGGTGTCGGTCCAGACACCAGCATGGCCCGCAGATAACGGGGCAGATGCACGCAGATGGGAAGAAGAAGAAATCCGAATCTCTTACCAGGCCGCGTAGTGCTCCAAGTCGCCGATAAACCAATCGGAGCGCCTGACCTTCAGATTCATTCGTTTTGCTTCGCCCGGACACGCCGGGCGATGTCCTCCAGGTCCTGCGGCGTCCACTCGGAATGCGGTCCTTCCACTGCCTCCACGAGCATCTTCTCCAAGGTTGTCAAATCGCCGCCAAATTCCGGTGGGGCCACACGTTCCAGCTTGGCCACCCCTCCCCCTCGCACCAGCAGCACGGGCGAGCCGGCTTGAGCGTCCTCGAAAAGCTCGTCCAAGCGCGACTGAGCTTCATTTAATGCAATCGCCTTCATTGTTGGACTGTGGTATCCAAGTGAAGGGAATCAAGGAATCATTGTTGTTATCCGGCTTGCCAAAGCGCGAAGGCCAAGCCGGCTTGTCCGCCGTAGTCTCCTTTCCTCTGTAGCTTTAGCGAAGGAGGCGCGCTCCCAGATTGGGCCCCCGCTGCCTTCGCAACCCAGGGGCCAATGCCGCCAGCGCCAGGGAGGGCTTCGGTCAGGTTGTCCGTTTTCTCGGACCTCCTCTTGAATTGGGGCGCATCTTGATGCCACCACCATGCATGGAACGAACTCCTGCCCATGAAACACCTGGAAACCTCCTCACCCCGACCCTCTCCTCCACAAGTGTGTGGAGGAGAGGGAGAAGAAGCGGGCGGTGGTAGTGACAAGATACGCCCTTTGAATTGCAATTCCGAATTCTGGGCTTGACCCATTTTGCCCTTTTAGTAATCCTTCGAGAATGCGTCGGACGCCCCTGCAAAAACGGAAACTGAAGCGCGTGGCATGAGGCCGGTGGCGATGCGTTTGGGCAACACCTGGATGTGTCCACTATCGTCACCGGCCGCATCGAATAAATTATTGAGCCATCTAGGATAAAGCGTATATTTTACTCAAAAAGAAATGACCACTGAATTCTCGAAAATCTGTGCTCCCCACATTTCCAAAATCCCAGAAAATTCTCCAAGACGAGTGGAGTAAGATTATGTTTGCCGCGAAGGCAAAAGTCTTTCCACTTCATCTGCACCCCCAGGTCCTCCAGATTGTCGAAGGCAAAAGAAGTGACTTCCAACGCGATGATGGAATGATCAAACCCATTAACATCAAGCGGCATTCCGTCACCGTGCAACACCAAATTAAAGACGGGCGAGGAATGACGCTGGAAGATTTCCGCAAGAAAGCCGAAGAAGCCGGAGAAGCACTTGGCAGACAAATGTGGGAGAATATCACAGCCGTAGTCACTGAGGCCGTGGCTGAGACTGGAAACGAAGTAAAAGTTAAAAAAGGGAATTTAACCCAGGAGGACCTGCTGCGAATGATCGAGGCCCGAGAACACAATTTCGACGAATTTGGCAATCCAACGGGAACACTTGTTTGCGGATCGGAATTTGCAGACGAAGTTAAAAAGCGCATGGAAGAATGGAAGGACGACAAGGAATTCCACGCAAAAGCAGCAGACATAACGCGCCGAAAAAAGGCTGATTTTAATGAACGAGAGGCTCGTCGAAGACTGGTTGGCTAGGGCAAACGAACGCTCCTACCAAACGCCGTTCGCACAATCACTTCTGGCGGATGGTTTTGAAATCTTGCGAGTTGGCCATAGTGCCCATGAACATGGCAAGGACGTTATCGCCATCGATCCGAAGGGGAAGATTCATGCCTATCAACTAAAAGACGGTAATTTGGATCTGAAGGCGTTGGAAGCAAATTGGGGGCAAATTAACGCATTGGTTGAGACACAAGTCGAACACCCGGCCCTAAAAGGTCAACCGAATCACCAGCCGTGGCTGGTTGTTTCTGGCGAAACCTCTATTCCTGCTGAGGACCGCATCCGCACGCACAATATTACGTGGAAGAAGCGTGGATTTACAACTTTGCGCACATTGAGCGGCAGGCAGCTTTTGCAGAGATTCGCGAAAATGGCCTCAAATTTTTGGCCGCAAATGCCAGAAGATTCTCATCGACTATTCAATCTCTATCTGACTGAGGGCCATGGTTCCTTAGACAGAGATGGATTGGCAAAATTACTGAGCGGCGTCTCAGGTTCAGGGACACAATCGGGAAAGGCTGACGCAGCTAGGAGGTTGGCGGCTGCCAACCTTTTTGCCAGCTATGCAATGTCGCCATTTTACGCAGCTAAGAATCATTGGGAACTCATTCAGGGTTGGACAATCACCGCCGCCCAAATTGCCTGGTCAGCGGTAAACGCCGGTCTTCCATTGACAAGCTGGCGAGCGACCTTTCGTATGGCAGTCGAAGAAGCATTAAATTCCCTACAGGCATTGGCCGTCGAAGCTCTCCAGCAGAATGCCCTTGGTCCAGGAATTGGTTTCGAGATCGACGAACTCACACGCACTCGATGCACGATCTGTGCAGGCGCAATCGCAGTGAAGGCGCTGGTAGATCGCTACCACGGAAATCCGTGGGAACACGAACAAATGGCGCGGGAAACTTTGGAGCGACTCCTACAGAACCAAAGAATTTGTATCTGGGGAGAATCCGCCGTCCCATTCTTGCTCGCAGTGAGTTGGGCGGTTGATCAAATCGGAGGCGATTATGCCGCCGACAAAGTGTTGTATTCGATCGTCGATGCGATCGCGACGCAGAACAGCAGCCATACATCCGCAAAACTGGCTCCTCCCTACGATCCGGCCGACGAAGCAAATGCAAAGCTTCTTTCGCGAGTTCTGAAGGGGCACAAAGCAATGGAATTACAAGCGACGGCATCTTACGCGTTGGAGCCGGCTGTCCTTCTTTTCGCACGCCGGCTGTGGCGAAATGTGCTGGCCGGGGTCTGGTCGCCGATCACCAAAGTCGACATCGTCAGGCTTGTTCCTGAATCCCCGATTGATTTGCTTCTTTGGACGTGGGGTAATAGCCGCGGATCTAATCAATCGCGGAAATTCTCAGCACCGCAAAGCTGGACAGCCCTGTTGGCGGAAGCCCGCCGGGATGAAGACGTTTCATTGCCAGATGTCCTTAAATCCGAATTGGACTTCGCGTTGCTCTTCCTTCTTTGCTTCCCGCACAGATTGACGACGGGACTGGCTAAAAACTTGGATAACCGGCTGCGGACATTATGATTTGAGGAATGTGTATGGGGCAAGCCCGGAATTTTGAGTCCCCATTGCGGAAATCTCACAAAGGCCGATCAATTTCGGCAGACGTTCAAAGTGTCAACGGCGGTCACCATCGCGAATCAGCCGCAAATAATCATCGGCGCCGGTTCCGGCGGGCAGTTGGCCGCGACCGCGCCACTTCTCAAACACATCCGGCTCGACCTTTTTCCACGCGACGAGGGTGCCCGCCCGGCTTTGCACTTCAAGCACAGTTCCCGGCGCAAGTCCAAGGGCCTCGCGCACATCCTGCGGGATGCTGATTTTGCCGTCGTCCGTAACAACCGTGCTCATGGAGCCAAGATAAGGAATCCTGTCCGGAAGTCAACTGTGAATTCCCGGTGCAAATTCCGGATGAGGCTCGATCAATTTTGGCAGACGCTCCCTCTTTCGCTCTGTGTGCTGCGGCGGGCAGGCAAGCCAGAACTCGACGTTGCAAGGCAGTTTGGCCGTGAAATGCTCCGGCTGGATTCCAAGGGCAAAAAAGACCTTTTAACGGTCAACCCCGAAAGCATTCGGGGCAAGAGTCGCCAAGTCGCAAAGACGCCAAGCCGGAAGAAACTCTTTGCGCCTTCGCGGCCTTGCGAGGTCGCATCTTCTGAGATAGACCGACGGCGGGCAGGGGACTGCCCGCCCTACCTTTGGTGGCCCACCAATGGCGGGGGGCGTGTCAGCGCTGTCGAGCTTTCCTTCTGGCTCACCGGGGTCTTGGGCCAATAAGCAAAACACTGAATTATACCGTTTCCAGCTCGTAACTGCACTATTGCCAAGGCGATTGGCGGCGGTCGCAGACCGCCGCTACAGTGCAAAAGCAAACTGGAAACGGTATTGCCAATGATAGATGCTCAATGGCAAATTCTCAATTTCCGGCAGGGAGCAAAACCCGATGTGTTCTCAGGATTGAAAATTGGTCATCGAAAATTGGTCATTGGTAATTACGACAGCTAATCCCAGCCGGTTATTCCAGCGACGCCATCACGCGGGCCATCTCCAGCGCCGTCTGGGCGGCTTCGGCGCCGCGATTGTGGGTTTTGCCAAGACAACGCGCCCGGGCCTGCACCTCGTTTTCCAGCAGAAGGACCTCGTGGATCACCGGCACGACGTGCTCGATTTGCAGCCGCGCCAGGGACGCGCTCACGGCATCGCCTATCTGCCGCGCGTGAACGGTCTCGCCGCGAATGATCACGCCCAGGCAGATGATCCCCGCCCACGCCCGCCGCCCCTGCAAAAGCCGCGCCACCACCACCGGAATCTCATACGCGCCCGGCACACGCACGACCTGGATCGTTTCCGCGCGCGCCCGTTTCAACTCGCGCACCGCGGCCACGAGCATCCCGTCCACGTAACGGGCGTTGTAACGCGAGGCGACAATGGCAAAGGCGCTTTCCTGCGCGCTCCATTTTCTGTTTTTCACCGGTGTTAACATAAATAGAGTAATTTCATGAAAACTGCAGCCGCACGGAAACCGACCGAACGGCCTCCTCTCCCCGGCCCTCTCCTCCTGAGGAGGAGAGGGAGGAGCTTCGTTTTGGCCACATCATTTTTTAATCCGCTCCAAAAACTCACAGTAAATGGCCAAGCTTGTCCCGCTTGGTGCGGAGATACTTTCGGTTGTGGCGGTTGGCGCCCGCCTTGATCGGAAGCTGCTTGACGATTTCCAGGCCGTAACCTTCCAGGCCGACGACTTTCTTGGGATTGTTGGTCAGCAGGCAGATGGTTTTCAAACCCAGGTCCACCAGAATTTGCGCCCCCAATCCGTATTCGCGCAAATCCTTCCCGTAGCCCAGCTTGAGATTGGCCTCCACCGTGTCGTAACCGCGCTCCTGTAATTTGTAAGCCTTGAGTTTGGAGGCCAGGCCGATGCCCCGGCCCTCCTGCCGCATATAGACAATCACCCCGCGCCCTGCTTCCGCAACCTGCCGCATCGCCTGGTGCAGTTGCGGCCCGCAATCGCACCGGCGCGAGCCGAAAACATCCCCGGTCAGACACTCGCTATGCACGCGCACCAGCACATTTTCCTTCCCCGCCACCTGGCCGCACACCAGGGCCAGGTGATGCTGGCCGTCGGTCTGGGAAACATAAAGATGCAGGTCAAAATCCCCGTAGGCGGTTGGCATCTTCACCACTTCCAGGTGCTGCACCAGTTTTTCCCGCGCCCGCCGGTAATGGATCAGGTCTTCGACGGTGCAAATTTTCAGCTTGTGGGCGCGGGCAAATCGTTTCAACTCCGGCAATCGGGCCATGGAGCCGTCGTCGCTCATGATCTCGCAGCACACGCCCATGGGCCGCGCCCCCGCCAGCTTCACCAAATCCACCGTTGCTTCGGTGTGCCCGGCCCGTTGCAGCACCCCGCCCGGCTTGGCCCGCAGCGGAAAGACATGGCCGGGCTGGGCCAAATCGTCCGGCACCGCCGTCGGGCTGGCCATGACTTTGATGGTGCGGGCACGGTCCCCCGCGCTGATCCCCGTGGTGATGCCCCGGGCGGCGTCCACGCTCACCTGGAAATCGGTGCGGAAATTGTCCGCGCTCTGCGTGACCATTTGTTCGATGCCCAACTGCTTGAGCCGTTCGAAAGTGGTCGGCACACAGATCAGCCCGCGCCCGTGCTTGGCCATGAAATTGACCGCCGCCGGGGTGACGCATTCGGCCGCCATGATCAGATCCCCTTCATTCTCCCGGTCCGCATCGTCCACCACCACCACCATCCGTCCCCGGCGCAACTCGGCGACCACCGATTCAATGGAGTCAAACTCAAGCTTCATACCAGGCAAAACTTAACCCCCGCTTGCGCAAAGGGAAGGAAAATGCCGTTTTGTCTTGCCCCGCCAGCCAGGCCGTGCCAAGTATTGCCTACAACAGAAGGCGGAGAATTGCAGAACGCCTTTTTCACGCCCTGTTGAGACATGACCGCAAAAGACGCGACCGGCCCAAAACGCTTGTGCCTCTGGGCGGAAACCCCGGAGCAGCGTCATCACATCGAATCCCGTCTCCCCCAATACCGCCGGTCCTTCGTTCCCTCTTTTTATCAGGGCCAGGAACTGGCCGACATGATCAATGCCGGCCACGTGGACGGCATCATTTTCTACTCGGAAAAAGTCTCCCTCGTTAAAATCACCCTTTACCTTCTGGAGAACCAATGTCCCTTCTGTTGCCGCTTCGTCATTTGCTCCCGCCACGATGACGGGCCTTATCGTTCGCTGGAAGGACTTCCCCCCACCATCTTAAGAGAGGAAGAAGCCCCCGAAACCTGGGCCGACCGCATCGAACGCGCCGTGCTCGTCAACCAGTGGCTGGCCCGGCCGGAATTTCGCATGATCCTGTCCCGCCTTCGCACCATTCCCAGCCTGCCCGAGTCCCATCGCTCCATCGTCGAGGCCCTGCAAGACCCGCAATTTGAACTGGAGCGGGTCGCCCGCATCGTCGCCCGGGACGTGGGCCTGGCGGCGCACCTGCTTAAAGTCGTCAACTCCGCCGCCTTGGGATTGGCCCATCCCATCCACTCCATTCCGGACGCCATCGCCCTGTTGGGCGCCACCCGCCTTCAATCCCTGGTCATGTCCGCCTGGGCCTTTTCCTTTGCCGACGAGAAAATGTGTCGCGGATTCAGTCCTGCCGCCGAGTGGCAACATGCCCTGGCCGTGGCCCAGACCGCGGAGAAACTGGCCAGGGAACGCCACGCCAAACCCGCCATGATCGAGATGGCCTTCATCACCGGCCTGCTCCACGACGTGGGCAAAGTCATGCTCGCCGCCAATTCCCCGGAAGCCTACGCCGGCATCCTCGCCCTGGCCAAAAAACAAGCCCAGCCCCTTTGGCGAACCGAGACCGAAATTCTGGGCTATTCCCACGCCGAAGTGGGAGGATGTCTGCTCGGCCTCTGGGGGCTGGATCTGCCCATCGCCCAGGCGGTTGCCGCACACCATCAACCTGACCTGGCCTTGTCCGAGGAGTTTTCCCCGGCCAAACTCGTCTTCGACGCCAACCACCAGGTCCACGCCGCCGAAACCATCCCCCCCGTGCAAAAGTAGGTCCATGGTGGGCTTCCCTGTTGTTTTCCAGCGCGGAACACATCAAATGGAGCCTGGCTTTTTGAGGGACTTTATGATTTGCTGCTTGCACCTCCAAATGACGGCCCTTTGAAAATTCTTGTAAGGTGGCTTCGGACCCTCGGGTAGATTATCGTAACAACTTGTTAATTCAGTCTCGAAGGCCCGCTCCGCATCGTCCGCGCCAGGGTCGTTGGGGTCAATAGCATGAGCAAATCTGTCGTACAGACCAACCAGGGCGTCGAATCTCGCCCTGGAGATATGATCTACGAGTGCATCATTTCGAGGCGCTGGCATTTTTTCCCCATATCACAAATTCTGTCAAAGTATTGGCTGGCTGAACAGTGTGGGTGCTCGCTGGAAAGCTTGCAGATTCTCTGCGCCGCTTCATCGCAAAAGTGAACCATCATACCCCATAAGGCCGCAACACGTTCCATGTCTTCTTCCGAACGGGCCAGCTTGGCCACTATTTTGTACATGGTCGTCAAATGCGCTTCCAACTGCCGCGCTTCTTGATTAAACGGGGCGCACAAATCAGGTGAAAGTCCGGGGACACGAACATCAAATTCGTGCAGAAACGACTCACCCAACTCTTGAACATCTGATTGCGCGAGACATCCGCTCATTACTGTAATGTCTCACGCCCGCCGTGCCGGGTCAATCAATTCTTTCTCCGTCCAAACGTGATCAGTTCGTCCAAGGGCCATTGCCCCCGCTACCGCCCCGCGTAAAGTTGGGCGAAAACCTTGAGGAATTTTGCCACTGCGTCCCTTTTTTCTTCCCCCCTCGCCAGCACGTCTTGATGCACGATCTGGCCGGACTTCAAGTCGCCGCCCGCCAGGTTGGTGATGCACGAAACGGCCGCCACCGCCAGCCCGCATTGCCGCGCCACGATCGCCTCCGGCACCGTGCTCATTCCCACCGCGTCGGCTCCCAGCCGCCGAAACGCCCGGATCTCCGCCGGCGTCTCATAAGTGGGGCCGGACACCGCCAGATAGACCCCCGAATGCCAGCGCAGCTTGCTCGCCTTGGCCGCTTTTTGGACCAGCTTCGCCAGCCGGGCATCATAGACCCGCGTCAAATCCACAAAACGCGGCAGCCCGGCCAGCCCCGGCCCGCGCAGCGGATTGGCCCCCATCAAATTGATGTGGTCCTCCAGCACCATGAAATCGCCGGAACGAAACAGCCGGTTGACCGCCCCGGCCGCATTCGTCAACAATAATGTCCGCACGCCCAGCTCCGCCAGCACCCGCACCGGGAAGGTCACCCGTTCCATGTCGTGCCCTTCGTAATAGTGCGCCCGCCCTTTGAGCACGGCGACCGGGATGTGGTCGAAGTGTCCGAAGACCAGCTTGCCGGCGTGGCCGGTCACGCCGACGGTGGGGAAGCCCGGCAACTGGCCGTAGGCCATTTCAAAGGCCGCGTCAAACTCGCCCAGGGCGTGTTGAAAACCGCTGCCCAGCACCATGGCCAGCGAGGGGCGCAGCGGCGTCTCCTTCTTCAGCAGCGCGGCGGTTGTTTTCGGATCATGCATGACGGCCCATTATTGCCGCATCCCCCCGCCGCGGCAATTTTATTCCGGGCTCCGCGGCGAAATCTCCCGAAACAATTCTCGACATGGGCGGGCGGCTGAGTATCGTGAATGCCATGAAAACGGAGGCTCTTTCAACCTCGGACGGGCATGGCAGGGCGGCATTCACGCTGATCGAATTGCTCGTGGTCATTGCCATCATCGCCATTCTCGCCGCGCTCCTGCTCCCGGCCTTGGCGGGCGCCAAGCAGTGGTCCATCAGAACCAAATGCGGCTCCAATCTCCACCAAATCGGCCTGGGCATGGCCATGTATGCCGACGACTACAAGGGCTTTTACCCGGAGTCGGGCGGCACCATTTTTTGGGACCAGACCGATCCCAATACCCATGCGCAAAGTTGGATGGAGCAAATCGTTCCTTTCACAAAGAGCAGCAATATCTTCCGTTGCCCGACCGATTTGCAAAGCCAGTTCAGCTACTTCAACGGAGCGCGGGCCGCCTATATCTTATTAAGCAATCTCGGCCCCGTGGACACCAAGCTGATTGTATTTCCCGCCGCCCAGGTGCTGTCCGGCGACACTCTTTGGACCATCGGCAGCGCGGCGGACTCCGACAAGGATGATTACTCGCAGAATTGCGTGGGCGGCGCCACCAATGGAAACCCGGCCGAGGGCTGGCAGGTTCACAGCGGCGGCCAGAACATTCTTTTCACCGACAGCCATGTGAAATGGTACAAGGCTTACACCCCCGCCGAAATGACCTTCCGCTACGATTCCATGCACGGATGGCAGTGAAGACTGGAATTATGAATAGTGAATGGTGAATGGCGAAATCTTTGCATTCTCCATTCTCCATTCATTTGTCCCTGATGCCCTGATGATGGCGCAACCCAATGGGCGTGTCACTTATTTACTAGAGCGGTTTAATTAAAACTGCAGCCGCACGCGGCAAACCAGTTCATGGCATGCTGACGAGGCGTTCTGGCTCCAGTCTCATTGGAAACGCTTGAATCTTTTTTCTCGACAGATTTAAGTCCGTTGGTAAAATGAGACTCCCCCGCATTGAGTATTTGGCAATGCGGGGGAGTCTCATTTGCCAAGTGATTAGAGCAGTTTAAAGAATATTGTAACTACCGCAGGCAAACCAGTTTATCGCATCCCTGTCAGGTGCCCTGGCTGCAGT
>Ga0187848_10003463_pt1 | contig 11510 bp, 11 predicted proteins | sample June2016WEW_4_40_FD_132424 | JGI IMG/M metagenome (GOLD analysis project Ga0187848, IMG submission 132424) | Peatland microbial communities from SPRUCE experiment site at the Marcell Experimental Forest, Minnesota, USA - June2016WEW_4_40 | ecosystem: Environmental > Terrestrial > Soil >... | reverse complement strand
TCCACTCCTGGTCAGCCAATCTCATGATTTTTACTGCCTTTGCGCACATGTTCAGCGTGCTGTTTCTCAAGGCCTACCGCAAACCCAGGGAGCTGACGTGGGTCAGCGGTGTGTTTCTTCTATTTCTTGTCATGGGATTTGGCTTCAGCGGGTATCTGCTGCCCTGGAACACGCTGGCCTTCTTCGCCACCAAAGTCGGCACCGCAATTGCCGGGCAGGTTCCGATCATCGGTAAGCCCCTGATGATTTTTCTCCGAGGTGGTGAAGAGGTGACTGGAGCCACGCTGACCAGGTTCTTTGGATTCCATGTCGCCGTGCTACCCGGAATTACAACCTTGCTGCTCCTGCTGCACGTGCTGCTGGTGCAACGCCTTGGCATGAGCATTCCTCCGAAACTGGAAGTGCAGTGGACCGCGAATCCGTCTGCGAAACGGGAAATGAAATTCTTTCCCAATTTCTTGCTGCGGGAATTGATGGCTTGGTACGTGGCCCTGGGAGTATTGGGCGCGTTGGCGGCACTCTTCCCCTGGAACCTCGGGGTCAAGGCAGATCCTTTTGGGGCCGCCCCAGCCGGAATCAAGCCCGAGTGGTACTTCCTGTTCATGTTCCAGACGCTCAAGCTCATCCCGGCCAAAGTGTGGTTCATCGACGGGGAGGTTCTGGGTGTACTCGCTTTCGGTCTAGTCGGATTGTTGTGGCTTCTACTGCCTTTTTTTGAGAGTGATCAACCCTCTCACACGAAAGGGTGGATCACCGGGCTTGGAGTTTTTGCTCTTGCCTACATGGCAGGTATGAGTGTTTATGGCCTTCTTGCGAAATAAGCTTCGACCGTTCAGCGCGGCCCATGTGGCGCTGGCCGGCTTCGTCGTGCTGGCAGCGTGCCTGGGTTGTGGGCAAAGTTATGGGCAAACCACGAACTCCTGCCTGGATTGTCACTCTGCCTTGCCCGATCCTCTGGGAGTGAGCCAGGAGAAGTTCAGCCAGGACATACACGCACAAAAGGATTTGACTTGCGCTAGCTGCCATGGGGGCGACCCAACCAGCGACGATCCAGACAAAGCCATGAGCCGAAAGGCCGGTTGGAAGGGCAAGATCGATCGCAAGCAGATCCCGCAGTTGTGCGGAAGTTGCCATTCGGATCCCGCTTATATTCGGCAGTTCAACCCCAGCTTGCGCACGGACCAGTTGGGCCAGTACCGCACCAGTGTGCATGGCAAGCGCTTCGCGGCTGGAGACGCGAAAGTAGCTGTGTGCACGGATTGTCATAGTGTCCACGATCTAAGGGCGCCCAGCGATCCCCGTTCCACGGTTAACCCGGTCAACGTGGCGACCACGTGCGCTCGCTGCCATGCTGACGCAGATTACATGAAGGGATATTCCATTCCCACGGATCAGTTCGCAAAGTACAGCACGAGCGTGCACCACCAGGCGCTGGCGGTGCGAGGCGATCTGAGCGCGCCAACCTGTTCAACGTGTCATGGAAACCATGGCGCGGCGCCACCAGGAGTGGACAAGGTTGAGAATGTGTGTTCGAACTGTCACGCGTTCCAGGCCCAGATGTACGAAAAAAGTTCGCACAAAAAGGCCTTTGAAGCGGCTTCTCTACCAGGATGCGTCGTGTGTCATAGCAATCATGGCATCAGACATCCAACGGACGCGATGCTTGGCACTGGTCCTGACGCCGTCTGCATGCGCTGTCATAGCCCAGGGGATGCCTGTGATCAAGCAAGGGCAGGATTACTGAGTAGCTTGAGTCAATTGGAAGAGGCGGTCAAAAGCGCAGACCAGGTTCTCCGTGTCGCCGAGTCTTCTGGCATGGAAGTGAGCGAGGCTCGGCTTGGACAGGATCAGGCGCGGGATTCGCTGACCAAGGCTCGGGTCACGATCCATAGCTTCCGCACGGACTTGGTGGATCAGGATATTCAAGCCGGCCTGAAAATCGCCGCCAACAACCTGCAAGTAGGGAAGGACGCCATGGTTGAGCGCAACCATCGCCGTGTCGGGCTGGGGATATCCCTCATCGCGATCGGGATAGTGTTGGCTGGGCTTCGGCTGTACATCAAGAAGATAGAGAGCTAGACCCACGGATGCATTTTTTCTTGCAACGATAGGCGATAACGGGGAACTGCTGGTGGAGCGCCGGGCGAGACGCCCGTCACTCCACCTAAACCGTCAAAAAAACGCAGCCGCCGCACGCAGACCCCGCAACTGAACCGGGGCAACCTGATCCGGGGAACTATTTGTAAGTTCCGTTTGAGCTGGACAGATAATCGCGGTGCGGTGTGAAGTCCACCATGGAGCCGATCGCCGCGCCGCCCAGGGGGTTCATCTTATTCGCTTCCCGCAGCGCGGCATTGAATTTGTCCAGGCCTTCCGCGTTGGGCGCGACGAATTCAACCCAGAACGTTCCGGGATCTCCGGTGTGGATCGCTTCGGTGTCGATTTCATACTCGAGAATCGCGCCGTCGGCCAGCAACTTCTCCATCAGCGGCACGAACAGATGCTTGCTGAGCGTATCGACCGCGTGATCGGGCGCATCGGGCTTTAGTTTGTATTCCGCCACGCGCGTATAGGCGCCCTTAAATGAGCCCGAATGCCAGTTGTAATGCCGGCTGACGAATATGTTGTCCCAGTGCTTGGTGGCGCTGGCCAGCACGGGTGAAGTTGACGAGCCGGACTTGTAGAACTTGTCCAGCACGTTCAGTATCCCGGCCATGGACATCGCCGACCACCAGTCGTCGTGCGTGTCCCCGTCCGGCGTATGCACCAGGTTTATGTCGTTGCCATAGGCAACAATCGTTCCATCGGCCATCGCCTTGTCCAGAATCTTCTGATCGGCGGCGTCGGACTTTGCCATATCCGCCCACTGCGCGCGGGGAATGCTCCAATTCCCGACGTAACTGTACATCGGCGGTTTTTCCTTCGGCTCGTCCTGCGCGCTCGCTGGTGCGGTCCAGGCGGCCATCATCGCGAGCGTGCACACGACTGCAAAAATCCCACAAAATTTCCTGTTCATTCTTATTTCCTCCACATGGAGTCACCGGCTCGTGCGAGAATGCCGGTGCTATGCCAACTGCTGTTCCTGCGGCGTCGAAACGTTAACCCTGCAGGACAGCAAATGTCAATAAAGTCAGTCCAGATCGTTTGCGCTCCACAGGTTGGGCGTGATCTGGCGGAATTTCAGTTTCCATTGGCCGCCGATTTTTGCCCAGGTGTCGGCCATGTGGCGATAGCGTGGATGTCCTCCGGGGACGATCAGGTTGTAGGCGACGACGGCGGAGTCATCGTTCAGTTTGATGACGTGGAAATCGTAGGCGCGCGTGCCCTGGGGCATTCCCGCCTGCGCGGATTCGACGAGGTCACCTTTGTCGTAGAAGTCGCCGTTGGTCTCGATGCCCTGAAAATCGTCCGCGATGGCGCGGTCGACCATGCTTGAATCTTTGCTCTGCGTAGCCTGCAGGAACTGCTTCTGCTGATCGATGAGTTGCTGCTCGAAAGCGGAAACCGGCTTGGAAGGAGCTTGAGAAACAGCCAGGGTCGCGCTCAAAAGAACCGTGCCCAACAGTTGAAGAATGCCTCGCATGATCGCCTCCAAAAAATAGATTTACAGAGGACACGTCAAAAGCCAAGAGCTAAAAGCTGAGAGCTGACGGCTGACGGCTACTTCCGCAAAATCCGTTGCGCCAGTTCCGCGCGTGGAACTGTGACTTGTTCGCCGGAGGCCAGATGCTTGAGCGCGAATGCCTCGGCCGCCACCTCGTTCTCGCCGACGATGAGGATGTATCGCGCTCCCATTTTGTCGGCGGTCTCGAACGACTTCTTTAAACGAAACGATTCGTCGCCGAGATCGACAACCAGATCGTGCCGGCGCAGTTCGCGAGCCACGCGAGCCGCTTCGCGATTCATCCCGGCGCCGAGCGGAGCAATGTAAACGTCGGGCTTGCGCACAACCGACTCCGCCGACGCGGTCTCCATTAGCGAAAGCACCAGCCGATCTTCTCCGATCGCAAAGCCAATGCCGGGAGCGGCCGGTCCGCCAAGTGCTTCGGATAAACCATCGTATCTTCCGCCGCCGAGGATTGCATTCTGGGCTCCCAGCGATCCGTGCGTAAATTCAAACGCAGTGCGGGTGTAGTAATCCAGACCGCGCACCAGGCGCGGGTTTTCGACATAGGGAATCTGGACGGCGTTCAGGATTTTCTTTACTTCTTCGTAGTGGGCGCGGCAATCTTCGTCTAGGAATTGGCTGATGGTGGGAAGAGTTTCGATGATGGGCTGGTCTTCGGGAACTTTGCAGTCGAAGACGCGCAGCGGATTGGTGACGTAGCGGCGCTGGCAGTCAGCGCACATTTTTTCTACTACGGGCGCGAGCGCCTTGCGAAGAGCTTCGTTGAATTTTGCGCGGTCGGCGGGGCAGCCTACGGAGTTCAGTTCGAGCATCCAGTTGGCGATGCCTACGCGGTCGAGCAGCGTGGCTACTAATTCGAGAATCTCCGCGTCTCTCGCAGGAGACTCGCTGCCGGAGGCGGGGGGGCCGATGACTTCGGCGTCGATTTGGTAGAACTGGCGGTAGCGTCCTTTTTGCGGGCGCTCACGGCGAAACATGGGGCCAATGGAGAAAAATTTGTTCAGGCCACGGTCCCAGAGTTTGTGCTCGATGTAGGCGCGGACGATCCCGGCGGTGTTTTCGGGGCGCAGGGTTAGGGATTGTCCTTTGTCGCTTTCGGCGCGACCGCGATCTTCCCAGGTGAACATTTCTTTCTTAACGATGTCGGTTTCTTCGCCTACACCTCGGGCGAAGAGTTCGGTGGACTCGAAAATCGGAGTGCGGATTTCGTGAAAGTTGTAGGCGCGGAAGACGGCGCGGACGGCGGTTTCGACGAAGTTCCAGAGCGCCGTGTCGGGCGGGAGAAGATCGCGAGTGCCTCGGGGAGATTTGATCATCGGTCGTTGGTCGTCGGTCGTTCGTCTTTCGCTGTTCGTCGTTCGCTTTTCGTCTAGCCCTCGGCCGGAAGCTTGTCTGCCTGACGTTGTTGCGGGACTTGATTAGTGTAACGTCGAATTGGCATTTTGCGGCTCGCTTGCGCAACGGATTTGGCAAATGGACTGGAATGTTCACACAGTTGATACTACTGACCAGGCTGAGTTGCCATGCGTCGCATACAGTTCATCGAACTCCATGAACAATCGTGGTTCCCATCGTCTCTTCGAGATTTCGTTACGGATGCGCTTCAGTTTGGGTTCAACCTCTTAAAGCTCTACGCGCCCATCGCTCCGCTGCTGCAAAGCGTACTGGACTCCACGGGAAGCCGGATGGCTGCCGGCCAATCGGTTGTTGATTTGGGTTCGGGAGGCGGCGGACCCTGGTTGGACCTTTCTCGAAAGCTCCACGGAAACCCGCCGGGCCTTCGCATTTGGCTCACTGATAAATACCCGAACCTCGGGGCATTCCAAAAGGTTAGAGCGGCTTCTGAGAATCAGATTACTTTCTATCCGGACTCGGTTGAAGCGATGAACGTTCCTCGTGAATTGAAGGGGCTGCGAACGATGTTCACGTCGTTTCATCATTTTGCGCCAGATGAGGCTCGCGCCATACTCCAGAATGCTGTCGATGCTGGCGAAGCCGTCGGCATATTTGAAATAGCGAGGCGCGCTTGGTCAACTATCGGCCTTACGTTTGCCTTTGTTCTCATGCTCTTCGTCTGCACTCCGTTGATCCGTCCGTTCCGCTGGTCCCGGTTGCTCTGGACATATTTGGTTCCGATCATTCCCGTGGTCTTGCTGTTCGATGGAGTGGTGTCCTGCCTGCGGACATATCGGCCACATGAACTGCGTGAGATGGTCGAAAAACTGAGCCCAAGCAAGTATCGGTGGGAGATCGGCGAGCATTCGAAATCTCTTGGCGAGGCGCCAATTACTTACTTGATTGGTTATAAGCAAGCGGGCGGGTCAATGAGCGACGAAAGCCCTCGCCCAAGCGAACCTTGAACGGGCTGCCTTCGATCTGCAACGGCGCTTTAATTAGTTTAACTTCGAATGGGCATTTTGTGGCTTTGGGCGGGTGATGAAACAAGAGTTGAACAATGAAAGTTAAACAATGCAAGTTGGACAATGAACCAGGCAATCGCAGCGAAAGGCCCCACTTTTTTCGAAAAAAAGCGCGAGAGGCGGCAGCCGCAACTCCCCAAGGCTCCAAACGTGATCCGTTAGCCCGGTCCCTATGCGGCTTTTCGTGTCTTGCTCTCTGCTCTGACTTTCGCTTCTGCCGCCAACTCATAGCCTACGGCAGCCGAGTAAATTGCCAACTCAAAGAACTGGTCGAGCAACTGCAACAATTCCTGCTTGCCGAAGACCTCTATCGGGCGATCCGGATAGGAGTCATCCAGGATGAACTCCCAGAGATTGTCTTTGGTCAACATGATTGCCCAAATCAACTGGCTCAGTGGCACACCCTGTTGGGCGCGGCGAGTCCCAATTTGTGTATAGAGCTGTTCGATATCGGCTTCGCTCTTGTCAAGGAGCCACTCACCCAGGTGGTGATAGATTTCGGATACCCGATCGGTAAGTTCCTCTGGCGGAACTTTGCGGAAGGCCTCAGTACGGGCGGACCGCTGAATCTTGTGCAGGAGGCCGATGGCCAGAGCATCAGAGCGCTCCTCGATGTGACGGACGAACCTGTGGCTGAGCATCATTACTGCATCTCTTCCCAACGTTTCTGTCTTCATACTCTCCTCCCTTCCCCATGGATTGAGGACGAGTCCAATCAAATTATGATCCTATTTTCCAGCGAGATTATGTGATGCTGGTCACCTCATGTCACGCTGCGGCAAGCTGCGGTTCGATGCCTGGCGGAATGAGGGAGCATTACTCCGAAGTCTGCAATCGAGTCAATGAGCGGCGGCGAATCCCCGCCCAAGCGGGAGCTTGGACGGGGCGTTCGCCAGATAGTCGGGAAAGCTACGCTTTCGCGTAATAGGCAGCGTTCTTTGCCAAAAACTCTTTTTTGTCCTCCGGCAGTTCCTCGGCCACGAAGATCGAATCCGAGGTGCACACCGGAATGCAGGCGCCGCAATCGATGCAACCCTCGGGGTCTACATAAACCTGTGTCGCCGCCTCAAACTGCGGCTCGTCTTTTTTGGGATGGATGCAGTCGGTCGGGCAGACGTCCACGCAAAGCTCGTCCTTGATGCAAGTGTCGGTGATTACATACGCCATGATTGCTTCTCCTGAGATGTTTTGTTTAGCAGTTTCACTTTTACCTTAGCGAGTGAAGTCCCGCCTTGGCGGTGACCTTCATCACAGCGCTAGGTGATTTAGTCACGCAGAATGGTGATCGCCGTCACAGTCGGAGAAAGGTCTCATGCGGTATAAAGGCAACAATTGCAATCCTGAGTGGAAGCAAAGAATTGCCCGGCCCTCACCCCACGACCCCACACAGCCGCCACCCAAGCGGCGGGCCGGGCATTCTCTTCACTGATTCGGAAACTCCTCCAAGCCCAATCCTCGGGCCGACACGAGCGGGGAGCGGATCGGTCTGTTGCCGTTCGTTGCCGTTCAATGACCGCTAGAAATGTTTTCTGAGGTCGATGAAACGGTCTACCACGAGCAGCCTCTGGGATGCTGGAGCGGTCGTGACTTCCTCGTGCTCGAGAATCCAGGTGTTGTCGTGGGGTATGAAGACGGCGTGCAGGCCTGCGGCGAGAGCGGGGTTGATATCAGACTTGGGGCTGTTGCCGACCATCCAGGTGGTGTCCGCAGGCAGGGCGTACTTAGCGATAGCGGAGCGGTAGGTCGATTCGTCCTTCTCGGCCACGATCTCGACGGCGGAGAAATATTCTTTCAATCCCGAGCGCTCGACTTTTCCAGATTGCTCAGCGGGGTTTCCCTTGGTCATCAGGATGAGGTGGTGGCGCTCGCCGAGATACTGCAAGGTCTCGGGCACCCCCGAGAGAACTTCGATGGGATGATCGGCGATCTGGTGGGCGAAGCTGCGAATGCGTTCATGTAAGTCGGGCGTGACTGGGTCAACGGAAAGCTTCTCGAAGGTTTCAACCAGCGAATGCGCGAAGCTGTGGAGGCCGTAGCCGTGTTTGACGATGGATTCTCGCTCGACATCGTTCAGCACCAACCGAACCATCTCGGGCGAGTACTCGCGATGGTTGAGAAACGAAATGAACTTGGCGATCGCCCGTTCGAAATAGATGTTGTTTTCCCAGAGCGTGTCGTCGGCATCGATGAGCAGAGTCTGGGCGCCGTTCTCTCCCCGCATGGATTCATGATAACGGCTCCGGGCGCATTCACGGCTTTGATAGACTTGTCTTCCTATGAAGAATGGTCGTATTGAAAGCTTTTTAGCGTGCTGTGGACCTGTTTTACTTTTCATGCTCCTGATGTCAACTTTCGGCGCGGCACAGCAGAAAAAAGCGCGGGTGATGACGGGTTCGGCGGCGAAGGGCGGCGCCCCAGCGAATTTGAAGGTCGCGGCTGACCTGGAGCAGCGATTGGCCAGGTTCCGGCGCGTCCAAATGGCGTTCCGGACGGCGGGTCTGAGCGCTCGTGAGCAGCAACTTGTTCACAAGCTGGTGGAGGCCTGCGGCTACGTCGAAAGCATCTACTGGCGGCAGAGCGACCCCGAGGGCCTGGCGCTGTACCAGTCTCTGGCCTCGAGCCGAAACCGGCGCGATCTGCAACTGCGACGCTACTTGTGGATTAACGCTTCGCGCTTCGATCTGATCGACGAAAATAAACCGTTTGTCGGGACGGAGGCCATGCCGCCGGGGCAAGGGTTCTATCCTGCAAACCTGACGCGCGAGCAGGTGGAGCAATACGTCAAGCAGCATCCGGATCAAAAGGCGGCGATCTACGATCAGTTCACGATCGTGCGCTGGGATCACGAAAAACTGGAGGCCGTTCCCTACCGGATTGCGTTTCGCGCTTTTCTGGAGCCGGCGGCAAAAGCCCTGCGGGCCGCGGCCCAGCTCAGTGATGACGCTGCCTTCACGAAATTTCTTCGACTGCGGGCCGATGCGCTGCTCAGCGATGATTACTTCCCGAGCGACCTGGCATGGCTGGAGTTGAAGAATCCGAAATTCGACATTATTTTTGCGCCGGATGAAACCTACATGGACGGATTGCTGGGCGTGAAAGGTTCGTACGGCGCGGCGGTGATGGTGCGCAACGAGCGCGAGAGCAAAAAGCTGGAGCTGTTCCAGAAATATGTACCAGAAATCCAGGACGCGCTGCCGCTGGCGGCGGAAGATCGGCCGTCGAAACAGGGCTTGGAGACGCCAATGGAAGTGATGGACGCTCCGTTTCGAGCGGGAGACATGACTCATGGGTACCAGGCGGTGGCCGACAACCTGCCAAACGATCCGCGCGTGCATGAGCAAAAGGGCAGCAAGAAACTTTTCTTCAAGAATTTCATGGACGCGCGGGTGAACTACGTCATAGTGCCGGTCGCGCGCAAACTGATGGTGCCGGACCAGGCCGCTAAAGTTTCGGGCGAAGGCTATCTTCTGACTACAATCATGCACGAGATCTGTCACGGACTGGGCCCGGCGTTTGCGCGCACTTTGCCCGACAAATCGGCGGGTAAGGTCAGTATTCGGGAAGCGATCGGTCCGGGCTATAGCGGCCTGGAAGAAGCGAAGGCCGATGTCACCGGAATGTTCGCTTTGAAATGGCTGGTGGATCACGACGCGCTTCCGAAAGAAAAGCTGGAAGAGTATTACGCGTCGTATGTGGGCGACCTGTTTCGCACGGTACGCTTCGGAACCGCTGAGGCACACGGTCAAGCGGAGATGATGGAGTTCAACTATCTCTCCGAGCGCGGTGCGATTCGCCGCAACGGCAACGGCAAATACGCGATTAACTATGAGAAGATGCCCGGCGCCCTGGCTGATCTAGCCAAGGAACTGCTGGAGATCGAGGCCACGGGGGACCGCTCGCGCGCGGAAAACTGGTTCAAGAAATACGGCACGATGCCCGAGGAATTGAAGGCATCGCTGAAAGCGGTGTCGGATGTTCCAGTGGATCTTGATCCGGTGTTTTCGTTTCCGGAGAGGGTGAAGTAGGAGGCTGCTGGCTTCTAGCTCCTGGCTTCTAGCAAGCAAAATTGTTCGCGACGAAGCGGAGGGAACACCAACTCGACGAGACAGTTTTTGAACTTTGTCGCGAAGTCCAAACAGTGAATGTCCGGCTCGCTAGCAGCTAGAAGCCAGCAGCCAGTAGCTTTCCTCACACCCACTCCACTCGCGGCGTCTGCGGAATAATCCCCGCCTTGTGCCCCATGTCGAGCAACCGCTTCACGGCTTCGCGGCCGTCGTCGCCGTAGTCTAGGGTACGCTCGTTGACGTACATGCCGACGAACTTATCGGCGAGTTGAGTATCGAGATCGCGGGCAAACTGCATGGCGTAGGCCAGCGCTTCTTCGCGATGATCGATGGCGTACTGGATGCTCTCGCGTATCGCCTGGGTGACGCTGGTCATCGTTTCCCTGCCGAGCGAGCGCCGGATGGCGTTTCCGCCGAGCGGCAGCGGCAGTCCGGTAACTTTCTGCCACCACCTCCCGAGATCGACCACGCGGTGCAGTCCGGACTTGTCGTAGGTAAGCTGGCCTTCGTGAATGATGAGGCCGGCTTCGTATTTGCCCTCGAGAATCTGCGGGATGATTTGATCGAAGGGAACGACCTCCACTTCAATGCCGGGCGCGAACAGTTCGAGCGCCAGGTAGGCGGTGGTGAGCTTGCCGGGCACCGCGATCTTCCTGCGCTTGATTTCGTCATGCGTGAAGGGGCGCGTGGAAACGAGCATGGGACCATAACCGTCGCCCACGCTGCCGCCGCACGACATCAGCGCGTAGTCTTCCTGAATGTAGGGAAAGGCGTGGAATGAAATCGCGGTTACGTCGTAGATGCCTTCCTGCGCCTGGCGGTTCAGCGTTTCGATGTCGCAAAGAGTATGGCTGAACTTCAGTCCCGGCACGCGAACTTTGTTCGTGGCCAAGCCATAAAACATGAATGCGTCGTCGGAGTCCGGGCTGTGCGCCACGGTGATGTCGCGAACTGGAGAAGATACTGTGCTCATATGATTCCGTAATCCTGTTCTATAAACTTACCTACAACTGGTCTCATGAGTGAGACGTGGTATGACATCTCGCCGTCAGGGGCTAAAGCCCGAATTGTGTGTGGCCGGCTGAAGCCGTGCCCTTCCCAAAACCTACGGTTGCGAAGAAAGGTGTTGGTGCCAGCGAACGGCGACGGCAGCGGCCATCAGCACCTTGATGACTTCCGCAAAAACGAACCAATAGAGGCCAAACCTGATCGCCAGAGAAACCGAGTGCGTGATCACGGCAAGCCAACTGAGTCCGCCAGCGAAGAGCACCACTTCCGCAGCCAAGGCTGACAGCGCGGCCCAGCCGAAACGGTGTGAACTTTGTTCCGACCTCTGCTCGTAAATGTAGCCAGCGACGAATGCCACGAGTGGATAGGCCATGAGGAATCCACCGGTCG
>Ga0187848_10003454_pt1 | contig 11545 bp, 11 predicted proteins | sample June2016WEW_4_40_FD_132424 | JGI IMG/M metagenome (GOLD analysis project Ga0187848, IMG submission 132424) | Peatland microbial communities from SPRUCE experiment site at the Marcell Experimental Forest, Minnesota, USA - June2016WEW_4_40 | ecosystem: Environmental > Terrestrial > Soil >... | reverse complement strand
CCATCTGGCGGTTCTCGGTGGCATAGCAGATGTCCTGCGCGGGCGGGCCCTGGCTCAGCGGAAAGCGCTGCTTGAGGCGCTCAATGATGTCGCGCGTTTCATCCAGGCTGAGGGTGGTCTGGGTCAGATAGCGGACGCGGCCGGGGTTGGGCAGTTCGAGGCGGTCTACATCTTCGACGGTTTCCACCAGGTGGCTGGCGTGCGGGACCTCGCCCAGCGTGCCGATCACCTCGTCGTGATCCTTGTGACCGATGAGGACAATGCTGTAACCGTCGCGTGCGAACCGCGCCGCTTCCAGGTGAACCTTGGTGACCAGCGGGCAGGTGGCGTCGATCACGTCCAGGCCCCGCTCTTTGGCCTCTTTGCGCACCGTTGGCGCAACGCCGTGCGCACTAAAAATAGCGCGCCCGCCAGCGGGCACTTCATCCAACTCTTCGACGAAGATCGCACCCGCCTGCCGCAGTTCGTCGACCACGTGCTTGTTGTGGACAATTTCCTTGCGGACATAGACGGGCGGACCGTAAAGGTCGAGCGCGATCTTGACCACATCGATGGCCCTGACGACACCGGCGCAGAAGCCGCGAGGCTTGAGCAGAAAGATCTTCTTCTCCGCGCTGAGATTAGGTGCGAGAGGCTTTAGCGGCATAAGGACGAATAGGTACAATTATAACAAGCGAGTATAAGCTTTCGCAGGAATACAGGTGAGCTGGAAACGCCTGTGTACTCGCGATCACATGGTCCGCCCAGATTGATCCCTGTGTGGGAATCTACGGAAGAGACGTTCGCGGGAGATTTACGGTTGCGGCTGACGGCCAGCGCAGCGGGAATTCGGGCGATTGAATTCGAGCCTTTGATGGAGTCCGGCGCGGCGACGAACGGCAACCCGCTGCTGACCGAGGCGGTACGCCAGTTGCGAGCCTATTTCGCGGGCCAGTTGCGGCACTTCGAGCTTCCGCTGGACCTGGCGGGCACCGAATTCCAGCGCCGCGTCTGGCTGGAGCTGACCCGCATCCCGTACGGCGAAACCCGCAGCTATCAGGAAATGGCCCGCGCCATCGGAGCACCGAAGGCGGTGCGCGCCGTAGGCGCCGCCAATGGCGCCAACCCGATCGCCATCGTGGTGCCCTGCCATCGCGTGGTCGGCGCAAGCGGGAAACTGGTCGGATACGGCGGCGGGTTGCCACTCAAACGACGTTTGCTGACTCTGGAGCGCGGCGGGTTGTTCGCATGAGAGGAGAAGCTGGAAGGCAGAAGTCAGGAGACGGGAGTCAGAATGGCGGCGGCGTACGCGCCGAGCAGGCGGCTCACTTCTTCGGCCGCGCAAGCCAAGTTGGAGGTGTCTCCGTATCCGAGATCCTGAGCAAGAATCAGGTAGTAACGGGCACTCTTCCAGAGAACCCTCAGCCACGTCCATGAAGCGCGCTTTGTCCGCCCTGCCGCGCTGCCGAAAGCCTTCGGCGATATTGGCTGGCACCGAGACTGCCGCGCGGCGAATTTGGAGCGACAGGCTGTAAGTCTCCCGCTTAGGAAAGCTGGCAGTGTAGGCGTAGACTGCCAGCACGAACTCATGACCTTTGCGCCAGACCAACAGGTCGCGGAAGGTTCGTGCAGGGAGTCTCGCAGGCATTCTCGAAACCACAAGATAGCATCTGGCCGCTCCTGACTTCTGTCTCCTTTCTCCTGTCTTCCACCCCTCACACCACTTCCAGAATCAAACACTTCAAATAATGTGTCTCCGGCACCGTGAGCAGAATCGGATGGTCCTGGCTCTGCGTCCGCCGCTCCAGCACGCGTAGTGTCCGTCCGGCGTCAAGCGAAGCCGAGGCCACCAACTCGAGCAGCATGGCTTCGCTGACATGGTGCGAACACGAACAGGTTGCCAGAATCCCGCCGGGCTCGAGCAGCCGCAGCGCGCGCAGGTTGATTTCCTTGTAGCCCGTGGCCGCCCCATCCAGACTGCGGCGCGACTTGGCGAAGGCCGGTGGATCCAGCACCACTATCGAGAACTGGCGCCGCGCCGAGGCGTAACCGGCCAGCAGATCGAACACATCCGCCTGGCGGAATTCGATGTTTCCGATGCCGTTCGCTTCGGCGTTAGCGCGCGCCGTCTTGAGCGCGGCCTCCGAGCTGTCTACCGCTTCCACGCTTTGGCAATGCGCGGCCAAGTGCAGCGCGAAGCCGCCTGTCGACGTGAAACAGTCGAGCGCCTTGCCACCCGTCGCGTAGCGCGCCACGGCGCGATAATTCTCACGCTGGTCGAGATAGATGCCGGTCTTCTGCCCGTGCAGCAAATTGGCGTTCAGTTTGAGGCCGTTCATTTCCACCGCGACCGCCTCGGGACTTGTGCCTGCTATCACGGCGGTTTCCAGCGGCAGCGACTCCTTGGCGCGCACCGCAACATCGTTGCGCGCGACGATTCCCGGCGGCGTAAAGATTTCCTCCAGGCAGGAGACGATTAGAGGCTTGGCCGCATCCATCCCCTGGTCAAGCGTTTGCATCACCAGGTAATCGCCGTAGCGGTCCACCACCAGCGCGGGCAACAGATCGGCTTCGCCATGCACCACGCGATAGGCGTTGCTGTGGTGAACTACCCGGCGGCGGTGCGCTTCGGCGGCGTGCAGCCTGCGCAGGTAGAAATCGCGGCCGATCTCTTCGGCTTCGGCCGACAGCATGCGCAAAGCGATTTGCGAAGTCGAGCTGTAATGCGCCGTGCCCAGCGTCCTTCCGTGCGCATCGGCAACCCGGACGGCCTCGCCGGGCTGCGCGCCGTCACGTTCTGCGATGTCACTCGAGAAGATCCACGGGTGTCCGGAAGCTACCCGGCCGGCCGCCTTGCGGTTCACGCGGACTTCGTTCATCGCATTTCCTGCAGTCGGCGGATGCGGTCCTCGGTGGCGGGATGGGTCGACCACAGGCTCTGAAACCACGAGCCGGTGCGCGGCTTGATGATGAACAGGTGCGCCGTGGACGGAGTGGCCGCCATCGGCAGCCGCTTGCTCCAGGTGTCGAGTTTCTGCAAGCCGGAGATCAGCTCGTAAGGTGTGCCGGTGTATTTGGCGGATGCGGCGTCGGCGTCGTACTCGCGCGAGCGCGAGATCGCCATCTGAATCAGCAACGCGGCGATGGGCGCGAGAATCAGCATCAAAAGCGCGCCAATGCCGCCGCCTTCGCGGTCGCGGTCGTCGCGGCTGCCGCCAAAGAAGAAACCCAGGCGCGACGCGAACATGATGGCTCCGGCCAGCGTGGCCGCCACCGAGCTGATCAGGATGTCGCGGTGCAGCACGTGGCCGAGCTCGTGCGCCACCACTCCTTCCAGTTCCTGATCCGTCATCAATTGCAAAATGCCTTCGGTGAAGGCGACCGAGGCGTGCGACGGATTGCGGCCGGTGGCGAACGCGTTCGGCGATTGCTCGGCGATTAGATACAGCTTCGGCATCGGCAGCCCCATGCGGCGGGTCAGATTTTCGACGATCGGCGCCACGCGGCGGTAGACGTCCGGGTTCTGCTCAGGGCTCACCCGCTGTGCGCCGTAAGTCGCCAGCGCGATCTTATCGGAGAAGAAGTAACTCGAAAAATTCATGACCACGGCGAACGCCAGGCCCATGTATAGCCCGTTCTGGCCGGCCAGTAACTCGCCTCCACAGAGCAGGATGCCGGTTAACAGGCCCAGTAACAAGACGGTCTTAATGCTGTTGGTCATGGTCGAATCTCCGTTTGTTGGTAGCGCCGGCGGTCTTGCCGCCGGTGGCTTGCCAGGGCAAGCTAAAGCATGCCCCACCACGGCTAGGTGTCACGGCTGGGCCTCCGCGGGCACTTCCACCGGAATGGATTTGGCGAAGGTCAGACCCTGCGCACCGGGCGACGCGTCCGCCACCACGGTGTCGCCGGGGCCATATGCGCCGCTGAGCAGCTCGAGAGCCAGCGGGTCCTGCACCAGCCGCTGAATGGCGCGGCGCATCGGCCGGGCGCCAAACTGCGGATCGAAACCCTCGCCGATGATGCGGTTCTTGGCCGCCGGTGTGACTTCGAGCTTCATTTTGCGCGCCTCGAAAAGCCGTGCGACGGCGCTCAACTGAATGTCCACGATCTTACTCAAGTGTTCGCGGCTCAAGGTGTTGAACACGATGATATCGTCAATGCGATTCAGGAACTCCGGGCGGAACTGGTGCTTCAATGCCTCCAGCAGCCGCTTGCGCGTCTCGTCGTTGGCGGCGTCCCTGCCATGCACGGAAAAGCCGATGGCGTTCTTCTCCACCATACCGGTGCCCAGGTTCGAGGTCATCACGATCACCGTGTTGCGGAAGCTGACCGCGCGGCCCTGCCCGTCGGTGAGCCGGCCGTCGTCCAGGATTTGCAGCAGCGTGTTGAAGACGTCGGGGTGCGCCTTTTCAATCTCGTCGAACAGGATCACCGAATACGGCCGCCGCCGCACCTGCTCGGTCAACTGGCCGCCTTCTTCAAAGCCCACATATCCGGGGGGCGAGCCGATCATGCGCGACACCGAGTGCCGCTCCTGGTATTCGCTCATGTCGACGCGGATCATGGCCTTGTCGTCGTCGAACAGGTAGCCGGCCAGCGCGCGCACCAGCTCGGTCTTCCCCACGCCGGTGGGCCCGAGGAAAATGAAACTACCGATCGGCCGGTTGGGATCGCTCAGGCCAGCGCGGTTGCGCAGGATGGCGTTTGAAACCAGGCGCACGGCTTCGTCCTGGCCGACCACGCGGTCCTTGAGGCGGTCCGGCATATGCACGAGCTTATCCACTTCGCCTTCCATCATCTTGGCCACCGGAATGCCGGTCCACTTGGCCACGATGCGGGCGATATCGTCTTCGCCGATCTCTTCCTTGAGCAGCGCGTTTCCCTTGACCGATTCCAGCTCCTGCTCGGCGGTCTGTATGTCCTTTTCGATTTGCGACAGGCGGCCGTAACGCAGTTGCGCGGCCTTTTCCCAATCGCCGGCGCTGGAGGCCTTTTCTTCCTGCTGGCGCAGCGAATCCTTCTCTTCCTTGAGCTGGCGCACACGGTCGATGGCGGACTTTTCGCGGTTCCAGCGCTCCTTGAGCACGGCGGCCTGGCCGCGCAGCCCTTCGAGCTCGTTCTCCACCACTCGCAGGCGGTCGTGCGAAGCGGGTTCATCTTCCTTCCCAAGTGCCTGCCGTTCAATTTCGAGATGCGAAATGCGGCGGTCCAGATCGTCGATTTCAATCGGCATGGAGCCGATCTGCAGGCGCAGCGCGGCGCCGGCTTCATCGATCAGATCGATGGCCTTATCGGGCAGGAAGCGGTCGGCGATGTAGCGGTGCGAAAGCACGGCGGACGCGATGATAGCGGAATCCTTGATGCGCACGCCGTGATGAATTTCGAATTTCTCTTTGAGTCCGCGCACAATGGCTACCGTGTCATCCACCGATGGCTCGCTCACCAGAACGGTCTGGAAGCGCCGCGCCAGGGCGGCGTCTTTTTCGACGTGTTTCTTGTATTCGTTCAGCGTTGTGGCGCCGATGCAGCGCAGCTCTCCGCGGGCCAGCGCGGGTTTGAGCAGGTTAGCGGCGTCGATGGCGCCTTCGGCCGAACCGGCGCCCACCAGCGTGTGCAGCTCGTCGATGAAGCAGATGATTTCGCCGTTGGAATCGATGATTTCCTTGACCACGGCCTTGAGGCGGTCTTCGAATTCGCCGCGAAACTTGGTGCCGGCGATCATCGAACCCAGGTCGATGGCGGCCAGCCGCTTGTTCTTCAACTGGTCGGGCACGTCGCCGCGCACGATGCGCTGGGCCAGGCCTTCCACGATGGCGGTTTTGCCCACGCCGGGCTCGCCGATCAGCACCGGGTTGTTCTTGGTGCGGCGGCTGAGCACCTGCATCACGCGGCGGATTTCCTCTTCTCGCCCGATCACCGGGTCGAGCTTGCCCTTGCGCGCGGAATCGGTGAGGTCATGAGCATAGCGTTCCAGTGCCTGGTATTTGGATTCGGGATTCGGATCGGTGACGCGCTGCGTGCCGCGCACCGATACGAGCGCGCGCAGCAGCGCGTCGTGGGTGGCACCGGCGCGGTCGAGAAGCTGACCCGCCGGATCGCTGCGCTGCTCGGTCAGCGAGAGCAACAGGTGCTCGGTGGAAACGAACTCGTCCTTGAAATGGCCGGCTTCGTCGAAGGCGCGCTCCAGCACCTGGTTGAGCGGCTGCGAGATGTAGATGCCGGACTGTCCGCCCGCAGTCTTGGGCAGATTGTCCAGCAGCCGGCGGGCCTCGGCCACAATCCCAGCCGGCTGCACACCGCATTTTTCCAGCAGCGGCTTGACGATGCCTTCCTTTTCATCGGCGAGGGAAATCAGCAGGTGCAGCGGAAACATCACCTGGCTATCGCCGGATTCGGCCAGCGCCTGGGACTGCTGCAAGGCCTCCTGCGCTTTCTGCGTCAGTTTGTCTATCCGAAACATAATCTTGTCCCCTAATCCGTCCCTGAATGCAAAAGAGGCAGGCGGTCGCCACTTGGCTCCGCCTGCCCTCAACTTACCAGTTTTTGGTGGGGCATGCTTTAGCTTGCCAACGCCCGCCTGCGGGCGCATTCTTTCACAGCTTCGCGAGCCGCTCCACCTTACGGTCGCACGCTTGTTACGCGCTGGCTTCGATCTTGATCTGGCGCGGCTTGGCTGCCTCTTTCTTGGGCAGCGAGACGCTCAGCACGCCGTTCTTGAACGACGCGGCGATTTTTTCGGTGTCGAAACTGTTGGGCACCGCGAAGCTGCGCGTGAAGTTGCCGTAGCTGCGCTCGATACGGTGATAGCCCGCCACGTTGTCCTGCTTTTCGAACTTGCGCTCGCCGGCGATGGTGAGCGTCTGGTTCTCCACCCGGACATCGATATCCTTGAGATCGACATCCGGCAGATCGGCTTTCACCACGAGGTCGTTCTCGGTTTCATAGATGTCCACAGCGGGCGACCAGGGCCGGTTGGTCTGGGGCTCGTTGAACATGCGGGTGAACGCGTCCTCGAAGAGGCGGATATTCGCCAATGGATCGAAATGGGTGAGAGACATGGTTTTTAAGCTCCTCATAGAACTGATGTGTTGGATGGTTTACAGCCTCATCCATCTATGATAATAAAATATGCGTGCTTAATTGTCAAGTTTTTATTAGCAGATAATTGTGCGGTTTGTTAAAACATTCGTAAGGCATTGATTTTAAATATCTATTTGGCATAATCCTGCGTCCTGGAGGCCCTTATCACCGTCTTTTGAGCGCTTCCAGCTCCTCAATCGTTCGCGGCCAATCCTCCCGCAGCAGCCTGGACAACGCCCTGTCGGCTAACAGGCGCCCGCCGGTCTGGCACTGCGGGCAATAATTGGTTTCGTTGGCGCGATACCGAATGCGCTGGATTTTGCTGCCGCAGTTGGGGCAGGGCAGGCCATATCGGCCATGGACGGCCATGCCTTCGCGAAAGGCGGTCACCTTTTCCGGGAATCCGCCGGCGGCTTCGGCGCGAAGCCGGTCGGTCCAACGGTTGAGAACGCCGACAATCGCCTGATGCAGCCGCCGAATCTCGGCATCGGCCAGCTTGAGCGTCAGTGCCACCGGCGACAGCCGCGCGCGGTGCAGAATCTCGTCTGAATAAGCATTGCCGATGCCACTGAAAAGGCGCGGATCGGTGAGCGCGCGCTTCAACGTGTGATTAGCCGATCGCAGTGTCGCGGCGAACGCTGGCTCACTGGCAGTGAGGGCATCGATGCCGCCTGCGTCGAGCGCCGCCAGCCCCGCTTCGCCAACGGCCACGTGCAGGGCTGCGCGCCGCTCGGAGCCTGCTTCCGTCAGCGTGAGAAGGCCGCTCGAAAACTGGAACAGCGCCAGCACATTTCTGGGGATGGCTTTGGATGCGGCTCGGCGCCAGTGCAGGCGGCCAGCAATCATGAGGTGCAGCACCAGCCACAAGTCGCCCGCGAGACCGATCGCGATGCGCTTTCCGAGGCGCCGCACCTCGCGCACTTCCCTGCCCTCGGCGATGCCGAGCGCCGGCGAGGCCGACCGCAACAGGAACGGGTTGCGCACCACGACGCGCTCCAGGCGATGGCCCGCCACTCGCTCGCGCAGCGCTTCGACGTACACCTCGACGTCGGGTAATTCGGGCATGCGGCCTCAATCCCGATGGGCCGCCGCTTCCAGGTAGGCGCTGAATTCCTTGCCCGGCGGCGCAATCTCGAACCGGATTTTGATCTTGTCCTTGCCCGCCGGCAGGTACGTCAGGCGGTAGCGCATCTTCCCGGGCGGTGCATCGCTGACAAAAGTCACGCCTCCATCGGCGGCAGCCCGTACGGCGTAGGCGATCACGTGGCCTTCGTTATCCCAATACATGGCGCGCAACTCGGCGGATGCTTCATCGCGGTAGACAATCATGAGGTCATCGTGACGGAAGGCACGCCGGCCCGCGGCTGCGGGATACGTGGCGATGCTTTTCCGCACCAGGATCTTGCCTTGAAGATCCGGCTCCAGGGTGAACGCCCCGGAACCAGTGCCCGCCTCGCCGCCTCCTTCGCCCATCCACCGGCCCACCAGGAACTCGACCGGCCCCCAATCCGCTGCGGCCAAGGCGGCGGGCAAAACCAAGGCGGCGAGAAAGACGAGTTTTCGCATGCCGATACACTATCACGGGTCGCAGCACTTCGGCGCCGCCCGCCCTACAATGGTTGCTTGGCGCGCAGAAGGTTCTTTGTCGATGCGGTGCGCGGGGGCGTGGCCGAACTGGTTGGAGATGGCGCCCGCCACCTGACGCGTGTGCTGCGCGTCGCGCCCGGCCAGCGTTGTGAGATCTCCGACGGCCGCGCCGCGTGGCTGGCTGAGATCGCCGAGGCTCGCGGCCCACGCGTGGTGTTTCACGTGATCGAGCCCGTGGAAACACCCGAGCTGGCGGTGCGGATCACGCTGTGCGCGGCGCTGATCAAGTTCGACCGCCTGGAATGGATGATCGAAAAAACCACCGAACTGGGCGTGGAGCGCATCCAGCCGGTAGAAACCGCCCGCAGTGAAAAGGGCCTGCTCGAAGCTTCCGTCAAACGCGCCGAACGCTGGGCGCGCATTGCGCGCGAAGCCGCCGAGCAGTCGCGCCGCCTGCGCGCGCCCGAAATCCTGCCGGCGGCGCGTCTGGAGGCTTGTCTGGCCTTAGGAGGAGGCGCCCAGTACCGTCTGGAAGAAGGCGCGGCGCCTCCGCTGGCGCGGTTGCTGGCGCAGCCGGCCGAAGCGGGAAGCCAAGTGCGGTTGCTGGTAGGGCCCGAAGGCGGCTGGACCGCCGAGGAGCGGCAAGCGGCGGCGTGCGCCGGATGGCTGCCGGCGTCGCTCGGCCCGGGGGTGCTGCGCGCTGAGACGGCAGCCATCGCGGCGGTCGCGGTGGTGGCCTCGGTGAACGCCCGCCTCCGATCGGTACAATGAAACAAGGGACGGGGAACCTTCCGCAGAGCCCTTGCCAGGCTAGAAGCTAGAGACCCGCCCATCTCATCGATTCCCGAGGCCAACCGGACGTGAAGTTTGATTACTGCTTGATCCTGATCTTCGCTTGCGTCCAGTGGCGCATCTCGACGTTGTGTCTGCGCGCCGGGAGTGACCGGGTCGGCCGCCGCCGGCAGGAGCTACTGCGGGCGGCCGTGCTGGCTTTTGATGGCCTGGTTGCCTTCGGCTATTTCTGCACCTTCTATGAGAAGGCGAACCGGCTGGGCATACCCGGTTGGTTGTCGGCGCCGGTGGGCGGCGCGGCGATGGCCTGGCTGCTGGCCGCCACCGGCGCGCTGGCTGTTTATGAGGTTCTCCGCCGCGTCAGCCACAAGCTTGGCGCGGATACGGACCCCTCGCGGCGGCGCATCATCCAGGCCGGCGGCTCGGCCCTGATGGCGGTGCCCTTTGCCGCGCTTGGTTACGGCGCGTTCATCGAACGCCTGGACTTCCGTGTGCGCGAGGTGGATGTGCCGCTCGACCGGCTCCCCCGCGATCTGGATGGGCTGCGAGTGCTGCAGTTGAGCGACATTCATCTGAGCGCGTTCCTTAGCGAAACGGATCTGGCTCGGGTGGTGGATGCGGCGCGCGAGCTGCGGCCCCACTTGGCGGTGGTCACCGGCGACCTGATTTCGTCCCGCGGCGATCCGCTGGACGCCTGCATCCGCCAACTGGCGCGGCTCAAGGCGGATGCTGGCGTGTTCGGCTGCCTGGGCAACCACGAACGGTACGCGCGCGGAGAGGATTACACCGCGGCCGCGGCGAGTCGTGTGGGTATCGAGTTCCTGCGCCAGCGGTCGCGCCAGTTGCGCTTTGGCGGCGCGACCCTCAACTTGGCCGGCGTGGACTATCAGAAAGTGGGCGAGCGCGAACTGTACCTGAAAGGCGCCGAACGGTTGGTAGTGCCGGGCGCCGCGAACGTCCTGCTGTCGCACAATCCGGACGTTTTCCCAGTGGCTGCGCGCCAGGGTTACCATTTGGTGATGGCGGGACACACGCACGGCGGCCAGGTCACGGTGGAAATCCTGGACCAGTCGATCAGCGCCGCGCGCTTTTACACGCCTTACGTCTACGGGCTATACGGCGGCCCGCAAGCGGCGGCCTACGTGACGCGCGGGATCGGCACCATCGGGGTTCCGGCGCGCATCGGGGCACCGCCCGAAATAGCCGTACTGCACTTGAGAAAGGCTTGAATCCGGGGCCGACGTGCGTTATCTGGTTCTAAGCGATCTTCATTCCAACTGGCAGGCCCTTGAGGCGGCGATCGCCGTAGCCGCCGGCCACTATGACCGTGCCCTCTGCTGCGGCGACCTGGTCGGTTATGGTGCGGACCCGAACGCGGTGGTGGATTGGGTGCGCGCCAACTGCGCGGCCGTCATCCGCGGCAATCACGACCGCACGTGGACGGCCGAAGAGGATCTGGGATGGTTCAATCCGGTGGCGCGCCACGCCGCCCTGTGGACAGGGAAGACTCTGACACGCGAGAACGCCGCCTACTTGGCGGCGCTCCCGAAAGGACCGCTGCCGGTGGACGGGTTTCAACTGACGCACGGCACGCCCTATGACGAGGACGAATACATGATGTCCGCCGAGGACGCCGCCCTGGCGTTCGAATACCTGGAAACGCGCCTGGCCTTTTTCGGCCACACCCACCTGCAGGGCGGCTTCATCTGGAATCACGGGCGGGTGGAAACGATTTCCCCTTTTTGGCAGGGATGCTACCCGAAGGTGATGAGGGTTGACGGGGACTGCGGCTACCTGGTGAATCCCGGCTCGCTGGGCCAACCCCGTGATGGCGACCCGCGCGCCGCTTACCTGATCTACGATTCCGCGGCGGCCGCGGTGGAATACTATCGCGTCGAATACGACGTAGCGGCCGCGCAACACCGCATTCTCCTAGCCGGCCTGCCGCCTATCCTCGCCGAACGCCTGTCCGACGGCCGCTAAACCCGAAATCCGAAGTTCGGCTGCACAGGATCGATAAGTCTTGAGACAACAGAGAGGTGGAGACCAACACCACGGACAGATTGGTTCCGCGGGAAATCGCCGCTCTGCTGTCTGGCGAGCGGGT
>Ga0187848_10003453_pt1 | contig 11549 bp, 7 predicted proteins | sample June2016WEW_4_40_FD_132424 | JGI IMG/M metagenome (GOLD analysis project Ga0187848, IMG submission 132424) | Peatland microbial communities from SPRUCE experiment site at the Marcell Experimental Forest, Minnesota, USA - June2016WEW_4_40 | ecosystem: Environmental > Terrestrial > Soil > Wetlands... | reverse complement strand
TAGAACGACGCGCGGGCGAAGCGGTCCGAGGCCCGGCTCGTCCCGGGGAGCATCGCCAGCCCGCCGATCTGCTCCCAGTATTTGTTCAGCGCAAGTTGCTGCTCGAAGGCGGGCGAGTTGGTCATCACCTGGTACTCGCGTCCGTGGTGGATCCGCAGCTTGCCGCCGAGGTACTCGAAGATCGCCGAGTCGCCCGTCGGGTCCGACAGCGACAGGTGCCCCTGGCCCGGGGAGCCGTCGGGCAGGAGCGGGGCGATGACGGCAAACGGCTCTTTGCCCAGCGCTTCGACCGCCTCGGCGACGGTGGCGAAGTTGTCCAGCACATATTGCGCCCAGGCGGCGATCGAGAGCGTCGGCTGCCGGCGGCCGGGCTTGCCGTAGTCGGATTCGACCAGGTACAGGACGTCGGCGACCAGGCCCTTCTCGTTCATGCCGTCGACGGTGGCGACTCCGTAGAATCCGCACACGACGCTTCCGTACTTGCTGGTCCAGGCAATCGAATTCGGCCCGGCGGCCCCGTCGCGCCTCATGCCGCGCGGGAAGCTATAGAGGTCCGTGCCCGGGTCTTCCTCCCAGTCCATCGACCGGGCAACGACGACGGTTCCGCTGGGCCCGAGGTAGATGCACCGGGTACACGCATTGGAGACGGACGGCGCGAGCAGCAGGCAGGCGACAGCCGGCAGTGCGGCGACAACGGATGCGATGAGTCGATTCACGGGTCTTCCTCTTTCTGACGGCCTTCTGGGATCGGCAATTGCGAATAAGCCGGCAGCCGTGGGCGGCCTACTCGACCGTGCGCCGGCGACCTCCCGCAGCACGAGGTAATTCATTCGCGCGAGACTTCAGCCTGCTGAAAGGTAGTGCGCATTCCGTCTTCGCGTCTCAAGGCGGATCGGCCGGGGGCCTTGTCGTGGCTAGGAGCACGACCGCGCGGCCGCGAGAGCGACAAAACGCCACGGCAGCCGCGAAAAGTGAGGCGGGAAATGGTCACAACTTCGGGGGCGACGCCGAAAGTCCTTGGCGTTCAAGCGGAGTTGGACGCCCTGATTGCCGGCCGCATCAGGCCCAAGAGCACCTGACAGGCGTCCGCCCTTCTCACCCTTCCCGCCCTTTACCCCCTCCTCACCCTACCTACAATCTCCCTCCGGAGGGGCGGGGGTGAGGGCATTCTTCCCCAAGGGCCCACGCCATTCTGGCCGCGCCCCGCATGCAGCCCTACGCCGATTGTCCCGGTGTTTTGACCTCACCTGTTTCGGTAGCGGTACAGGGTATAATGGGCGCTGAAAGGAGTCCCCAGGGCTCATCTCGGACCCCGGGATTCGGGCCCAAGGCCGCTTACGATCTTGAACTCCGGGAACCGATCATTGGGGATCGTTATGTCGTTCAGGTGAAGTCGCGGGCGGGTCTCGCTGAACTTCAGGCGACGATTTCGAGTTTCTCGCCTAAAGATTTTCGGCGCATTTTCTTCGTTGTACATTCGCCCAGCGATGACCTTGCGGGCGCGACCGATATCCCTGATCACGTCGAAATCGTCTCGCCGCAACGGCTGGGGCAGTTGGCAATGGACGCCGGCCTCGCCAAGTGGCTTGAGGACAAGGTGTCATAAGACGATTCGTCCAAAGCAAAGGATGAACTCTGGCCCGTTAGCAATCCTATGGTACGCCTGTTCACCTATACGATTCCTACCGACGATGGTGCAGCGCCGAACCCCTTCCGGGGCATGTGCTCGCTGGCAATTTGCAAGCCCGGCATTCGTCGGGTGGCGAAGCCTTATGATTGGGTAGCCGGCCTCGGCTCAAGGGATGCGCCGAGTGGCGACCTCAGCGGACGCTTGGTCTATGCGATGCGGGTTGAGGAGGTGCTTTCCCTGAGGGAATACGACCAACAGGCAGCCTCCAGGTGGCCGCACCGCATCCCGAATGTGGGAAGCGCCGATTTGTCGGAGCGATTGGGGGACTGCATCTACGATTTTTCAAGCGGATCACCCGTCCAACGCCACAGTGTCCACGGGCCTCGCAATGTAGCGACCGACTTGAGCGGCGAGAACGTCCTCATCTCGAAAGATTTTTACTACTTTGGCAGTCGCGCCAAGAGGCTGCCCGGCCAGCTCCTTCCCATATGCCATCAGACGCAGGGACACCGGAGCGATTCGAACCCTCCCTACTTTGGCCAGTTTGTCTCGTGGCTGCGTGGCCTTGGCCTTGCGCGCGGACAACTCTACGGCTGGCCGGACTCGATGGTTGACTGGAGCGAGATTGCCTCTTTCGGCGGTTGCGCCGTCCGTAAACTGGATGACGAGAACGACAAACCGTGCTAAACAGGCCGGCCGCGCGAGCCGCCCTCTCCCGACACCCGCCAAGCCCTCCGGCGGCGCGCGCGTCATTCACGCGCGACCGGCCTGGCCTCGACGGCGTAGCCGTTCTCACTTGTCCGCCGGGCGGGGCGTTTCGGCGGGCAAGTCCTTGGGATAGAGGGCGACGGAGCCCTGGATGGCGTAGGGGCAGGTGCAGCCGGCGCTGCCCTCGGGGGCGACGACGATGCCGCCGGCGGGCACGAAGCTGATCCAGCAGCTCGGGCGCTGGCCGCTCACCAGCGGTGCGATCCGGCCGGCAGCGTCGAACGGGCGATAGCAGATCGCCCCCGCGCGGAAGAAGGCCGTGCCGGCCGAGGCGGCGAAGCCGCCGCAGCCGCTGCCGCGAAACAGCTCCAGCGGCTTGCCCTGCGGGCCGGTCTTGGCGGCGCCGCCGGCCAGGTCGAAGAACCACGGCTCGGCGAAGATCGTCCGGCCGACGATGATCGGCCGCGTCTGATAGTTTCCCGGCCGCGTCCAAAGCTTGCGGCCCGATTCGGCGTCGAAGGCGGTGAGGCTCCGCTCGGCGAGCGCGCCGCGGCGATAGGCCTCCAATTCGTGGTCGGCGTGGAAGGGGGAGCCGCAGAGGACCAGGACCTTTCCTTTTCCCATCAGGGCCAATTCGCCGCCGCAGTAATCGCCCGAGCCGAGGTTGGGATGGACCACGCAGTGCGTCACGTCGGCGTCCTGGTGCCATAGCTCGCGGCCCGACGGGAGGTCGAGGGCCACCAGGCGGCGGACGTCGCATGTTGAGGGCGGGCTGCCCTGGCCGGCAGGGGCATCGCCGCCGTCGATAAAGAACAGCCGCCGGCCGAGCACGGCGATTGCGTTGTGGACACTGTGGGTACTCTCGCGAATCCAGCGCAGCTCGCCGCCGGTCAGGTCGAAGGCGAAGAGGGCTTCGCTCGTGTTGCCCGTGGGGCGGGGCCAACTGCTGAACTTCCGCGGCGTCTCGGTGCGGCTGCCCAGGAGGAGGCCGTCGGCCACGGCGGTCCAGCCCCAGAGTCGCTTTTGGCCGTCCTTTCGCGGCGGCAGCTCGTAGGCGTGCTCCTCCCGGCCGGTGGCCGCGTCCAGGCGGAGGCAACGGCTGCCGACGGCGACGAAGAGGCGGTCATCGGTGGCCACCAGGCCCGAGCACTCCAGCGGCATTTGCTCGCGGCCGATGCCCGGCACCGGGCGGCGCCAGAGGAACGTGCCGTTATAGGCGTCGTAGGCCGCGACGGTCTCCGGGCCGGCGACGAAGAGCCGCCCATTGACCACCAAGGGGGCCGCGCCGCGGGCGTGGCGGTCGGCGGCCTCGTGCGGTCCCGGGTCACCGAACCACAAGATGCCGAAGGGCGGCCGGACCAGCCGATCTTCGCTGCAATAGGTGTTGGCCGGATCGGCCCCCTGGTGCGTCCAATCGGCCGCGCCCGGCAGCTTGCCGCGGCAGACGACGGCCCAGGCCCCGGCGACGCTCGGGCGGCACGATGCGTCGAGACCCCGCAGCCAATCGGCCACTGCCGCCGCTGTCGCGGCGGCGCCGAGGTCGGCGCCGCCCGGGGGCTGGCCCACGAAAGCCGTGCCGCCGCAGGGCCGCAGGACCCGGGACAGCTCCGCGGGCGGTGTGCCGATCTCGCCCCCGAAGAATGCCTGCTCGCACACCACCAAGTTGGCGAAGAACGGCGGATAGCCCAGGGCGGTCAGGCTGCCGTGTTCGACCTGGACCCGCGTTCCATAGAAGCCGGCGGTACACAGGGCGGTCCGGGCGGCGGCCGCGCTGGGCTGGTCGGGCTCGACGAGTTGGATTCGCAGGCTGGTCCGCCGTGCCAATTCGCAGGCCAGTTGGCCGGGGCGGCCCGGCGCCGCTCCCCCGATCACCAGGCCGAAGCCCGGGCCGAGGGGGACAGTCCCATTTTCGCGGCGAAAATTGGGACAGTCCCCGTGAACGGCAACCCCCGTGGGGGCCGTGCGAACGATGGCCTCGGCGGTGCGGCGATAGAACTCGCCCAGCCGGTCGCCGGGAAAGGGCTCGGCGGGGGCGGGCGGCGCGATCCGGCGGCCCGCTCCCGTGCCGGCGAAACTGTAGATCCGGCCGGTCGTCGTGCTCACCAGCAGCCGGCCGTTGGCGACGGCCAGCCCGCGGGCACGCCCCTCGACCTTGGCCGACCACAGCACGTCGCCCGTGGCGGCGTCGTAGGCCACGACCTTGCCCGCCCCGCCCGCCACCAGCCGGCCCCCGGCCAGGATCAAGGCGTCGGGCACACGTTGGGCCGTCTTCCGCCACAGGCAGCGGGACCAGTCGGGGCGGCGGTTGGTCTCGAAGCCCGTTGCGGGGCCGCACGCCCGCGCGACCTCGCCGCGGGCGATGGCGAAAACGTCGGTATCCGTGACCATGTAGATGTTCTCCGCGTCGGCCACCACGGCCTGGGAGCGGATCCACGACCAGAGGGGCGGGGCAAAGGCGGCCGGCCCCTGGCTGCCGCCGGGAGGGGCGTCCAGATCGTAGGCCGTCAGCGAGCCCGCCCCGTTCACGAGCAGGTTGCCCGAAAGGACGGCGTAGCTGCCGCCGTTGGGTCCGTTCCGCCCGGCGGTGATCCGGCCCTGGAGCTTGCCGCTCGAGCGGTCGAACACCAGCGGGAAGGTGCGGCCCGCGGGGACGACGATCCGCCGGTCATCGGCCAGCAGGTATCCTTGGGCGGTCGCCTCGTCCCCGCGGCCGAAATCCGCGCTGGTCCACGCGGGACGGCCGTCGGAGGCGCGCACGGCGTGCAGGCTCAGGCCGTAATTGGCATACAAGCCGGCGGCGAAGCAGGCATTCGGGCCCGCGAGGACCACGCCCGTCCGCACGGGCCACAGCGACATCATGTATCCCTGCCCGATCACGCGGTCGCCGTGCGGGGCGGCGTCGAGCTGCCAGGCCGGGGTCCCGTCGGCCGCATGGAAACAGTAGACGCGGCCGTCGTCGGCGCCGACGTACACTTTGCCGCCGCGGACGGTCGGTCCGCAGCGGGCCGGGGCCCCCGTCGAGGCCGTCCAGCGGATGGCGGCCCGCCGGGCGTCGAGACAATAGACCTTGCACTCGGCGGACGCGGCGAAGCACACGCAATCGCCCACGGCGGCCACGTGATAGGCGTCGTCGTAGCACACCGCCTGCTGGAAAGGGATGCCCACTTTCCAGATCGCACCCTGTTCGGCGTCGCCCCAGCCGGGGGCCGGAGGGGCCGGGGGCACGAACACCCAGTCAAGAGCCAGCGGCAGCGCGAGCGTCTCGGCGGTTACGCCGCTGCGGGCCGCATCGTGCAGATAGGTCGGCCAATCGCCGCCCGCGGCGGGGGCGGCCAGCCCGAGGGAGATCGCGAAAAGTATCCACGCACACTGCGGCCGTCGGTGCATCGTTTTAGCCCAGCGTGAACTCCGGCAGGCGGACGATCTGGCCCCCTTGCAGGGCCGACTGGTGGGCGCAGATGCCCACGCACGTCCAATTGGCCGACCGCACCGCGTTGGGCCAGGGCTGGCGGTCCTCGACCAAGGCGGTGACGAACTCGTGGACCAGGTGCGGGTGCGATCCGCCGTGCCCCGCCCCCTGGATGAACGAAAGGTGCTCGGCGTCCTGGATGGTCCGCGTGAAGGGGCGGATCGGCTCGGGCAATCGCTGGGCGTAGTCCGGCGACTCGACCCGGGCGGGAATCTCCGCCTCCGACCGCTTCGCCGTGTGCAGCACGTGCGGCTCCCCCTCCAGCAGCGTCCATTCAAAGCTCCGCTTCGAGCCGTAAACGTCGAAACTCTCGCGGTACTGCCGGGCCGTGTCGTAGAGGAACCGCCAGACGTGGGCCACCACGTCCGAGTCCTTGATCTTGATGTGGCACGACTCGACGGCGAAGCGACTGCCCGACTTCTGCTGGATCTCCTCGCGGACCGTCCCCGAGCCAAAGCACGAGACGCACTCCGCCCGGCCGTCGGTCAGGCCGAGGCACGGGCTGACGACGTGCGTGGCATAGTGCATGGGGACCATCCGCTGCCAGTATTCGGGCCAGTCGTCCATGTCCTGGGGATGCGAGGCGGCGAGGTACTGGATCTTGCCCAGCTCGCCTTTCTGGTACATCTCCTTGAGAAATAGGAACTCCCGAGAATAGACCACCGTCTCGGCCATCATGTACTTCAGGCCGGTCTCTCGGACGAGCTCGACGATCTGCCGACACTCGTCGATGGTGGTGGCCATGGGGACGGTCGAGAGGACGTGCTTGCCCGCCCGCAGGGCCGCGATCGACATCCAGGCGTGGTCTGCGATGGGCGAGTTGACGTGGACGAAATCCACTTCGGGATCGGCCAGCAGGTCTTCGTAGCGGGAGTAGCGTTTCTGGACGCCGAACGCCTGGCCGACCTTATCGAGCCGCTGGGCGTTTCGCTGGCAGATGGCGTGCAGCCGGGCGTTGGGGTGCTTTTGATAGATGGGGATGAACTCGGCCCCGAAGCCCAGGCCGACAATGGCGGCGTTCACGGTTTTGTGGTCCATGGGGATTCCTTTGTTTGAGGGGCGGGGCCGCCCGGCAGTCGGTCGATCTTCGCGCGGTCGTGGGAGCCAACGGGCGCTCGGTGGCCAGTACCGCCTCATGCGGTGTTGGCCGTGTTGTCCACCGGCGTTTGTGAACGTAAGGTCTTGTGTAGCTCTCGCACCTCGGCAAACATGCCGGCGCATAGGTTCACGCCCTCTGGGCCATTGGGGGCGCCTCGCCTCACCTCGGCCAGGCCCGACACGTAGCGATCCCATGCGTCGCGCAACGGTTGCGTGGCATGTTGAGAACAGTAGGCGTGGACATCGCGCGTAGCGATCTCTGTTGCGACGACGACGCATACCACCAGGTCGTTGGAAAGGTACGACGTCGTGTTGGCCGGAAGAACCGGCAGGAAGCCCAACCAGCGGCCCCAATAATCGTCGAGATGGTCAATATGAAACCGCACGCGGCGGTCCAACGGACCTGCCGACCCTTCCAGATTAGCCAGGTAACATGCGCGAAGGTGGCGCGTTCGAAACATGCGCCGGAGGCGATCCCTTAGTGAGGCCACAGCGTTAGCGAAAGTTACCGCCATGCGGTGATGCCCTCCCACGCTCCCGAGCAACGCGCTCGCGCGGCCGTCGCCCGTCTCCCCGTACCGACCGTCAACCAAGCGGGTCACCGGCGGCGATCGGGTGAGCCGGGGATGGCCGTCGCAGAACATGGCTCATTCTACGGCATGTGGTGGGGCCAACAAGCCCGCGCCCCCTGCCGCCCATCCGCGGCGGACCGTTGGCCCGCTGGGCCGAAACCGGATTTCACCCGGCTGCTCGGGACCCTGGGCGTTGCCCGCGGCTGAACGAACCGCTGGGCCTTCGGCCCGTCCGGGCCGGCCGGCCAACGCCGCAAGCGGTTTACACTGCTATAATAGTGTGGCAAGCCGGTGGGTTGGCACCGTTACCGCAGGCCACGGGGCAGTTTGGGCGGAGCGCAATGGGCATTCGTTTCTATTGCCCCAACGGGCACAAACTGAACGTCAAGGAGTTTCAGGCGGGCAGGAAGGGGATCTGCCCGTTCTGCGGTGCGAAAATCCATATCCCGAACCGCAGTACCCGGCCGAGTACGCGGAGTGCGCCCCCCCCCAGTGGCGAATCTTCGTCGGAGGGGGATGTGGACGAGGCCATGGAAGCCGCCATGGCCGAGTTCATGGCGGCGGGGTCGAAGCCCGCGGCGGCAAAGGAGAAGGCTGCGGCGGCGGGGTCGAAGCCCGCGGCGGCCGGTACCGCGCAGCCGGCGGCCCCGAGCCGGCCGCCCGAGGCCCCACCGACCCGATCCGCGGGCCCTCGTCAGGGCCCCCCGGCGGCCGCTGGCCCGGCGGCCCCCAGGTCCGCCGCAGCCAACGTGGCCCAGCCCCCCGTAACGCAGCCGGGCGCGGCCCAGCCCGATGCGGCCGAAGCCAGCATTGTTGTGTCCGAGGTCAGTGAACCCAGTCAACCCAGTATCGCTCAGGCCGCCGCGACCCAACCGGGCGTGACCGCGCCGGGCGGGGCCGCACCAAGTGCCGCCGGGCCGGACGTAGCCCAGCCCGGCGGTGCCGCCCCCGGTGGTCCAGCCGCAGGGGCCAGTGGGCCGGCGTCGGCCGGCGGAATCCCCGAAACGGCCCCCGCCCCGCCGGAGCCTCCCCCCGCGCCGCCGCCCCCCACGTTGCCGGACCCCATCGCCGAGGCCCCGGAGATGATCTGGTACGTCCGCCCGGCCACGGGAGGGCAATTCGGCCCGGCCGCCGGTCAGCTCATGCGGACCTGGCTGGCCGAGGGCCGCCTGAGCGGCGACAGCCTCGTGTGGCGCGAAGGGTGGCGGGACTGGCAGGAGGCGGGCAACGTGTTTCCGCAACTTCAGGGCAATCCGGGCACCATGCCGCCGGAGTCGCCGCTGGATTTCTCCCCGCCGGAGGCATCCGCGGGGCACCTCCATCATCGAAGAATCCGCCATCGTTTCGACGGCAACCAGTTCACCAGGGTCGCCGCGCTGGTGATCGCCGTGGCCATTCTCACCGCCGTCTTCTTCTACGTACTGTTCTGGCAAGGATAAAAGAGCCCCCCCGGACGCAGTCCGGGGGCTTTTCCACTGCACACTATTCCCCTCGCGCGTGCCCATGAAGATTCAACAGTTTCTGGACCATTACGGGATTGCGAGCAATCCCTTCGCCGACGAGGACGCCCAGACCGACCTGGTCTTCAAGGGGAGTTGCATCCGGACGGTGTTCCATCCGGCCTGGGACAAGATCTACGGCGATCCGAGCGAGCCGGCCACCTCGGTGGTGTTCGGCGAGAAGGGCTCCGGCAAGACGGCCCTGCGGCTGCAAATGGTCGGCCGGCTGACCGAGTACAACGCCGACCATCCGGAGCACCAGGTCCTGGTGATCCAGTACGACGACTTCAATCCTTTCCTGGACCGGTTCCGCAACCGGTTCTCCGCCTGGCGGCGGCGGATCGAGCGGGTACTGGGGCAGTGGCGGTTGTGGGACCACATCGACGCGATCTTGTCGCTGGGCGTCACCCAGTTGGTCGACCGTATCCTGGAGGTCCGCCAGGCCCGGCATCCGGCGGCCCGGGACGAGCCGTTGCCCGTCGAGTCGCTGGACCGGTCGCAGAAACGGGACGTGCTCCTGCTGGCGGCGTACTTCGATCAATCCACGGCCGATACGCCGGTCCTGCGCTGGCGCCGCCTGCGCAAGCGGCTGCGTTGGCCGAACTGGTGGGCCAGGTGGGGCGTGGGGTTGGGGATCCTCGTGACGGTGGCCTGGCTGGCGCTGGTGCTGTGGCTCAACTGGCGATGGCTGGGCCACTTCTGGCCGTACCTGGTGTTTGCCGCCGGCTGGCTTCCGGCGGCCTGGCGCTGGCTGAAGACCGGCTGGCAGGCGTGGCAAGTCGAGCGGCAGACGCCGGTGCTGCACCACAACCGCCGCATGCTGCAGCGGATCTTGCTGGGTTTCCCGGCGTCCGAGCTGGTCGGCCAGCCCGCCCCCCGCTCGGCCCGGACCGACGACCGCTACGAGTTGTTGAGCAAGTTCCAGGGGATTCTGCGGGTGCTCCGCCTGGAGGGGATCCTGGTGCTGGTGGACCGCGTGGACGAACCCTACCTCATCACCGGCTCGACGGAGCTGATGCAGGCCCTGGTGTGGCCGATGCTGGACAACAAGTTCCTCAAGCATCCGGGCATGGGGGTGAAGCTGCTCTTGCCGGTCGAATTGGAGCGGCAGTTGGACCGCCAGGAGCGGGAGTTCCACCAGCGGGCCAGGCTGGACAAGCAGAACCTTATCCGCTCGCTGGCCTGGACCGGGCAATCGCTGTACGACCTGGCCAACGCCCGGCTGCGGGCCTGTGTCCCTGAGGGGCAGCCGCCCGTACTGGCCGACCTGTTCGAGCCGGGCGTGGACGAGCGCCGCCTGAAGGAGGCCGCGGCGGTGCTGCGGGTCCCACGCCACCTCTTTAAGTTCATTTACCGCGTTCTGACCACCCACTGCAACGCCCACAGCGACCAGGAACCGGCCTGGACGATCTCCAGCGGCACGTTCGAGTCGGTCCTGGCGGTCTATCAGCGGGACCAGGAGGCGTTCGATCGGGGGGTGGGGACCGGGTAGAGCCTTCTCCGCAGTGCTCTTGACGCCCGGGCTCATTCTTGCGACACTCCCCCGCCGTTTCGGGAACCAGGAAGGGCGCCCAGACGCACGGAGGATCGCACATGGGGTCATACAGACCTTGGATGGTCGGATTAGTGATGGCGGGTTTGGCGGCGAGTGGGTGCGGGAAGGCGGGGGATGCCGGGGGGAGTCAAAGTGCCTCCCAGGCCCAGGCTGAATCGGGCTCCACGGACCCGGCAGCGGTCGTCACGCGGTTCCTGGATGCCATTCGCACCGGCAATGACGAGCAGGCGATGGGGCTGCTGACCGTCGTTGCCCGGCAGAAGGCGGTCGAGGCCGACCGGAGCCCCACACCCCCGGCCAGCGACACCGCCCAGTTCGAGGTCGGCGAGGTGACGTTGGTGGGAGACGACATCGCCCGGGTGAATTGCACCTGGACCGACTTGGACGAGTTTGGCAAGCCGCGGACGGACCGGGCGATCTGGGTCTGCCGGCGCGAAGATGCGGGGTGGCGGATTGGCGGCGTGGCGGCGGTCGTCTTTGAAGGGGAGGACCCGCTGCTATTGGACTTCGAGAAGCCGGACGAAATGGCAAAGAACCAGGAGTGGCTACGGGACGAGATCGCCCGCCGGGAGAAACGCCGGCAGGGCGACTCTGCCGAGAAGGCCGGGATCGTCCCAGAGGACCCCATGCCACCGCCGGCCACCGCAAGTCCGGCAGCCCCGGCTGCGGAAAAAGTTGGGACGCGGCCTGAGGACCCGATGCGTCGTTAGTTTGGGGGGGTTGCTGAGATTTTGCCCCAGGAGTAGGTAGTCGGGTGGCAGTAGGAGCGGCCGGGGAAGTCGCGGAAGATTGGGGGAGTTGTGTGGGCGCCTGACAGCCTCAAGTCTTTTTAGACTAAATAGTTATGTGATTGTCGGCGGGAGGCGTCCATTCTTGGCGCCTCCTGTTTTTTTTGCGCATAGGGGATTGTGGTGCATGGTCTATGGTGTAAACTTCCGTAGTAACGTCAAGGTGCTCCCAGAACGCCGAGTTGACCCAGGGCGTTTATTTTCCGGTTCGCCGGGGTTGACAACCAATT
>Ga0187848_10003452_pt1 | contig 11550 bp, 10 predicted proteins | sample June2016WEW_4_40_FD_132424 | JGI IMG/M metagenome (GOLD analysis project Ga0187848, IMG submission 132424) | Peatland microbial communities from SPRUCE experiment site at the Marcell Experimental Forest, Minnesota, USA - June2016WEW_4_40 | ecosystem: Environmental > Terrestrial > Soil >... | reverse complement strand
GGTGTGGCGATTTCACGCACTCACAGCCCCTGACAGCAATTGGGGCTCCAAAAAATCGTCGCCCCGGACGGAATACGAACAGTGCGGAAGGTTTCTGTTGCGAGTTCTGCAAGTGGGTCACCGATGAATTGGGGGCCTCAGCTACCGGCGTTTCCGCCCAAAACCGCCGCCGCCCGGACGATCGCCCCTGGGCCGATCCGTCTTCGGACGAGCTTCATTGACGTTCAGGGTGCGGCCCTCAACGTCCTTGCCGTTGAGGGCGGCAATCGCTTTGACGGCTTCTCCGTCGTCACTCATGTCAACGAACCCGAACCCTTTGGGTTGTCCCGTTTCACGGTCGGTCACAATGCTGACTCGATCAACTTTCCCGCAGGCTTCAAAAAGCGAACGGAGAACCGCTTCTGTGACGGAAACGCTCAAGTTGCCAACAAATATGCTTTTCATACGCTGATCCTCACCAGTCTAACATGAACGGCTGTGTGGTATGATTATGGATATAGTTCCTCCCATAGCGGGCTAGATTCCAAGGCCCTCTTTACGTCACGTTACTAGTAGTGTGGAAGCAAGGAGGCGTCAGCCAATGCTATGTGACAGCACGAAGACTTTGTTACAGACCATACTTCAATCGCTGCAGGCGCCAGGCCAAGCCGGGTGGGACGATCAAATTGAATCCGGCAATCAGTGTCTCTACGAGATGCACCAGATGACCCGGCCATCGTATCGGGCATACAAGACGAGCAGTTCGGACAAGTGGCCTTCACACGTCCCGGATGGGGCCGGTATGAACCGAGCCATGCCGCACGTAAAGGCAATGATGAGTGCGATCCGCCGCAAGGACCGGGCCACGGCGCTTGAGAACGGCAAAGCGGCTCTGGCTGAAATGAATGGCATCGACCGTACGCGGGCTTCGGGGGCCTCCAGGGAGCCTAGAACGGAAACCCGAGAATCCTCCACTGTGGTGCGGCAGCGCGAAAAGACTACTGGAGAGCGCCGCCCGGCGGTTGAAGACCGATTACGGGCGGCGAGGGGGAAATGAGATCACCGGTGAATCAGTCCTTCACGTTCATCGACGTTGGCGGGAATCAGGCACAGTATACCGTGTCCGGGAACGACCACCACGATGACTTCCACTGGTCCACCGATCATGGCGATCACGGTGTTGCCGCATCGTTTGAGGAAGCTCAGTATCGGGCAAGGACGGTATTAAAAGACAGCATGGCGGCAAACCGCCGATCGGATGAAGCCGCAAGGATGGTTAAGTATTCCTTGCGCTGGCGAGCGCGGTGAACTACCACTCCTGTTCACCGTTCACCCCAGCCACTTGTTCAATCCAATACTGCCGTCAATGTCCCGATGGAAGAACCTGAGCTTGCGTCCATCTTCCATTTGAAGCGTCATGATCTTTCGAGAATGAGCCAGCACGAAGTACGGATCCGATGTCGACCACACCAGACCGGAGACGTGCTTGAACCCGGCGACTTGCGGCACACCCTCTCCAGCTTCAGGTTCGACCGGTTCAGCCTGGGTGATTTGGAGATCGTATTTCGCCTGTATCTCATTCCCATCCGGGGCTGTGACAATCCCGGTGCCTTGCAAGCGCTCCAGGACCTTCATAAACTCTCTCAACCCCGCTTTCGACTACTGCGATGCAGTTGTGGACGGGCTTGGTTTACCTGCAAGACTTTGCCGTTGAGGTCCGTGCCGTTGAGAGCGGCGATTGCCTTGCCCGCTTCGGCATCGGTCTTCATCTGAATGAATCCGAACCCTCTAGATAGACCAGTGCGCCGGTCAGTCATCATCTTGAACCGCTGAACTGCGCCGTGCTTTTCAAATAGGGATCGAATGTCCTGTTCGTTGACGTTGGGACTGAAGTTCCCAACCAGAATGTTGTTCAAAATGGCTTCTTTCCTTTCTGAGATGTCAGTAGTTTTGGGTGAGCCTCGGGTATGAAAGCGTAGCGTGTCGCTCTGTCCTTTCTGGCAGGAGACATCAGAGACGGACTATTCGGCGGGCCGGAAAAACAGCTACTCCACTCCGCTCTTGGTGGGAGATGCCAATTTCAGGATAGCACGTCTCGGGGCCATTGCTTCGATCGGTGTACGCCAAACGGCCATTCGGCGGACCAGAACAGGTTCTCAAGTATCTGGCGCGCTATGCACAACGGGTAGCCATTTCCAACAGCCGGCTGCTATCGCGGGAAAATGGGCGCGTCACCTTCGAATGGAAAGATCACGCCGACGGCAACCGGAGCAAAACCACCGCGGCTCCCCGCTGAATCGTCCAACGCCGCAAAGAATTTTCCGCGCCGATTTATAATTCGGGATAGTCCGATGTTGCGACGGAAAGCGGTCGGGATTCTGTTGGGCGGCTGCGCGGCTGCCGGTTCGCCGCGTCCTCGCGCGTTGAGCCGATTCATGCAATCGTCCCGAGGTACGGCCGTTTTGGTTGGCACCTCCGGGTGGAGATTGCTCGGTGTCCATGAGGAAGAAGTGGCCGGAAGCTTTCTGGCCCCGCCGGGATCGACACTAAAGCCGCTTGCGCTCCAGGCGCTGATAAAGGCTCACAAACTCCGAGCTGAAGATGCCTTCCTCTGCCCTGGCCGCTTGCGGATCGGCGGCCGAGTTTTCGATTGTTCGCACCCTCCGCTCGACGCGCCCATGCGGACCGAGACTGCACTGGCGTACTCATGCAATTGTTTTGTGGCGCACGCGGCGGAACGGTTCCGGCCTGGCGAACTAGCCGTGGAATTAGACACCTTGGGGCTCGCATCGCGGACCGGCTGGCTCGGCGCCGGAGAGGTCTCGGGGAGCATCCGCGCCGCGAACTCTCCAGACGCGATCCGAACTCAGGCGTTGGGCGAGGAGGGCGTTCTGGTGACTGCGGCGGGACTGGCGCAGGCTTGGGGGCGCCTGGCGTTGAGTGCCAGCAACCCGGAAATGACCCCGGTTCTCACCGGTCTCGTAGGCGCAGTAGAGTACGGCACAGCGCAGCTTGCACGCGTGGCTGGCGCGGCGGTCGCGGGCAAGACCGGCAGCACGCGGACTGCGGCCGGGGCGCGTATCGCCTGGTTTGCCGGTTTTATGCCGGCTGCCACGCCGGAGGTCGTGGTTGTGGTTATGCTTGCGGGCCGCGCCGGGGGCGCGGATGCGGCTCCTGTGGCCGGGCGGATTCTCGCGGCATACCGGGAAGGCCATCTTTGAACCGCATTTTGCTGCTTGCGCTCTTGGTAGTGCTGCCACTTTTGGCGGGACCGCGGGATTTCAAGATCCGGCTGAGCACGGCCGGCGGCGCCGCTACCTTGGAATTGCCGCTCGAACGATACGTGGCCGGCGTGCTTGGGGGCGAGAGCAGCGTGTTCCGCTCCGGCGAGGCGCTGAAAGCCATGGCCGTTGTGGCGCGCACCTATGCCGTCCGTATGCGCGGGCGGCACGCCGCCGAAGGCTTCGATTTCTGCTCCACTACGCATTGCCAGCGGCTGGATCTAAACGCCATCACGCCCCGCCTGGAGACCGCCGTGACGGTAACCGAAGGTGAACTGCTCTGGTACGAAGACAAACCCGCATTCACGCCGTACTCGCGCGATTGCGGCGCCCGCGCCGAAGCAGTTGCCGCGGTATGGCCCGACATTCGTGCGCCTTACCTCGGGTGTCATGACGATCCTTACTGTTCCCGCACGGGTGCAAACCGGTGGCAGTGGCGCGCCGAGCCGGACGAGATCGCCGAAGCGTTACGCCGGTCCGGTCTGCGCGCGCCGCGCCGCCTCGAACAGATTGCCGTCACGCAGCGAACCGCCTCCGGCCGGGCCTCCAGGCTGACGCTGGCAGGGGCGGAGGAGTCTCTGCGGATTGACGCCGAACCGTTCCGCCTGGCCATCGGCCGCGCCCTCGGTTGGAACAAGGTGCCCAGCGACTTGTACCAAGTGCGCGCCGCCAGCGGCCGGCTCGTTTTCGAGGGGCGCGGCTCGGGGCACGGTGTCGGCTTGTGCCAGCGTGGGGCGGACGAAATGGGCGTGGAAGGCCGGTCGTACCGCGAGATTCTGGCCTTGTATTATCCGGGCGCCGTTCCGGGCCTCACGGCGCGCGGCCTCTCCTGGCAGCGCCTGGCGGGAGACGCGATCACCTTGGCGACGACTCAGCCGGACCACGACGGAGAGGTGCTGGCCATCGCCGAACGGCAACTCCGGCTCATAGCGCAACGAACCGGCTGGCCGCCTCCGGCCGGCATCGAAATCCGGATCTATCCCGACATCGATTGCTTCCGGAACGCCACCGGCGAGCCCGGATGGGTGGCGGCGCATACGTCGGGCCGGCGCGTCCACATGCAGCCGGCGGCGGTTCTCCGCAGCCGCGACGCTCTGGAGTCAACCGTGCGCCACGAACTTTTGCACGTCGCGGTGGAATCGCAGGCCGCGCCCCGGCTGCCGGCCTGGTTCCGCGAGGGCCTGGCCGGATTCCTGGAGAGGCCGGCGGCCCAGACAGGCGCTATAAAAATACCTTCCGACACCGACCTCCGCCAGACCTCCGACCCCGCCCGCGCGCGCCGCGCCTACGCTCAGGCCGCGCAAACCGTAGCCGCCCTCGTCGGACGCTACGGAGAAACCACCGTCTTCGGCTGGCTCCAGCGCGGCCTTCCACCGGAGCTGAAAAATGCCAGCGCCAGCCAGCCCGCCACGAAGAGCAGGTAGGCGACCATCGCGCGCAGCACAAAGCTGGCCAGCTCAAACCCGAAGCGCCCCCGCGGCGTCCAGCCCAAAAGCCGAAACGGGAGCCATAACGAGCACACCAGCAGCAGCGGCGTTGCCACCCAGTAGAGCGGCCTGCGCGCCAAGGCGCCGAAGCCGGCGAAGCCCCGCCATCCGCGTAAACAGATGGCGGCGAACATCGGCAGCAGCAACACCGGAACCGCGACCCAACGCGCCGCCCAAAGCGCCGCCTGAAGAATTACCTGTATGCTCGAAGGCTTCACTGGCTTGCGGATCTTCAGCGTCAGGAAAGACGCAATGCGGAAAGCCGGATTGGGACTATACGCCGCCCATTTCGCCAGCGCAAAATAGAGGAGCAGCGCCGCTGCGGCGGCTGCGACAATCGGCAATAGATTCCGCGCCGAATCGCGAAACGCGCGCGTCATGGAGGGGTCCTTCCCCGCGAAGTAAGCCAACGCGCCGCCGTAGAGCCAGCAGCCGTAACAGACCGCGACGAGCGCCACCAGCAGGCTCCATGCCAGCGCGATCGGCTGCGACTCGCCGGTGCCCAGCCAGTAATATCCCAGCCATAGCAGAATGGCGTTGCCCGCCGCATGAGCCAAGCCCAGTCTGACAATCGGACGCATCATTTCACCTCCAGGCGGCGGCGCTCGGTGGCCGCCATCTCGCCGGTTTGGTACATGGGCTGCACGCGCCCGGGGCTTACGGCGAAAAGGCCGGGGTTCACCACTTTCAGCAGGTAGAAGTATTGTCGTTGCCCTTGCGGGAAGAAGGTCTGGAAAATAGCCAGCCGATCATCGTGCAGTTCGCGCCGCGTGAACCAGAATTGCCACCAGGGAGGGCGATTGCGCATCTGGTAGGAATCGTCGCGCTCGATGAACTCCGTTCCCGCGGGAATGGGATCCTCGACCATCAAGTATTTCCATTCCATCCCCGTGACCGTGAGCCGCACCGCGAGTGTGTCGCCCGGCGCAACCGGCCCCTCCAACGGCACGGCGTCATACACGATGCGTTCCCCATCCCGCGCCGAAACCAGCCGGTAATAATCGCGCAGGATGTTGAGCGACACCGCACCCGTCTTCTGGAGCCGGTCTTGGTTCGAGTAATACTCGGCGCGGGCGGAATAGTAGAGCCGCCCCTCGCCCGAAGTCGCGATCCGGATGCGGTTCGTCCCGGCCTGCAGCTTGTCCTCTTCCAGCCTTAATTCGGAGGAAGTGAGCCCCGCAGCCTCGCCCACCTGCCGCGTGAGCGCCGGCGTATCGTTCACCAGCACGGTCACGCTGAGTTTTGGATTCATCTCGTGGCTGGCTTTAAGATAATCGGCGAGTCCGTAAATGACCATGGCCGTTTGCTTGGTGGACTCCCACCACCAGCCTTCGTTGCGATGGTTCATCAGCCAAAGCGCCGCCTTGGGCAGCAGGCCGCTCGCGGGCCGTTGGTGCGAAAGCAACTTCACGGCGTAGGCAGTGGCTTCGGGCGTCGCGTCCTGGGAGAAATCCAACATCTCATCGCGGGCTGCCGGCCACCACGCTTCTTCTGCGTTCTGCTGCACGGTCCGCTCCAGTTCGGCCGCCATCTCGCCCGCGCGCGGGTCTTTCGTCTGTTCGAACGCCAGGCCGAGAAGCGCCATCCCATACGGCGACAGATCGGAGCGCCGCTCGTACACCTGGCCGGGCGCCGTGGCGTCCGCGCCCGATACTGCCAGGGCATAGGCCATGTAGGCGCGCAGGCCGGAGGCGATTCGAGGATCGGCCGCGAATGCCTTCTGAAGCCACGCTCTCCCTTTGTCGATCGCATCCGCTTTGACATCCACTCCCGCCGCTTTGGCTTGCGCCAAGCCGGCTACCACGTAGGCGGTCATGAAATGGTGGCTTTCATCCGTTTGCCACCAGCCCCAACCGCCGTCTTCATGCTGGAAGCTGTAAAGCCGGTCGAGCCCGTCGCGAATTTTTTCGTCGAGTGCGGACCGATCCAGGCCGGTCTTCAAGCCAAGCTCCTGGACCGTCTGACTCACGGTGATGTTCGGCAGGAAGCTCGACATGGTCTGCTCCACGCATCCGTACGGGAACGACGTCAGGAATTCCAGTGCGCCGAAAAGCGAACCGGCAATGGACGGCGAAAGGCGGATCGAAAGGGACCGCGAGCCGGGTTCTACGGTAGCGGGGAACGTCAGGTCGAACGACGCTGACGCGCCGCCCGCGAGCGCTCCGCTCCGCGCCACAGCCATCTTCACCCCGGGCGGATTCACCGGGAGCTCCAGTTCCAGCGCATCGGATTCTTCGTCGGTGAGCGCCTTCCCGGTGATGGTGGCGCCGCGGACCCGCTGTGCCCGCACGCGCCAGTCCACCTTGGCCTCGCCCCGGCTGGGGATCTCGACCTGCTTCGTCGCGCCTTCGAGCACGTCCAGGCCGGCTACATCCAGTGAAACTCGCGCGTTCTTCGTTTCCGCAAGATAATTGAGCACGAGCGCTGAGATTACCGCCTCGTCGCCTTGCACGAGGAACCGCGGCACGGCCAGGCGCAGAATCAGGTTCTTGCGGACGACGGTCTTGATCGCCGCGCCGCCTGCTTTGGTGTCGGGCGTAACGCCGCGCGCGGTGGCGCGCCACGTCGTGAGCGAATCCGGGAATTCCACCTTGGCGCTGGCGTGGCCGGCGCCGTCCGTCGAGATGTCCGCCGCCCAAAACGCGGTGTCCGGAAAAGCCTTCCGCACCTTCGGAGCCACCAGCCGCTCCGGTTTGAGCTGCGCCAGCCGCGAGGGCGGCCGAAGCTCCGCCAGGCGCATCTGCCGCTTTCCGGCTTCCCCATAGAAGTAATAATCCAGCGATGTCTCGGTGTTCACGCGGTTCCATTCCCGGCCGTAAAAGAAGGTGAGAATGTCCGGAGTGGAGTCGCGCCGAACCGCATAGATCGCCTCGTCCACCACTCCGAGGCTGAGCTCCGCCCGCGGCGCCGGCTTGCCTGCGCCGTCGGTGACGTCGATGCTGTATTCGGCGGTCTGGCCGGGTAGATACTGTGGCTTATCGGTGGCGACCCTCACGTTCAATTGGTGCTCCACCGGGGGAACTTTCAAATACTTCGTTCCGTTGTGGAACTCGCCGTCGCGCACGAAGCCTGCTTGCACCGTGATTCCGGGCTCGTCGCCGGCGGTCACGGGGATCTCGAACGAGACCGTGGATCCCTGCGAACGCAGCAGCTTGCACTCGCGCAGCTCGCGGCCCTCCACGCTGACGTAGACGGCCGTGCCGGGCTTCTCCGCGACAATCAGCAAACGGGCCGTGTCGCCCGCACGGTAGGTCTTCTTGTCCGGAACGATTTGGACGTCGCGGTTCTGCCGGTAGTCGTATTCGGCGGCTTCGCCTTCGACCCAAACGGACGCAAAACTTTCCACGTCGCGGCCTTCGGGAGTTCGCGCCGTCGCCCGCACGCGGTAGGAGCCGCCGCCGCTTGGAATCGAAAAGGTGGCCGGGGCCGTTCCGTCGCTCCCGGTGGTCACATCCGTGGCGGCCTTCCACTCGGATTTCTCGGGTTCCTTGTAGTTCCACCGCACCAGTTCCACGTGAGCGCGCGATGAGACGGGGTGGTTATCGTAATCGCGGGCCTCGATCTTGAATGTGGCGCTTGTCCCCGGCGAATAGAAGTAGCGGTCCGGCGAGACGTTCAGCGCGAAACTGCCGTAGGTAGCGAGAAACCCGCTCCGCCCGCTGATTTCGCGCTTGGCCGCATCGGTGACCCGCGCTTCCACCCGGTAGCGATAGTCGTATTTGCGGTCCGAAATCGAGGTTGCGAGAGTAATCGTAAGCTTGCCATCGGCATCGAGGACACCCTCGCCCTCGTTGAGCTGGTCGCCCATATCGGCGGCCTCTTCGGCCTCTCCCGAGTCCGCCTCTTCGTCGCCGGACTCGTGCCACATGGGCAACCAATAACGATCGCGGTAGACCGCGTACTGCACCTTGGCCCCGCTTACCGGCTCGCCGAAGTAGTAGCGCGCGTCGATGAGGGCCTGCACGCTCTCGCCCTCCAGCACGCGCGGCTTTGCGGGAGTGACCTTCACGTCGTACTCCGGCTTCTTGTACTCCTCCACTTCGAAGTCGCCGTTCATGAAGCTGTCTGCGGCCTTCACCTGGATGTAATAGCTGCCCAGCCCGGTGCCGGGCGCCAGCGTCAGATCGTCGCGCACCGTTCCGTTCGCGCTGGCCGTGAGGGTTTTCTGGTAGACGGGTTTTTGTTCGGGATCGTAAATCTCCACCGAGACCTTCTTGCCGGCGGGAACCTCGTAAGCGCTCGCGCCGCGCGTCCGGAACACGCCCTTGAAGTGGACCACGTGTCCGGGGCGGTACACCGGGCGGTCCGTGTAGATGTACCCCACCCACGATTCCCGATCGCCAAGCGCGTAGTCGCCCGAAAGCGCATTGACCGCAATATCGGCCCCGCGCCGCGCCAGCAGCCGCACGTCGTTCGCGCGATGCTCGTCCAGGCGCATCTCCGCCATGCCGTCCGCGTTCGTCTCGGCCTCGCCCAGCACGGCGTCATGCGCGAGCATCGCCAGTTTCGCGCCGGCGGCCGGCTGGCCCGTCGCCCGGTCCACCACCATGTTCACCATCCGGCCGGCATGTGTCTTGGTGATCATGACGATGTCGGAGATCGTCGTTACCGTGTACGCCCGCAGGTCTCCGTGGACTGCCTCCACCAGGTACACGCCCTTGTCCGTGAGGCCCAGTTCCACCGTCTGCCGCTCCCATCGGGTTCTGCTGCGGACCGGCTGGACGAAAGCGAGCGCCAGTTGCTGCGAATTGAGCAACGGGGCTCCGGCGTACTTCGTCCCTGCGGACGCGAGTTTCAGGGGGCGCGCCTTCAGGATTGTGAAATGCGAGCTGGGGGCTTCGGTGAACTGTGCCCGCAGTCCACGTAAGATGCCGGCGCGCAGGCTGTGCTTCCACGCGTGAATGCGTTCCAGCAACGTCCGTTCGCGCGGCGGCCGCGGCGCGCGCCCGCCGAACTGGTGCGGTTCCTCGATTTGCCGGAAGAAAAGCGCCGGGTCCTGGATGCGGTAGACGCGGAATTCGAGCGAGTCCACTTTCCACGCGCTGAGCCCTACCCACGGCTTCGAGTTCGTCCCGAACGTGCGCTGGCTCGAAAGCGCGAAATATGGCTGGTCCTCGCTCTCGCATAAGCCAGCTGCGGCTGCCCCAAGAAGCAGAGACAGCTTGAGAATTCTAATCCCGCGCGTCGTCATCGTCTGACCCCTTTCTGAGAATGTTCCAGCGGAATACTCCAAGGAAGCCCGGATTGTTGGGCTCGGGCCGCCATTCGGGCTGAGGGAACCGCATCAACTCCGCCAGCGCCGGTCTGCGAATCTCCCCCGGATTACGGCCGTCCGGGCCGGTATGGTAGACGGCGTATGGGCCGCCGCCGCGCTCGAACTGGCTCGCGCCCAGGTAGATCATGCTATGAAACGTAGTCTCGGCACCGGACTGGCGGAAGAAAAGCAGGTCGCCCGCGAGCGCCCGGCCAGCGTCCCGGCTCACGAAATGCGTGTTGAGCCGCAGCAGCGTTTTGGCGTCCGCGAATTGCGCAAAAGCGCCATTCGCGAGGTCCGCGGGACGAAACCCTCCCGCATGCACGCGGAAAAGGGCCGCCCCCAGGGGCGTGGAGGGATACCGATACTTGACCACCGAATCGAACGCCGGGACCAGTGCCAATCCGGCGGACTCGGCCCAACCGCTATCGTGCGCGTGCAGCGCTTCGCGGTAGGCGTACCGGATGAGGGCTGCGCAGTCGTCAATTTCGGCGGGGCGCGGCTTCGTCTGAAAATACTGCGCCTCCGCCAGATACGTAAACCAGTGGCGAAACGCCTGCCGGTCGTGCTCGTCGTCCAGCCGCAGGAAATCGGGTGTGCCGTCCTCGAAACTGTCGCGCGCGTCGAGAACCGAGGTCAATTTCACGGTCGCGGCGGTCCCGTTCCGGAATTCGACTCGCACGCACATGGTGCCCGGCATGATGCCGGCTCGGATGCGGCCTTCCCAACGTCCGCCGGCGCCGGTCATTTGCTCGATTGCGCCGCGCCGGCTATCGTCTACGGTCACGTTGGGAGGGTAAGGCGAGGATGCCTCGATCGTGAGAGTCGCCTCGTCATGCCCGTCGGCCAGCAGTCGCGCCGGACGAGCCGCAACGCGCGGCGGGAGAAGTTGTTCGCGATGTGATGCCGATCGGGTCCAGCCGATGCCCAGGAGGACCGCCGCCCCCGCGAACAGCGCGAGCAGCCCGGCGCGCAGCTTCCAGCTCAATCGCAGCGATTATAGCGAGCGGACGGCTTTCGGGGAAACGCCTCAGGAACAGTCAGGGTGCAATTATGTCCGGCGGGCCGCCATAAAACAAAAGTAGTATACTCAGATCCGAAATACTCAAACCGGTCGAAGCACAGGAGAACGGCCTATGGCAATGGAGAGACGCACTTTTCACGGGCCGGATATCGACATTCCAGCCCTCGCCCAAGCCCTCGCCGACAAGTTCTCGCACGATGGCTACGAAACGCAAACCCTGCAGACGCCAAACGGCCTGACGGTGCAGATACGCAAGGAGGAGATGTTGCGCAAGATTGCGGGCATGTCTTCCGCTTTGACTGTAGTTATGGCCATGGAAGGCGAGTACGTCGCGGTTGAGATCGGCGGAGCCAAGTGGGCGGACAAGGGAGTGGCGGCCGGCGTCGGCGCTATTATCTTTTTCGGCTCTGAGCGAGAATTCGATAGAGTGCCCGATTGGCGCGGGTTTCAGGATCTCAGGTCGCCGGCCGAGGTCAGCGGCTGTGGCGACTGCGGCGTGCCGGCTTCGTATTGCGCGGCGGGATG
>Ga0187848_10003450_pt1 | contig 11556 bp, 10 predicted proteins | sample June2016WEW_4_40_FD_132424 | JGI IMG/M metagenome (GOLD analysis project Ga0187848, IMG submission 132424) | Peatland microbial communities from SPRUCE experiment site at the Marcell Experimental Forest, Minnesota, USA - June2016WEW_4_40 | ecosystem: Environmental > Terrestrial > Soil >... | reverse complement strand
TTCAAAGTCGTCCCGCCCGGAATCGGCATCGTTCACCAGGTCAACCTGGAATATCTGGCCCACGGCGTGCTGGCCAATCCGAATCCCAATCTTAATCCTAATCTTAATCCTAATCCTAATCTTAATCCGGCCACCCGCGAACTCCCCGCCACCCCGGACAGGCCGCCCGTCTATTATCCCGACACCCTGGTCGGCACCGATTCCCACACCACCATGATCAACGGCCTGGGCATCGTCGGGTGGGGCGTGGGCGGCATCGAAGCGGAAGCCGGCATGCTGGGTCAGCCCGTTTATTTCCTGACGCCCGACGTGGTGGGCGTTCATCTGACCGGCGCGTTGCGGGAAGGCGTCACCGCCACCGATCTTGCGCTGACGGTCACTGAGATGCTGCGCAAGGCCAAAGTGGTCGGCAAGTTCGTCGAGTTTTACGGCCCCGGCGCGGCGGCCCTGCCGGTGGTGGACCGCGCCACCATTGCCAACATGGCCCCCGAATACGGCGCGACCATGGGCTTTTTCCCCATGGACGCCGAGTGCGTGGATTACCTCCGCCAAACGGGCCGCAGCCAGGAGCATTGCCGCCTCTACGAAAACTATTTCCGCGCGCAGGGCCTCTTCGGGATGCCGAAAAAAGGGGACATCGCCTACTCCACCTGCCTGGAACTGGACCTGGCCGGTGTGCGCCCGAGCGTGGCCGGCCCAAAGCGGCCGCAGGACAGAATTGAATTGGCCGCGCTGAAACAGGAGTTCAGCAAAGCCTTTTCCAGGCCCGCCGCCGAAAACGGCTTCGGCAAGGCGGCCGGGGATTTGCCCCGCGCCTTTCCGGTCACCGCCGACAGCCCCGCCGCGCCCGGCGGCGGCCGGATTCACCACGGGGACGTTTTGATCGCCGCCATCACCAGTTGCACCAACACGAGCAATCCGTCCGTCATGCTCGCCGCCGGTTTGCTGGCCAAGAAGGCCGTGGAAAAGGGACTCCGGCCTCATCCGCTGGTCAAGGCCTCGCTCGCCCCCGGTTCGCGCGTCGTCACCGACTATTTGACAAAAACCGGACTGCAGCCCTTCCTGGACCGGCTCGGCTTCAACCTGGTCGGCTACGGCTGCACCACTTGCATCGGCAACTCCGGCCCGCTGGCCGCGCCCGTCGAGGAGGCTGTCGTCAAGAATGACGTGATCGCCGCCGCCGTCCTTTCCGGCAACCGCAATTTTGAGGCGCGCGTCCATCAAAACATCAAGGCCAACTTCCTCATGTCCCCGCCGCTCGTCGTCGCCTTTGCCCTGGCCGGGCGTGTGACAATAGATTTGACAACCGAGCCGCTCGGCGCGGGCCAGGGAGGACGGCCGGTTTATTTGAAGGACATCTGGCCCGCTTCCAGCGAGGTCCGCCAGGCCATGCAATCCGCCCTCAAGCCTGAAGTGTTCCGTCAATTATACCGTGATTTCGCCGCGCAAAATCCCAAGTGGAACGAAATCCCCGCCAGCCTGGGCCAGGTCTATCAGTGGGACCCGCAAAGCACCTACATCCAGGAACCGCCCTTCTTCGGGAACTTCAGCCTGCAACCGGGCGTCATTGCCGAAATCAAAGGCGCGCGGCCCCTGGGCATTTTTGGCGACAGCGTCACCACCGATCACATCTCGCCGGCCGGCAGCATCAAAAAAACTTCGCCGGCGGGCAAGTATCTCATCGAGCACGGGGTGAACTTCGTGGACTTCAACAGCTACGGTTCCCGCCGCGGCAACGACCGGGTGATGACGCGCGGCACCTTCGCCAACGTCCGCATCAAGAACCTGATGACGCCCGGAGTGGAAGGCGGGGTGACGCGATTCCAGCCCGGCGGCGAACAGATGAGCATCTTCGACGCCGCGGCCAAATACGCCGAAAACAACACCCCGCTCATCGTGCTGGCCGGCCTGGAATACGGCACCGGCAGTTCGCGCGACTGGGCCGCCAAAGGCACGCGCTTGCTGGGCGTCAAAGTGGTCGTCGCGCAAAGTTTCGAGCGCATCCATCGTTCCAACCTTGTCGGCATGGGCGTCCTGCCCCTGCAATTCAGAGAAAACGTTTCCGCCCAAACCCTCAAATTGGATGGCACCGAAACCTACGGCGTCCTCGGCCTGACCAACAACCTCAAGCCCCAGCAAGACCTGACCCTCCGCATCACCCGCGCTGCTGGAGCAACGGAAAATGTGACCGTGCGCTGCCGCATTGATACGCCGATAGAAATAGACTACTACCAGCACGGCGGCATTCTACCCTTCGTCCTCCGCCAACTCGCCGCCGCGCCGTAAGTTTTGTGAGAACATGAAGTATCATTGGCTTGACCCTGTGACATGATGCGTGCGATTTTGTGAAAATATTCAAACTATGAAAATGCTCAAACGCACGAATCGGCTCTATGACACCGAGCGGTTTGGCCAGCCACAAATCCGGCTTCGGCACCGCAAGGGCGTCGGCTTGAAGAGTCCAAGCTACGTGCTGCGGTGCGGATGCTGTGACAAGAAGCTGGAAATATTCTATTCAGATGACGGATTGGAGATTGGAGGCATCAACGGTGCCCTCGAAGACTGGCGGGAGATTTTGCTGCCGGTGCTTCTAATTGATCGCAGACGGAATCACCTTGTCGATCTCGCGCCGAAGGCCAAGAAATCCGCCGTCAAACAAGTGCAGCGAAAGGAAGCCTCTGTTGAATAATGCCTGGCGCCGGTTCCCGGACAGGCTTTGCCGCGGGGGATTTTGGCGGCAGAACCAATCGTATTATTGACACAAGCGTCAGGCGTAAAGGGCGAGGCGTTTGAGGACCCGCTCTTTGCCAAGGACTTCCATTAGATGATAGAGGCTGGGGCCGGCGGCGGCGCCGGTGCAGGCCAGGCGGGTGGGATGCACCAGAACGCCGGCTTTCACGCCCAGGTCCGCCGCCAGGGCCTTGAGGGTTTGCTCGATGGCCGCGGCGTTGAACTGGGGCAATTGCGACAGCGCGGCGCTAAACTTTCGCAGCCGCTCCTTGTTCTCGGGTGTAAATTCCTGCGCCGCCGCCGCCGGGTCCATCCGCACTTCCTCGGAAAAATAGAAACCGGCGTAAGCGGCGAGGTCGCCGAAGCGCTTGATCTTTCCGCGGCAGGTCGCCAGGGCGGCGCACGTGTAATCCGCAGAATAATTGTTGACAGGAAGGCCCGCCCGGGCCAGCGCCGCGATGCCCAATTCCCTGAACCGCTCTTCGCCCATCTCGCGGATGTATTCGGCGTCCAGCCAGCGCAGTTTGTTGATGTCGAAACGGGCGTTGTGCCGGAGAATTTGCGGCAGGTCGAAAAGCCGGATCGTTTCGTCCACGGGCATTTTTTCGCGGTTGTGCTTGGGCGACCATCCCAGCAGGCAAAGGTAATTGAGCACCGCTTCGGGCACGCTGCCTTCTTCCATATAAGACCGCAACGACGCGCCCGCGTCGCGCTTGCTCATCTTGGCGCCGTCCGGATTAAGAATGAGCGGGATGTGCGCATACTGCGGCGGCTCCACGCCGAAGGCGCGGAACAGCGCGATATGCTTGGCCGTGTTGGAGAGATGATCCTCGCCGCGAATGACGTGCGTGATCTTCATTTCCAAATCGTCCACCACGTTGACCAGGTGAAAAACCGGCTGGCCGTCCGAGCGTACGATGACGAAATCCGGGTCGGCCGCCTCGCGGTCCGTCAGTTCGCGCAGGACATTTCCCACCACCAGATCGGGAATCAAGACCGGTTGGCGGGGCATTTTGAATTTGACGGCGCCTTCGGCATCATAAGCCAGCCCCTTGTCCTTGAGTTCCTGGACGCGCCGGCGATAAATCTCGCCGCGCCGGGATTGAAAGTAGGGGCCGTAATTGCCCAGGCTCGCGCCGGACGGATCGCCGCTCACCGGCCCTTCGTCCCAATTCAAACCCAGCCAGCGCAACCCGCTGAGAATCACCTCGGTCGCCTCCTGCGTGTTGCGGGCCGCATCGGTGTCCTCGATGCGCAGCACAAAAGTGCCGCCGGTGTGCCGCGCATAAAGCCAGTTGAACAAGGCGGTGCGCGCGCCGCCGATGTGGAGAAAGCCGGTGGGACTGGGGGCGAATCGGACGCGGACGCTCATGCAGGCAGTGGTTAATGGTTAATTTTCGGACAGCCAGACGAGGGAACCGGCTGGCAGTTTGTCGTAGAGCGGAATCAAGTCCTGCGCGGCCAGATGAACGCAGCCGTGCGAATCGGGCCGGCCCAGGGCCGGTTCGTTGCCCGTGCCGTGAATGTAAATGCAGCGGGAATGCGAATCCACCGGCCCGGCGCGGTTAAGCCCCGGCTCCAGCCCTTCCAGCCAAAAAATGCGGCTCGTGATCGTCGCCGCCGGCTTTCCCCGCCAGGTAAAACCAACCGGTTTGCGTCCCTGAAAAGCCGTGCCAGCCGGCCAGCCGCCGCCGATTTTTTCGGCGATGCGATGCAAACCGCGCGGGGTCCGGTTGGAGCCGGCGGTTTCGCCGATGCCGAATTTGGAGGTGGAGCAGCGGAAGCATTTCCGCAGGGTGTAGCGGCGGGGCGCGCCCGGCGGGCCGGCGGCCTGTTCAAAAAGCGCGGTGGTTTGCCGCGCGATATTGACGACCAAGACAAGGCGGCTTGGGGCGAGGCCGCGCCGGGCGCAAGCGCGCAAAACCTCCGGCGGCAAGCCGCGCCGCTCCTGGGCCGCGGATTTCATAATTTCACCTTGACTCATTTGGGCGCGAGTTTTTTTACCAGCACCTTGGAGTTTCGGCCGCTCTGCTCGTATTTTTCCCGTCGCGGCGGCGGCAAATCCTCCGGGGACCCTTCGGCGAAACCGGCCTTGGACTGGAAATAGGTGAAGGCCTGGGTGGAAAGCACGAGCAACTCGGTCATGCCCAGCTCGCGCGCCTTGTTCTCCACAAATTGGATCAGTTTCCGGCCAATCCCCTGGTTCTCATGCAAGGGACTGACGTAGAGGCAGGCCAGCTCCGCCTTGGTCTGGTCCAGTTGATGCAGGGAGACGCAGGCCACCGGATTTTTGTCCGTCTCAAAAATATAAAAATCGGCCAGCGATTTTTCGATGGTGGCGCGGCTGCGCCGGACCAGTTCCTCGGTCTCCACCGAGTCCTTTGTCAACAATAAGATGGCGCGCACGTCCTTCTTCATGGCCCGTCGGATCTGCTGGTATTCGTTGGCGTAAATCAGCGTGCCGATGCCCTCGTTGGAAAACACCTCGGCCAGCAGGGCCTCATCCACCCGGCCGTTGATGATATGCACCCGGGGCACGCCGGCCCGGCAGGCGGCGGAGGCGTGCTGCGCCTTGGAGAGAAGTTCCGGGGCGAAATCATTTTTGTGCTGGGCCAACAGCGCGTCCAGGTCCGCCACCAGCATTTGCCGGATCAACTGGCCCTGGCAAATCAGCCCGTCCTGCGTGGCCATGTAAATCAATTTGGCCGCGTTCAAGGCCCTGGCCAGTTCCAGCGCCACCGCATCCGAATTGACGCGAAAGGTCTTGCCGTCGCCGTCAAAGCCCAGGGGCGGCATCACCGGGATGATCCCCTGGGCGAGCAACCCTTGCAACATCTCCACGTCCACCCGTTCCACCTTGCCCGTGAACAAATGGTCCACGCCGTGAATGATTCCGAGCGGATGGGCGATGAGGGCGTTGCCGGAGGCGGCGCGCAGGTCATTGGCGCTCAAGCCCTCCAGAATTTCATGGGTCAGCCGGTTGGCCGCGGTCAGGGCCAGCTTGAGGGTGGCCTCGTCAGTGACCCCCGTGCCGTCGAGATTGGAGGGCTGGATTCTTTGCTCGATGGCCAGGGCGCGGATCTGGGCCGCCGCGCCGTGGACCAGCGCCACCCGGATATTGAGCGAGCGCAACACCGCGACATCGAGGAGAATATTGGCAAAATTCTCGCTGGTCACGATGGCGCCATCAATGCTGATGACGAAAATCTTTTCGCGGAAGCGCGGTATGTATTGCAGGATTTCCCGCAGATCGGTCAGTTTCACAAGTCAGATGTCACAATTTCAGTTTTCCGATTGGGCCATTGTTAGCAGGGGGCGGGGGAAATGCAAAATGCAAAATGCAGAATGCAAAATGATTCATGGAAGGAATACGCGAATAAAGCAAATTGCCGCGTCCGCCGCCGCTGAAGCCAAGCTGGACAAGACGGCGGGGAAAGGCATGGCAACTTTGTCGAGATGTGACTTTTTCCCAAGAAATCGGGTTTCGGCTCGACGGAATCCCGCCCTGCCATCCAGGATGGACGCATTACGCCGCAGCCACTCCAGCGGCGGATTTGGAGAGGAGGGACGGGAGATGTTCGAGGCAGAAGCGAGACCAGGATTCATAACCGGACGGGTCTCTCACCGCGCCGGCAATCGGGATGAATTCAGGACCGACGATGCCGCTACGGCGGCTGGCCACGGTTTCGTCGGGCACGCGGACAATGTGGACGACTCCAAAATGCACGCAGCCAACCTCGGTGCTGTCATCGTTGATCGCGGCCACGGCCGGCTCTTTGCCCGCATCCAGGCCGGCCTCCTCCATCAGTTCGCGCCGCATGCCTTCCTGGTAGCCGCGGTCGCTGGAGAACAGTCCGTGATCTTCCTCGGAGATGTGCCCTCCAATTCCGACGGAATACAATCCGTGCAGGCGGGTTTCCTGCCCGGCCTTGCCTCGGCGGTATCGCAATATCTTGTCCTTGCAGATCAAGAGGACGTAAGGGATAAGCTGCTTGTAACGCTTGTCCTGTTCGGCCTCGCTCCGGTTCAGGTAAAGCAAATGTGAAGCGGAGGTGACAACGGGCAGGTATTTGCCGACTTCCAGGCTGAGGCCCTGAAACACGCCCAGCTCTTCGAGAAGTTTCCGCTCAAAACAAAGCACTCTTTCTTCGGCCGCCATTTGGTCTGTTCACCTTTCTCTGTCGTGAATTGGCATGGTGGATGGGACCGCGGGCCTTCACGAGCAAAATGTGTGGATTGTTATTAACCGGTTATTTACTTTTTTTGCGGAGGATCTTTTGGAGGGCCTTGAGACAGCGCTGATTTTGGCGGGGGAGGCCGATGGAAATGCGCAGCCACTCGGGCAATCCGTAAATTTCCATGGGACGGACAATGATGCCGCGGCCTTGCAGTTCGCTAAAAACGCGCCGGCCGTCGCCCACGCGCACGAGAATGAAGTTGGCGGAGGAGGGCACAAATTCCACGCCCATTTCGCGCAGAGAATTTTCAAAGAATTTCAGGCCCTCGGCATTGTTTTGCCGGGTCTTTTGCATGTGCGCTTCGTCGTCCAGTGCGGCCAGGCCGGCGGCCTGGGCCATGGAATTGACGTTGAAGGGCTGGCGGATTTTTTCCAGCGCCGCGATGAAATCTGGATGGCCGATGCCGTAACCGAGGCGCAAGCCGGCCAGGCCGTAAATCTTGGAAAAGGTGCGGAGCAAAATCAGGTTTGGTTTTTCCCCCCGGCGAATGAGCGGGACCAAGTCCTGCGGCTGCGGCAAATACTCGAGGTAGGCCTCGTCGAGCACGATGACCACCTGCGGCGGGGTTTGGTCGAGCAGTTGGAGGAGATCCTCCGGCCTGGCCAGGGTGCCGGTGGGATTGTTGGGATTGGCCAGGAAAATCACCCTGGTCCGAGGGGTGATGGCCCGGCCCAAGGCGGGCAGGTCGTGCCCGTAATCGCGGGCGGGGACGATGATGGGATTGGCCCCAAGCAGGCGCGTGACCAGCGGATAAACCAAAAAACAGTATTGGGACATGACCACATCCACGCCCGGCCCCATCAAGGCGTGCGCGATAAATTCCAGGATCTCGTTGGAACCGTTGCCCAGGATGAGGTTGGCGGTGTCCACGCCCAGTTTGGCGGCCAGTTTTTGTTTGAAATAAAAGGCGTTGCCGTCGGGGTAAAGGTGCAACTGTCTGGCCGCGGCTTTGAGGGCGGCCAGGGCCGCCGGGGAAGGGCCGAGGGGATTTTCGTTGGAGGCCATCTTGATGATGCGCCGGGCGGGCAGGCTCAGTTCGCGCGCCACCTCCTCAATGGGGCGGCCGGGTTGATAGACGGGCAGATTCTCCAGTGCCGGGTTTAAGGAAAAAGGGAGGTTCATATTATTCTTAATCTTAATCTTAATCTTAATCTTCAGGCCACTTCCAGTTCGACTTCGCACCCTGTTCGCGCGGGGGTGTGAGACAACATTCTTCCCATGGGGCGGCCCTGGCTGTTTCCGTGCCAAAGCGGAACTGGCGTTCCGCACTCCAGGACGCTTCGCGCGCACGAATCGCCGCCGCATCTCCGCCAGGTTTTGGAGTGCGGGCGCGGCAGCGCCGCTTGCCCGCTCGCACCCGCCGTTTTGTCCAGGAACCTGCACACCGGCTTCACGCTCCTCCCGGCAAATGCAAACCGCTCGAAACATTTTGTCTCACAGCTTTCGCGCGGCGGGCAGGGGACTACCCGTCCCACCCTGCCGCCGCCCGGTTCAATCCGGGGAGGGGCAGGGCAGGGCGCGTAAAATTTTATTGACATCCACATGGGTCGCGATGATGTCGCGGATGACCGAGATTTTTTCGGTGTCGGCCGCCCGCGTCTTGACAATGAGATTATGCACGGCGGAAGCCACTTCGTAAATCTCTTCCGAGGCGCGCAGCACCGGGAAAGGGAGCTTTTCGATGATCCTGGTCAGGGCGGCCTGGGGCTTGAACTCGCCGGTCAGGACCACCCCGGCCAGTTGTTGGTCCGGCTCCGCCGTGGAAGTGGCCGCCGCCAGGAGAATATCCACCCGGTCGCCGGGGGTGATGACCAGGACGCCGCGTTTAAAAAGCCGGATGGCATTCTGCACCCCCATCGCCCCCACCATGACGCTGTCCACCACTTTTTGACCGGGCGCGCCGGCATTTAAACAATCCGCCTTCAAATCCTCCCGGATCAAGTCCATGGTCGGGCGGGACAAGATACCCTGGTAGGGGACGACGCCCAGCAGTTCCAGGCCCTTGCGTTTCAAGCCGCGCCGGGCGAACTCGGAGATAAAATCCATCTTTTCGGGCAGCACTTTGTTCAAGATCACGCCGATAATTTCCACCCCCTCGCGCTCGAAGACGGCCTGATTGAGATAGACTTCGTCAATGGGTTTGCCGATGCCGCCCTGGCTGATAATAATCACCTTGGCCCCCAGGATTTTGGCGACCTGGGCGTTGGACAAATCAAAGACCGATCCCACCCCCCCGTGGCCGGAGCCTTCGCACACCACAAAGTCCTTTTCCCACGCCACCCGGTCGAAGGCCTTGGTGATTTTCTTGACGAGGGCCTCGTTGTTGGACGATTGCAGATACTTGCGGGTGAAATCCGGCTCGACCGCGATGGGGCTCATATCCACCAGCGGACAATTGAGCTGGTAAACCTGGTTCATCAACACGGTGTCTTCGTCAATCTTCTGCTCCTCAATTTCGACAAAGCGCTGCCCGACCGGTTTGATGTAGCCGATGCGCGGATAAGCGCTCTGCAAGGCCGCCAGCAGGCCCAGGGAAACGGTGGTCTTCCCGTCATTCTGCCGCGTGGCGGCAATAAAAACGCGCGGAGTAACCGTGTTCATGCGCTCCTTTCCGCCCCCGCTGGCCGCCCTTCCGGCGACGGATTTGGACTCTTCATTCGGCGCTCTTGTTTTGGCCGGCGGCCTGGGGTGTTTCGGGATGCAGGTCGTCGTAGCGGATGGACTGGACGCCGACGATGGCGGCGACGCCGAGAACGTCATGGGCGTTGGAACCGCGGGAGACATCGGCGGCGGGGCGATCCAGCCCCAGCAGGATTTGTCCGTAGGCATGAGCCTTGGCCACATGTTGGAGAAGCTTGCTGCCGATATTGCCCGCGTTCAGGTCGGGAAATATCAAGACATTGGCGCGCCCGGCCACCGTGCTTTCCGGCAGCTTGCGCACCGCGATTTCCGGGACCAGCGCCGCATCCACCTGCAATTCCCCGTCGAAATCGGCGTCCAAAGCCAGCGCCCGCGCTTTTTGCTGCGCCAGGGCGGTGGCGGCCTGCACTTTGCCGATGGAAGGATGCGTGGCGCTTCCTTTGGTCGAGTAGGAGAGCAAGGCCACGCGCGGCCGGGTCCCCAGGAGCAGGCGGGCCAATTGCGCGGTGGAGATGGCGATGTCCGAAAGTTGCTCCACCGTCGGTTCGGGGATGACCCCGCAATCGGCCATGAAGAGCACGCCGTTGTGTCCGAACCGCGTGTCCTCGACCTCCATGACCATGCAACTGGAAGCGGTGGTGGCTTCCGGGGCCACCTTGACAATTTGAAACAGGGGGCGGAGCACGCTGCCCGAGCTTTGATTGGCCCCGGAAACAAATCCGTCGGCCTGGTGCAAGGCCAGCATCATCGCGCCGAAGAAATTGGGATTGAGCATGGCCTCGCGGGCCTCCCGGCCCTGCACCCCCTTGATGCGCCGCAGCAACTCAAAGCGCTTGATGAACATGTCCAGGTCTTCGCTCTGCTCCGGGTTAATGATGCGGACCCCTTCGAGCGAGACGTTCAACTGGGCGGCGGCCTCCTTGATTTTGGTGCGGTCCCCCAGCAAAATGGGCGCGCCCAACCGCAGGGAATGGTATTGCCGGGCGGCCTGCAAAACGCGCGGCTCGGTTCCTTCCGGGAACACCATCCGTTTGGGGTGGCGCTGCAATTTTTCAATGATTGTCGCGATAAATCGCATGGCGGAGTAAGTACGCCGCCGGCGGGCGGCATTCAAGTTTTAAAGCTCAGCCCCTGGCCTGGCGCAGCAGCTTGCGCAGGCGTTTGGTGGCGGCCTCGCGATCCATCCGGCCCGCCGCCACCTCCAGCGTTAATTCTTCCCAGGCGTCTGTATCCAGCTTCTCGTCCGGCAACAGGCCGTTTTCGCTGAGAAACACCAGGCAAGCCGCAAGGGCGGTGCGCTTATTTCCATCTATGAAAGGATGATTGCAGCAAAGGTAAAAGAGATAGGCCGCGGCCATTTCGACGCCGTCCTTGAGCACCGGTTGACCCATCATCGTCGCCTGCGGCGCTCCGAGGGCCGATTCCAGCAAGGCCTGGTCCCGCAGTCCTTCGGCGCCTCCGTGCGCGGCCAGCACTTCGGCGTGAATGGCTTTGACCGACTCCAGGGTAAGATGCGCCAGCGCCTGGCTCATGAAAGCCGGCGGAAGAGTTCCGAGTTGGCGCGGATAATCCGGCGGGAGGTGGCGGAAGCCTTCTTTGCCGCAATCACCAAATTCAACGGTGTGATGGAGATGGTGCCGCCATCATGAATCGTAATGTTCACCTGGTCGCCGACTTTCAGATGGGCCAGGTCCATCAGGGTCGAGTCAAAAATGATTCCCTGCGAATTGCCGAGTTTGGTAATCGTCTTGATCATGGTGTAATACTACGTTTGACCGCCTCATTTGGCAAGCGCCTTTCGCGCCGCGGGCGGCTCATTTTTTGTGCGGCAGTTTCCGGGTCCTTTCCTAATCCTAATCTTAATCTTAATCCTAATCTTAATCTTAATCCCACATTCCGCACTTCGGGAGTGTAATTTTTCACGGCCCATTGGGCAAGCGGAGTCATT
>Ga0187848_10003445_pt1 | contig 11574 bp, 16 predicted proteins | sample June2016WEW_4_40_FD_132424 | JGI IMG/M metagenome (GOLD analysis project Ga0187848, IMG submission 132424) | Peatland microbial communities from SPRUCE experiment site at the Marcell Experimental Forest, Minnesota, USA - June2016WEW_4_40 | ecosystem: Environmental > Terrestrial > Soil >... | reverse complement strand
GACATAATGCCTATACAAATTATGCCAAGAGAAACAAATTGGGGCGAATCTTTGGGGACTGGGCTTGGTTCTGGACTCGGTGAAGGATTGCAACAACTGGCCAACATGAAAATGAAAGAATATTATCAGCGGCAGCAATCTCTCAAGAATAAAAACGCCTTTGAAGCTGCTGGGATGACCCCTGAAAAAGCTGGCGCATGGAGCCAAGCTGCTCCTGAACTGCAACAGTTGTTTCTAAAAAATCAATTAGCAGCACCGTCACGCGATGCTTTTTCCCAAGGAGTAGCAAAAACTATATCAGGAACCGCTAAACCTGAAGAATTACAAAATCTTTTTGCGGGGATGAACCCTAAAGACGCTCTACAATTGGCGCAATTTGTGAATCAGCAAAAAGCCAATGAAATCGCTGCTCAAAATAAAACAAGAGAGCAGGATATTGATTTTACCAAGAAAATAGAACCTTGGTTAACCAAAGAGGATACACTTTCAAATCAAATCAATGAAATGGGCGGCTATGCTGCTGAAGCCGACAAGCTGTTAGACGAAATCGGCCCCAAGAACTATCCTAGTTTGTTAGGGCGAGGATTAGCAGAAATTAGCGGAGGCTGGTTATATCCATCTGTAAAAGAATTGCAAAATAAAGTTGGCGAACTTGCACTTGCGAAGGCTTCTTCTCTTAAAGGACAGCCTACTAATTTTAAAATAAGACTAGTTCAATCCATTAAGCCAGGACTATCGGCTGATTACAAAGCTAATAAAAGAATGTTGCGCAGATATGCAGATATTCAAGAAGCGCACGGCAATAGACAAGCATTTAGGGATAATCTTAAAGTTAATGGGCAATTTCCTACTAATATTGAAAGTATAATGTCCGAATATGATAATGCTATGAACAGGCCGGAAAAACATAGGTCCTTTTTCGATAAGTATCCGGGAGCTAAAGATGATGCCTATTTTCTTTCAAAAGGCTATGAAGCTAAGAAAATGGCAGAAGAGGATGAAAAATATGGCGAAAATGGTCCTAAAAAGGAAACTGCAGCAAAGCCCACAAAACCATTAAATCAATTAACTGACGAAGAAGTTCTGAGCAATCCAAGCTGGTTTAGCAAAGATTCTGTGTATGATGACAAAAAAGGCAAAGGTCATCGTTTAGTTGTAGAAAATGGCACTAAAAAATGGAAGGATTTATGATGAGCGGCTTTAGACATGGTGGTGGTTATGAAAATGAACCAGCCGCAACGTCCTCTTCCGGATGGCGGCATGGGGGCTATGAAGAACCGCAAGCGCAACAACCAGATGTCTTACGAGAATCAGAGGCATTTGAAAGCTGGCCGTCGTATTTAGGGCGCAATGCTGCCAAGGTGCCGGGCCTAGCATATGCTACGGTAAGTTCAGGAGCAGGAATCGGCGATGTTATGCGAGAAATCCAAGAGAATGTACTTGGCGTTCCTAAAGGTACAAATCCTTATTATGAAATGCCGACTTTCGGGGAAGCCTTAGAACAATATGGTCGGGGTGTTAGTAAAGTTGCCGGCCCGGAATGGGCTAAAACTTTAACTGAATCTAGGCCTGAAGATTATTGGCCTGAATTTGCAGCACAAACAATTTTGCCGGCTGCTTTAACTGGGGGGCTTAGTTCAGGACCTGCCATATTGCGTACCTTGGGAATGTTAGTCGGCGGTGAATTAGCAGGAACTTTAGGTGAGTCAGCTTTAGAGCAAATAGGATTGCCTAAGACAGGGCGCGCATTAGGCACTTTATGGGGTGGCCATTATGGAGAAAAAGGCGCGCAGGCAGCTATGTCTATGAGTACAGGATCATTGGCTCCGAGGGTAGAAGAACATGAAGCTCAGCTCCTTAAAGGTATGCAAGAAGATGCTAGAAAACAATATCAAGAACAAAAGGCAGCTTTTGAGGCATCGGAAGAGCAGCGCGTTAATCAGGAAAGAAATTTATTAGTGCAATTATACGGCCCCGGCGTTGAAAATGCTTTTTTAGAAGAAAATAACACGGCACAACAGTTGGCCAAAGAACAAGAAGCTTTCCGCTTAGATAAGAGACAGCGCATTGAAAAGGCACGCCAAGAAATAGGACAGTATGATGAATATGTAGGGTCATTGATACCTGCACAGAAAGAAGCATATGATACTGCTAAAAAACTTAGAACAGGCAATGAAATAGGCGATCCATCTGCTATAATGGATGCAGGTAACCATGCAGTAACCATTGGTGGTTTAGATGCAGCTGACGAAGCAGCAATACGCAAAGCTGCTACGGATATTTCGGCAGGCATTATAGACGATACGATGACGCTTGATAAAGCTATCGAACTTCAGAAGAACTTTAATGGCCAATGGAAATATGGGAAATCTAATTTTAGGCGCGCTATTAAGCCGATGATAGATCAACTCAATAATTTCATTAAAGAAGTAGGCGGCGAAGAACATTATGGTCATTGGTCTAAAGCTGAAGAACTGACATCGCAAATTAAAGACCTGGAAAAAAACAGAGCAGCCTTTGTTAAGAAACAAGAAACTTCGATGAGCGACATTAACAAAGAAAAATTCTCTGAAACTCGGCAGAATTTTCTGGAGACTCAAGCGGCTGAAGCAAAAAGAAATAGAATTAATAAGCAGACAGAATCTAATGCGGCGCGTAATGCGATTGGTGCTAGAACATGGGATGATTGGATACGTGATGAGCATAGACAACACCTACTAGAAAAAAGATTTATCGATGCCGCGACTGAAGGGTTTGAAAAAACTGAGATCCCTAAGGGGACAGTCGACATTGCGATTAAAACAGGCCTTGGTGCTTTAGGTGCAGCATTAGGTTATTTAGGGCTTGGTGGCGTCGGTCTTCCCTTTGGAGCATTGGGGGGCTATCTAGGGAAAAAAGTCTATAACGAGATAGCTTTCGCTAAAAAGGTCTTTAAGAAATATCCCGCGCTTAAAACAGAGACTTATAAGCTCATCGGCGATGCAACTAAGTTAAACCCTAAGAATATAGCTTTCCGCTTATCTATTTTAGGTAGAAAGATGGACCAAATGGGCAGGCGTATGGAAACTTAAAAACTGGTAAAGCGTGCTACAAGATAGCACGCTAACCCGCCAATTAGACCAGCTGTTATTACTTCACATAATGGGTACATATTGACCTCCAAAGTTAAACGGTTTTAAATGTCCGCAATCGCAGAATAACGGACATTGAACTTCTATTTTCTATTACTCTGCTTCGTTTTTCTCTTCCTGCCTAATCCGTTGCAATATTGCCTCTAAGATCCAAGCACCCATACTAATGTTTCGTGCAGCAGCATGCATTCGTACCATTTGATGGATATTTGCGCTCATTCTAAACAGAAATCGTTTCTGCAAGTACCCATCGTCTTCAATTCGTTTGTTCATTTTTCTCCAATATTAAATATAGTTATAGTATACCGCTATAAATATATACGTCAACACCTTTTTACTTCACTTTCAGAATTACTGGCTATGTATTAGGGAAAAATGGGGTTCAGTGCCCTAAAAGTTTTTACCCTTTTACCCTAGGATGAATATGTCAGTAAATCAACGCCCTCAAGTAGCATACGGGCTATCTCAGCCCGAATTTGCAACGCCTCCGATGCCCATAGTAACCTTGCGTGACCCCTTAGATTCAGATTTTGCAGAGATTGGCACACTGTGGATCAATACGGCCACTAACGGAGCTTGGCTTTTAACTTCAGTTGTTGCCAATGTAGCAACCTGGACAGCTTTATAAGGAGATCTTATGTCACTAAATCAAAGACCTAAGGTTGCATATGGTCTCTCGCAACCTGATTTTGCAGTGGGGCCGATTCCTATTGTTACTACAAGGCCACCGACAACGGCCGACTTTGCAGAAATTGGTACACTATGGGTCAATACTGCTACTGCAGAAATATGGGCACTCGTATCTATTATAAGTAATATTGCCGGCTGGATGCCTCTAGGGACAGTAGATTATGGTCTAGGCCTAGATGGGCAAACATTAATTGCAGCAACTGGTGGAGTACCCATTTGGAATACTATTACTCCAGGGGTTGGTATCGATATCTTAAACACCCCCAATAATATAACCATCAGCTTAGCTAATCCTAGCGGATTGGCTTGGAATACTAACGCAACTGTCGGTCCGATAGCCTTAGCAGTTAATAATGGGTATGTGCTTACTAATGCTGCTGCTGTGATGCTCACGTTGCCCGCGGTCGGCGCTTTGGGGTCTCAGATATATATTACAACAACTGATGCTGCTGCCGGCGGTTTCCAAATAAACCAGAATGCTGGCCAGAATATCGTTATGAGCGACAGGGCTTCATTAGTAGGGGTTGGCGGTTATGTTAATACGACAGCTGGATTACCAGTACAATATCAGACTATGATTCTTATTTGTACGACTGTAAATACCCAGTGGACCATATTCGAATGTAACTGCCCTAATCTATTCTTTCATTAAGGATATATATGTCATTTAATAATCAAATTTCTAATTACGGGTCCTATCAATATGTAGTATCCGGTACGGGTCCCGGACCTTACCCTACCATTACCGACGCCATTAATCAGGCTCTGGCTGATGGCTTTGGACCCGGCAATCCTATAGGTATATTTGTGCAGCCGGGAACATACACCGAGAATCTGGTATTTGATGGTGGTATCAATATTATCGGCACTACTGATGGCACCGTTAACATCACAGGCACACATACACCCCCAGGAACCGGGGCTATCGGGATATATAACTGTACCTTAACATCTGCAACTGACCTGTTCGGTAATACCGCAGTAGCATCGTCAGATATACTTATCCAAAACTGCATATTTAATATAGATGGTATTATCTACAACCTACCAAACTGGTCCGGAATCTTAAGTGTTGTCGGCTGTACGGATGTTTCAACTTCGTGTGCTGTTGTTGATAATACAGCAGGAGCTGTAGTTAATATATCGTATAGTGAAGTAGGCGTTGCCAATGCCAACACCTTTTCAGGGCTTACATCAATAACCCATTCGACAATAGAAGATTCTCTTTGCCTAGGCAGTGCTGATGTTACCATTGATAATTGCATAGTTAATGGCCAATTGGTAAATTCAGAAACTGCTAATCTGTCTATTTACAACTCTCGCATAGAATCGCCTGCCCATTCTTGTATTGTCACTACATCGACAGGCAATACTATTATAAAAGACTGTATTCTTGATACTTCAGATACTTATGTAATCGCAGGTACAGGAGCCATAGAATTGGGTTCTGCTACATTTGATGGAACTGTTGCTTTTCAAGGCACTGTAACTGCCGACAATCTGTCTTTGTTCCAGGCAAGTAATGTTAATATTCTCAATACTTTATCGCTTAACGGAAGCCAGGGAACAGCCGGCGAGGTATTGACCTCACAGGGTGCTGCAACTGCTCCTGTGTGGGCACCTGTAGGCGGCGGAGGAATGACGTGGGTCGCAGCTCCTGCTGATACATCTTTCACTGTAAACCAAGGGGTATATAATACCAAAGCAACATTACTTACTATGACATTGCCCGTAGCGGCAGCCGCTGGGACTGTTATAGCAATTCAAGGCACAGCAGTTGGTGCCGCAGGATGGATCATCGCACAAAATGCTGGCCAGAATATCCAAGTAGGCGATGTAAGTTCTACTATCGGTGTAGGTGGATCAGTAGCATCTACCGACGCTAATGACGGTATAACTTTATTGTGTACTGTAGCAGATACGACTTGGAATGAAGTCGGCATGGTGGGCAATCTAACAATAGTTTAAGGATATTATGGCAACAAATAATGCGATTAATCTACCTGGACCGACACCGGTATTCAGTACTGCTTTAAGCTCTACAGTCTTTAACGTTACTGGGTCAGGTACTTATTATCAAGTTCTATTTGATACAGTTATATCAGATACTGTAAGCGGGTATGATAACACTACTGGCGTCTATACCGTGAAGACAGCAGGCACCTATTTTCTTACATCTCATATCACGTATGGTCCGAACGCACCGTATAACCCATTGCTATTATATATATATATGTCTATCAATGGTGTGCCATTCCAGTTCGGATTATCGCCTCTTAGTGGTCTGGTAGCAAATTACTACGGTCCTAATGATTGGCTTTCATTTGAGGGCAGTATAATTGTTCCGCTTTCTGTCGGGAACACAATATCGGTAACGGTGCAAGGCTACGGTGAAACCAGCGATAATGATGGAATATTAGGTGCATTGCCTTCTGTTGTTTATCAAACAACTTTCAGCGGTTTCATGATCGCTCAAGTTTAAGGACATTATGGAAATTAAACCGGTCATTCAGCTTGAAGCGACAATAAACGATCAGACTTGCACATTCACTATGCCAACAGGTATTTCTTTTGGCAACGCGATTGACGCAGCTCACCAGATATATACAGAAGTAATAAAGATGGCCGCAGACGCGGCCGAGAAATCAAAGCCTAAAAAGGAGGCGACTCATGCCCAAGAATAGAATGGCGGCGATCCCTTTAGGGACCTTTAACGCGGCCAACTTAACAGCGAATTTTCAACCAATATATCCTGGAGGATTGCCGCACGCGGTTGCGGCACTTAGAATCAATAATTTATCGAACGTGGATATTTATCTCAGTTTTGATGGCATAACAACCAACGATATTATACCGGCAGGGACTCCATATATTATACCTGTAGCATCGCTAGCACAGCCTAATAATTATGTGATGCAAGTATCAAAAGGATCAATGTTGTCTATCAAATGGGTAGCAGCGGCAGGTATAGGCTCTATCTATACAAGCGGATACTATAATGCGGAGTAAACAATGTCATTAGCGATTAAAGCTTTATTTGAACCGGTTCGATCGATCGCCTCTGGAGCAATCGGAGTCGGTTATACGGGCATCGGTCCGGTACTGGCATATCCGTCTCGACAGATATTTATACAGAACTTTACGGATGCACCATTGATGTTCTCATTAGATAGTGTCAACGATCATTTCCCGTTGCCGCCATACTCGTTTTTACTCGATGATTTATCATCCAATAAGACATTAGAAACAGGGTTCTTTTTGGCTAAGGGCGACCGCCTTTATGCCAAGCAACTGGGAGCTGCGCCGACGCTGGGAACGGTATATTTCTCCACCCTTTATGGAATGGATTACTGATATGTCACAAAGTGGAAGAATAGTACTTAATCAACCGGTACCCGGAGCCGGTATTGAAAAGATAACCGGCAATGCTGGCGGAGCAGTATCCGGAGATGGTGCAGCGAATGTGAATCTTGTTGGTGCCGGTACGATAACTGTCACAGGCACTCCGGGGACCAATACACTCACGATAACATCTACTGGCGTACCTGCATCATACCAAACTGACGGTGGTGTTGCTACCCCCGATGGCGGCGGTGTTCTGGGCGTACATGGTGGTGCCAATATCGAGACATCTGCCTCGCTTGACGGGCATAGCGTCGACATTGATTTAACAGATGACGTTGACATACCAGGGTATTTTATCGCTGGTGGAGCTATAACTTCAACAACCGGTCCCATTACAGCGACGGCGGGCGATATCGTAGCAACTGGCGGCAACATCATAGCAATGACAGGCGATATCACAGCCGCTTTTGGAGATATATCCGCAGCAGTTGCTGTGAATGGCAATTCATTGCATGCTACAACTACCGCATCACTTGGCGGCCAACCGAACGGGGTTCTTGTAACCGATGGTGCCGGCGTTATAGCCGCTACTCAAGGCGCAGGCGGAACAGTTCTCACCGGCCAGGGTGCAGGAGTCGCACCGACATTCCAGAATATAGTATCAACCAATGCGCAAATTGTAGTAGGTTATACTGCTCCGAACGTTACGTTAACGGCTGCCGGCAGTCTGCCATCTGCATTTAACGCGAACGTAGATCATGCGATACCGGTAGCTAACATACTTGATATTTACGGCGATACGATTAACACCCTTACAACCGGATCCGGTAATCAGATCGTTGTCACCTTACAGCCCAATCTTGCAGTAACATCTGTTACTACATTAGCTTTTGTAACAGCAGGCGGTACCATAACAGGTAATAATATAGTTTCGACGCACGATGTCCAAGCAAGTACGGGCCATTTTGCCGTGTCATTGGAATTAGCATCAGCAACCAACGGTGTAATAACTACCAACGGTGCAGGTACAATGTCGGCATCTAATGGCAACCCGACAGGAAACAACGGGCAAGTGCTGATATCCGGACCCGTAACGCCACAATGGCATACATTGACAGCGGGTACCGGTATAGCGATTGATTCTACAAGTGTTAATAATCACATAACAATATCGGCACCTGGCTCTGCAGGATCCAATGTTGCATCGTTCTTCGCACGTGTGCCCATTGATACTGGATACATTACGGGTGACAACTCTGGCAATTATGCCTTTTTAGGTGCTACTGTACCTTTAAGTTTAGCCGGTGCTGACTGTTTTAATACCGGCGGTGCATTATACATTGGAAGTGGTGCAGGAGCACCAGCATACTTCGCAGCACCCGTTGCCGGTACGTACCTATTTATAATGAACTTGTTTCTCTATTCTGCCGCTACTACTGCCGACTTGTTATTTAATACTGCCGTTTATAATTCGACAGCACCGGGTACCTATTATAATAGAACGCAGCTGGTTCATTTCCTAACAGCAGGGGCTTATAATATATGTGAATCTCAGCAAACTACCCAGTATATTAGACTAGGGGTTGGTGATCGCGTGTTGTTTGGCGTTTTATATAACAGTATTGTATCGCCAATGCCTTCTATAGGCGTTATGGGTAACGGCCAGTCATTTATTAGCGGCTTTAAGGTAGCTTGAAGGATATATATGCCAGTACAAAGCGAAGTTCATAGGATTAGACCGCAGCAAGTATATGGATTGACCAATCCGGTACATGCATCGGCACCACAACCGATAATTGTAGGAAGGCCGCCACAGGTGAGTGACCAGTCATTTCTGGGTACCTTGTGGGTAGATCCGGTTAATGTGCATGTCTATGTTTTAGCGGCGATAGTAGCTAATCAAAGTCAATGGTTATTAGTTGCGTAAACGATTAGAATTTAGTATTTATTGGAATACGGTTACTAGACACAACCGATATTCCTTTCTTGCGGATTGGCCGGAGTCATGCCCGGCCCATCCGGCAATGAATTAATCAATATTTAGTTTTGCGAGAATAGCGGCCATAGCGGCAAAAGATTTATTTTCTGTAGTTGCTACCAAATTTAACAACTCTTTGAGGAACTCCTCATTTTGGAGCACTTCAAGAAAAGCTGATTCGAGTAAAGAGCTAATAGGTTCCCACAAAGCTTCTTCTGTATCGTTAGCGGCTAGTTGAACAAATAGCTCGAATCGTTCATCATCATAATTTGCTTGGCAAATGGTGCCAAACTCAGCATGGTCGAACTTACTGGGTAATGTATGCCTGACAATACGCTTTAAGGTCATAACTACTCCTTTATCGTTTAACACCCTTACGTAACGCGATAATCTCGTTCGTTCGCTTCAAAGTATCGTAGTATCGACTTTTTGGCAAATCTGCCATCGTTTCGATTCGTTCCCGACTCAATAGTTGGGTCACAAGTTCATTGAAGCCGGACTCTGCAATAATATACTCCAGTTCCTCTAGTTGTTCTTTAGTGATTCGTTCATAACTAGAACCGCTATTATCATAAGAGTAATTAATATCAGTGCCCTTATCATTAGTTGTGCGAATGACATGCATATCCTTCTCGGCATCGTCGTCTGTTCTGTCGTTTTTAGCAGCGATACCCAATATAGCCAAGGCAGCCGCACGCCTTTGGAACATTAAGACGCTGTCGAATTCATGTTGATTGTTTTTGCTTGGTATCACTCGGGACCGGCATTCGATCCACTGTCCCGAGCTATGAATAAGACGCGTATAGACAATAGTAGCACCGGCATCTTCAACACAAGGCAACTGGGTAAAGAATAAACCGTTTTTACTCAAGCTTGGCCGTACAGCCGACATAATAGATTCCAGGTCATTAAACTCCCAACGCTCGTAAGGGTTTGTCTTGTTGAAAAATAGCGGCAAATATTCGCCTTGAGCAACGGACATTGCCTTAGCCAGCTCATCTACCGCGGGGGACATAAACGTGTCTTTTGGGGCAGATTTGACCAACTCTTGGGCACGTTGTTCGATAAGCTCATTGAATCGCTTTGCAAACTCGAGCAGTAAATTCAGTTCGTTACTGTCCATTATGCTGCTTTCGTTAACAAGTTTATTATCTCAACAGCAGAATCATAATCATCGGCTTTTATCTTTGTAGAAGATTCAACATCGAGTTGTTCTAGTAAGGTTGCTAATGTTTTCTGATTTCCATCTGCAAGTTTGTAGAGTTCTTCGGCTTGTTCATCGGTGATATATTCGCCGTCATCGAAATCTTTGTCCATAACGGGCAAGCATAACAGATTAGTCAATGCATAACGGCATTGATAAGTCTTGATGGTCCCCAATGTCTGCTGTAACTTACCGGCATCTTGCGGTCCCTTTGCGATGATCTTGGCCATATCTACGGTATACAGGAAATCATAAGCTGCCTTGAATTCACCGGTTATATGGTTAACAGAGGTGCGTAAATATACCGTATCGTTATAAACAAATGAAGATTGCTCCAAGCTTATATCGCACGCTGTCAGCTTTGGCAGCACATGATACAAGATAGTTTCCAACTTAGCATAATCAAACTGGCCCTTATCGCCCTTTTTGATGTATTTTAAATTCTTTTGAAACTGGACCATCGCTTTAGTGATGTTCTCAATTTTATCAGAGCGGTATATAAATGGATTATAAATAGGACCATCGCTTTCATTTATCATTTTTTAGTATCTCTTTCAGTTTAAGGCAATCGGTTACAATCTCGCGCAATCTGTCCGCAGTTGTTTCATTGAAGTATTTGAACTCGTTTAGCATCAAGTTCATCTCATAGCAAACCCACAATAATAAGGCAGTTGTTACAACGTTAGCCATAGCTAGATATATGATAATATTCACTTCTTTCTCCTGATCTTTTTGGAAGCTTCCGGAACGATAATGGGGTTCAACGGAGTTGCATGTTTCTCGTTGTTGCCTATGTATTTATCAAGCTCATCGTAAAACGCTTCGTTGCCCTTGTTTACTTCGCGGATCCATCGGTGAACCGGTTTGAGATATTCCCACAAACAGGCGATGCTTTTGGCCATGGCGATTTGTTCATCGGGCCGCTCTAATGTCTTTGCTACATCTTTGAGTTTGTGCAGCGTATCAAGATTGCTGTTTATGATGTCTTCTAACTCGTATAATACTTCATTAATATTGCGCATGATTCTCCTATAATGCGGCCCATAGTTATTTCTTTCCGTCCAATATAAATAACTCTATCATACTATTTTTATACATTTTGTTTGGGGATTGATTGGCTATTAATGCCATTCTAGCGATTGGATCGCTTAGTTCTTCGTAGCGCGCTTGTTTATCTACGAATTTATTGAAAGCTATACATACAGCGCGAAATCTTCTATTCATAT
>Ga0187848_10003444_pt1 | contig 11574 bp, 10 predicted proteins | sample June2016WEW_4_40_FD_132424 | JGI IMG/M metagenome (GOLD analysis project Ga0187848, IMG submission 132424) | Peatland microbial communities from SPRUCE experiment site at the Marcell Experimental Forest, Minnesota, USA - June2016WEW_4_40 | ecosystem: Environmental > Terrestrial > Soil >... | reverse complement strand
TTGAGCGCGGGCGTGACGTTCAACGTCGGATTGGGCCGGCCGCCGGCGGTTTGGATGGCCGCCTGGGCGACGCCCCACTGCGCGCGGGCGACTTCCAAATCAGGATGATAATAGAAGGCCGCCAGGGTGAGCATTTCAAAATCCCAGGCGCGCGGCGGCCCGGCGGCGGCATCGGGGTGGAGATTCTTTTCCAGGAAACTTCTCAGGCCGGGATCGTCGAGCGTACGGTCTTCCAGGGCGGAGGCGGCCCGGGCGGGCGAAACCGGCTGCGGCTCGAAGTGAGCGCAGCCGGCCGCCAGCCCGCAGCAAAGCAGAGCCAGGCAAAATCTAGGTATCGCAGTCAACAATTGCGGCAGTTTAGGGCTTTTGCATCTCGTACACCAGCACTTTGAAATTGTTGGTCCTTTTGACTTGTAGTCCGGGCGGAAAAATGAAGGTGCGACGGCGGGCCTTCAAGGTCTAATTGATTACAGTTTTGTCATCTGAAAATCAGCTTCATTGCCGCCCGGCTTTGCGCTAGAATCTGTTCATGCGCGTATTGGTGGTGGAAGACGAAAGGAAAACGGCCTCCTTCATCCGCTCGGCCCTGGAAGCGGAACATATCGCCGTGGATGTCTGCCACAACGGCCCCGAAGCCCTGGCCGCCGCCATGGGTTTGTCCTTCGACGCCATTGTCCTGGACATCATGCTGCCGGGGCAGGACGGCTTGAGCGTGCTGCGGCAGTTGCGCCAGCGCCGCAACCGCACGCCGGTTTTGCTGCTCTCGGCCCGCGGCGAAGTCAACGACCGGGTGGAAGGATTGAACATCGGGGCCGATGATTATCTAGCCAAACCGTTCGTGCTGGCGGAATTGGTGGCCCGGCTGCGCGCCCTGGTCCGGCGCGGCAATGAACCCAAGCCCCAGCTCCTGCGCGTGGCCGACCTGACGCTGGACACCATCAAGCGCCAGGCCCGGCGCGGCCCAACGACTTTCGACCTGGCGGCGCGCGAATACCGGCTGCTGGAATTCCTCATGCGCTCGGCCGGGCGCGTTTGCGGGCGCATGACCATTCTGGAGAAGGTGTGGGATTACAATTTCGATCCGGGAACCAATATAGTTGACGTTTATGTGCGGCGGCTCCGGGAGAAGATTGACGCCGATTTCGAGCACAAACTCCTCCATACCGTGCGCGGGGCCGGTTATGTCTTGAAAGGCGAATAGCACAGTTTGAATGCTGCCTGGTGAAATATGACAATTCGCGCCCGCCTGACTTTTTGGTACGCCGGCCTCATGTTTGCCTCCTTGCTGGCCATGGGCGCCCTGTCCTACCGCCACTTTGTGGCCATCCCGGCCCACCGCGCCCAGCGCGGCCGGGAGTCGGCCGATGAAGTGGCCGACAAGGCGATGGATTTCAGGGAGGTCCGGGAGATCGTCTTGTGGTGCGGCGTGCCTGCGCTGCTGCTCGCCCTGGTGGGCGGCTGGTGGCTCACCCGCAAAGCTCTCGCCCCCGTCGCCGCCCTGACCCGGGCGGCCGGCCGCATCAACGAACGCAGCCTGCGCGAGCAATTGCCCCGCTCCGGCAACGGCGACGAACTGGACCGCCTGACGGAGGTTTTCAACGGCATGACGGCGCGCCTGGACGCCTCTTTTCAGCGCGTGCGCGAATTCACCCTGCACGCCTCGCACGAGCTTAAAACCCCGCTCACCGTCATCCGCGGCGAGTTGGAAGTCGCCCTGCGCGAGGAAAAAACCGGCGCGCCGCCCCAGCCCGCCCGCCTCTTGAGCCAGATTGACGAGATTGACCGGCTGGCCAAAATTGTGGATGGACTGAGCCTCCTGACCAAGGCCGACGCCGGACAGATTGCCCTGCGCCGCGAACCGGTGCAGTTGGACGAACTGGTGCGGGAAAGCTTCGCCGACGCCAACATCCTGGCGCAGCCCTCGGGGGTCAGGGTCAGCCTTTCCGACTGCGAGGCCGCCTCCCTCCAGGGCGACCGCCATCGGCTGCGCCAGTTGCTCCTCAATTTGACCGACAACGCAGTCAAGTACAATCATCCCGGCGGCACGGTGGCGATTTCCCTGAAGCGGGCCGGAGCGGCGGCCGAGTTGCGCATCGCCAACACCGGCGCCGGCCTGGCCGCCGAACTGCAGCCGCGCGTCTTCGAGCGCTTTTTCCGCGGCGACGCCAGCCACAACCGCGAGGTGGAAGGCTGCGGCCTGGGCTTGAGCATCGCGCAATGGATTGTCCACGCCCACGGCGGGACCATCCGCTTCGCCTCCCAGCCCGGCCAACTCACCACCGTGACCGTCCGCCTTCCCCTGGCCTAATCCTGCTCCCACTCTTACTCTTAATCTTACTCTTAATCTTAATCCCAGCGTTTCGGTATCCGTCCGCCTCCTCTTGGACCGCCCCTGCTGAGAAGCAGCCAGATGTGACCGCGATGGCCTCATCTGGCAGGCCGGGTGACGTGGATTATCGCAAGGGCAGATATTGAACCGCATTGGCAAAATCGCCGGGAACACCAGCCTTTGCCAATAGCTCCAATTGCTCAATAAACTGGCCCGTCCTCAATGCGAGTTGCGGAGCGCAAATGACGCCTTTGAAGACTACGCCCTGGCTTTGCCTGCGCGCCGCTTCGGCGAGCAGATCTTCATCCTGCGAAAACAAAACCCTGTCCAACTCGGTGGCCCTGTCCAGCAAAGCCGGGTCGCTCCAACGGGCGGTGCCGTCTTCTTGGGCGGTGACCACGTCAACGCCAAGCTTTCGCAGCGCGCGCGTGATGGGACGTGGCACATGCACGTCCATGTAAAGCGCAACACTCACTCATCCTGGTGCCGAGCCTGCAAGGCCGCCCGGGTCAATTGTCCGGCGGTTTCACTCCGCAGTCGTCGGTAATTCTCCATCTGCCGCTCCATTTGGCCGTCCAACTCAGTCTTGTGGTCGTGGTAATACGACAAGGCCGCATGGATCTGGGCCAACGGGAGATGGGGATGGGCCGCGTGGATTTCCTCTGCGTCCCAGTCGTAAGCGGTCTGGTCCATGGCCACTTCAATCACCTTTACATTGGTGTCCGCTATCCAGGCCACTCCGCGCTCGTCCAGCCGGATATGGGTAATGGGTTCAACAACTAACATATTCCTATTTTAGCCGCTTTCCCATGACTGGCAAGCGATTGTGCGGCAGGAGGGCGAGGGCAGCCGGGGCGCAATCCTTTTTTGCGCGCGCGGGGCGGAATTGCGGCGGCTTTCCCGTTCACTATGGGCCAATCAACATCCATAAGTTTCTAATTCCCAGGCCGTTGTAAAAATCCGCGTTTTCCCGCATTTTTCCTTTGACACTCCGAATTTAAATGCTATTCTCACCTGAGTGATGAGAACGGTCGCTATGGACTGCGGGAGCTTGCTCCCGCTTTTGGATCGGGAGCGGTTTGCGGACAGCAAAGCGGCGGCCACCCGCCGCACTCCAAAGCGTCACAGGTTTCATGTCCAACAGACTGCCTCGGCGGGGGTGCCCTCTTTCAAAATCTTGCATCCTGCGTTTGTCCGCCGCTCTGGCATGGCGCCTCATTGCGCAATCCGTGGGACCAAAACCGCCACCCCAAATTTTCAGTTATTTTCACCTGATTTCACTTGGTTTCAGCTAGTTTCACCTAGTTTCACTTCCCGGCCCCCCCGGGGGGGACCCCATGCGCCAAGCAACATCTTCCGCCAAAATCGTCAAAGTTCCCCCGAAAATTTTCCGGCTTCCCGCCCGTTCGCCAATGCGCTGGTCCTTTCCATTTTGCATTCTGCATTCCGCATTCTGCATTCTCTTGTGCAACCAGGCTTGACCCAAAAGGATTGGCCGGTAGCCTGAAATCATGTCCGGTTTCGCAGACGACAGAACCATGATGATGTCCTCCAACGCGCGCCAACTCCTTGCGCTGGCTGTGTTGGTCGCGGCAGGATGCGCGCAGGATGCGCCGCCGCCATCCGCGGCGGTCGCTAAAATGCCGGGGCCGCGACAAGCGGCGGCGCCCGATCTGCCGGTGAATCCGCCCGCGCACGCGCCGGCGATCCATTCCAACCTGCCCACGATTTTTGTCGCCGGCGACTCCACCGCCGCGCGGGGCCGGGGCGAAGTCCAGCAAGGCTGGGCCGTGCCCTTCGCCGATTATTTCGATTTGACACGCGTCAACATCGTCAATGCCGCGCGCGGCGGACGGAGCAGCCGCACCTTTGTGACGGAGGGCTGGTGGGACGGCTTGCTGACCCAAGTGAAGGCGGGCGACCTCGTCTTGATCCAGTTTGGCATCAATGACGCCGGGCCGGTGAACGACGCCACGCGCGCGCGCGGTTCGCTTCCCGGACTGGGCGCGGAGACGGAGGAGATTGACAATTTGCAGACCAGGCAACACGAGGTGGTTCACACTTACGGCTGGTATCTGCGCAAGATGATCGCGGAAACCAGGGCCAAAGGCGCCACGCCCATCGTGCTTGGGCTGACGATCCGCAACCTCTGGAAGGATGGCAAGGTGGAGCGTTCTTACGGGCGATACAGCCAGTGGGCGGCGGACACGGCCACAGCCGCCGGGGCGCCGTTTCTCGATGTCACCGACCTCGTGGCCAATAAATTTGAGGCGCTGGGCGAGGAGCAAGTGAAGGCGATTTATATCCAGGACCACACTCACTTCAACGCCGTTGGGGCCGACCTTCACGCCGCCGCCGTCGTGTCCGCGCTCAAGGGACTGAACCCGGACCCGGTGCGGCCCTGGCTCTCGGCCAAAGGCCTGGCGGTGGCGGCGGATGCCATCGCCCGGCTGAAACTGCCGCGGGCGGCCAACCCCGCCCTGCCCACGCTTTTCCTGATCGGCGATTCCACCGTGCGCAATGGCGAAGGCGATGGCCGGAACAGAGGCGAGTGGGGCTGGGGCGATTTTCTCGGCGCGAAGTTCGACACCAACAAAATCAACGTCGTCAACCAGGCCGTCGGCGGCCTGAGCAGCCGCACTTATCTGACGCAGGGTCATTGGGACCGGGTGCTGGCGATGATGAAGAAAGGGGACTTCGTCATGATGCAGTTCGGCCACAATGACGGCGGCGCGGTCAACGACGCCGCACGCGCGCGCGGTTCGCTTCCCGGACTGGGCGCGGAGACGCAGAAGATTGACAACTTGCTGACCAAGCAACACGAGGTGGTTCATACTTACGGCTGGTATCTGCGCAAATTTATAAGTGACGCGCAGGCCAAGGGCGCGACGCCGCTGGTCTGTTCGCTCATCCCGCGCCAAACGTGGAAAGACGGCAGGATCGTCCGCAGCAGGGACAGTTACGCGGGTTGGGCCGCGCAGGCCGCCCAGGCCGCGGGCGCGGCCTTCATTGATCTCAACGAGATCATCGCCAGCCGCTACGACGAATTGGGGCCGGCCAAAACAGCCACTCTCTTCGTCGAGGGGCCGCACACCAACGCCCAAGGCGCGGAATTGAACGCCCAATGCGTGATCGCCGGTTTGAAGGCGCTCCCGGACGATCCGCTCGCTCCCTGTCTCCGCGCCGCAACCCCATAACCGCAACGCCACGAATATGAATGTGCATCTGCCTCTCTCCCTGGCCCTGGCCGCTGTCATCGGCATTTCTGTTCTGCGCGCCTACAGCCAGACGGCGCTGCCCGCGGACACGAAGCAGGCCCTGGAAGTTCTGCGCCAGAAATACAACCTTCCCGCCCTCGCGGTGGTCGTGGTGAAGGACGGGAAAATTTGTGACCGCGCCGCCGTGGGCATCCGCAAGCAGGGCGATCCCACAGCCGTGACCATGGACGACCAGTTTCACATCGGCTCCTGCACCAAATCCATGACGGCCACGCTCGCCGCCATGTTCATCGAGGAAGGCAAGCTTCATTGGAACACCACCATCGCCGGGGTGTTCCCGGAATGGAAAGGCAAAATGGACAAGCAATATGAGGGCGTGACCGTGGAACAATTGCTTACCCACCGCGGCGGCGTTCCCGGTCAAGCGCCGCCCGCCGCGTGGTCCCGCGCCTGGGAGCAACACGGCACGCCTGTCGAGCAGCGCCGCGAATTCATCCAGTCCGTCCTGGAACAACCGCCGCAAGCCGCCCCCGGCGCCAAATATATCTATTCCAACCAGGGCTACGCCATCGTCGGCGCGATGCTGGAAAAACTCGCCGGCAAACCGTGGGAAACGTTGATCACCGGGCGCCTTTTCCAACCCTTGCAGATGAAATCCGCCGGGTTCGGGCCGCCGGGCGAAATTGGCGCGGTGGACCAACCCTGGGGACACACCCGCAAAGGGCTGGTCACGACCCCGTCGCAGACGGACAATCCGCCGGCCATTGCGCCCGCCGGCCGCGTGCATTGTTCGCTCGAAGACCTGGCCCGCTACACCATTTTCCACATGCAGCGCGGACCGACCGGCGGCCTTTTGAAGCCTGAAACACTCGAAATCCTCCACACCCCGCCCGCCGGCGGCGACTACGCCTGCGGCTGGAGCGTCGTGCCGCGCGGGTGGGCGGGCGGCAAGGCGCTCACGCACAACGGGTCGAACTCGATGTGGTACGTGGTGATGTGGCTCGCGCCGGAAAAGAACTTCTCGGTCGTCGTGGGGACGAACATCGGGATGGACAACACCCAAGCCGCGAAAGGCTGCGATGAGGCCGCCGCCGCCATGATCAAGAAGTGGCTGCCCCAATGACCGGCCGGTTTGAAATTTTCGCCGTTCCGAGACAAAGCGGAGAGCGGGCGGCAAAAAGCGGCGCTGGCGCGCCGGCACTCCAAGACCTGTCGGACTCTCGGCGGCAAGTGTCGCGCGAAGCGTCTTGGAGTGCGGAACGCAGTTCCGCTTTGCCCCTCAAACAGGCCTGGCCGCCCCAATGGAAGAACTGTGTCTCACATCACTGGATCCGTTTTGGGAGAGGCGCAAAATCGGCTTGCTTGCGGCGGGATTTCTGAAAAGGTTGGCGCATGGCAAAATGGCCCAAACAATTGCCGCCGCTCTCGCCGGAGGACCAGCGCGTCAACGACGATTTCATGGAGCATTGGCACGACGTGTTCCCCAACAAATACAGCATCGCCGACCGTTGGAGCCACAGCTATCCGGCCAAACACCGGCCCGCCCAATTCCTCCGCACCATCGAAATCGGCGCCGGGCTGGGCGAGCATCTCAAATACGAAGTCCTGACCCCCGAACAGGAGCAAAACTACGTGGCGGTGGAATACCGGGCCAACATGGCCAAACGCCTGCACGAAGCCTGCCCCAAAATTCAAACTTACCTGGGCGATTGCCAGACGCGCCTGGATTTCCCGGACGGCTATTTTGACCGCGTCCTGGCCGTCCACGTCCTGGAGCATTTGCCCAACCTGCCCGCCGCCATCCGGGAGATGTACCGGCTGTGCAACAAAACGGCCGGCGTTTTCTCCATCGTCATTCCCTGCGAAGGCAGCCTGGCCTATTCGCTGGCGCGGGAGATTTCAGCCAAGCGGATTTTCCAGAAACGCTACAAGCGTCCCTATCACATCTTCATCTCGCGCGAGCACATCAACCTGCCGTGGGAGGTTCTGGGTGAGATCGCGCCCTATTTTGAAATGGTCCATTCCAGCTACTTTCCCATCCCTCTAAAACTCGAGTTCTGCAACCTGTTCATCGGCGCCAACTACAAGCCCAAGGCCCGGCCGGAATTGTCCCTCCCATGATTATGACACGACGCCAAGCCATCAAAACCGCCACTCTGGCCGGCGCCGCCGCCGCCACGCTCGCGCCGCGCCCCGCCGCCGCCGCCGGGGCCGCGCCGCTGGCCGGCCGCATCCGCCATTCTGTCTGCCGTTGGTGCTATAAGAACATTGCGCTGGACACTCTTTGCGAGGCGGCCAAACGGATGGGGCTGGCCTCGGTGGATCTTCTCCAACTGGACGACCTGCCCGTGCTGAAGAATCACGGGCTGATCTGCGCCATGCTCACCGGCGTGCCGGGCGCCATCCCCAAAGGACTGAACCGGGTGGAAAACCACGAAGTGATCGCCGCGTTTTTCGAGAAGACGATTCCGCTGGCGGCGGCAGCGGGCTGCCCGAACCTGATTTGTTTTTCCGGCAACCGCCAGGGGATGAGCGACGAGCAGGGCCTGGACAACTGCGCGGCGGGATTGAAACGTTTCATCGCCCTGGCCGAGAAGCACAACGTCACCGTCTGCATGGAACTGCTCAACAGCAAGGTGGATCATCCTGATTACATGTGTGATCATACCGCCTGGGGAGCGGAACTGTGCCGGCGCGTCGGCTCGGAACGCTTCCGGCTCCTCTACGACATTTACCACATGCAAATCATGGAAGGGGATGTCATCCGCACCATCCAGACTTATCAGCAGCATATCGGCCACTACCACACCGGCGGCGTACCGGGCCGGCACGAAATTGATGAGACGCAGGAGCTGTGCTATCCGGCCATTATGCAAGCCATCCTGGGCACGGGTTTTAAGGGCTATGTCGCCCAGGAGTTCGTCCCTCGCGGCCCCGATCCGCTCGCCTCCCTGGAGAAATGCGTGCGGATTTGCGATGTTTGACTTTAGCGCCAGCCGGGAAAGCGAAGGCCGTTTCTGACGAAGTTTTAATCGGGGCCGCTCAGAGGTCCTGCAAACCCCCGCATGGACGCTCCCGTGGCCGCCTGCTGGCCGGTGGCGATGATGCCCGGATCGGTCCATTTATGGGCCCCGACATGGCCGTCAACGAAGGACCAAACACTGACATCGCCATGGTACAAGGCCGGAGCATGCTCCCAAGTAAAGGAACCGGGGGCTGCGCCATTCAACTGCCAGTCCACCACCCACGGGTCAAAATTAAACCCGCGCGAATCCGCATCCTCGACGGCGGCAAAAGTATCCGCCGGAGCGGGCACGTCCCCGTCTTTTGCGCAGGTGGAGCGCATGCCCCAATAACTGTTATCGTCATAGGGGTCACCGGCGTAATTCTGCGTCTTGGAATAAGTGCAGTAGGCAAATCCCTGGCCGGGAGGCAACGTGGCGCGAATATCGGCCGGGCAAACGAAAATGTTCACGTTCTTTGTATAGGGATAGAGGAGACAGTTGGTCAGCGCCTCCTGGCTGCTTTCCAGTGCCGCGGCATACGGAACCCCGGCAAAGTCATCGGCGGTGGCTGGCGCCTCGTCGCTGCGATGGCAGAAGATCAGGCGTCCATAATCCGCTTCCTGCGGGTGATGTCAATTCATCAGTCAACTCCTGTCGTGTTGAGTGTTGAGCGTCTTCCTGAAGTTCACTCCCGGCTTGACGCGGGAACCTCGGAGTGGTTCAGTGGCGAAAAGCGGACCCGTGAAAACAAACAAGGCTAATCCAGCGGAGCCTGAGAACTTAACCCAATTTCTGCGTGTTACCCTCCAAGGGGGGGTCCGCCTCGCTGGTTAAACATCGGTTGGATTGTCCGAAGCCAAAAAAGACATTCTGGACAAATTCCGAAATTCTCAAACGAGGAAATTATGAGGCGTAGAGATTTTATTAAGAAAAGCTCGGTCGCTGTCGGCCTTGCGAGTTCTCCAGTGCGCGGACAGACATGAACATGTTCCGCGTCATCTTGATGGTGTTGCTGTTGCCCGGTATTGCCACTGTCCCGTTGTTTGCGGCTGCCGAAAATCCAGGCCGAATCGAACTCACGGAGAATTGGAAACTCGCGTCCGCAAAGGAAGCGCAGTCGGAAGGCGCCGCAATTTCTGTTGCAGGCTACAAGGATGCCAGGTGGCATCCGATTCACAGAATGCCGGCCACGGTTCTTGAAATACTTCAGGAGGATGGCGTTTATTCCAACCTGTATGTCGGAAAAAACTTGCTGGAGAAAGTCCCCCAGGATTTATACCAGCAGGACTGGTGGTATCGCACGACCTTCAAAGCGCCCGCAGGCGATTTCTACACGCTCGAATTCCCGGGAATTAACTATCGGGCTGAAATCTGGCTCAACGGCGGGAAGATCGCCGACAACAAGCAAGTGGCCGGCATGTATGCCGCTCACCAATTCAATGTCACTCCGTGGATCAAGCCAGGCTCGCGGAACGTGCTCGCCGTCAAAGTGACTCCCGAGCAACTGGTTCAAGACGTGAACGGTGTGGAGTTGGCGGACAGTTGGTATGACTGGATCAACTGGAAATACATCGGATACAAGGGCCCGAAGAGAAATACGGGGGCTGGCGTTTCTTTCGTTCCCGATCGCAATGCCGGCGTCTGGAAACCCGTTTATTTGCGGGTGACGGGTAGCGTTTCGGTCAACCATGCGCTTGTGAATTCGGAACTGTCCCTTGCCGAATCCACCGCCCGGCTCACGGTCTTCGCCAACCTGCGCAATCTCTCGGCCCAGCCGGTCAGCGGCATATTGAAAGGAACGATTTCGCGGCCGGGCAAGCCGGCGATCCATTTCGAGCAATCCGTCACCAATCTTTCCGCCGGCGAGGATCGCGAAGTTGAATTCACGCCGGAAAAATATCTGGAATTGGTCGTGACTCATCCGGACCTGTGGTGGCCGTATACCATGGGCGAGCCGGCTCTTTACGATCTTCAGTTGGAATTTGTGCATAACAAACTGGTTTCGGACAGTGCTCATATTCGCTTTGGAATCCGCAGCATCACGCAGCATCGCGACAACGACGAACAATTTCCCGACGTGGGCAAGGGCGGCAACTTCTACTTGCAGGTGAACGGACGTGATTTTCTCGTTCGCGGTGGCGACTATACGCCGGACCTCCTCTATCGCTACGATCCGCAGCGGGAAGCGGACATTCTGCGCTACGTGAAGGACCTCGGCATCAACTTTCTGCGCTGGGAATCGAAAATCTCCAGCGAGCACATTGTCGAACTCGCCGATGCGCAGGGCATTCCGCTCATGTTCGGTTGGATGTGTTGCAACCAGTGGGAAAAATGGGACCAATGGAGCGAAGAAGACCATCGCGTGGCTTCAGAAAGTCTTCGCTCACAAATTCTCATGCTCCGTCCTCACGCCTCCGTCTTCGTCTGGGCAAACGCAAGCGATGGCCGGCCGCCGGAGCCGGTTCGTCAGGAATACCACCGGAATCTCTCCGAACTGCATTGGCAAAACGCCGCGGTGGATACCGTCTCTTCTTTTGCGAGGGGGGCGAATGGCGACCGCTTGTGGGATGGCATCCGCATGGAAGGTCCGTATTGTTGGCGGCCTCCTGCTTACTGGTTCAGCGGAAAATACCCCGCCACTTTCGGCTCCGCCATCGAGCAGGGCGACAACGAGCACATTCCCACTTTGGAGAGCCTCAAGAAATTTATTCCCGCGGACAAGCTCTGGCCCATTAACGACACCTGGTTCATGCACGCCGGAGCGTGGGGCGGAAATTCCACGCTCGCCAATATTCGGCTGGCTTTGAACAACCGCTACGGCCCTTCCACCAACGTCGAGAACTTTGTGCGGAAGGCCCAGCTTGCCCATTACGAAAACACTCGCGCGCAGTTTGAGAATGTCGCCGCGTCCGGCTGGGCAACCCACAAGATGGTCGGTTACTGGATGTTGAACAGCCACTGGCCTTCGTTCTACGGCAACCTCATTGATTATTACTTGAGTCCGGGCGGCGCATACTACGGC
>Ga0187848_10003443_pt1 | contig 11577 bp, 3 predicted proteins | sample June2016WEW_4_40_FD_132424 | JGI IMG/M metagenome (GOLD analysis project Ga0187848, IMG submission 132424) | Peatland microbial communities from SPRUCE experiment site at the Marcell Experimental Forest, Minnesota, USA - June2016WEW_4_40 | ecosystem: Environmental > Terrestrial > Soil > Wetlands... | reverse complement strand
GCGCTCGTCGGGTCGCCCGATCGGCGCGCCGTTGACGAACCATGTAATCGGCAGGGCGCCGCCCAGCGCTTTGAGCGCCAACGTTTCGCCGTGCGCGCCGTCTTTCAAGCCGAGGTCGATGCGCGCGCCGTCGGGCGGAAAGGCGATTTTCAGCGGCGGCGCGGCGGTCGCGGCCATCGTCTTGGGCGCATCCTTGCGCAAATGGCGCAGCGGCGGCGGCAGCGCGGCGCTCGTCGCGACTCGCAGCACCCCCTTGGGCGGACGGATCAGTTCGATGTCGCGACCGAGTCGCGCGAAGGCGTCGAACAGAATCGGCGCCGCGGCCTCGCGGCCGATCAGTCCGGGCGTCGGACCGTTGTCGGGTCGTCCGACCCAGACGGCGATCGTCGTCCCTTTGTCGTAGCCGATCGCCAGCGCGTCGCGAAAGCCGTAGGACGTCCCGGTCTTGAAGGCGATGCGGCCGCTCAGCGCGCTCGAGGGTGGCGGCGCGCCGCGCAATATGTCTTCGACGTAATAGGCGGCGACGGGGTCAGTGACCCGTTTGGGGCCGATGATCGGCGGCGCGCCGTCGAGCCGCTCGATCAGCGCTGGCGCTTCGCCGCCGCGCGCCAGGCCGGCGTAGAGCCGCGCGATGTCGGTCAACGAAATGCCGAGACCGCCCAGGCCGATCGCCAAGCCGATCGGCGCATCCTTGGGCAGTGCGATCTCAGCGCCCGCGCCGTGCAGCCGGGCGAGAAAACTCGCCGGCCCGACATCGGCGAGCAATTCGATCGCCGGCAGGTTGAGCGACATTTGCAGCGCTTTGCGCGCCGTCACCGTGCCCTGATAGCCGAGGTCGAAATTTTGCGGCGCATAGGCGCCGTAACGCGCCGGCCGGTCGAACAGCACGGTCTCGGGATGGGCGAGACCTTCCTCGAAGGCGAGCGCGTAGATGAAGGGCTTCAGCGCCGAGCCGGGCGAGCGCGGCGCCCGCGACATGTCGACGGCGCCGTCGCGCGCGGCGTCGAGATAATCGGCCGCGCCGATCCGCGCCCTGATCTCGCCGCTGGCGTTGTCGATGACGACGATCGCCGTGGACAGCTTCGAGCCGAGGCGCGCCACCGACTCGCGCGCCAGCGTCTCGAGCTTGGCTTGCAAGCGCGCGTCGATCGAAAGCCTCAGCACGTGAGCGCGCGGATCGGCCGCGACAGCCTCTTCCGCGGCGTGCGCAGCGAGCATCGGGAAGGGCTTGCGGGTCTGCGGGATAGGCTCCCGCTTGGCGGCCTCGGCTTCCTCCGGCGTGATGATTCCGCGCGCCGCGACGCGATCGAGCACGCGCGCGCGCGCGACGCGAGCCGCATCCGGAAAACGCTCGGGCCGGCGCGACTCCGGCGATTGCGGCAGCGCGACGAGCAGCGCCGCTTCGCCGATCGTCAGCTTTCGCGGCTCCTTGCCAAAATAGGCGAGCGAAGCCGCGCGTACGCCTTCGAGATTGCCGCCGAACGGCGCCAGCATGAGATAGCGATCGATGACGCCGCTCTTGGCGAGGCGTCGCTCCATCTGCCAGGCGCGCGTCATCTGGCGCAATTTGGCGCTCAAGGTGCGATCGTCGCGCGGCTCGATCAGCCGCGCCACTTGCATCGTCAGCGTCGAACCGCCGGAGACGACATGGCCGCGCGCGATCCACTGGCCGGCGGCGCGCGCCATCGCCCGCCAGTCGACGCCGCCATGCGAGTAGAAACGTCCGTCCTCGTAAGCGAACAACATCGCGAGATAGCGCGGATCGACCTCGGTGCTGGCGATGGGAAGGCGCCAACGCCCGTCCGGCAGGGTGAAAGCGCGCAACAGGCGCCCATCGCGATCGACGACGATCGTCGAGCCGACACGGGAGGAGGCGAGGTCGAGCGGGCCGAGCCTGTCTAGATAACTGTTCCACGCCGCAGGCGTCGCAAGACCGAGGATGAAAACGAGCGCTCCGACCGTCGCGAAAATGCGGCGTTCGAAGGCATGCGGCCACCCTTCCCCCCTTGCGGGGGCAGGGGGCGGAGCAACTGCAGGCCTCACTTCGCCGTCACCTCGATCGAACCGAACGCGGTGCGGCCGAAGCGGTCGGGGCGATACATGTCCTCCGCCGTCGCCGGCGGATAGACGTATTGTCCCGGCGCGACGGCGCGCACGACATAGGCGACGCTGAAGAACGCGGATTGACCCGGTTCTCGGTCGAATGCGGCGACGAACCGGTCGTCGCGATATTCGGTGTGCACGGCATCGATGTCCTTCGTCAGCCAGGAGAAGGCGTCGGTCGAGCCGCTGTCGAACAACGTCGGATTGTCGATCTCGAGGCCCGCGGGTAGGCGATCGACCACCAACAGCTTGGCGTAGCGCGCTTCGCTTTCGGTGATCTTCAGCACCACGACGACGCGCTCGTTCTGGGCCAGGGTCTTGAGGTCGGTCTTCGTCCCGTCGAGCTTGTAGAACGTGCGCTCCACCGCGTAGCCCTCGGCCGCGGCCGGCGCGGGCGCGAGCGGCACGCCCGAAGTGGTGGTTACGAGCTGCGCTGTCGTCTTGCCGGTGTTGGCGACGGCGATCAGCTTTTGTCCGAGCGCGTAGCCGCTCCATTTGCGATAGATCGCGCCGGCGACCGGTTGCCCGTCGACGGTGAACTGGCTCTGTTGCTGATGTTCGGCGAGCGCCTCGGCGGCGATCACGATCCAGTTGTCCTCCTGCGTGCTGGTGTAATCGCGAGCCGCACGGGCGCGGTCGACCGCATTGCCGGCGCGCTCGATCGGATCGCCCGCAATTTCGCCGGCGGTGAGATTGGCCTCGGCGACGAGCGCGAGAACCGCCGCGCCGTCGCGCAACGTCGAGCCATAGTCGGGGCGCGACAGCCCGTTGTCCTGCTCGGCGTCGAGCGCGTCGAGCGCCGACGAAAACACCTTGCCGGCGCGCGTGCGGTCGCCGAGCATGGCGAGTCCGGCGGCGAGCTGCGCCTGCGCCATCGGCGTGCGAAAGACCGCCAGTTTCGTGTCGGCGAGATAACGCAGATCGCCGACGACAGGGCGGCCGTTGCGCGCGAGCACGTAGAGGGCGTAGGCGAGCGGTTCGCCGGCGCCTTCGCCGGGATCGGCGGCGTTGATCACTTCGTTGCGCAAATGGTCGAGCGCTTGGTCGAAGCCCTGCTGCGGCACGGCGAAGGAACGTTCGCGCGCCCGCGTCAGGAAATCGGTGACGAAAGCGTCGAGCCACAGGTCGTCGCTGTCGCTGTCCGCCGCCCACAACCCGAACGCTCCGTTCGAACTCTGCCGCGACATGACTCGATCGATCGCGTCCTTGATGCGCCCGTCGAGGTTGGGGTCGATCGCGAGATGCTCGAGCGCCGCGAGCTGGTTCACGTAGAGCAGGGGCATGGCGATGCTGACCGTCTGCTCGGAACAGCCGTAGGGATAGCGTCCGAGCGCCTGCAGGATCGCCGGCGCGTCGAGCGCGCCGAATGGCGAAGCCGCGACGGAGACCGACCCGGTGCCGGGAATGAAGTCGGCGAGGAGATCGTCGGAAACCGATTCGCTGGCGCCGGGCGGCAGGGGATGGACCGTGCGACGATAGACGTCGGGAGCGCCAGCCGCGACGCCGAGAGGGAATCGCTGGGTGGCGGTTAGGCCGGGGCCGACGATCTTGAGGTCGAGCGTCGCGGTTCCGACGCCGGCGGCGGCGATCGGCATCGTCACGGAAGCGCGCTGATGCGCGGCGAGCGTGACCGTTCGGGTCAGCGCGTCGGCGGCGGCCGTCAGCGGCCCGTGAATGTCGAGATCGAGGCGGTAGTCGCCGGTTTCGCCCTCGACGTTGTCGATGTCGATGTGCATCTGCGAGCGGTCGCCGAGGTCGAGGAAGCGCGGCAACGTCGCGGTGACGACGACGGGATCGCGCACAATGACGTTCGCTTCCGCCGAGCCGACCTTGGACTTCGACCACGCGACCGCCATCACCTTGACCGAACCGTTGAAGGCGGGGATGTCGAAGGAGATGCTCGCTGCGCCGTCGGCGCCGACCTTGACGACGCCGGAGAAGAGCGCGAGCGGCGGCTGCGTCGGAAGGTTGCCTTCCAGATTGCCGCTGTTGTCGCCGCCGCTCTGCAGCGGGCCGGCGACGCCGTCCATACCGTCGATCAGCAGCCCGTAGAGATCGCGGATTTCGACGGGGAGCTTGCGTTGGCCAAAGAAGAAGCCGCGCGGGTCCGGCGTCTTGTATCCCGTCAGATTGAGGATGCCGACGTCGACCGCGGCGACCGTGACCTCGGCCTGTTCGCCGGCGGCGAGGCCGCCGACCTTGATCGGCACCGTCAGGGACTGGCGCGGCCGGGCCTTATCCGGAGCGTTGATCGCGACGTCGAGCTTGCGTGCGGCCTCGTCGATGCTGAACCAGGCGAGCCCCAGCGCGCGGCCAGGCATGCGCTTGGCCTTGACGTCGAGCGGGCGATGGGTCAGCGCCACCGCGTAGGCGCCCGCGCCCCAGTCCGCGCCGACCTTGAACGGCACCACTGTATCGCCTTGGGCGAGATCGACGTCGATGAATTGCTCGATCTTGTCGCCGACCAGAGCGACCGTCGCTTTTCCCTGGAAGTGCGAGGCGATGCGCAGCTTGGCCTCATCGCCCGGAGCGTAGCTCGCCTTGTCGAGAGTGACGACGACGTTGTCGGGCGTATCGGCGCTCGCCGTGCCCGACCAGCCGACATCGAAGCTGATGCTCGTCTGTTCGCCGTCGGGCGACTTCAAGTCGAGGCGATGGCTGCCCCAGCCGACCTGTGCGCTGATCTTCGCCGGCGCGTCGGCGCCGATGTCGACGGTCCCTTGCGCGATTCGCGTCGAGGACTTGACCGGCTCGTAGTTCCAGCGTCCGTCGGAATTGAACCATTGGTAGTCATTGTTGATCTTGTAGAGCGACCATGTGACGCCCTTGCGCGCGCTGACGGCGCCGTCGGGCGCGACCGCGATCGCCTCGAAGGTGGCGGTGTCGCCTTCGCCGATGGTTTCGTCGAAGTCCTTCTTGACGCCGATCAGCACGCCCTTGGCGCGCACCGGCAGCGTCGCCACGCGTTCGACCGTGCGACCGCCCGCTTCGGCGACGTCGACGATGAGCTTCGCCTCGAGCGGCTTGGCGGCTGCGCCCTCCGGCAGATCGACGGAAAGATCGGCGTGGCCTTTGGCGTCGGTCTGCACCTTGTCGGTGAATTGGGCCTCGACCGCGGTGAACTCGTCGTCGGTCAGGCCGCCGACGTAGCCGGGATGGCCAGCGATTTCGGACCCCGCGACCGCCTCAAGGCGCACCGCGCCGGTGACGTCGAGGCCGGACGCCGGCGCGCCGTAGAGGAATTTCGCGTCGAGCGAAAAGGCGATCGGCTCGCCTGGCGTGACCGTCGGCTTGGCGGGCGTCACCGTGAAATCGAGGCGTTCGGGGACGTAGTCCTCCAGCAGAAATTCGGCGTGTCCGATGCTCGGCGCCTTGGGATCGGCGTAGGCGTCGATCTCCCATTTGCCGGGCGCCGCGTCAGAGAGCAGCGGCACCGCCAATGCGCGGCCGCCGAGGCCTTGATCGGCAACGGTCGCGCGCTTGTATTCGACGCCGTCGGGACGCTTGACGACGAGCGTCAGCGGCAGATCGGTTTTGGCCTCGCCCTTGGCGTCGCGCAGCAATGCGGTGAGGAACACCGTCTCTCCAGAGCGATAGACGCCGCGCTCGGTATAGAGGAACGCGTCGAGCGGGCCGGGGGCGTCGCGCCCGCTGACGCCGCGGTCGGTCAGATCGAAAGCGCTCTGTGTCAGATTGAGGAAACCGTAATCGTCGCCGAGCATGGCGACGAGCAGGCCCGGCGCGGAGCCGCCGTCGCCGCGCGACAGGCCAGGATCGAAAGCGACGCGCCCGTCCGCTCCCGTCGTCTTGCTCGCGAGCACTTCGTTGTTGCGCGCGACGAGGCGGACTTCGACGCCCGCGAGCGGAGCCGCGGTGGCGAGAGAACTCACCGACGCATGGAGCCCGTCGTCGCCCGAGAATGTGGTGAGGCCGAGGTCGGAGACCACCATCCACTGCGTCGCCACCGCCGTATCGTCGCCTTCGTCGGAGGATCCGGCGCTCGGCGCCTTCGCGCCTTTCCACGGCCGAGCCGTAATCAGATAGATTCCGGGCTGCAATTTGCCGACCGCGTCGACCAGCGGGAAATCGGTGACGACTTCCTTGTTGAGTTCGGAAGCGACGTCCATCGAGCCGCTCCACACCTTCACGCCGTCCTGCGATTCGATCTCGTTGGCGCGCGAGGGGGTGATTGGCTTGAGGAAATCGTCGCGCGAAGTCTGGGCGAGCAGATTGCGGTCGCCGATCCGGTAGACGTCGATGGCGACCTTCGCCGTGTTGACGGTGGTCAGCGGCGCGCCGAGCTGCCCCTGGCGCGGCAGCACGTAGGCTTTGCCGGCGAAATGCGCCTGCGGCGAACGGTCACGCACATAGATTTCGTAATCGGCCGACTTGAGCAGCGCCTCCCCGACCGCGGACGGCAGGCCCTCGCGGATGACGATCGCATAGCGCTCGCCGTGCTTGAGGCCCTCGACGCAAATCTGCTGGTCCTCGCTCGAAATGGCCGCATTGGCGGCGCCGGCGACCGCGACGTAGGGCGCAAAGTCGGTTTTGCGCGCGAGCGACTCGGAGAAGGTGAAGCAAACCCGCGGCGCCGAGGATTCGTTGTCGACCTTGTAGTCGAGGATGCGGAAACCGTGTTTTTCGCGCATGTCCTCATAGATCTTGCGCGTGTCCTCGTCGTCGCGCCGGTCGAGGCTGGCGCGATACGCGTCGAGGGCCGGGCGCCACATCTCCTGGCGGGCGAAGAGATTGCCGAGCAGCGCCAGCGCGTCCGCTTGTTGCGCGGCGCCGACGGCGCGTTGATAGGCGGCGTAGGCCGCGGTCTGGCCGCGTTGAACCATGTCGTAGCGACCGTCCGCCTGCGCGTCGTCCGCTTGCGCGCCGAGCCGGGCGAGCGCCAGCCACGAGGCGGCGTCCTTCGGGGCGCTGGCGACCGCCGCGCCGATGAGCGCGCTCGCCTCCTTGAAATTGGCGGCGATCACCGCCGCAGCGGCGTCCTTGCGCAACTGTTCGGCGCTCTTGCCCTTGATTTTCGCTCCGATTTGCGCCGTTTCCTTGTGCAACGTCTCGGTGAGCCGAACGACGTCGCTGGCGAGGTCTTCCCGCACATAGGGCTTGATCTCGGCGGCGAGGGCCGCTCCGGCGGCGATCAGCAGCGCGAGCGCGAGAAAATTGCGAATGGCTTGGAGCATGTCTCGACCCTTGTTCTGGAAGGCGGCCGGCAGGCCCGCCTGCGATCGCGTCGGGAGCGTCAGACGGTAAAGGCGATTGACGACGGTGTCCTTACGGGACGGCGGATGCTAGCATGGAGCCGCGAGGCTGAGGGAGTGGCGAATGACGAAAAGTCGCTTTTGGGGAAGCGTCGTCCTCGTTTTGTTGGCGGTGTGCGCGACGCCTCATTCGGCTTCCGCCCAGACCGCCGCGCCGACGCCGCAACCGCAATCGACTCCAGACAGCCGAATGGAGGCGCAAAAGGGCGCGTTTCTGGCGATGCCGGAAGCCGATCGCAAGGCGGTCCAGGATGCGCTCGGGTGGCTCGGCCTCTATAACGGCGCGGTCGACGGCGCCTTCGGCAAGCGCACGCGCGACGCCATCCTTGCCTATCAGAACAGCGTCAAGACGACGGACGACGGCGTTGTCTCCGAGCCGCAATTGGCGGCGCTGAAGGCCGCCGCGCAGAAGGCGCGGGCGGCCGTCGGGTTCGAACTCGTCGATGAACGCACTTCAGGCGTGCGCATCGGCGCGCCGTTGAAAATCGTCGATAAGATCGCGATGATCGGCGACTCGGTGACGCTCGAAAAGGCGGGTGGGTCCGTCACATTGGCGTTCCAGTATCGGACCGGCGCGGACGCCGATCTCGCCGCGCTCTACGCGAAGCTGACAGCCGACGAGAAAGGCCGGAAGATTTCCTATAAGGCGATGAAGGCGGACGAATTCTTCGTGGTCGCGGGCGAACTGGTCGGCGGGCGAAAATTCTACATCCGCTTCGCCAAGGCGCCGGCGAGCTGGCCCGACGGGCCCTCGCTGCGTGGGTTCACATTCGCCTATCCGATCGATCAGGCGGCGGACTTCGACAAGGTCGCCTTGGCGGTCGCCAATTCCTTCGAGCCATTCTCCTCGTCGCCAGCGAGTCTCGACACCGCGACCGCGCGGGCAATGTCGACCCTGACGTGGCGCGACATCGTGAAGGTCGCGTCGGAGAACGCGACCGCGTCGACCGGCCAACCGACGCCGCCGAGCGCGAACGCGGGCGCCAAGCCGCCGCCGAGCGCGCCCGAATTGACGACGACAGGCTTGATCGTCGCCGCGGGTCAGGCGCTGACGGCGATCAGCGCCGCCGACTGCGCCAATCAAACCGTCGACGGCAAGGGCGCCAAGATCCTGCGTGCGGACGCTGCGAGCGGGCTTGCGCTCCTCACCGGCGATTTTGGCGCGGGCGTGGCGCCGCCGAGCTTCGGCGTCGGTTCGGGCGAGCTCGTCGTGCTGAGCCTCGAGCCGGGCGCGACGCCCGAGAAGATCTCGCTGCAAGCGAGCGCCGCGACGCCGACGCCGGCCGGCGGGGGAGGCCAGGCGATCGTCGCCGCGTTGACGCAAAGCGCGAGCGGCGCGCCGGCGTTCGATCGCAAGGGGGATCTCGAAGCGCTGGTTGCGCCGATCAAGGGCGAACCCAAGCGCGTCGCCGGCGTCGTGCTCGCCGAGCCGCACGCTTTGATCGCGCTCGACGCCATCAGACGCTTTCTCGGCGAGGGGGGCGCGGCGGCGCTGCCTGACGCGTCGGACCTCGCCGCCGGCGAGATCGCGAGCGCGAAGCGCGCCTCGATCGTAAAGATCGTTTGCCGCCCATGAACGTCTACGGCGCGGCGCGCGGCGCGCGTGTTCTGGTCTTCGATTCGGGCCTCGGCGGCCTGACGGTGCTCGCCGCGGTCGCGCGGTCGCGACCGGACGTCGAACTGATCTACGCCGCTGACGACGCGTTCTTTCCCTATGGCGCGCTCGGCGAGCCGGAACTGGTCGCCCGCGTCGGCGAGGTGGTGGCCGGCCTGATCGAGCGCTGCGCGCCCGACCTGGCGGTGATCGCCTGCAACACCGCCTCGACGCTGGTCTTGGCGCCGCTGCGGACGGCGTTTCCCGGCCTGCCGTTCGTCGGCACGGTGCCGGCGATCAAGCCGGCGGCGGAAGCCTCGCGGACGCGCCTCGTCAGCGTGCTGGCGACCCCGGGCACCGTCGCGCGCGACTACACCCGCGCTCTGGTGCGCGATTTTGCCGGCGATTGCGAGGTCACGCTGGTCGGCTCGGCGCGTCTGGCGGGCCTCGCCGAGCGCTTCCTGCGCGGCGAGGCGATCGACGAGGCCGAAATCGCGCGCGAGATCGCGCCGTGCTTCGTCGAGCGCGGCGAGGGCCGGACCGATCAAGTGGTTCTCGCCTGCACGCATTTTCCCTTGCTCATCGAGCATTTCGACCGCCTCGCGCCCTGGCCGGTCGATTTCGTCGATCCCGCGCCGGCGATCGCGCGCCGGGTCGACGCGCTCCTGGGCGGGCGGCGCGGCGCGCCGCGGACCCCGGGGGCCCTTTCGCCCGCGATCTTCACCAGCGGCCGGGCGCCCTCGGCCGAATTGCAAAAGGCCTTGCGCCGGCTTGGCTTGACGGCTACCTCGGCGGACGAGCGCGCAGCGGCGATTTGAAGCCGCGGCGACGTGGGACGGAGGATGCGCAGGGCGGGAATTCAACCTCGGCGTCCCGCAAGGCGTTCGCTGAGATTATCGAAAGGCCGTTTGGATGCGCACTGCCGTTGGACAGCCCGTACGCCTCGAAGACTATCGCGTCCCCGACTACCTCGTCGATTCCGTCGAACTCGACATCTCGCTCGACCGCAACGCGACGCGAGTCGTCGCCGTGTTGACGATGCGCCCCCATCCGCAGGGGCGCCCCGGCGCCGCGCTCACGCTCGACGGCGATGAACTCCATTTTGTCGGCGCGGCGCTCGACAACGCGGCGCTCGAGCCGTCCGGCTACGAGGTCAGCCCGTCCGCGTTCGTCCTGCCCGATCCGCCGCGCCGCCCCTTCACGCTGCGCATCGAAACGCGGCTCGATCCAGCCGGCAACACCAAGCTGATGGGGCTTTACCGGTCCGGTTCGGCCTATTGCACGCAGTGCGAGGCCGAGGGCTTTCGCCGCATCGCCTATTTTCTCGACCGGCCGGACGTCCTGGCGACCTACCGGGTGCGCATCGAGGCGAACAAGGCGGAGGCGCCGGTTCTGCTCGCCAACGGCAATCTCGAAAGCGCCGGCGAAGCCGACGAGGGCCGCCACTGGGCGGTTTGGAGCGATCCGTTCAGGAAGCCCTGCTATCTCTTCGCGCTGGTCGCGGGCGATCTCGCTCAAGTGGCCGACGATTTCGTCACCATGTCGGGACGACGGGTGGCGCTCGGCATCTACGTCGAGCGCGGCCGGGAGGAGCGTGCGTCCTATGCGATGGACGCGCTGAAGCGCGCGATGGCTTGGGACGAGCGCGCCTACGGGCGCGAGTACGACCTCGATCGCTTCAACATCGTCGCGGTGTCCGACTTCAATATGGGCGCGATGGAGAACAAGGGCCTCAACGTTTTCAACGACAAATATGTGCTCGCGTCGCCGGAGACCGCGACCGACGTCGATTACGCCGGCATCGAGGGCGTCGTCGCTCACGAATATTTTCACAACTGGACCGGCAATCGCATCACCTGCCGCGATTGGTTTCAGTTGTGCCTGAAGGAGGGTCTGACCGTCTTTCGCGACCAGGAATTCTCCGCCGATCAGCGCTCGGCGCCGGTCAAGCGCATCGCCGACGTGCGCGCGTTGAGGGTGTCGCAATTTCCCGAGGACGCCGGGCCGCTGGCGCACCCCGTGCGCCCCGCCCTCTATCACGAGATCAACAACTTCTACACGGCGACGGTCTATCAGAAGGGCGCCGAAGTCATCCGCATGCTCAAGACGCTGATAGGCGCTGAGGCGTTCCGCGCCGGGATGGACCTCTATTTCAAGCGCTGCGACGGCACAGCGGCGACGGTCGAAGACTTCCTGGCCTGCTTTGCCGAAAGCTCCGGGCGTGACCTTACCGAATTCAAGCTCTGGTATTCCCAGGCCGGCACGCCGCTTCTGACCGTTCGCACCGCCTTTGACGCCTCGCGCAAGGCGTTCCGCGTCGAAATCGCGCAGTCCCTGGCGCCGACCCCGGGCCAGACGGAGAAATCGCCGATGACGATGCCGATCGCGCTCGGCCTCGTCGATCCCGAGGGTGCGGAGGTCGAACTCGCCTGCGCCGACGCGAGCCCCGCCGAATTGCGCTCGGGAGTCTTCGCGCTGGAGGGCGCGCGGCGCACCCTCGAATTTACCGGCGTTTCGCGCCGTCCGGCGCTGTCGTTCCTGCGTCGCTTCTCCGCGCCCGTGCGCGTCGACGACGATCTTTCCGAGGACGATCTCGTCACGCTGCTCAAG
>Ga0187848_10003442_pt1 | contig 11581 bp, 12 predicted proteins | sample June2016WEW_4_40_FD_132424 | JGI IMG/M metagenome (GOLD analysis project Ga0187848, IMG submission 132424) | Peatland microbial communities from SPRUCE experiment site at the Marcell Experimental Forest, Minnesota, USA - June2016WEW_4_40 | ecosystem: Environmental > Terrestrial > Soil >... | reverse complement strand
TTTCCCAGAGCTTTTTGTCGAACATGAACATGGGCGGCGTTCCGTAAAGGACGTTGAACAGGTCGCGCTTGTCCCAGAGCGACGGCAATTTGTTGTTGTAATCGCCCCAATACCACTGCGCCACAACGCAATCGTGATAGACCAGTTCCCACAGGGGCAAACGATACGCCTGGCCAAGCTGGAACTTGGCGACGCGTTCGGGCGGGTCATTCCATATGCGTTGCATGTCCCGCCCGGCGTCGGGCACGCGGTACGGGCCAAGGCTGAGCATTCCCTCAAAATAATCCACATACGGCACAGCCGCATCGTGGCCGGTTTCGCTGCCCGTGACCAATTTGCAGTCGTGCGAGACGTAATCCAGGAGTTTCATCTTCCATTCCCGGCTCTCAGTCCGGGTCATCGGGTGATGAGGGTCGTAGCACTCGTTCCACGGGGAAGCGGTGGTGGTGTCTATGAAGCGGCAGAGGTAAGGGCGCGTGGCCAGCTCCGCCGGGATGCGCGCCCGGGCATAGTCCAGCGCGCGGCTGTCGCACAGAACACCGCAATCGTACATAGTGCCGTTGGTGCCCTTGACTCCCCAACCATGCCGCCAGTCCCCATTGGCCTGGCGAATAATGTCAGCCGGCCACCCGGCCGTCGTCCAATTCGCGTCAACTCCGCGAAGAAATGGGAAATTGGACGGATTCATCGTGTCCTGGTAAATGTCGTAACGGCTTGTCAGCACCTTCATGTCGTTCAATGTGCGCAGCGCGTTCGCCGAACCGCCGCGGCTCCAGAGAATGCGCTCGATGCCGGCGGCCCTCATTTGCGTGGTTAACGCCACAGGGTCGGCGTCCCAGTTCCAGATGTTGACCGCGCCGACCAGAAGGTCCACGTTGGGATTCGCGGCGCGTTTTTCCGCCAGGGTTTTCAGGAGACCCTTTTGCCGCGCATATTCCCGGTATCGTTTGGCGATGGCCACATGGCCGCCGCTATCGAAGAAAACATACCGCAGCCGTCGCCCGTAGCCAAACTGCCCCTGCTGCGCGTCCCACTCCGGCGCCACGGCCAGGCGGTCCTCCAGCCGCACCAGATGAATGGCGGCATCGTCGGGCGTCTCGATGATAACACCCTGTCCCTGCCGGTCATCGGTCACGCCCCAAAACGCCATGCAAATCCCATGCCCGCCATAAGCAATCAAACGAAAGGTTTCGATGGATTTGTCCTCGACTGGAAAGGAAATCCCCTCGTTCATCGGCACCACCAACCGGTCGGCCGGCTCGCTCACAAAGGGATACGGATAACGCATGGGGCCGGACAGGGCGCCCTTCCCATCAATGCTGAAGGTGAACTCCGGCTTGGCCGCCTCGACCACAATTTGCGCCTTCAGGACCAAACCCGACGGGACGTGGCGCAGCCCCAGGTCAATCTGGTTGGCTTCCGCGCGCGCTTCCGTGACCGCGACCTCCGCCCGGCCGGCCCTCTGGGTCCAGAGACGTCCCGTCCGCCGGTCGAGCACTGTGAGCGTGGCATTGGATGTGTTCACGCTCACCACCAAGGCCGCGTTCGTCAGCGCCAATTGGCTGTCGAGCGCCTCCGCGCGCGATAACGCCAAAAGGAGGGTGATGGTCCCCAACGCGATGCGGTTGCGAGGAGTCGTCATGATTCAGTTCTTTCCGGTTAGTTGGGATGAATGATGAGGGATCGGAGGCTGGGAGGCAAGTCACTCCCAACCGGGCACGGCGGGAAATCCATTCCCGGCCTGCCCCGACAAATAAAAGTGGCGGAAAATGCGGTTTTTGGGCAGTTTTGCGTCCGGTTTAACCCAATTCCTGTCATTCCAAGCCAAGACAGGGAACGGGCGCAGGCATAGTCTGAGCAGAAAGGGCATGCAGGAGACGCGTCCGCCACCCCACCGGGGCGGTCCGGCGCAACCGGGCCAATGGCAGGCGGCAAAGACGGGCAAATTGAATGAAAAAAGTTGCTATTATTGACTCGCACACCGGCGGTGAGCCGACGCGCATCGTCATCAGCGGCGGCCCCGACCTGGGCGGCGGCAGCATCGCCGACAAGCTGCATGTCCTGAAAAAGCACGACGAGTTCCGCTCCGCCGTGGTCAATGAACCGCGCGGTTCGGATGTCATGGTGGGGGCGATGCTGGTCGAGCCGCAGGATTCCTCCTGCATCACGGGCATTATTTTCTTCAACAACGTGGGTTACCTGGGCATGTGCGGTCATGGCTGCATCGGGCTGGGCGTGACGTTGGCGCATTTGGGGCGGATCCAGCCGGGGGAATACCGGGTGGAGACGTGCGTTGGCATCGTGACGATCACTCTCCATGCCAACGGGGAAGTTTCGGTGGCCAATGTGCCGAGCTGGCGCAAGGCCAAAGGAGCCGCCATTGCGGTGCCGGGAATCGGGCCGGTCACCGGCGACGTGGTGTGGTCGGGCAACTGGTTCTATCTCATGGAAAAACACGGGCAGGATTTGTCCCTGGCCAACGTGGAAGGCTTGACGGATTACGCCTGGCGCGTGCGCCAGGCGGTCAATGCGCAGGGTTTCCCGGAGGTGGATCATATCGAACTGGTTGGGCCGCCGCAAACGGCGCGCGGCCATGCGCGCAGTTTTGTGCTCTGTCCCGGCAAGGTTTACGACCGGTCGCCGTGCGGAACCGGCACCAGCGCCAAGCTCGCCTGCATGGCGGCGGACGGCAAATGGGCCGAGGGCGCGCCGTGGGTGCAGGAAAGTTTCATCGGCACTTCCTTCACCGCGCGGTTCCGCTGGCTCGACCGGGCCGCGGGTAAAATCGCCCCCATCATCACCGGAATCGCTTACGTCAACGCCGAGGCGACCCTGCTGCTTGATGAGAAGGACCCCTTCTGTTACGGCATCCGCGCGTGAGCCAATCCTATGACATTATTATTGCCGGCGCGGGGATCGTCGGGGCGGCCTGCGCCGCGGAATGCGCCCGGGGCGGAATGAAAACGCTGGTGCTGGATCGCGGACCGGTGGCGGGCGGCACGACGGCCGCGGGGATGGGGCATATTGTGGTGATGGACGACTCCGAGGCGCAATTTGCCCTCACTTCTTATTCCCGCGCGCTCTGGCGGCGATGGCTTCCGGAATTGCCCGCGGACGTGGAATACGACCCCTGCGGCACGCTCTGGCTGGCGGCGGACGAGGCAGAAATGGCGGAGGCCCGTCGCAAGCACAAGTATTACACGGCGCGCGGTGTCCGCGCGGAAGTGCTGGATGCGGCTGGCGTGGCGAAGGCGGAGCCGAATCTCCGCGCCGGAATGGCCGGCGGATTGCGCGTGCCCGATGACGCCGTGCTTTATCCGCCTTGCGCCGCGCGGTTTTTGCTCGATCAGGCCAAACGCGACGGCGCGGAGGTGCGCCTCGGCGCGGCGGTGCGGGCCTTGCGCGCCGACGGAGGCGTCGCGCTGGAGGATGGCTCGAACATCCCCGCCGGGCGGACGGTCAACGCAACCGGGCCGTGGTCGCCGGAGTTGACGCCCGGTTTGCCGGTGCGCAAACGCAAGGGGCATTTGGTGATTACGGACCGTCATCCGGGCTTTGTCCATCATCAGATTGTGGAGCTGGGCTATCTTAAAAGCGCCCATGGGGTGAGCCGGGACTCCGTCGCCTTCAATATCCAGCCGCGCAAGACGGGGCAGATGCTGCTGGGTTCCTCGCGCCAGTATGACGAGGAGGATGCGGCGGTTGACTTCGCCATTCTCAACCGCATGCTCAGCCGCTCGCTGGAATATATGCCCGCGCTGGGCGGCCTTTCCAGCATCCGGGTCTGGACGGGCCTTCGCGCCGCCACGCCGGATTCGTTGCCCCTGATTGGGCCGAGCCTTGAGAGCGACCGCATTTGGCTGGCCACCGGACACGAGGGCCTGGGCATCACCACTTCGGTCGGCACGGGCCGGTTGCTGGCGGATTTGTTGTTGAATCGGCCTTGTGAAATTCCACCGGAGCCTTATGCGCCGTCGCGCTTTGCCAGCGGAGCGGGAGCAACCCATCATGCCTGAGCCGGCCGCCAATCCCAAGACCCTGAGCCAGCCGCCGCCCGGCAGACTCCCGAGCAATGTTGCGTCTCCCCATGCTGTTCCCTCTCCGCTCCCATCCGATGGGAGGGGAGAGGGTCAGGGTGAGGTGAGGGTTCATGCTCCTCCTAACGTAAAACTGCGTGTCAATGGGAAGAACGTGACCGTGGCGGCAGGGACAATTGTGGCGGCGGCAATTGCGGAGGCAGGCGTGACGCGGTTTCGGACCTCGGTGACGGGCCTGCCGCGCGGCCCGCTTTGCGGCATGGGCATCTGTATGGAATGCTGCGTGACCATCAACGGCCGCGCCCACTGCCGCAGTTGCCAGACCTTGTGCGAGGAAGGAATGGAGGTGCGGACCGATGAGTGAGGCGTTGCCAGCAAGTGAGTCCAGCGCGATTTGGTTAAAGCTATTGTTTGATGCTCCGGTTCAACTTCCAGCCGATTATCCGCGCCTATTTCCCTTTCGGCTCCGGCAACTTGATCCCTTTGCCCACCGCTCCGTTGCAAATCGCGCACTCCTCCAGATCATAGAAATCCGGCACCCCCGTCACTCCGCCCGCGGCCGCGCCCGGCGACGGCCGACGCTCACCCTTGAGCATATCCGATCCCTGCTGGCGCTTCTTCTCCAACTCCGCCAGCAACGCCGCGCTCTCCTTCCCGGACAGATTCATGTCCGTCATCCGGCGTTCTAGCCACGTCTTCTCCAGGCTATTGATCGCCATGAGACGTTGATGTATATCGTCGCTGTAAAGCTGTTGGTGCAACTCATCGGACAACCCCGGCCCGAACGTTCCGCCGAACCCGTTCTTCAAACTGTAGAATGCTTTGGGCCGGTCGCGGTAGGCCTCCAGCGCCCAGATGGTCGCCGTGCAGATCGGGCAGGCGTAGATAAAATGGAGGTAAGGCCCGTTGGCGCCCCCCTTGCCCTTCATCAGGATCCGCTCCACGTCATTGCTTGACAACCCATCCTCGTAAAGCCCTTCCAGCACACTGTAAAAAATAAATCGCGAGGTCCCATCAATCCCCGAATGCCCGGCCGCCCGGCCCGGCGGCCCCATGCTGTTCGTCTGCGCCAGCGCTGGCGCCGCAAAGGAAAAAAGAACAATGCTGATGACCGCGCCAAGGAATGTTTTCATGCCGCAAACTCTACGCCACAACCGCCCGCAAATCAAATTCAGGGACCTTGGCCCGCCTCTGTTCTGCGTGAATCCGCGGGATCTGCGGACTAATCGTGTTATGGAACCTCAAGGCGTGTGCCAATGTCGAAAACCGGGTGAACCGCTAATGCCCGAAATGCGCGAAACCTCCAGTCCTTCATGGAAAGGCGCTTTCGCCTGTCTCGCGGTTCAACAGAAACTTAAAGCGAGGTTTTGGGTGTTGGCTTTGCGCAGGTTCCGCATAAGCTTGTCGGGCATATCATGCAAGTCACGGAATCCAATCTGGAGTTTGAGGTGGTGGTGGTGGGCGGCGGCCCGGCCGGCCTGGGCGCGGCCTGCGCGGCGGCGGAATGCGGACGGCGCGTGGCCCTGGTGGATGACACTCCCTGGCTGGGCGGCCAAATCTGGCGCGGCCAAAAAGGACGGCCCCGGCAGGCATTGCAGTGGCTTGAGCGTTTTCAACATTGCGGCGCCACCCTTTTGGACCGCACCAGCGTGATTGCCGCGCCGCGGCCTGGGCTGCTGATGGCCGAGTGCGATGCCGAACCGCGCGAAATCCGATATGCGAATCTCATTTTGGCGACCGGGGCGCGCGAGTTGTTCCTGCCCTTTCCCGGCTGGACGCTGCCGGGGATCATGGGGCCGGGCGGGATGCAATCGCTGGTCAAGAATGGCTGGCCCGCGCAAGGCCGGCGGGTGGTGGTGGCGGGCAGCGGACCCCTGTTGCTGGCGGTGGCTGGAGGTTTGCGCAAATACGGCGCCAACGTGGCCTGCATTGCCGAGCAGGCCCCGTGGCCGCGCGTCATCGGCTTCGGCCTCGGTCTGCTGGCCCATCCGTCCAAACTTTGGCAAGGCGCGCAAATCAAGTCCCGCTTGCTCGGGGTGCCTTACCGTTGCGGCGTCTGGCCGGTGCGCGCGGAAGGCAGCGCCCAAGTCCGCAGCGTCACCCTGACCAACGGCCAAACCACCTGGACCGAGGAATGCGACCTTTTGGCGTGCGCCTTCGGACTTGTCCCCAACGTGGAACTTCCCCTGGCGGCGGGCTGCGAGTTGCAGGACGGCTTTGTGCGGGTGGACCAATGGCAGGCGGCCAGCGCCAAAGGGATTTATTGCGCGGGGGAGCCGACGGGCGTGGGCGGCGCGGATTGCGCGCTGGTGGAGGGGCAAATCGCCGGTTATGCGGCCGGCAACCAGCCGGCGCGCGCGCAAGCCTTGTTCGCCCGGCGCGCCTCCTGGCACAAATTCCGCGCCGCGCTGGCCGGCGCCTTCGCCTTGCGCCCGGATCTCAAGACCCTGGCCGCGGAGGACACGCTGCTGTGCCGGTGCGAAGACATCCCTCTGGGACGGGTGCGCCAGCACGCCAGTTGGCGCGACGCCAAATTGCAGACCCGTTGCGGCATGGGGCCGTGCCAGGGGCGCGTATGCGGAGCGGCGGCGAAAGTCCTCCTGGGCTGGGGCATGGAATCGGTGCGCCCGCCCGTCTTGCCCGCCCGCGTGCGAAGCTTGATCCTAAAAACGAAAAACTCCCAACTGCACTCCCCAGACAACTAACCGCCAACCCCCGGCGGACGACCGCTGTCCCCTCTCCCTGCGGGAGAGGGCCAGGGTGAGGGGCAGCCTCAACCATAAAGCTCAAATCCTCAAAAACCCCCAACTGCACTCGCCAGACAACTAACCGCCAACCCATGGCGGACGACCGCTGTCCCCTCTCCCCGCGGGAGAGGGCCAGGGTGAGGGGCAGCTTCAACCATAAAGCTCAAATCCTCAAAAACCCCCGACTGCATTGGCCCGGCAACCAACCGCCAACCAATGCCCGCCGATTGCTGTCCCCTCTCCCTCTGAGAGTTCTGAGGTTTCACGTCAATGGATTTTTTGATTGTTTTTGAGATGGTGGCCTTCATGTGCTGGTTCCGGATCGAGCCTGGAAGCCTGTTGAAATACCCCACCGAACGCCGCGTGAGGGCACGCGGCCTACATTATTTCCTCGGAAATCACGGGTCATGTAGGCCCGGTGCCCTCACCGGGCGGGTTTTTCAACAGGCTGCTGGAGCGGTTTAAATAGACTCGTGGCCACTGAAATTGACTTGGTAGGGACGGCTCGCCGAGCCGTCCGTGGATGGTCCTTACCGAAGCGGTCGCCTCGGCGAGGCGACCCTGCCTTGAGAGGGCCTTTGACAGATAACGTGTGGCTACACTTTTATTTAAACCACTCTGGCACAAACCGGGAAAGTCCTCAGTCCTCTTGTCTGAAAAGAGCATTTCCCCGCGGCTCGTTCCCGTGTCGTCATCCGGCTTGCTAAAGGCAGGAAGGCCAAGCCGAATGCCAACACGCGAACGCGCCGCCCCGACAAGTGCCTGGTCGTGTCGTCATTGCCTGTCCGCCGTAGGCCCTGCGAAGGAGGATCCCCCGGATTGCGCCCCGTCTGCCCTCGCAACACTGGCAACAATGCCGCCGCCACCAGGGCAGGGCTTGCGCCGTTATTGGGTTAGCTCCAAAAATCCTTTCACGATCACTTGCATGGTTCCAGGCTGCCGGTATAAAGGACTGCTTTATCAGTTGCCTTCAACTAGCTTGGTTTTAGCTTCTGAATGAGGTTTGAAGTTTTCCATCGAGTGATCGGTCTCGGTTTCACTGCTTATTGTGATTTCACCCTCTCGGAATAAATCCCAGAATATCTCATCCACGACTACCCTTGTTTCTGGATTTAGTCTTGTATTCCCATTGCCGTCCACTTGTTTAAGGTACTGAGCAAGGAGCAAACGAAGCTGCGATAAGCTCTTTGGCCTGTACGGCGATCCCAATTTTGTGTGATTAAAAATTGCATCCGAAACGATGGGTTTTAATTTATCTTTTGAAAGATCCATCCCCCTAACCTACCGTTTCCGTCGCCATTCTCAAGCACAAAGAAACTGCCCACCACCCAAATTCAGGTGGCGGGAGATCGCTTTGTTGCTGGGCACGGTGCTTTTATTTTGGAATGGTCGGCAATCTTACGGCGCGAGCATTACTTATTGCGGCCCGCAAGGCGGCGCTGGTGCCAATGAACCGGCATTCACAAGCAGTTCTCGCAAAGGCTGCGCGGACTTCCGAAAATCTTGGGTCATTCTCTGTTCCCAACGGTGCGACAAATGTAACGGCTGTCCGAGGCTCCAAACGCTTCGGGAGACTGTCGCCAGGTTGAACAACGTCGAAAATGAAAGACTTCTGCTTATCGCGCATGGTTAATCCGACCTGGGTTACCGTCACCGGCACATACCCTTTGTTGATGACTTCAATGCAGAGGGTGTGGGTTTTATTTGGAAACAGCATCCAAAGGGGACGAACAATCAATCGGACGCGATCCCGGTCAAACGCACGCCATGTATTGATGATGCCCAACGTTGCGCCAAGAACTCCGAAAACAGACCCAAAAACGGCGGTGATAAAAGTCAATTTATCCATCTATCCACAATAACGCTTTCATTGCGCTCTAGCAACAATCTAATTGCACATCACCCAAATTTAGACCTCCGCTACGGAGCAATGCTCACTCGCCAATTGACCCTTCAGGTGGCAGAAACCTCTCCACGCGCGCATTGCAAAGGCTGGTCAATTGATGCCGCCAGTCCAAAACGAGAAGTATGATCAATCCGTCCTTTGGATACGCGAAAGATAAAAGCCTATCCTGAATTTCTTCCATACCTAACGAGTGCAGAAAATAGATCGTATATTGATTAAGGTGAGTATATTCCGAACATCTTTTTTTATCCCTTAGAAACTCGAACACTCTTGGAAATACCCCCACAGTGAGCGGTTTCTTGGGATTGGTGGAGACGATCACGTATTTGTGCATAGGGAATCGCGGTTTTTCCTAAATTCATGGGAGCGTGACCGCCCGGTAGAATCGGGAACCTTGCGGCAACGTCGGATCAGGTATGAAAACGGGGGTGGTGGTCATCGTCAAATTCGTCAGCGGGGTCCAGAGGGACGGAGGGGTTAAACTCGTGGTGTATTCGATTCGGTAATTTGTCCCGATGCTGCCGGACAGGAACATTCCGGGGTACAAATTCATGTTCAAAAGTTGCACGCCCGCTTGGCTGGCCGAATCGCCGAGCAGCCGCGCAATGCCGCTGATGTTCGTTCCGTCCACCTGCGAGAAACCGCCAGCGAAAAGAATCCTTCCATCAGGCTGAACCGCCATTGAATAAACACCGTAAGCAGGCACCGTTACCGCAAAAGATGTGTCGAGGCTACCGTCGGCGTTCAATCGTTGCAGCCCCGCCGTCCCTTCTTCCAAGACTTTCCCATTATTTTGCACAGCAAATACGCCAGTTGACTCAGTGCCGACGGCGGTAAGGAACGTCGTGTCCAAGCTCCCGTCAGAGTTCAGCCGTGCCACGCCTAACTCTGAATACCCGTCTATGCTGGTGAATCTGCCGCCAACAATCATTTGACCGTTTGTCTCGATGACAATTGCGGTGATCGCCGAAGATGATGGCCCAATAAGACCTGGGCCAACAAAACTTGTGTCCACACCACCGGCTGCGTTCAGCCGCGCAACGCATTGATAGGAGTACCCTCCGACGTTCGTGAAATCGCTCCCGATAACAACGAACCCGTTGGATTGAACTGCGACCGCCTGAACGCTGCCCGAGCCTCCAGAAATCGCCGCTGGATTAAAACTCATGTCCAGGTTGCCGTTAGAACTGAAACGGGCGAGATTGTTCATGGTGATTCCATTTACCGAGGAAAAGTAGCCAGCGGCCAAACATCCGCCATTATTCAGGTTCACCAAAGCATTAACACCGGCATTTGCGATGTTTGTGAATGTCAAGTCTAAGCTGCCATCCGCACGAAGCCTCGCTATATGTGGCTGATACAGGCCGTTGACAAATGAAAAGGAGCCGGAAATAAGCACATCTCCATTGGCTTGAGACGCAACAGTAGAGACCACTTCATCCGGCCCAGTTCCAACATAAAATGTTGGATCAAAACTCCCGTCAGCATTGAGGCGAGCAACATATTGGCTCGGAAAACCATTGAAAGCGGTGAAAAAACCAGCGACCAATATCTGGCCGCTGGGCGTCAAAGACATTGCCAGAATCCGAGAAGCACTGCCACTAGGGCCGGACCCAGGATTAAACGATAAATCCAAAGCGCCTGGCTGCGCAAAGCAGGCACCAGCCGCGAACAAGGAGGCCAGAACAGGGAGTTTCATAATTCGCTCAGAAGTTTGACCAGGGAACGGTCATCACTCAAGCTCATTCGCTTGGCCCAAGCGGAGGGAACAGGTTTCGCGTCACCGCAATTAAAACGGATTCTCCGACGCTTCGACCAAATCGCTTTGCAAATCCGTTTCTGTCGTCGGCCCTGCATCAATGTTGTCCGCTTCCGTTGGCCGGGATTCCTGCCCACTCATTTCCGCCGCCTCATCAAACGCCAAGTCCGTGAATTTCCCCAACAAAGCCGAATGCGCCGCCATCATCTTCTTTTTCTCCACCTCATCCAGATACCGAAATAGCGGAGAGAGACAGGATGACAGAATTTACAGGATGAAACCTGGATGGCCCTTTTCCGGTTTGTCTTTCCTGAATCCTGTTCATCCTGTGCATCCTGTCAATTCATACGGAAAAGGGTCTTGCGCAAACTCCCGCAACACCTTTCCCGCCACTCCGCTTTCAAACTGGCCCTTGCCAAACACCAACGGCACAGCGCGGCCCGCCGCAATGAAATCCGGAATTGCCCGCAGATGACGCAGATGCACGCAGATAGAGGAATCAGAATTCTTCCTCCCCCATCTGCGTACATCTGCCCCGTTATCTGCGGGCAAAAGTCTTTCCTTGTTTTCTCCCTCACTGCGTTCCGCCCGCCAGCAACGATACTTGCAGCAGGTTTCAAAAGGCTTGATTCTTCCTGTCCGTATCCGCGCCATCCGTGAAATCAGCGGTTTATGATTTCTTGTCCACCGTAGCCTCGGCGAAGGTGGATGCCCTGCATGATTTCCTGTCCGCCATAGGCTTGGCGACGGCGGATGCCTTCCGCCGCTCCTCCGGCCATTTGTAATTTCCTCTGCTCCGCCACTCGCCCGCATTTTCTTTTAATTTGGCTGTTGACAAAAATTAGAACCTATGCTTAAATCATCCACATGAGAAACGTAGGCGCAGCCAGATTCGCCTCCGCCGGGTCGCGACGGGCCCAGGCAAATGGGCGGGAAGAACGGGAAGAAATCCCCGCCAATTTGCCCCGCCAGGAGCCATTCCAATTAAGGCCAATTAAGGTTAATTAAGCCTAATAATACTCGGTTAAGTATTGCTTGACCCTTTAGGCTGCTTGTGCGAAGATTGCGGGCATGACATCGCAAGCCCTCAAACAGCTGGACGGACGACTGAATGACTTTTTAGGTGAACTGA
>Ga0187848_10003439_pt1 | contig 11588 bp, 5 predicted proteins | sample June2016WEW_4_40_FD_132424 | JGI IMG/M metagenome (GOLD analysis project Ga0187848, IMG submission 132424) | Peatland microbial communities from SPRUCE experiment site at the Marcell Experimental Forest, Minnesota, USA - June2016WEW_4_40 | ecosystem: Environmental > Terrestrial > Soil > Wetlands... | reverse complement strand
TGAAATCCATCCAGGGCGAAATCGAAGATTACCTGGAAGTGCAGTTCCATGTGGGAACCGCCTCGGCGCCGGCGCGCCTGGCGATGCTGGAAAACACCGCGATGACCGGCGGGCAAAGACAATTTGTCCAGCTTCGCCTCGCCGCGCCGCTGCCGCTCGCGCCGGGGGAACGGTTCGTGGTGCGGGCCAATGTCGCCGAGGCGGGCGTCCGCGGGCTGACCACCATTGGCGGCGGGCAAATTCTCGGCTTGAGCAACGCGCGCTTGCGCCGGAAAAGAACATGGACGCTCGACCTGCTTGCCGCCCGGCGCGAAGCCGCGAACGATCCGCTGCGCTGGTGCGAGCAGATGGTGCGCGAAAACCAATCGCCCGCCACCGTGGCCGGCCTCCAAAAGAAATGCTGGAACCGCCCGGAGGAAATCGCCGCCGCGCTCGAACGGCTGCGCGCCGAAAACCGGGTCGTTCCCGCGCCCGGCGGCGGGTGGCTTCATCGCGCGGTTCTGCAAAAGTTGGCGGAGAAAATTCTCGCCGCCGTCCAAGCCTTTCACGCCGCCAACCCGCAGCGCGCCGGCCTCAGCCGCGAAGAGCTGCAGGCGGCGCTGCCATCCAATCCCGTTTTTTTGGAAGCGGCGGCGGAATCGCTGCTGGACTCCAGGCAACTCGAACGCAACAGCGCGCTGCTGGCGCGGGCCGGCTGGAACGCGCGGATTCCAGACCGCGACCAGCGCCTGTGCGACCAGATCGCCGCCAAATTGAGGCAAGGCGGCTGGGCGCCACCCGGTTTGGCGGAACTGGCCGCGGCCGCCAACGAGCCGCTGCCGCGCGTCGCCGCCATGGCGCGGCTCCTGGCGGAACGCGGCGTGGTGGCGCGGCTGGATGACCAGATTTGGATGCACCGCGACGCCGTGGAAGCCGGCAAGCAAACCGCCCTGAAACTTTTCGCCCGCGCCCCGGCCTTTTCCACCATGGAATTCCGCGATGCCCTCGGCGTCAGCCGCAAATTCGCCGTGCCGCTGGTGGATTACCTGGACAAAATCCGCTTCACCGTCCGCTCCGGCCACAACCGCACCCCGGGAGCGGAGGCCAAAAAACTTTTGCCATGAGAATTGATTTTGCCAAACGCCGCCGCGTCATGGAGCGTTCCCAGCTTCTGGGGCATTGCATCTGCAACGTGCAACGTCCCTGCCCCTGCGATGTTCTGCGCGAACAGAACCTTTGTCCCTGCGCCGGAGAACGGCCCGAGGACATGGACACGGCCCAGGTGAAATTGACGCAACTGGTGCGCAATGCCGGCTGCGCCTCCAAGATCGCGCCCGCCGACCTGGATGCGGTGCTGGCCCGGCTGCCGGCCGTGGATGACCCGGCCGTCATTTCCGGTCTGGCCGCCGCCGATGACGCGGCCATTTACCGCATCGCCGATGATCTTTGCCTGGTGCAGACCGTGGACGTCTTCACCCCTTGCGTGGACGACCCCCGGCTTTTCGGCAAAATCTGCGCGGCCAATTGTCTCTCGGACATCTACGCCATGGGCGGCCAACCCCGCACCGCTTTGAGCGTGCTGGCGTTTCCTTCCGAAAAATTGCCCGGCGAAATCATCTTTCAAATGCTCGCCGGGGCGATGGAGGTTTTCAAGGAAGCCGGCGTCGCTCTCGTCGGCGGACACAGCGTCAAGGATGATGAAATCAAACTCGGCTTTGCCATCACCGGCTTGATCAATCCCGCCGTGGCCGCCGCGCTGGATAAGCCAAAGGCCGGCGACGCGCTGGTCCTGACCAAGCCGCTCGGCACGGGTGTGCTGACGTTTTGCCGCCAAATCGGGCGCGATTTTCCGGCCGGCCTGGCGGCGGCTGAACTTTCCATGACCGCGCTGAACCGGGCGGCCGCGGAGGCGATGAAGGAAGCGGGCGCGTCGGCCTGCACGGACATCACCGGCTTCGGCCTCTTCGCCCATCTGCTGCGCATGTTGCGACCGGCCGGACTCGGCGCGGAAATTTCCGCCGGCGCGCTGCCGGCCTTCGACGGCGCGATGGAGGCCCTGCGGCAAGGCGTGATTCCGGGCGCGATTGAGCGCAACCGCGAGTATGTCGGCGACGCCCTGCGCCTGGCGCCGGGCGTGGACGAGGCGGCGGTCAACCTGGGATTCGACGCGCAGACTTCCGGCGGCTTGCTCATCGCCGTAGCGCCGGAGCGGCTGGAAAGCTTGCGTCAATCCCTGGCCCGGCGTGGCGCCGGAAATTTTGTCATCGGCCAAATCGTGCCTGGCCCCGCCGGACACATTTTCCTTTCGCCCGCCGGGATTTCAAAATCGAATTCAGCCGTTCAATCACAGGGGACGCATTTCGAGACTGCCACCACGCCATTTGCCAATTCCCTCGCCCCACGAAGTGGGGAGAGGGCCAGGGAGACAACCCAACCAGCAAAGAAGCCGGTTAATTGTGCCGCTGAACCACCACGCGCTTCTTCTCCCTCTCCTCCGCAAGCTTGTGGAGGAGAGGGCCGGGGAGAGGAGGATTCCAACAGGTTCATGGGCAGCGGTTTGTTCAATCCCCCGGAGATAACGCTAACATGCGCCCAATCACACGAAACTGATTCCATGAAAACACCAGAAAAAAATTCTCCGGCCCCGCACGACGCTTGCTGCGCGGAGGCCTTCCAAAACCAAAGCGCGGCCGGTTCCGCCGCCGAATCGCAAAAGGCCTTTGGCGCGCTGCTGCGCTCGGTGCAATCGGCCGGCGCGCTGGATGAAAAGACCAAGGAACTCATTCTCTTCAGTCTGGTCGTGGCCAGCCGCTGTCACCCGTGTTTTGAGGCGCATTTTAGCAAGGCGCGCGGCCTGGGCATCCCGCAGGCCGAACTGGACGAGGCCGCCTGGTGTGCCATCGCCCTCGGCGGCGCGCCCGTCAAGATGTTCTATCAGGAATGCCTGGCGCGCCTTCAATCCGGCGCATCCTGATCTTTTCTTCGATTCGGGGAGCGCGCGCGCCTCGCGTGCTGTGTTCGGCGCCCTCGCCGAACACTTCTCCTTTTTGGTTGCTGACATGACGCCCGGCAAACTCGCACCCACGCTTCGCCGATATGGACGCTGTTCTGAATGATGCGCCGCCGCCGTCACGCCGACGGGCCAAATGAACTATCCCTTCAAGCCGACGGAGAAGAACCGATCTTTACCGCAAAGCCGCGAGGGCGCGAAGGCGCAACGAGTTTTTTCCGGCTCGGCGTCTTTGCGTCTCGGCGTCTTTGCGTTAAAAGGTCTTTTTTATCCGCGAAATCCGCGAAATCCGCGGTTCAACTCCTTTGGTCCTAGCTGGCAGCGCTGTGATCTCTGCGCCTAAATCTCGACCGCTGCATTTAAGGTCATTCCCCCGCGACGCCGCGCCATCCAGCAAACGCCCCCCTCCAAATCCGCTACCGTCCTAAAAATAGGGCAAAACTATAGTTTGAGCCCGACGACGCAACCGAATCCTAAAACCGCCGAGTCGGCGAAAATCGGGCTCGCCTTTCCCGGAAATATTTGCTAAGATAAGACAATATGCCGAACGCACTGCTCCAGTCCTTAAATGGGATTCCGAACGGGGCGTATACCGTGCTCACGGCATTGATTGCCCTCTTGGGTGTAGTTTATTCGCTTCGCAAACATTCGGAGCGCGAGAGGGAGAATCGGGAAATTCAGATGCGGCGTGAGGTATACCTTGCTGCGGCAGAAGCCATCGCGCAAGCAGACGAGTATGTTCGGCAGTTTGGAAACACTCAGTTAAGTGATGCCGAACACCGGTCGCTGATCAAGGATTACGCTGCGCGGACGGCAAAAATTCACCTCGTTGGGGACCTTAGGACGATAACGTGCCTTATCGAATTTAACCGGAAGTTTTTTGAGATCACAGCGGTGTTGGCGCTTGAGAGGGGCCTTATCATGAAGATGAAGAGCGAGGTGGAAACGCATGGGATGAGGATCAGGGAGTTTCAAGACGCTTCAAAAGCGAGATTGAATAATAATCAGATGCCGCCAGCAGATTTTCAGCAGGCGATAGAAACACTCAGAGTCATGGACGAAACCTTTCGAAAAGCCGTCAGGGACTTGGAAAAACAATCGCTCGCAGTTTTCCGACAATCGTTCGAGCTTGCAAATCAATTGGGCAAGATTGAAATCGAAGGGGTCACCGCGATGCGGAGCGATCTCAAATTCGATATCGATTCAGAAAGTTACGTCGCGATGATGCGTGCCGGGATAGAAAAAGCGCATCATGCGCAACTCGCATACATTGACTCGCTGCTCCTGCGGGTCGATGGCCACACTGAACAAAGGGACGCTGCGCCTGATGCGAAAGGCGAAAAGGGGGCTTGAAGACGCAGCGTTCCCGAAATGGTACAAAGATTTTCTTTGAAAACCTCGACTATGACGATTAAAAAGAATGGTTGATATAGTTACAAAGGCTCTGGTTGCCAAACGGGAGTCCAAGCATATCGAGTTCAAACAATGCTTTGACCCCGCGTCGGCGCGTGGATGGTGCGAACTGATTAAAGACTTAGCGGCTATCGCGAACTCAGGAGGTGGCATCATTGTGTTCGGTCTGGATAACATTGGAGATCCGACCGGTGAGCCTGTGGATGCGATTGCCTCCATTGATCCGGCAGACCTCGCCAATAAAATCGCCAGATACACGGGCCTCGTGGACTTTGAGTTTGAGATCAGGTTGCTCGAAAAGAAAGGACACAAACTCGTCTCCTTTGTGATTAGAGCGGTGGCCATTCCGATTGTGTTCGAAAAGCCTGGAACTTACGACATTGGCGGAGGCGAACAACGTAATGCATTTAGCGTTGGAACGGTCTATTTCAGGCATGGTTCGAAGAGCGAACCGGGAACGAGCGAGGACATACGAGAAGTGATTGAAAGGCATCTCGAAAACATACGGAAGGCTTGGATTAAGGGTGTCAGAAAGATAGTCCAAGCGCCGGCAGGGTCTCAAATCGTGACGGTGAGGTCAGCGAACCCTAAAGCAGAAACGCTGGTAGCAACTCGCGTGAGAGCAGTCAATGACCCCAATGCAATTCCAGTGCGATTAACGCGCGATGCTGCACTTGCCTCTGGCTCGTTTGTTCATGAAGAAGTCTCCAGTGGCCTTTTCGATGAGATCAATAATGTCATAGATGTAAATCGAATACTTGCGATGGGAGAAAAGGATTTCTTCTTGGGGCCAAGAGTCTACCACCGGATATACGCGGAGCGGCATCATGTTCGCCAAGCGGAGGAATCTCTTGCACTTCTCTTCCGCAACGGGACGGTTGATTTCTACGCACCAGTTTACTTCTGGGCAACGATTTTGCCGGCCAAGTTTATCGCGCAAACGATTACAGAACTTTATTTGTACCCAACAAACCGCCATGGTCAAAACCTAACGCGTATAAGCCTTTTGCTTGGGCAGGATTTTTCCAATTGGCTTTTTGGCAAATGGCATGAGCGCTGGAAGGGTCAGCCGCAGCCGCCTTCCTTTTACTGGAGGCTCAAACAAACCGTCTCGGATTGGAAGGGAACGGATACAAGGCTCTTGGCAACTAGGTTTTCGCCGACAACCTCTGTGCTGGTTGAAGGCGAACAACAGGTCTACGTGAAAGAGCTTCTTGACAAGCCCGATCAAGCATCAACTCTCCTCTCAAGGGCCTGCATGAAGGTTTTTCATGGCGACAAAAACTACAGATCAGTGGCGCGCGATCTCGATTACCTTGCCTATGGTTCAGAAATCCAGAGAAGGGCGTCGGACATATTCAAGATCGTTAAAATGAGTATTGGGGATCGCAAGGCAATGGATTTTGTGGAGAAAACCGAAAAAGAGGAATAAGACGGGAAGGGGAAAAGGGCCGACCAGCGTCATCGCATATCCGCACTGTCGTCCCGCATGGCGCAGCATGCAAGTGCAAGTGTCACCCATTAGGGCGGGTGTCAACAGGCAAAAAGCGTTTGTCCTCAATTTTCTATATTCACAGCCATCCCACACAAAATCGTGAATGGGGGGAATGGGGTCAAACTACAGTTTCGCCCTATCTCAAGTGCAAGTGATTGCGCTGCAAGTGCTTGGAAACTGCTAATAAGTGAGTCCGTCGCGCAAAATCGCCTGTCTTCGTCCTCTTTCCTCATCGCGCCGCAGATTTCAGCATGATTTTGCCCCCCAATGATTTTGCCTTCAAAGAGTTTTTGAACGGAAGAGCACCGAAACAGAGGTCTTCTTCTTCCCTTCTCCGTGATCTCCGTGTTCTCCTGTTGAACCCCCCTTCTTCATTCTGCATTCTGCATTTCCTTCCAGCCGGGTCTTGACAAAAATTAGAACCTATGGTTGAATCGTTACCGTGAGACACGGAGGTGAAGTCCAGGGTCGCATTCGGGAGAAGGCGGCCGGCGCAGGCGTCGAGGGCGGGGAAAAATCCCCGGCAAGTTTCCAAGCGGGCGAATCCCAACGGCCAATTCACAGCCAAATGGCCTGTCCGCGGCAAAATTTGCCGAATATACCCATGCCGGTCAAACCCGGTCAAACTCGGTCAAACCATTTTTTAACCTGGACCAAGTTTGACCACCCTGAGCAGCCATCCCGTCATTTTTGCAGAAAACAAATGGAAATGCCTTTCCATGAACAATTTACACACCAAACTGAGCTTTCCCAGTCAAGCCCAATCAAGCCCAATCAAGGTAAATCAAGGTATTCTTTTATGTTCTCCGCACCGCACCAATGGACCAATTTCACCTCCATTCGCCGAGGCCTTCCATTTTGCATTCCCTGGCCGCCAAAGCCTTGGCGACGGCGGCTGCATTCTGCATTCTGCATTTCTTTCTTCACTCCATCTCTCCAAAACGCAGCCCATGCCTTCCATTCTGCATTCTGCATTTCTTTCACCACTCCCTCACTCCGGCGACCGAACTGGCCCGCGGCCGCCGGCGCGGGGCCACTTTGCGCTTTCCTCTTTTATCCTCAAACCCTAAATTCGCCGGGCGTGTTAGGCACATTGCGCATCAAAAATCTGGCGCTGGTCACCGACCTCACGCTGGGCTTGCGCCCCGGTTACAACGCCATCACCGGCGAGACCGGCGCGGGCAAATCCATCATCATCGGCGCCCTCAATCTCCTGCTCGGCGGCCGGGCCGATCGCACCCTCATTCGCAGCGGCTGCGACAGTTGCTCGGTCGAGGCGGTGTTGGAGGCGCGGGAACACCGCCCCGGCCTGGACCATTTTCTGGAGGAAAACGGCCTGGAACCGTGCGCGGAGGGGGAACTGATTCTCAAACGCGTCTTCACCGCCGCCGGGGCCAACCGCCAGTTTATCAACGGCTCGCCCGCCACCCTGCAAGTCCTGGCCGCCCTCGGCCGCGATTTGGTGGACATGCACGGGCCGCACGACCATCAGTCCCTCCTCGATCCGGCCCGGCAACGGGACATCCTGGACTCCTTTGCCGGACTGGGCGGCTTGCGCGGCCAGTTCGCCGCCCTGGCCGGGCGGGCGCGCGCGCTGGACGCGGAGAAGGCGGCCTTGATCGTGGACGAGCGCACCTACGCCCAGCAACTGGAGTTGCTCCGCTTTCAGGCCGGCGAAATTTCCGCCGCCCATTTGCAAGCGGACGAAGAGGCGCGGCAGGAACAGGAATTCCAGCGCGCCAGCAACGCCGCCCGCCTGCTGGAGTTGAGCCACGCCGCCCTCAACGTTTTGAGCGAACAGGACTCCTCCCTCCTCGTCCAGGCCGGGGAATTGGGGCGGACCTTGCAGGCCCTCCAACGCATTGACGCCGGCGCGCAAAGTTTGCTCCTCTCCCACGAGCAGGCCGCCGCCGCCTGGCGCGATTTGCAGTCCGGCTTGCGGCGCTATGCCGACGCCATTGATCTGGACCCCGCGCGCCTTCGCCAAATGGAGGAGCGCTTGAATTCAATCCATTCGCTCAAACGCAAATACGGCGGGACGCTGGAGGAGGTGATCGCCTTCGGCGCGGAAGCGGGCCGGAAGTTGCAAAAGCTCGAACAGCGGGAGGCGGAACTGGGGCGCATCAACCGGGAGCGGGAGAAACTGGCCGGCGAACTTCGGAAGGCGGGACGGGAGCTGTCGGCGCAACGGCGCCAGGCCGTTCCCCGGCTGGCCAGGGCGGCCATGCAACAATTGCGCGACCTGGGCTTTCCGCAGAGCCGCTTTGACATTACTGTCAATACTACCGATTCCCTCCCGCCCGGTCCCGCCTCCGGCCTCGATGAAATTGATTTTCAATTCGCCCCCAAACCCGGCGAGCCGGCCCGCCCGCTGCGCGCCATCGCTTCCTCGGGCGAAATGTCCCGCGTCATGCTGGCCCTGAAAACGGTCCTGGCGGAGGAGGACGAAATTCCGGTGCTGGTGTTTGATGAAATTGACGCCAACGTCGGCGGCGCAACCGCGGCGGCGGTCGGGGAGAAAATGCGGCGCATCGCGCGGCGGCGCCAGGTCATTTGCATCACCCACCTGCCGGCGGTGGCGGCGGCCGCGCAGTCGCATTTTGTCGTGGCCAAGCGGGTCGAGGGCGGACGCACCATTTCGGAAATCGCGCTGCTGGACGAGGCGCAGCGGCTGGGCGAAATCGCCCGGATGCTCGGCGGCCCGACCGAACCCGCCCGCCGCCACGCCGAAGCGATGCTGGCGCAATGGCGCGGCCCAAAGTCAAAGGATTGAACGAGGGGAACGGCTACCTGTCAGAGCTTTCCGCCACGGTGGAGCGCAAGAATCTCGCCAGGTTTTCCCTGGCCCGGGCGATGCTCAGGATGTCCACCACCACGCCCACGCCAAACCAGAGCAGGATGAAAAATTCCGCCGTGCCAGGGCCTGAGTCGCTCAGAAAAATGGGTCCAATAAAAATGAAAAGAAAGAACGCCAGCCAAGGGGGGAGTATCACCTGCCCCCAGGCGGCCAGAACGGACCGGGGATATTTTTTGGCCGTCAAGCCCCGCCACATCCCCAGCCAACTCAGCGCGCTGGCATCCAGCCAGAGCACGACCGTGCTGCCAAGAAATATCTCAACGAAAATGAAAGATTCATCCGGAGGCATCCCGCCAGACGATGCGGTCATGGTGAAAGAAAACCAAAGCGTCAGAACATTGACCAGGCAAATCGCCCCAACCGCGGGTTTGAATTGCCTCCGCAGGGCCTCCCGCTGTCCGTTCACAATGTCTTCCACCGGCAGCGGCGTCACCAACAACAATTCCAGCGCGCCGCTTTGCCGGTCCTGGTGGAAGCGCCGTCCGCTTTCTACAGCGATCAGGACTTTCGCCGCAAAATGCAGCCCAAAGACCAGCATCACGGCAAAGGAAAAATACATCGGCCCTCGTGGCCGGTCCGCGCTGAGCACCAGCGTGACCGCCCAGAGCAGGCCGAGCAGAACCAGCATTCTTTTCATCGCCGACTGGCCGGCGCGGTCGCCCAGCGCCAGCCAGAGGAACGGATTTTTATCTGCCAACGGCGGACGCCGCCACCGCGATTTCCCAAAAAACTGGAAGCGGGCGCGTTGCCGGTTCGGGTCGGCGGCGGAGCTTTTTTGCCACGAGCGCGGCAGCAGGAGGCTGGCCGCGACGATGCAGGCGCTCCCCAGCGAAAAGAGGGTCCCCATCGCCGCCCAAAACTCCTGCCGGCCGTACCGTGTCAAATACGACGCGTCAAATCCCTTGATGTAGGCATGCACGGGACTGGGCCACAGCAGGAAATCCAAATACCAGTGGTGCAGAAGATAAGTTTGCAACTGCCACAACAATGGCAGGACGCCCGCGGCCAGCGCGATTAACACAAAGGTGCCCGTCATCGCCTGCCTGCCTTCATGGCTGGTGGCGGAGACCAACATCCCGATGCTCAGGGAAAAATACATCGTGCCGATGAACACCAACATCGTCCGCCAAAATTCCCCGACGCTGAGGCCGCCCGTCAGCAGCGGCAGCGCCAGCACGGGAAACACCGCCAGCAATCCGCAAAAAACGTGAAGCGAATTGACCGCCAGCTTGCCCAGCACCACATCGTATCCCTTCAGATCCGTCAGAAAAAGCAGGCCGAGGGTTCCTTCCCGTTTCTCCACCGACAGACTGTCGGCGGTGAGGAAAACACCCGCCAGCATGGAAAAGCCCAGCAGCACGCTTCCGAGCATGATGAAAACCACTTGGCCCATCTCGGTGATGGAATTCGAACTGTCGAGGAAAGGAATACAAAAGATCGCCAGTGCGCCCGCCGCCATCCAAAAGCGCAGCCAGTAAGTGCCGGCCCGCCTGGAGGCCACCGCCAATTCCCGGCCGACAATGGGCAAAAAAGTCATCGGAATTGCGGATGGTTTACCCGCCGCAGCCTTGGCGAAGGAGGGCGGATTTCCTCCTCCGCTAAAGCTACGGAGGACATGGCGGATTGCGGATTGGAAAAAGACCAACCAGCCACCAATGACATTTCGTCCGCGCAAGCGGCTTCTAAATTCATCTCTACTGGAGAATCGGCTGACATGTTTTGGCCTGGGATCAAATTTGGCGGAAATGGCGCATTATTCGCGGCGTCAACTTTGAACTTTAAACAGGCCGCCTTCAACCCTAAACTCCCTGCATGGGAAATTCATTTGGACAGCTTTTTCGCATCACCACCTGGGGCGAATCCCACGGCGGCGGGGTCGGCGTGGTGATTGACGGCTGCCCCCCGCGCTTGCGCTTGATAGAAAAGGACATTCAGCCGGACCTGGACCGCCGCCGGCCCGGCCAATCGTCCCTCGTCACTCCGCGCAAGGAAAGCGACCGGGTGGAGATTCTTTCCGGCACCTTCGAGGGCCAAACGCTCGGCACCCCCATCGCCATGTGGGTGAAAAATGAGGACGCCCGCCCGCAAGCTTACAGCGAAATGGCGATGAAATTCCGCCCCTCCCACGCGGATTATACTTACCAGGCCAAATTCGGCATCCGCAACTGGCAGGGCGGCGGACGCACCAGCGCGCGGGAAACGGTCGGACGCGTCGCCGCCGGCGCGGTGGCGCGAAAGATTTTGCGCGAGCAGTTCCAGGTCGCCATCGTGGCCTGCGTCAAACAGGTGCAGCGCATTCAGGCGCAAGTGGATGTGGACAAGGTCACCGCGCAACAGGTGGACGCAAACCCCGTGCGCTGTCCCGATCCGGCCGCCGCTGTCAAGATGATCCGGTTGATTGAAAAAATGCGCCGGGAGGGCGACAGCGTGGGGGGCGTCATTGAATGCGTCGCGCGCGGCGTGCCGCCGGGCTGGGGCGAGCCGGTTTTTGACCGTCTCGAAGCCGACCTGGCCAAGGCGATGTTGAGTTTGCCCGCCTCCAAGGCTTTTGAGGTCGGCTCCGGCTTCGGCGGGATTCTCCTGACCGGCCGCCAGCACAATGATTTGTTCCGCATGAAGGGGGGCCGGGTGCGCACTGTCACGAATAATTACGGGGGCATCCAGGGCTGCATTTCCAACGGGGAAAACATCGTTTTCCGCGTGGCCTTCAAGCCGGTGGCCACCGTCATGCACGAACAGCAAACCGTGGACGTGAATTTCAAAAACACGACGCTGCAAGGGCGGGGCCGGCATGATCCGTGCGTGCTGCCGCGCGCCGTGCCGATGGTGGAAGC
>Ga0187848_10003437_pt1 | contig 11591 bp, 11 predicted proteins | sample June2016WEW_4_40_FD_132424 | JGI IMG/M metagenome (GOLD analysis project Ga0187848, IMG submission 132424) | Peatland microbial communities from SPRUCE experiment site at the Marcell Experimental Forest, Minnesota, USA - June2016WEW_4_40 | ecosystem: Environmental > Terrestrial > Soil >... | reverse complement strand
GTTTGAGAAGGGCGGTTGGTGCAAAGAGAGGAAGAGGTCTTGTTCTCCTCAAATCTGCCCCCAAACCAGAAAATAAGACTTACAACCACTTTACACCAATAAAGGGACAAGCCAGCGCGCTTACACACGTTGCTTTGCATGATTGCCATGCTTCTAAACGCCTTAGCATCACTTCGACTAAACAGAGTGGACAAAGCCCGATCCATAACCCTGCTCGCAAAATGAGCAAAATAAACACGGAAAAGCTAATTTAGCAACGCAATGGCGCGCAGCGCTAAATATAAACGAGTGTGGATGTAGCGTAACATCTACAAGGTTTGCATTTAAAACGCGTATTTTTAAATATTGTTATCAAATAATGCATGTTAATTAAAAATACTCCATGAGTTAATTCATTATGCCTATAAGCGTTGTATCACTAATATGGTGCACAGAGAAGAGCGCACTAACGCCGGAAATATTAGAGCGTTGTTAGCGCGCGCGGAGAAGGCATGATAAAAAAAAGTATTCAAGAAATTAAGTTCACTTCTGATACAGGTCGCAAAGGCAAATCTGTCGTACATAAAAAAGACATGCCTATTGTCAGGTGTGTATGTGGTTCTGAAATTTTGGTGGTGCCCGATTTGAAAGCCATGAGCATGGCCATAGAAAATCATCTATATGAACATAAGCAAGCGAGTGATGATTCAGACAGGCTTGACTTGTTGGAGTGGTTCTTGACAGAGCAGATTCTGATAATGGCTATCAAAATGAATCTACCAAATATAAGTTAGTGAAGAAAAGTTTTCCAAGGTCTTCCGAAATCTGGTCCCCATAGAGGGAAAAGAAGGTCTTTCAGAATTTATCTTATCATCAGAACATACAAAAAAACAAAATAAAAATGCTGAAGCGCTGGGATGAGAATTGAACCCTCACCAAAGAGGAGATTTCACCTCTTCCCCATTTTTATTCCAAAGCAAAGTCAGAAGCATCAGATACTTTGCGAACTAATTTTGGAACAGCCATGAGCGCTAAATATTTACAACAAAAAATGTAAACATCATGTCTTCTAACAAATTCCATTCAAAAATAAAGAGAAGCGCTATTCTGTTTCAGCTGTTCCATGTCATCTTCTTTCCAAGTAAAGTATCAGACTGAAAAGTCCTCGGCTGAAAATTACCAGAAGAAGCAATTCGAAGTCTGAAAAAGTTCTAGTAGCTACCGTGCGGATGATTTCTGCGCCTATGAAAAAGTTTAGACTTAACGTTAAGTAACCTGATAAGTAACAAGTAGAGGATGATGCTTGATAAGGATCTTTAAGCTTAAATTGAATAAATCGGATAATTACCAACATCGCGCCAAAAGTGATTACGCTTCCGCCGAAAAGATGCAAACTTTAACCAGGGAATAAGCAGCCGCTAAACACCTTTATTAAACCTAGCTTCCCCTTATCTATCAACCAACTCAGGTTGCCTGATATGGCTGAAAGCCAAGTGATAAAAAAGCAAGGAACGAGTTTTTTAGCTATTTCAGTGATCGTTATTGTTATTCTAGTAGCTGTCATCGGCGCCCTTGTAGTATTAATTGATCCAAACTTTGTTTTCTCACTATTAGCAGGCAGCTCCACTTACATGGTTGGGGGCTCAATTTATCAAGTAATTTATGTAGTCCTAACCCTTGTCACCGATGTCCTGTATCTCTTCGGCGGCGGCGTGATTGCTTTTGGCGCTCTTTTGGTTATTATTCGGTTTACACAGCAGAAACTTAAGGATCCCTATCAACCGACTTCTTCAACTCGTACCTTATCTGGGTATTTAACTTTGAGCTTAAACTTTTTTATCGGAGCAGAAATTGTTAGAACAGTTGTTGTTGGAGAGTCTGAGATTGAACTTTTGCTTTTGGTTATCGCCAGCAGGGGGCTTTTCAGTTTGATTCTTTATTTGGAAAGACGCTGGCATGGAACAATTGAAAGTGAATAGGCTTTTTCCAAGATAGTTGACAGAAACCATGTAGTTTGCTGCTTTTTAGTTATTAATATTTAATGTAAGTTGAGTACCTATTAGAGAACTAGCTCGGGGTAGTAATGGGAGAACAAAGAGCTGTACGAGGAGTACATCAGCCAATCAACGTTACTTCACTAATTTAGCCACAGACCGTCCTCTGAAAAGCCGCAGAACCGTTGTTTGTTTGCTCAGTTTTTGCCTAGGTAACCTTAAATATATTCATAATGACGCTGTTGGATATAACAACTGCAAGTTTAACGCTGCTCAAGAGGCAACTTTAATGTTTAAAAGCCAAAGCATTATTGGAGAAATAACGCATGCTTGTTGAAGCCTCATCGGTTTTGTGTTAGTTTTCGTTTCAACCTATGCTATTTACGCTTTAGGTAAAAGGTCAGCGCCTAAGACCACCGTAAGCGACAACGCGCAGGCATCCTACGCTTGCGGAGAAAAAGCTTCCTTTCACGGTTTAAAAATCGATGTATCCCTATACAAATACCTAATTTATTTTGTTATTTTTGATTCATCTGTACTTTTACTGGCTTTTGCCTCTTTCTCGTTAGCAGGCACAAACCCTCTGCTTTTAATTCTTTATCTTGGCATAATTCTTGCCGCCGGCTTAGTTCTCTTAGATGGAGGCAAAGATTAAAATGTCAACAGTTACCTGGGCACGAGTAAAATCCCCTTGGGTGCTGCATTTTAACTCGGGCCCCTGCAACGGATGCGACATAGAAATCGTTGCCTATTAACGCCAAAATATGATGTTAAACGCTTCGGTATAAAGCTTGAGCCCTCTCCCAGGCACGCAGACGTTCTACTGGTAACAGGTTGTGTAACAAGGCAGTGTGCTGAATAGAGAACGTCAGCAGCTACCGTTAGAACAACAAATATTGCATCGTAAATTGAACCGCCTGAAACGTAGGTTTTTCCGACCAGCAGGTTGACAAATCCTGGATAAACAAAATTCAAGGCGGCACAAAAAACAGGGCAACCGTTACCACGGATATCAGTATTATTGCTAAGGAATTGACTTTTTGCTTTTTTTCTACGTGGCTTTCAGCCATTAAAATCTTAGCAACCTACTTGATTGTTAAGGCATATTTCCTTAATAAATTTGATTTAACAGTTGCTTATTTAGCGCCGGCAAAGATTTTATCATAAAATAAAGAATAAATCAAAGTACACTCAACGGGTAACTTTCGAAGACGATGATTACTTATGCAAAGCGGCCACCAACATCAAAGAAGCAACTCAGCTAATAGAGGCAGGCTACAAGTACATCACCGAGATGAATAACGTAAAGCTTATTCAGAAAAAGCAAGCGATTATGCGGATTCATCCAGAATATATGGAAGCAGGCCGAAGAGCTCGGGATGGGAATTGAACCCCCAACGCATTGGAGATGTCATCCGCGCGTCACCTTTGCAGCTGGGTTGTAGAAGTTTGGGACGAAACTTGGTGCCTTGCTTACTTAGGCGTTATCTTATTGTGCAATTTGAAAGTTTTCTTTTCAGTTCTTGTTTAGTTTTGGAATGGTTATAGTGAATTTTGCTCCTTTGCCCGGTTCTCCAGTTTCAGCTATTGTCCAACCGTAGACTCCTATTATTTTCTCTATTAGTTTTAATCCCAGGCCAGATCCATTGCCAGACGTGAAGCCTTCTCCGAAGAGTTTTGGTTTGTTAGCGCTGGGTATGCCAACTCCATCGTCCTCGTAGAAAAGTTTTACTCCATCCTCATCTTTGTTGTAGTGCAGTCTTATTTGAGCGACTTTTTTCCCGTGCTTTATTGAATTGTCGATGAGGTTGTAGAAGAGTTGCCCAAGTAACGAGTCAGCGATCACCTCTAGTCCTTGACATTCATTAACAATTCTTACGGTGGACAAGTTTGAAAATAGGGCGGCAGCTTGATTGAAGCATTCGGCAATATTCACCTTTGACAATTCTTCATCGCCAATTTCCTCGTAAAGACGGCTAAACTCAAGCAGTCTATCTGAGGAGTTAATCGCAGAATCAATTTCCTCAAGGTATTTGGCTAATTTCGGTTTGTCACCAATTTGCTTCTTAAGCGAATAAGCGTTGGTTTTTATGATCATAAGCTTGTTGCGAACATCATACCTAGTCAAACCGCCAACAACATGGAGCTTCTCGTTCATAATTTTTAATTTTAAATGATTCTTCTTCAGCTCCTCTTCAGCTTTCTTACGTTCACTAATATCTACAGCAATCCCTCTTATCGTTACGACTTTGTTTTGAATAATATTTGGAGTAGCCCAAATCATCACAGGAAAAACAGTACCATCTTTATTCATCAGAGTGTATTCATTAGGGCCAATATTCTCGCCAGACAACAACCTCTTAATATTTGCTGTTGCCTTTTCTCGTTCATCTGGAACAACTAACCGATCGAAATTGAAGCTGTTGCCGATTTCATCTTGACCATATCCAATAATCTGGGAAGCTGTCCTATTAATAAACACAAAGTTACCGTTAACATCAATCTCAAATACAATCGCGGGCAACGATTCAGCAAACTCGCGATATTTCGCAACACTATCCTTTAGCAGCTCTTCATTTTTCTTGCGTTCAGTAATGTCTCTTGTCAGTCCAATTACTAAAGTCTCTTTGCCAATTGTCATAGGTCCTAAAGAAACTTCAACTGGAAAAGTACTTCCGTCTTTCCGCTTTTGACGGCTCTCAAAAATGAATGTCTCACCTGCGACCACCCTTGGCCATAACAAAACGTGCTTTTTGTTTTCTGTTGCTTCACTATCGATGTCGGCCATTGTCATTCTAGATAGTTCTTCTTTTGTGTATCCGAGGTTTTTACAGGCCCGTTGGTTAGCACCTATGATTCTACCTTTTGCATCATGAACTAAAATGGCCTCTGATGCTTGCTCCATAAGATTGTGATAGCGTTTCTCGCTTTCTTCTAAAGCCTGCTTTACTTTGCTTCTATCGACCAAGAGGTTAATACTATGAGTCAATTCTCCATAGACTGTTTCAGGCGAACCCTGTTTATTGTGGTATCCTTCTGCGCCAAGATTTAGCGCTTTTATGGCTACTTCTTCTCTGCCTTTCCCAGTAAATAATATGAAGGGGATTTCGTTTTTCTGTTCACGCAACTCCTTTAGGAATTGAAGCCCATCTTTTTGGGGCATTTCATAATCAGAAATGACAATATCATAATGCCCAATCGCCAGTTTCCTGAAGGCTTCATCAACATACAATGCATTGTCAACTTCAAAGTTGCTTTCCAGCTCCAGAATACTTTTTGAAACTTCTAAAAAATTTGCGTCATCGTCAACATGCATAATGCGTAAGCAAACCTTGCCATTAGTTGTTTCCGAATCGCTGTTTTGGAGTTGAGACAATATATCGCCAACTTTAGGCGAACAGTTTATGCGAGCATTTAACCTGCTCACACATCAGCCATAAGTCGGCACCGACTTATATGTTGTGCTAAAACTCATGTGTGAATTCGCAGTTTCTATATTCGACTACTAAAACTCGATTCAGAATACAAGTTACAAATTTTTCTTATTGGCCCAAGTTTTTCCCCTTCTTTGGGTTACGCGACATCTGAGGGGATGGTTTTTTCGTGAATCCTTGAAAGTTGAATCTGGCGGTAAGTTTTGTTTGGTGAGTACGCGTTGGATCTTCTATTTGAAGAAGAAGCCTCTATAATACGAGTGAGCTTTTGTGAATAAAAGTTTATTTTGTTTTTATCGTGATCTGCTTTCTGGTTTAAGTGGTTCAAAGAAGAGGGTTTCAAAAGTTAGTTCGACGTATTCGCTTCGGGATCTTTTCTGCGTGTGGCTTCTTGGTCTTTTTTTATGATAAGAATCTACCGAGTTAGCTGTCTGAAGTTTCAAGGAAATTGTTTAATCAACGCGGTATAGTAATCAAAAGAATTCTTTTTGCCATAGTAGATGCCAAAAAAAATGTGGGGGATGAAAGAGTTGCGAAATGCAGATTTTACTGCACATCTATAATTGTTCTGATGGAAAACAGAAAATTATATATATTGTTCTGGATGAGAACAGTTATGGACGTTTCAGATATTTTCGAGGAATGGAACAGCTACGCTCTTAGAAGGGTTCTTGTTCAGCGTGAAATGGATTTAGATGTTATTGTACGTAATTCACGTTCGAAGATAGTTGCCATCACGGGCATAAGACGCTGTGGTAAATCAAGCGTTTTGATGCTGCTCGCTCAGAGGTTAGTAAATGAAGGGAAAAGGGTCTGCTATGTCAATGTTGAGGACAGCAGGCTTGGGGCAGAAAAAGACGTTCTTGACAAGATTCTCAAGTGGTTTGGCGATGAGGGCTTTATGTTGCTTGATGAAATAACCAGTGCGGGCGACTGGAGTGGCTGGCTCGCGAGAACACATGAACTCCTGAAGGGAAGGCTGCATCTTGTGGTGGGTTCCTCGCGGAGGAGTTTGGTTGTTCCTAGTAAGCCGTTGCGTGGTCGTATACTTTCGGTGGAGCTTTTTCCGCTCTCTTTCAAAGAGTTTTTGACATTTAGAAATATAGATATTGAGAAGACCACAGTTGGGAGAGGAAAATTGGAGCGAGCACTTTCCGAATATCTCAAGTTCGGAGGTTTTCCAGAGGTCGTACTTGCGGGAGATGAGATGGATAAAGTAAAGATTCTTGACTCGTACTTCAAAGATATTGTGGGTCTTGACGTCGCAGAGGTTTCGCATGAAGATCCCGCCACAGTTGCAACTTTCGGAAGATGCGTAATTCAGAGCACGTACTTCTCCGCCTCAAAGTGTCTTAACTTCTTCAAAAGCTTAGGGTACAGAATAGGCAAAGAGAAGCTACTGCAGCTTGAAAAATATGCGGAAGCTGGTTACCTCTTCTTCTTTGTCCCAGTGTTCTCACACAGTGTAAAGGCTCGATCAGCGTACCCGCGCAAAGCATACTGCGGGGACGTTGGATTTTCATACGCTGCTACAGGAAAGACTGATTGGGGAAGGCTGTATGAAAACGCTGTGTTCCTTGAGCTCAAGAGAAGATTGAAAGATCGGGAAATCTGTTACTGGAGAAACAAGGCTGGCGAGGAAGTTGACTTTGTAGTAAAACGAGGAAGCGAGGTGGACGAAGCATTTCAAGTGGTCTATGATCTGAGTAGCGCTGCAACCGAGAGCAGGGAAGTTGCAGGGTTGTTGTCATGTATAAAAGAACTCAAACCAAGCACTTCACTAATACTGACCAAAGACGTCTCAGAAACCCGGAAAATCGGCGCTTTTGAAATCAGGTTCAAACCGCTTATCGATTGGCTTATCGAAGAATAGCCTCTTAATTATCGATAAACTTGCCGGGGATTACGGTTTATCTACACGTTCGGTGATGCGAATTTATTCAGAAAACACCCATTGTCCTTTCAAGAAAAGTGAATACATCAACAAGTGCCATCTGTGCGTAGAAGTCAGGAAGCGCTTGAACCCTCGCGAACAACTTGAGACCAACTAATATGACCATCCATTGACTATTACTGTAAGTCTTTGACCTGCCCGAAATAGCGCGCTGATAAAATGACATGAGCGCCCACCATGTTTACCACTTCGCATACCATTGTGCTGCACAAAACATTTTTTACCTAACACTATTTAGTAAAACAAAGACAATGTGATAGATTTGACAGAAGAGGTTTGTATTCGAAAATTTCAGCCCAGCGACCTTGATTCATGCCGAAACTTGTGGAGAGAGTTGGTTGAATGGCATCGAACGCTCTTCGAAGACAGCACCATAGGTGGAGAACATCCAGAAATGTACTTCGACAAGCATCTATCAAGAGTGGGAGAAAACCAGTTGTACGTTGCTGTCATTGGTTCAAAGGTAGTTGGGTTCACAGGTTTAATTCTAAAAGAAAATGAAGGCGAAGTTGAACCTTTGATAATCAGCCAAGCATATCGCCACAAAGGTATAGGAACAAAACTAATTAACATAGTTATGGCTGAGGCTCAAAGAACTGGATTAAAATCTCTGAGTATTAAGCCCGTCTTAAGGAACTTGGAAGCCATTCACCTATTCCACAAGCAAGGATTTAGAAGCATAGGGCAGATCGAACTTTACATAGACTTTTCAGAAAAATACAGAAAGAAAAGTTTAGAGCTGTTTAACCTTCCATTCGATTTTTAGATTAAATTTGGAGTTCACATTCGCGAGATACATCAGAAAGTTTCAGGATGTACTCAGCAAGTTCTAATTATCAATTGAAATGACCTGAGCATTAATTTATCATTTGAAAAGTTCCATATACCAACATCATTCAAAAAGTAGAAATTAGCTACCTCATTATGTGTTAAAGCAGGTTGGTGAGACTGCTTTGTCTGCTCTCCAGATGTTTTGGGCTGCTTCTCGGTTCAGAACCAGGCACAGTATGTCAAAAAGCTGGGGATGGGAATTGCATCCCTTGAAAGTGGAGAAATCTCCCTCAAAACTCCCTTTTTCTTTTCTTAGTACCGTTAATTAGAAGCTATACATGAATGAACGAAGGAATAATGCTGACATATTGAATATGGTCTAAGATTGATGTATACTTCATAAGTCTTTTAAGGCAAAATCTTTAGGTAGTTAAATCGGTTGAGTGAATAACAATCATCCCTGTAAGAAACTTGGAAAATAGTCTTAGGTTGAAGGAATAAGGCTTGAATGTTGGCTTAATAAACAGGATAGTAATCGCACTTACTTTAACTGTTATTATGGTAGAACTAAGTGTCTTGCTATATCTCCTTCCGTTGATGTTATGGTTATTCTGTTTTGTTTAGAGGTTTTTTGCTAATTCTGAACATTTCGTTTTTACATTTCTGATTTTTCAATTATGGAACTTGCGATTTAGAACTAAAATTTTGATTGTAGTGTTTTTTGTCCCCCTAATAACTTCAGCCATATATGCCTTTGGAAGTTACCTAAATGATTACGTAACTAGATACGGGGGCTATATGGGCACAAATTATTTTTACTACGTTTATGTGGGACCAATACTTCCATTTTTGTGGTTAGTATGGTTCTTACCCATTATTGGAATATTTTGTGGTGAACATGGCTTGTATCTTTTAATAAAAAGAGTAAGAAACCAAAACAAGTCAGGTATAGAATAGAGAAGGTAAGTGAATGAAAGTAAAATGTTCTGTTTGTGGTAAGGAAGAAATCTTGGAGAAACGTGGACAGTAAGTAAGAATTATACATTATAGCTGGGTTGATGGTAAAAGAATCTTTTCTAAACATACGATTGACATGGGAACAGAATGGGAACAGAACTGGCTAAGAAATCCTTAGAATGGAGCTGGGGATGGGAATTGAACCCATATATAACAGCTCTGCAGGCTGTCGCCTGAACCATTCGGCCACCCCAGCATCTTGAATCTAGGTTGAGACCCACATAAAAATATTGTTGGTTTGCCAGCTTCTTATTCAAGGAGCCAGAATATTAGCTCTGCTTCGCTAGCCAAGTTGATATAAAAGTAAATGCTGTTTGGTTTGCAACCGTTTTTCAATTAGGAATTTTTAGGATCGTACCGATTTGTAGGGCAGCATTTTCTTGACTTGCAATGGTAAAGCAGTTTAGCGTTTGCGATATTCCTTAATTGGCGTCATAGGAATAGTGAGAGTCTGTACAACCCCTTCTACCAGGCGAATCTTGTCTCCGACAAAATGCAAAGCATTCTCGTTCGTGTCTGCCTGAAAAAGTAGAGCAAAATCCCATTCACCAAACACTTGAAAGGCTTCTTCAAGCGTTACTCCCTTTATTGGGCTTTCGCTAAATTCCATCAACGGCTCATACAGTTTAGCAGCCATATTTGGGCTTATCTTAATCATAGCTAAATATTTTTGAGGTTTTACCAAAATACCCACCTATAAACACTCTGTCGGGTCTTCTTAAAAAATATAATGCTGAAAAAGTTTTGGGACACGAAACATGGGTTTGTAGAAATCAAGAAATTCAATAATGGTTTATTTTTTGAAGGCCAGTCCGGAAAAGAACGCCACGGTCTTCTCATTGTTTTTAACTGTTACATGGTATAAGCCCATGGTTTTTCCGTCGGAAATCCTCACAGCTTCAGCCGTTAAAGAGTCACCTTTAACCGAAGGTCTAAGATAGTTTATGTTTGCCTGAACTGCGACGGCGACGTTGTCCCCAAAATTGCATGCATGCGCAAACGCGTAATCCGCCAGCGAAAAAAGTGCGCCTCCATGCGTAAAATCCAGAGCGTTCATGTGCTTCTCCGCAACTTTCATCGATACTTTTGCATAGCCATCTCTTGCTTCAATAAGATGAATGCCTAAGTCTTCTGCAAAATGGTCTTTTCCTTTCATGCAACTTGCCTCCTACTTCTAAATTGTCCTTATAATCACGCGGAAAGCTAAATAAAACTAACTCATTAAAACGCTTTCTCTACCTAACTGGAAAGCCTTAAGGTTAACGTTAATGTATTTCTCCTTTAATCTGTCAGCTATAGCCTGTTGAAAGGATTCCTTCTTAACTGGATTTTCTGGAAGAGCAGATAAAGCCCCCAGAAGAATAGTGTTGACGACCAGTGGGTTTCCAAGCTTTTCGGCCAATCCTGCTCCGTCCACTTCATAAACCTTGCCTTTTGTCTTCAAGAATTCAATTAATTCTTCGGTTTTTTTCGGCCTAGCCGAACCCAAGTAACTTGGCTGAATGTATTTCAAGTTAACGACCACGTTACCATTCTTCTTCAGCATTGGCAAAGCCCTCACTGTTTCAAGAATCTCAAAACCAACAAGCACATCCGCTTTCCCAGTTTCAATCAGCGGAGATTCAACTTTATCGCCGATTCTTGCATAAGCAACAATAGAGCCTCCTCGCTGAGCCATTCCATGAACCTCCGCCTTAGCCACATCAAAACCGTCTAACATAGCAGCCTCACAGTAAATGTCGCTTAAAACAACAATTCCCTGCCCCCCAACGCCGCTGAAAACCGTGTCTAACTTCATTTCTCTTTTCTCCTAATGGCGCCAGAGGGACAGACAACTTCACAGACGTTGCACCCATAGCATAGAGTCGCATCTATTTCCGCCCGATTGCTCGATAAGGTAATCGCTGGGCAACCGAAAGCTTTCACGCACACGCCGCAAGCATCACATTTCTCCAAAACTTCCGGGGCTTTGCCTCTTTCAACCAAAAGCGGACATGCCCTCTGAGAAATTATAACGGATGGACCATTGTAATCCAAAATCTTCCTTATGGTCTGAGTTGTTGCTTCAATGTCATACGGGTCAACGACTTCCACTTTATCTATTCCAAGTCCTTTAGCAACATCCTTGATTCTCAAAACCTTAGCGTCAGAACCCATCGCTGTTTTGCCTGAACCAGGAGTTGGCTGATGCCCAGTCATTGCGACTGTACTGTTATCCATGATAATTACGCAAACATTAGCTTTATTGTACGCAATATTCATCAGCCCAGGCATTCCAGCGTGGAAAAATGTTGAATCGCCGATAACTGAGAGCACTTTGTCTTTAACACCAGCATGAAACATGCCTGCAGCCTGAGATATGCCAGCGCCCATACACAAGCATGTTTGAACAGAACTTTCAGGGGGCAAGACACCCAAAGTGTAGCAGCCTATATCGCCTGT
>Ga0187848_10003435_pt1 | contig 11593 bp, 9 predicted proteins | sample June2016WEW_4_40_FD_132424 | JGI IMG/M metagenome (GOLD analysis project Ga0187848, IMG submission 132424) | Peatland microbial communities from SPRUCE experiment site at the Marcell Experimental Forest, Minnesota, USA - June2016WEW_4_40 | ecosystem: Environmental > Terrestrial > Soil > Wetlands... | reverse complement strand
CGGCGATCGCAATCGCCAGAACGACAACGGCGCCGAGCGACGCTTTGACTTTCGACTGGGACGAGGACACGATTTCACTCTCCATTACAGTTGCAACGATCAGGCGATCGCGCCGATGGTTTCGACGCCGTTCGGGCCCGCGAAGACAGCGGCGGTCGCCAGGTCGAGGAACAGCCCATGGTCGACGACGCCGGGGATGAACGCGAGCGCGCGAGCGAGCGCCTCGGGGTCAGAGATGGCGCCAAAGGCGCCATCCAGGATGTAATGCCCGCCATCGGTGACGAAAATCCGACCCTCGCGCCCGCGCAGCTTGATTTGTCCGGTCAGGCCGAGAGCGGCGCACGCGCGTTCGACGCGGCGACGCGTCGCAGCGAGGCCGAAAGGGACGACCTCGATCGGCAGCGGAAAGGCGCCCAGGCGAGCGACGCGTTTCGTCGAATCCGCGATCACCAGCATCTGCCGGGACGACGCCGCGACGATCTTCTCGCGCAGCAACGCCCCGCCGCCGCCCTTGATCAGGCGCAGCGACGGATCGATTTCGTCCGCGCCATCGACGGTGAGGTCGAGTTCTGGAATCTCGTCCAGCGTCGCCAAGCGCACGCCGAGCGCCTCGGCCTGGCGAAAAGTCGCCTCCGAGGTAGGCACGCCGACGATGTCGAGGCCTTGCCGAACGCCCTGACCGACGAGATCGACGAAATGGCGCGCGGTCGAGCCGGTGCCGAGCCCGAGCTTCATGCCCGAGCGCACGTAGGTCATCGCGCGCTCTGCGGCCTGACGCTTGAAGACTTCACTGTCCGACAAAGGCAGAAACTCCGCAATCGCTTTGGGCGGGCGTCCGCTCGCTAGCGTCGGCGCCTCGCCGGCGCGTCTCGCGCGATGGCCTAACGGGTCAGCGGCGGAAAGGCAACTCGTGACGACGCCGGCGAGCCTATCGGCGCGTCGCCTCGATCACGTCTTCGAACGTCCTCAGACCCGTCCGCGGCGCGTTGACCAGAACCGCCATATTGCCGGGGGCGTGCTCGTTCTTCCACATCTTGGTGTGCGCAAGGGGAATCTTGTCCCACGGGAAGACTTCCGACATGCACGGGTCGATGCGACGGTCGATCACGAATTTGTTGGCCGCCGCCGCCTGTTTCAAATTGGCGAAATGTGAGCCCTGGATGCGCTTCTGCCGCATCCAGACGAAGCGGGCGTCGAAGGTGAGATTGAAACCGGTGGTGCCGGCGCAAAACACCACCATGCCGCCGCGCTTGACCACGAAGCAGGACACCGGAAACGTCTGTTCTCCGGGATGCTCGAACACCGTGTCGACGTCACGCTTTCCCGTGATGTCCCAGATCGCCTTGCCGAACTTGCGCGCGCCCGCCATGAAAGCGGCGTACTCCGGCGAATTGACTTTGGGCAACTGGCCCCAGCAGGAGAATTCCTTGCGGTTGACGACGCCTTTCGCGCCGAGCGACATGACATAGTCGCGCTTCGATTCGTCGGAAATGACGCCGATCGCGTTGGCGCCCGCCGCGGCGCAAAGTTGCACCCCGAACACGCCGAGTCCGCCCGAGGCGCCCCAGACCAGGACATTGTCCCCGGGCTTCAGGCGATGCGGTTCATGACCGAACAGCATGCGGTAGGCCGTGGCGAGAGTGAGCGTGTAGGACGCGCTTTCCTCCCAGGTCAGGTGCTTGGGCCGCGTCATCAACTGGCGGTCCTGGACGCGGCAGAACTGCGCGAACGAACCGTCGGGCGTCTCGTAGCCCCAGATGCGCTGGGAAGCGGAGAACATCGGATCGCCGCCGTTGCATTCCTCGTCGTCGCCGTCGTCCTGATTGCAGTGGACCACGACCTCGTCGCCGACCTTCCAGCGCTTCACCTTCGAACCGACCGCCCAGACGATCCCCGCCGCATCCGATCCCGCGACATGGAACGCATGCTTGTGAACGTCGAGCACGGAGACCGGCTCGCCGAGCGCGGCCCAGACGCCGTTGTAGTTGACCCCGGCGGCCATGACGAGAACGAGCACGTCGTGGCTGTCCAGCGGCCAAGTCGGCACGACTTCGACCTGCATCGACTGCTCGGGCGGTCCGTGCCGCTCCTTGCGCACGACCCAGGCGTACATCGACGCCGGCACGTGGCCGAGCGGGGGAATTTCGCCGATTTCGTAAAGATCCTTTTTTGAAGTCGATGCGGCCTCCGGATGACCCGGAGCCGCGCCGCCCACAGGGCGTGAGTTCATGGCGTTCCTCGTATGGCGCGGCTCGGCGATGAACGGCCCGACGCCCCACTTTCGAGCCCGAGCCTCGATTTTCAACGGCCTTGTTGCACCGCAACATCAAGCATGACGCGGCGCACGCCTAAAATCAATCCCACTTTCGACTGTTCGAGCGGCGCACGTTTCGCGCCGCCGCGTTCACCGGCCGCAAAGGAATTTCAGGTTATGAGGGGCCGCGGAACGCGCCGAGCGCCGTAACGTCCCTTGCAGATTGCATCGCGGAACGAGGAAGAGCAGAAATGGCCGCCATGACGCCGTTTTTCACGATGATCAACTCGCTCGAAGGATTCGAGTACGTCTGCTTTTGGCTGGGGGCGTTCGTCGGATTCGTTTTGATCGGATTCCTGCTCGACTACCTCATGGGTCGGCAAGGTTTCGGCCCTTATGTCAATGCAGTGCTGGCGGTCGTCGGCGCGGGGATCGGGCTCTACGTGCGGTACAATTATTGTCTGCCCTACGTCCGCTACGAGCCCTATTTGAGCTTTGGCTTGCTGTTCACAACCCCAGTGTTGCTGGTTCTTCTCTTGAGCTTCATGCGAACGCGAGTCTTCTAGGATTGCGCGAGCGACCGCGGCGGCTTCGATCGCCGGACGCGCTAAGGCCCCCGGTCTTGCGTCTTTGACGCGTTGAGGCGCATCGCCGCCTGGGTGCGGTTCGCCGCGTGCAGTTTTTTCATGATGCTGCGCAGATGCACCTTGACCGTGCTTTCGGACATTTGCAGATCGAAAGCGATGTTCTTGTTTGCGCGGCCGGCGCTCAGGCTGTTGAGGACATCGCGTTCACGCGCCGTAAGGCTCTGTAGAGGCGCAGGCATTTCGTTCGGGCGGGCGGCGGCGGGCGGCGGCGCGTCCTGCGCCGGGCGCTCGGCGGCCGGCGTCGGAGCGTCCGTTTCTTCCCCGTGATCGACGACCCCGGCCGGCAGAAAGGTTCCTCCCGCCGCCATCAGTCTGACGGAAGCGACGGCGATCTCCACGCTCGCGCTCGGCAGCACGATTCCGGCGACGCCGAGCGTCGCCAGCAATTTCGCGACCGCGGCGTTATCGGCGTGCAGATAGACGCCGATCGGCGATCCCGCGCCGACGCGCTGCAGCGTTTCAAACGTGTGGCGCAATTGCGCGGGTTCGCATCCCGAGCGCGGATCAAGGCCAATCAGCATGAGGCGAGCCGGTCCGGGAACGACTTCGTCGACGGAGGTCGCGCCCTCGACCGCCGTCTCGGGCAGGAACCGGACAAGCGCATAAGCCAGGCAGTCTCGAAGCCACCGTCTCGTCTCGATCAGCACGATGCGCTCGGCCTGCGATCGTCCGCTTGGCGGCGAAGGTCCGGTTTGGGTCCGGCGGCCCGCGCCGGTCGGATTTTGATTCTGCTCGCTCATTCGCCCAAGTCGCGCATTTCGCGATCCCACTCGAGACGACTTGTTTCCCGATTCGTTTCGGCGCCCGCGGCGCGGCGCGCAATTCTCGGCGGGCCTTGCGTGCGCGCCGCAATTTACGGGCCATGACGACATGTAACGTTACGGGACGAATGCGATTTCGATCGGTGCGCCCAACGGCCGCAAGTTTCACCGCCGCGCGGCGCCGTTATCACGAGTCTCCAACGCGCCGATCGACCGTGGCGGCGCGCGCCGTTGCGGCGAAGAGGCCCCGCGACGTCCCTTCGGCGGGCTGAAACGGAATCGATCGAGGCGCATCGTCACGCGTCCACGTCGATGAAAACGTAACGCCGCAAGGTCGGCGAACTGATTGAGATCAAAGCTCCTTATGTTGATGGTCATGTCCCGCACGCAAGCCAATTGACCTGGCTACAGCCGACACAAACGCGTCCACATTGCTGACATAATGATAGGCGATATGCGTCCCGCTGGTATCTCGTGATCGCCCAATCGCATCGAATGTGCGATACAGCTCCTATACTGTCATTGTACAGTATTAGCGTTTTCGTTCCGAGCCAGCAATAATCGCCGATAGCCATACTTCGTGTGGTTGTTTTGTCGTCTATTGTAGATAAGGAGTGAGTGTTTGAGACGAACACTGTTGACTGCCGCGTTCATGACGGCTTGTTTATTGCCGGCTGCTGCACAGCCGAGCGGACACACAGAAAGCCCAATGACTTCCGATTCCGCAGTAACGTCGACCGCAAGTTGGAGCGCAGGAGGCGACGTGCTCGCCGAGGCGGGCCGATGGATCGGCTCAGGCAACATGACCGGCACCTTCGGCCCGTGGTGCGCGGACGCGGTTTCGTTCTGGCTGCGCCGCACCGGTCACAGGCCGCTGCCCAACCGCCTCGCCGCTTCGGCGCTCGCCTACGGCCCGCGCCTGCCTGGCCCGCAGGCGGGCGCGATCGCGGTGATGCGCACGCGGCGGGCGCTCTATGGCCATGTCGGCTTTGTCGAGGGGGTCGAGCCGGACGGCTCGATCCGCCTCATTTCCGGCAACTGGGGCCACCGCGTCGCTGAGGCGGTCATCCCGCGCAACTCCGTCGTCGCGTTCGTCGAGGTGCAGTAAGGGAGGCCCCTTCCGTCCCACCCGGCGCCGCGGCGCCGGTTCGAGCGAGGCCCGTTCGCTTTGAGAACGCGGCCTCGCTCGAAGTCCGCCCTCGGCGCGCGTCGTCGCGCCGGCCCCAGCTGATCGGCGCGCTCGCTGGCCCTCGCCACGATTTTCTGCGATTGTGCTCTGCACAAAATCGGCCGAGGCGAAAAGGACGCGGCGCGGGATGCAGGCGGTGGGCAAGTCAAAAACGATGGCGGCGCGCGACAAGCCATGGATTTTCCGCACCTACGCCGGCCATTCGAACGCGATTCAATCCAATCGCCTCTATCGCGCCAATCTGGCCAAGGGCCAGACCGGCCTCTCCACCGCCTTCGATCTGCCGACCCAGACCGGCTACGACAGCGATCACCCCCTGGCCCGCGGCGAGGTCGGCAAGGTCGGCGTCGCGATCTCCCACATCGGCGACATGCGGGCGCTCTTCGACGGCATTCCGCTCGCCTCGATGAACACCTCGATGACGATCAACGCCACCGCGCCCTGGCTGATGGCGCTCTATATCGCGGTCGCGGACGAACAGGGCGCGCCGCGCGCCCAGCTTCAGGGCACGACCCAAAACGACATCATCAAGGAATATCTCTCCCGCGGCTCTTACGTCTTCGCGCCCGGCCCATCGTTGCGCCTGACCAAGGACCTGATTCTGTTTTGCGCGCGCGAAACGCCGAAGTGGAATCCGATGAACGTCTGCTCCTATCATCTCCAGGAGGCGGGCGCGACGCCGGTGCAGGAGCTGAGCTACGCGCTGGCGACGGCGATCGCCGTGCTCGACCGGGTGCGCGAGTCGGGCGAGGTCGACGCGGACGGCTTCGCCAAGGTCGTCGGCGGCATTTCGTTCTTCGTCAACGCCGGCATGCGGTTCGTCACCGAGCTCGCCAAGATGCGCGCGTTCACCGAACTGTGGGACGAGATCACTCGCGAGCGCTACGGCGTCGCCGATCCCGCCAAGCGCCGCTTCCGCTACGGCGTCCAGGTCAATTCCCTCGGATTGACCGAGCAGCAGCCCGAGAACAACGCTTACCGCATTCTCATCGAGATGCTGTCGGTTGTCTTGTCGAAGAACGCGCGCGCCCGCGCGGTGCAATTGCCGGCCTGGAACGAGGCGCTGGGCCTGCCGCGTCCGTTCGACCAGCAATGGTCGCTGCGGCTGCAGCAGATCATGGCGTTCGAGACCGATCTTCTCGAATACGGCGACATTTTCGACGGCAGCGCGGTCGTCGAGGAGCGCGTCGCGGCGTTGAAGCACGAGGCGCGGGCCGAGCTCGCCGCGATCGACGCGATGGGCGGGGCGATCGCCGCGATCGAGTCGGGCGAAATGAAACGCAAGCTGGTCGAATCCAACACCCGCCGTCTCGAGGCGATCGAACGCGGCGAGCAGCGGGTCGTCGGCGTCAACTGCTTCACTTCGAGCGAGCCCTCGCCGCTGATGGCGGGCGACAGCGCGATCCTGACGCTCTCGCCCGAGGTCGAGGCCGAGCAGGTCGCCCGTCTGAAGGCATGGCGCGCGACACGCGACGAATCGCGCGTGGCTGCGGCGCTCAAAGCCTTGCACGCCGCGGCCAAGAGCGGCGTCAATATCATGCCGGCCTCGATCGACGCCGCCAAGGCCGGCGTGACCACCGGCGAATGGGGAGCGGCGCTACGCGCCGAATTCGGCGAATACCGCGCCCCCACCGGCGTCAGCCCCAGGGCGCGCCAGGAGGCGGCCGATCTCGACCCGCTGCGCGGCGAGGTCGAGCGCGTGTCGCTCAAGCTCGGCCACCGCCTGAAGTTCCTGGTCGGCAAGCCCGGACTCGACGGCCATTCCAACGGCGCCGAGCAGATCGCGGTGCGCGCCACCGACGCCGGCATGGACGTGGTCTACGACGGCATCCGGCTCACCCCGCAGGAGATCGTCGAGCGCGCCAGACAGGGGGTCGATTGCGTCGGCCTGTCGATCCTGTCGGGATCGCATCTGGCGATGACGCACGAGGTCCTGGGTCTGATGAAGGCGGCCGGCCTCGGCCATGTCCCGGTCGTCGTCGGCGGCATCATCCCGCCCGACGACGCCGAGACGCTGCGCGCCGCGGGCGTTGCGGCGGTCTACACGCCCAAGGACTTCGCCATCAACGGCATCATCGGCGACATCGTCGCGCACGTCGAGCGCGCGTCCAGGGACCGCGCGCGGCGCGCGTGAGGAGGGTCGGTTTGAGGCGCGGCGACTCTGGGCCAACGCGGGAGCGCGCAGGATTCGCTTCGCGGCGCTGAAGGCATATAGCGGAGCAAGCGCCTCGCGGCGGAATCGATCGCCGGATCGGGCGGGGGCGGCGGTAATTTCGCGCAATGGCCTGTTTTCAGCGGCTTGCACGACGGTTTTCTTCCGCGCCGGCGCGGCGAGCGCTTCGTCGGCGGCGGATACCGGCGCACTGAGGGGTTCAGTAAGCTACTGCCGTAACCCTACGTAATCCCAAAGGTCGGCCGCGGCTTCACGGCGTGGATGCCCGGCACAAGGCCGGGCACGACGGGGTTAGGACCTTATCTTAGCGCCTATGGGCCTCGTCCCGGCCGTGACGGCGGTCTGTAAGTTCGCCGACTCGAATAGCCTCACGCCATATACTGCCCGCCGTTCGCGGTCAGCGTCGATCCGGTGATGAAGCCGGCGTCGTCGGAGGCGAGGAACAGCACGCATCGCGCGATTTCCTCGGGCTGGCCGAGGCGGCGCACCGGAATTTGCGGCAGGATCGCCTTCTCCAGCACCTCCTTGGGCACCGCCATCACCATCTCGGTGGCGATGTAGCCGGGGCAGATCGCGTTGACGGTGACGCCCTTGTTGGCGTTCTCCTGCGCCAGCGCCTTGGTGAAGCCGAGATCGCCCGCCTTCGCGGCGGAATAGTTGACCTGCCCCATCTGACCTTTCTGGCCGTTGATCGAGGAGATGTTGACGATGCGGCCGAAGCCGCGCTCGCGCATGCCCTCGATGACGGGGCGGCACATATTGAACAGCGAATTGAGATTGGTGTTGATGACGCCGTACCATTGTTCCGGCGTCATCTTGTGGAACATGCCGTCCTTGGTGATTCCGGCGTTGTTGACGAGAATCTCGACCGGGCCGAGATCCTTGGCCACCTGAGCCAGGCCGGCCGTGCAGGCCTCGAAGCTGGCGACGTCCCATTTGTAGACATGGACGCCGGTCTCGGCCTTGAACTTGGCCGCCGCCTCGTCGTTGCCGTGGTAAGTCGCCGCGACGCTGTATCCCGCCGGCGCCAGGGCCTTGGAAACAGCGGCGCCGATTCCGCGCGTGCCGCCGGTGACGACTGCGACTCTGCCCATTTTCCTCTCCTTTGCTGACGCGTTTCCCCACGGCGCCGCCTCGCCGGACGGCGTCCCTGTCGTTGTCGAACCGCCGCGTCGGAACGCGGCGCTTCGTTCAGCGCTCGACCGTCAGCGCGATGCCCATGCCGCCGCCGATGCACAGCGTCGCCAGGCCCTTCTTAGCGTCGCGGCGGGCCATTTCGTGCAGCAGCGTGACAAGCACGCGCGCGCCCGAGGCGCCGATGGGGTGGCCGAGCGCGATCGCGCCGCCGTTGACGTTGACGATGGCCGGGTCCCAGCCCATGTCCTTGTTGACGGCGAGGGCCTGCGCGGCGAAGGCTTCGTTCGCTTCGACGAGATCGAGGTCCGCGACGGCCCAGCCTGCGCGCGCCAGCGCCTTGCGCGACGCCGGGATCGGGCCCGTGCCCATGATCGCCGGGTCGACGCCCGCCGTCGCCCACGAAGCGATCCGCGCGAGCGGCGTCAGGTTGCGGCGTTTGGCCTCGGCGGCGCTCATGACGACCAGCGCCGCGGCGCCGTCGTTGACGCCGGAGGCGTTGCCGGCCGTCACCGTGCCCTCCTTGGAGAAGGCGGGGCGGAGCTTGGCGAGCGCTTCGTAGGTCGTGCCGGGGCGGATGAACTCGTCGTCGGCGACGACGACGTCGCCCTTGCGGCTCGCGACCGTGAACGGCGCGATCTCGTCCTTGAAGCGGCCGGCCTTTTGCGCCGCCTCGGCCTTGTTCTGCGATCCGACGGCGAAGCGGTCCTGGTCCTCGCGGCTGATCTGCCATTTGGCGGCGATGTTCTCGGCGGTGTTGCCCATGTGATAGCCGAAGAACGCGTCGGTCAGCCCGTCCTTGATCATGGTGTCGACGAACTTCATTTCGCCCATCTTGACGCCGTTGCGCAGATGCGCGGCGTGAGGCGCCTGCGACATCGATTCCTGCCCGCCGGCGACGATGATCCCGGCGTCGCCGTTGGCGATCTGCTGCAGCCCCAACGCGACGGCGCGCAGGCCGCTGCCGCACAATTGGTTGAGGCCGAACGCCGTCTTTTCCTGGGGAACGCCGGCTTTCATCGCGGCTTGGCGGGCGGGATTCTGGCCCTGGGCGGCGGAAAGTATTTGGCCGAGGATGACTTCGTCGACCTCCGCGGCCTCGACCCGCGCGGCCTCGAGCGCGGCCTTGATCGCCGCGGCGCCCAACTCGTGCGCGGGCGTATTGGCGAATGCGCCGTTGAAGGAACCGACCGCGGTTCTCTTCGCGCTGACGATGACGATTTCGGATGCCGGCATGGCGCACTCCCTTTGCGAAACCCCGAACGCGCCGAGACTGGAGCCGACGCGTTTCGCTTCGCGATTGTCTTACACGAACGCCGCCGGGCGACGCCAGTGTTCAATGGCACGATCGGTCCCGCGCCGACGCGGGCGCCGTCGAGGAATCTTAACGAATTTGGGGTCGATTCGACGAAAATATCGCCCGCAAGCGCATGCCGCGCTGCAAAAAAGTGTTTTGAGGACGCAAAAAAGGGCCTATCTTGCCGAAGTCCGGCTCGGACGAGCGTAGAGTGGAAGCGGTAGAGCGATGTCGAATTCAACCACGCCGATCACCATCAAGAAATACGCGAACAGGCGTCTCTACAACACCGCTTCCAGCGCCTACGTCACCCTCGCCGATTTGGCGAAGATGGTTAAGACGGGCGAAGATTTCGTCGTCTACGACGCCAAGACGAACGAGGATATAACCCGCTCGGTTCTCGCGCAGATCATCTTCGAACAAGAGGGAATCGAAGGCCAGTCGCTACTGCCGATCACCTTCTTGCGTCAGATCATCCGTTTCTATGGCGATAGCGTTCAGGCGCTGCTTCCGAGCTACCTCGAATACTCGATCGACCAGTTCAACGGCGAAAAGCAGGCGATGCGCGAGGCGGCGACCCGCGCGTTCGGCCAGGGGCCGTTTTCGGCTTCCTCGTTCAGCGCGCTCCAGGAAATGACGCGCAAGAACCTTGCGGCGTTTACACAAGCTTTAGGGCTCTTTTCCCCGTTCGCGGGCGGCGCGACGCCGCCGAACGGATCCCAGAAGGCCGAGACGCCCGTAGCGAACGCCGATATCGACGAACTCAAGGCGCAGCTGACGGAGATGCGGCGCCGCCTCGACAGCCTCACCGAAAAGAGCTGATCGCCGCGACGGGGCCGTAAGTTCCTCCTCAAGCCCCGCGCTGCGCCGGTCGCGGTTCGGCGGCGCGCGGCTCGTAGATTTCCGGGCGGCCGAGCAGATGACCCTGGAGATAGTCGATTTGCCACTCGCCGAGCAGGCGGCGCGCTTCGGCGTCTTCGACCCATTCCGCGACAGTCTCGATGCCGAGGTGGCGGGCGAGCTCGGCAAGCGTGCGCACGAAAAAGCGGTCGTCGAGCGAACGCGCGACGTTTTGCACGAACGCGCCGTCGATCTTGACGATGTCGACGCCGAGGCGCCGTAAGTTGCGAAACGAGGTATGGCCGGCGCCGAAATCGTCCATCGCGATGGCGACGCCGAGGGCTTTCATGTGGCCGAGAACGCGCACCGCCTCGTCGATCGGCTCGATCGCGAGCGTTTCGACGATTTCCACGATCAGCCGCCCGGCGAGTCCCGGACGAATCGCGAGCGCCGCCTTCAATCGATCGATCCAGTCGGGGGCTCGCAAGGTGGCGACGGAGATGTTGACGGCGATCCTCAGTCCGGGTTCGGCGGCCAGGCGATCGAGCGCAAGTTCGAGCACGCGGTGATCGAGCTGCGCCACCAGACCGAGTTTTTCCGCAACCGGAAGAAGCGTTTCGGGGCCGACGAGGCCGCCGCCGTCCTGACGCACCCGCAGCAGCGCTTCGAGAAATGCGGTTCGCCCCCCTTTGGTCGCGACGACCGGTTGGTAGGCGAGCACGATTCTGCGCTGGTTGAGCGCCGAAACGATTTCGTCGGCGATCGCGGTCTCCCGGCGCTGCGCTTCGCTCTGCGCTTCGCCTGGGGCGTAGAGCGCGCAGCGAGTGGCCTCCCCGGCGGCTTGTTCGAAGGCCTCTTCGGCGCGCTGAAGAAGGCGGCAGGCGTTGCGCCCGTGCCGCGGCGCGAGCGCCGCGCCGATGCGAACCGACGCCCGCACGGGGCCGGCGGCGGTTTCGAACAATTCGGCGTTGACGCGGCGCGCCATCCGCGGCGCCGCCATCATCAGTTGCTCCGGGCTGCCTGCGGACAGCAGCGCCGCGAACTTGCCGCCGGCGTAATGCGCGACCTCGTCGATCGCGCGCACGTTCGCCATAAGACGCCGGCCCACGATTGCGATCACCTCGTCCGTCGCTTCGTATCCGTAGCGCCGATTGAGCTCGGCGAGGTTTTCGACGCCGACGATCAGAACCGCGAACGCCGCTCCGCCCGGCTTGGCGTGGGCGAAGCGCGACTCGAGCGCCTCGTTGAACTTTCGCCGGCTCGCAAAGGCGCTTTCGCGCTCGCAAGACGCCGTTTCG
>Ga0187848_10003429_pt1 | contig 11616 bp, 11 predicted proteins | sample June2016WEW_4_40_FD_132424 | JGI IMG/M metagenome (GOLD analysis project Ga0187848, IMG submission 132424) | Peatland microbial communities from SPRUCE experiment site at the Marcell Experimental Forest, Minnesota, USA - June2016WEW_4_40 | ecosystem: Environmental > Terrestrial > Soil >... | reverse complement strand
TTGGCGCATTATGGCATGAAATTCAAGAATCTGAAGATGTGTGCGCGGTCATGAGCGGGCATCGGTTTCCAGGCCCCTCCGCCATGCGCCACCCCCGCGCCACGCATGTTACAAATGCGCGGCTTTGCCCAAGTGTTTGTGAATCAAACACATCGGATTTTTGAAGTTTTGTCCCAAGGCTCCCTGGATTTTGTGGACATGGATGCCGTGAGCAACACCGTCCGTTTCTACCACGCCATCCCCCAACTCAATCCGCCGACGCAGTAGCCTTCCCATCGGCACGGCGGGCAATCCTCGGTCCGCCTAACCGTTACAAAAGGCCCGGTGAGGGCACCGGGCCTACAACAGATGCGTGCTTTGCGAGGGAAATGTAGGCCGCGTGCCCTCACGCGGCGGGACTGGAGCCTTTTTTTAACGGGCAGCTAAAGAGCGCCCATCGCGTTACCGACGGCGAAAGAAATGCGGACGTGCCGCACATATACCCCCAGCCGGACCGGCGGATAATAGCATGGATAAACCACCGGAGCCGGGACGCAACAGACTGGAGCCGTCGCCACGATCACGGGAGCCGGGGCGCACCAGGGCGCCACATAAACCCTGGGCGAATAGACGCAATAGGCCGGCGGCGGACAGTACGCCACCGCCCTGCCGACCATGGTGCCGACGGCAAATCCGCCAACGACGCCTGCCGCCACCGGCCAGCCTCCGGCACGGGCGCTGGAAACGCCCGTCGTGGCCAGGCTGAGAATGACCGCCGCAACCGCCGGGATTTTGATAAGCTTTTTCATATTGATCTTTCTATCAAACGTTTCTTATTTTCGCGGATCCGATGCTTTCGCATCCGGCCCTTTTCAATCCGCGGTCCTCTGCCTCCTATACGGTAGGATTCGGGCCATCTTGCACGCGATGGCGCCGGGGAATGGATTGATTTGCGAAGGGTTAACCACTCTGGAGGTGATGCCTTGCTGCTGTCGGGTCAAGTGGCCGCAGGTTCACTGAGCATGTCACGAACCGAGGAACTGCCCGCAAAAAAAACCGCATTGCCGTTGCGCCCGCCTTGCTCCAACATCAGGGCTATGTTTGCCCTGGTTTCGTCCGCTGCTCTCAATAGAATCGAAGCCTTCCCCGTGGAAGCGGAGGTCAATTGCGCCCTGGGCGATGCGGGCATCGTGATGGTCGGGTCCATTTCGCCTGATCAAACAACTGGGGGTCGCCCGCCGCGTCGCCGCCGGCGCATTCGGGCTTTTCAATTGCCGCCGCGGCTTGCCCGGCTGTCGCTTTTGTGCGCCCTTTGTTTCTTCCCCTCATTCTCGCCGGCGGCGTCAACCAATGAAATGATTTCGCGGGCCATGTCGGCGCTCGAGGCGGCCGCCCCGCGCGCCCAGTCCGATCCGGCGCGCCCCATTTTCCATATCACCGCTCCAGCCCAATGGATGAATGATCCCAACGGGCCGATTTATCACAACGGCCTCTATCATGTTTTTTATCAGTTGCATCCGTTCAGCGACGGCGATGGTCCCAAGTACTGGGGGCATGTCCGCAGCCGCGATTTGGTGAAATGGGAAGCCCTGCCCATCGCTCTCTGGCCTTCTACTGAGATGGGCGAAGCCGGCGTGTGGTCCGGCTGCTGCGCCCTCAACGGCCAGGGCGAGCCGATGATATTTTATACCAGCGTTGCCGCCGGACAATCCGCCCAGACGCACGCGGAACAGTGGGCCGCGATCGGCGATAAAGATTTGATCACCTGGCGCAAATCTCCGGCCAATCCCCTGCTTTCTGAATCTTTGCACGGCAGCACCAAAATTTACGATTGGCGCGATCCCTTCATCTTCCGCGACCAGATGCGGACATTTTTGGTGGCCGGCGGCAACTTGAACAAGGCGCAGGGCGGACAGGCTGTCGTCAATATTTATGAGTCGGAAAACTCCGGGCTGACCCAGTGGAAATATCGCGGCGTTCTTTTTCAAATTCCTGACGCGGAGGCGCGCACCGCCGAATGCCCCAACTTCTTCAAGGTCGGCGATCATTGGGTCCTCCTGGTGTCCCCGTATGGCAAAGTGCAATACTACGTCGGCGACTTTGACGCGGCAACGTGCCGCTTTCAGGCGCGCGCGCGGGGACTGCTGGATTGCGGGCCGAATTTCTACGCGCCAAACACCATGCAACTTCCCGATGGCCGGCGCATCGTGTGGGGCTGGGTGAATGGTTTTCCGGACGGCCGCGGCTGGAAGGGCTGTCTGTCCCTCCCGCGCGTTTTGAGCTTGTCAAGCGATGGACAACTGCGCCAAAACCCCGCGCCGCAACTCCGCAAGCTGCGCGGCGCGGCCGTGGTATGGCGAAACACCGTTCTTCACGGTGAAGGCGCCGTGTTTCGGTTGCCGCACACCAACACGCTGGAAATCCAGGCTGAAATTCTTTTGCGGACTTCAGACAGCGTTATCCTTTCGTTAAAGAATGCCGCGGCCAACCCTGCGCCCGTTCTCATGAAGTTCAGCGGCTCGGAATTTAAAATGGGAGACGCGTCCGGACCGCTTTCCTTGGCCGGATCGGAACGAAAACTCGACTTGCGCATTTTTATTGACCGCTCCGTGCTGGAGATCTTCGCCAATGACACCTTGTGCGCCACCAAAATAATTTCTCCGCTCGATGCCGGCGCCACGCTGCAGCTCAGTTCCCCGGACGGCTCCGCCCAGGCAAAGCTGATCGAGGCCTGGCCCATGAAAACAATCTGGTGATTCTGCGCGCTCCATTCTTTGTTGAAGAAAACCGCATTGCGTCTCCCACAAATTCAATCACAATCCATCAACAGGAGACTGTATGAAGAGGTTCAGAGGCGCGGTGGCTCTTCGCCGCGCTCGGCAAACCATTGGCGGAGAAAAACCAGGTCGCCCGCGTCTTTTTCTCGATGCGTCACCGCTTTCATTCGCCACAGCAAACGCGGTGAGGCGAACGGAATCGGCACCCCGTCCACTTCGCGCACGACCACATCTTTCGCCGCCCCGGCATAATCAATTCCACCTGCCGAGCGCATCAAGTCCACGAGGATTTCATCAGCCACGCGGATGACGTTGTATTGTTGCAGTTCGCCTGGGCGCAATTCGCGAACCGCATTGTCCGGCAAGGTGGAAAGAGCGGAAAAAACCCTCGACTCGTTTTCCGCATCGGCGGCGACGAGCAAATCCACAGCCATGGTCCGGCGGTTGTAATTGGCCGCCCGCATGGCAAACCCCCCCACGACCACATATTTTGCGCCACGCTGGTTGAGTTCGCGGCACAAATTCCGCAAATCTTCCACGGTCGGTTCGCGCGATTCCAGCTCCTCTAACGGGCGATCATCCGCCATAGCCATTGGTCCGCTTCCTCATGGGTTTTGAAACGATGCACGCCGCGCGGCACCCGCATCCCGCCAAGCGCCTTGCGCCAGGCGATGGCATCGGCCTTGTTGCTGGTCGCGGTGGAAAGAGCATCGGGCGTTTTGGTGCGCCGGCCGACGCAGCGGTCAATCTTTTCCTCGACGTTGATGGACGGTGGTTTCACGGCGTTTTTTGGAAAACCAGTTTCTCATTTCAATGCAATTCTGTCAAACTTCAAAAACTTCTTGAAAACGGCGTATCCCGCCTTTCACCGATGGGACCAAAAACCGCATTGCCCTTGCGCCCGCGTTGGCCCAACATCCCTCCATGCTGGCCCGCGTTTTGTCCGCCGCCGTCAATGGAATCGAAGCCTTCCCCGTCGAAGTGGAGGTCAATTGCGGCTGGGGCGATACCGTCATCGTCATCGTGGGATTGCCGGATGCCGCCGTCAAAGAATCGCGCGACCGCGTCAGCACGGCTCTGACCAATTCCGGTTTCAAATTTCCCATGGGCCGGACCACCATCAATCTGGCGCCGGCGGACGTGAAGAAGGAAGGGCCGAGCTTTGACCTGCCCATCGCCATCGGCATGCTCGGGGCCAGCGAGCAGTTGAACAGCGACCAACTGGATAACTTCGTGATGGTGGGGGAACTGGCTCTGGATGGCGCCGTCCGCCCGGTCAAAGGCGTCTTGCCGGTCGCCTGGCGGGCGCGCGCGGAAGGCAGGGCCGGGCTGCTGGTTCCGGCGGAGAACGCGGCGGAGGCGGCGGTGGTCCAGGGATTAACGGTGATCCCGGTGCAGAATCTCCGCGAAGCCGCCGGCTTTTTGGAGGGCGAAATCAAAATCGTGCCAACGAAAATTGATCTGAGCACCATCTTTGAGCAGGCTTACACCGAAGAGAACGACATGGCCGAAGTCAAGGGGCAGGAATCGGTCAAACGCGCCCTGGAGATTGCCGCCGCGGGCGGTCACAACATTCTGCTGATCGGTCCGCCGGGCACCGGCAAATCCATGCTGGCCAAACGGCTCACCACCATTCTGCCGCCGTTGACTTTGGAGGAGGCCCTGGAGACCACCAAGATTCACAGCATCGTCGGACTGCTCAAGCCCGGGCAGGCGCTGGTCACGCGCCGTCCGTTCCGCACGCCCCATCACACCGCCAGCGACGCCGGTTTGCTGGGCGGCAATGTCAATCCCACCCCCGGCGAAATTTCCCTGGCGCACCACGGTGTTTTGTTCCTCGACGAACTGCCGGAATTCAAACGCGGCGTTTTGGAAACGATGCGCCAGCCGCTGGAGGAGGGCTGGGTCACCATCTCCCGCGCGGCCGGCAGCATGACCTTTCCGGCGCAATTCATGCTGGTGGCGGCCATGAATCCGACGCCGGACGGAAAAATGCCCGGCGAATCGCGCAGTTCCCCGCGCGAGATTCAAAATTATCTCGGCCGCATCTCCGGCCCTTTGCTTGACAGAATTGATTTGCATGTCGAAGTGCCGCAAGTGAAATTCCGCGAAATCAGCAGCGAGCGGACGGGCGAGGATTCGGCGACGATCCGCGAGCGCGTCGTCAAAGCCCGGACAATTCAGCAGGCGCGTTTCGCCCACAAGCGGACGATCACCTGCAACGCGCGGATGGGTCCGCGCGAGCTGAAAAGCTATTGCGCGCTGGAAGAGTCAACAAAAGAACTGCTCAAGTTCGCCATGTCCGATTTGAGTTTAAGCGCGCGCGCCTACGACCGCATCCTGAAAGTCGCCCGCACCATCGCCGACCTGGCCGGCTCGGAGAACATTGCCGGCGATCACATCGCCGAAGCGATTCAATATCGTTCGCTGGACCGGCAGTTGTGGACGTGAATGGACCTTGAGTTGACCGCGTGTCTTTTTAAGAAACGGCAGTCATGTATGAAAAACATCCCCGCCTGCGCCTTCGCTGCCGTCCTGTTTCTGCTCCCGGTCCTGTCCGGTCGGGGCGCGGACAACCGTCCCAACATTCTGTTTATCATGGCGGACGACCACGCCTGGCAGGCGGTCAGTGCCTACGGGGAATCGCGCCAGTTAATCCAGACGCCCAATCTGGACCGGCTGGCGCGGGAAGGCCTCCGCTTCGACCGCTGCCTGGTGCCCAATTCGCTGTGCGGCCCGAGCCGCGCCTCCATCATCACCGGCGCCTACAGCCACATCAACGGCTTCTACAACAATTCCAACTGCCGCTTCGACGGCTCCCAAACCACCTTCCCCAAACTCCTCCAACAAGCCGGCTACCAGACCGGCATGATCGGCAAGTGGCATCTGGAATCCGACCCGACCGGCTTTGACCATTGGGAAATTCTGCCGGGCCAGGGCATCTATTACAATCCGACCATGATCCGCGACGGCCACAATGTGCAACATCCCGGCTACGTCACCGACCTCATCACCGATCTCTCGCTGGACTGGTTGAAACAACGCGACCCCTCCAAACCCTTCATGCTCCTCTGCTGGCACAAGGCGCCGCACCGCAGTTGGGAACCGGCCTTGCGCGATCTTGATTTCGACCATGACCGCACCTATCCGCTGCCGGACACCCTGTTCGACGATTACTCCGGCCGCGGCCTGGCCGAGGCGGACCAGGACATGACCATTGCAAAAACCATGCGGTTGAACGAGGACTGCAAACTCACCAGCCCGCCCGACCTCACGCCGGAACAGAAAAAAACCTGGGACGCCTATTACGCGCCGCGCAACGAGGCGTTCCTGAAAGAAAAACCCACCGGCCGGGCGCTCACCCAATGGAAATACAATCGCTTCATGCACGACTACCTCGGCTGCATCAAAGGCCTGGATGACAGCGTCGGGCGCCTCTTGCAATACCTCGACGACACCGGCCTCGCCACCAACACCATCGTCATCTACTCCTCCGACCAGGGCTTCTTCCTCGGCGAACACGGCTGGTTCGACAAGCGCTGGATTTTCCAGGAATCCGCCCGCGCGCCCCTCCTCATCCGCTGGCCGGGAACCGTTCAGCCCGGCCGCACCAACAACGATTTGGTCTCCAACCTCGATTTCGCCGAAACCTTCCTGCAGGCCGCCGGCCTGCCTGTCCCCGCGGACATGCAGGGACGCAGCCTCCTCCCGCTGCTCCAAGGCGCCGCGCCCGCCGGCTGGCGCACCGCCTTTTACTATCATTATTACGAATACCCCGCCGCCCACCATGTCCGCCCCCATTACGGCGTCATCACCGACCGCTACACCCTGGCGCATTTCTACTGGCCCGACGTGGACTACTGGGAACTCTTCGACCGGGAAAAAGATCCCGGCGAAATGCGCAGTGTTTTCGGCAACCCCGCCTACGCGGCCGTGCAGACCAACCTGATGCAGGAAGTGACCCGGCTGCGGGCCGAACTCAAGGAACCGGATAAGGACGACCCCAAGGCCTTCGGCCTCCAGCCAAAACCAGCCCAATGAATCCTAATCTTAATCTTAATCTTAATCTTAATCTCTTTCCTTCCCTCCGCCACGACGGTAGGGCGAGACTCCGTCGAGCCGTGACTTTTTCCAAAGAAATCGAGTTTCGGCTCGACGGAGTCTCTCCCTGCCATCAACCACGGAGGCATGCCAATAAATCATTTTATCCCAGGGAACAGCCCAGTGCGCAGGCCAGGCTGCGCCGGCCCATGCTATGGTTGCTGACGTGCGCCGCCGTGTGGGCCGCGATGGCTGGGCCTGTGCGCGCGGCCATTTACATAGTTGACCAAGCCGCCCCCGCCGCGGCCGACACTAACCCGGGCACCGGGGAGAAGCCCTTCAAAACCGTGCAGCGCGCCGCCGACGCGGCCAAGCCGGGCGACACCGTCTATGTCATGGCGGGCAAGTACGACGAACGGGTCAGGGTGCGGGCCGGCGGCACGGAGGGCAACCCACTCGCCTTCGTGGCGATGCCCCGGCGCTCGGCCACCGTGGGCGGCTTCGACTTGGGCGGGAGTTACATCCGCGTCGAGGGATTCGAAATCACGGCTAACCAGCCGGCCACCGCCGTCCAACTCCGCGCCAGCCACTGCGAAATCCTCGACAACTACATCCACGATATGATGGTGGCCGTCAACGGGACGCCCGGCAGGCCGGGCGCCGATGGCACGCGCGACTACTCCGCCGTGGCGCACAACCGCATCGCCTATAACAAAGTTTACCATAGCGAGTACGGCTTCGTTCTGGGCGGCGACGACTGGCTGGTCGAGAACAACGAAGTCAACCGCCTCTTCATGTACGCCCCGGGCAACAAAAACGACGACTGCGATTACTCGCGCTTCTTCGGCAAGGGCTGCATCGAGCGTTACAATTACTATCACGGCAGCACCCAGCAGGAGATCAAGACCGCGCATGTGGATTGCCTCCAGACCTTCTGCGTCAACGGCGAAATCGCGATGGACCTGCTCTTCGAGTATAACACCTGTTTTGACTTCCATCAGATGTGCATGGTGGAGAGCACTCCCCACCTCGGCAGCGTGCGGAACTGGACCTTCCGGCACAACATCGCCTCGCCCAATTCGCCGGCCATGCGCGGCGGCTGGGGACCCGACATCATTCAGACGCTCGACGTGACCATCGAGAACTGCACCATCTCCACGGTGAATTGGGCCGCCATCGGCCTGCGCGGCAAGGAATCCACCGGCGGGCTGATCCGCAATAACATCCTCTGCGAGGCGCAGCGGGCCGTCGTGGACGGCGGCAGCGACTTCTCCGCGGCCAACCCTGTCATGGAGTACAACCTGACCTTCAAGACGGCGCCGCTCGCCGGCGGGACCAACCTCAACGGCCAGGACCCGCTCTTCGTGGATCCTCAGAAGCGGAATTTCCGTTTGCGCAAGGGCAGCCCGGCCATCGGGGCGGGCAAGGGCGGCGTGACGATCGGTGCTCTGGAGTACCCCAACGTGTATTACGTTGATCCCCGTCACCCGGCCGCCGCGGATGAGCCGGCGTGGGGCTACCCGGCCGTGCCGCTGGCCACTCTGGCCAAGGCTTGTGCCATCGCCCAGCCGGGAGAAACCATCGTCCTCCGGGGCGGCGTCTATCGCGAGATTCTGGCCCCGCAAAACGACGGCGTGACAGTCCGCGCCATGAAAGGCGAAAAAGTGACCATCAGCGGGGCCGACCTGATCGAAGGCTGGCAGCGCGAGGCGGATGGCAGTTGGTCGGCGCCGTTGCCCGCCGCGCCAAAGAAGCTCCTGCGCGACGCCCAGCCCTGGAGCGATTTCAGCTATGACGCGCCAGCCCGGCGAATCATGTTAAAGTCCGGCGGCGACCCTCGCCTTCACCTCTTCGAAACCGTCCTGCGCGAGCGCCCCATCGCCCTTGCCGGCAAGAACGCCGTCAAAATTGAGGACATCACAATAGTTGACACCCTGAAGCCCGCCGCCGTGAATCCGTGAGGAGGCAAGGCATCAGCAGTCCAACTGTAGCTTTTCCCCATCCCGGTCAACGACAGCCACAATTCAAGCGCAAATTGGCCAAAGCCAAAGTTTGTAAAGGGGTCAGTCCCGCATAACCGCATGAAGGTGAAGGGGTCAGTCCCGCATAACCGCATATTATTGTTTTCTTCCCGCATCGCGCACAACGTTCTCCCAGGGCCGGCAGCGAACAAGTTTAATCGCTCGGCGGAGGCCGAGGCCGACGCAGCAGGCTGCGCCCCACCGCAACCGGCCGCCCGAATTTCGGCACAGGCTCGATCACTTTCGGCATAAAGGGGTCGGTTCCTCACAATACCACATTTATGGTTGACATGCCTGGCCGGGTGCTTCAGCCCGGATTGGAACTGCGCGACGGAGTGGTTGCCCGAATCCCATCCGTGAAATCCGTGAAATCCGCGGTAAAAGTCTGCCTCACCGTTTCTGGAAACAACTCAAACCATCTGTGTTCATCGGTGTTTATCCGCGGTTCCTGCGCTCAGCCGTTTTTCGAACCAAGGCAATTTCGCGTATTTGGCGGTTAAGCAGTTCCTCGCAATGCCGCATTTATGGTTGACATCCCTGGCCGGGTGGTTCAGCCCGCATTGGAACGGCGCGACGCCGTGACTGCCCAAATCTCATCCGTGAAATCCGTGAAATCCGCGGTGAAAGTCTGCCGCCCCGTTTCTGCAAACAACTCAAATCATCTGTGTTTATCCGCGGTTCCTGCGCTCACCCGTTTCTCGATCCAAGGCAATTTCGCGTATTTCGCGTGTTTCGCGGTTAAGCAACTCCTCCCAATGCCGCATTTATGGTTGACATCCCTGGCCGGGTGGTTCAGCCCGCATTGGAACGGCGCGACGCCGTGACTGCCCAAATCTTATCCGTGAAATCCGTGCCATCCGTGGTGAAGCGCCGCCCACTCTGTGATCTCAGAGCTCTCCTGTTCAAATGGTTTTTCATTCCTCATCTGCGTCAATCCCATCCGTGAAATCCTGCCTTCCGCGGTTCAATCTCTTGGTTTGCCGCTGGTCAATCTGCGCGCTTTGTCCTCCACTATGGCGCGAGCGTGCTACGCAAGTGTCTAATGATTAATACCTTGCACCTGCCCGCATTTTTTCGCGCTTTCCCGTTGACAAGACTGCCTTTGCTGCTAAAATGTCAAAAGTGAGGAGGGGACAGGCCACAGTGGAATCGGAACGCGACGGGACCAGAACGGGAATCCCCCATTTATCCTTTGCGCTCTGCCGCCCCGCCCCGACATCTCCCCAACCTCTCCACCACGCTTGCCGCGCCGACTTGTCCCTCCATAGCCTGGCGACGGCGGAAGCCATGCGAAGGCGGGTCCACCACTCCATTCCAGTAAAGCCAGGTAAAGCCAAATAAAGGCAAATAAAGCCAAAAAAATAATTTTTATGACGCGAAAAGGCAAAATAGCGCGGCTGCCGCAAACCATCCGCCAACAGATCAACCTCCGCCTGCAAGACGGCGTGGAAGGCAAACAAATCGCCGCTCTGAAACTTAATGGAATTTGAACTCTTTTTTCGTTCGTGGCACAAATAGGCATGGATGAAGTGAAACTGGTCGCGGCGCTAAAAGGCCGCGACTCAGCAGCCATCGAAGCGTTGATCCAAACGCATGGCACTCGCCTGCTTCGCTCCGCCACCTTGCTGTGCGGGGATGAAACCAACGCCCAGGACTTGGTGCAGGACACTTTTGTGGAGGCGCTTCGGTCGGTGCATCGGTTTCGGGGGCAAGCGAGTCTCCATACGTGGCTGCACTCAATTTTAGTGAATTTGACGCGGCATTACCGCCGGGACGGCAAACGGCTCGTGTATGACAATGAATTGGCCGCGCAGGAGGCTTCGGTTTTGGAGGAGCGGCCCAGCGCATCGGATTTCGAGAGTGCCGCGGCGGAACTGGCGCGGGCGTTGCGGCAGCTTTCGGATTCGCACCGGGAGGTCTTGGTGTTGCGCTATTATGAGCACATGAAAATCCACGAACTGGCGCGGCGCCTCGGCGTCTCCCAAGGCACGGTGAAATCCCGGCTGCACTACGCCATCCGGGAAATGCAAAAACTTCTGCCGGCAGAAATGAACCTTTTCGGCGCCGGCGGCACAAAGGAGACGGTATGAACTGCGAACACCTGCGGGAGATTTTATACGATTATCTGGACGACTCGCTTTCGCCGTCCGGGAAGGCCGCGGCGGAAAAACATCTCGCCGGCTGCCCCGCCTGCCGCGAAGCCGTGCAACGGGAATCGCAACTTGCCCAATCGCTTTTCAGCCGGTTCGAACAAGCCGTTGAAGCGGTTGCGCTGGATCCCGCCGCCCAGCGCGGCATGGCAACGGCGGTGGAACGAAAGATTGCACAATCCCGCGAACCACCGCTGGTTTCATTTTGGAGCCGCCTGGCTTTGCCATTCGCCACGGCAGCCGCGATTCTGATGGTCGCGATCTGGATGGGACACCATTTTTTTGCCGGACAGAATTCGCATTTGGAGACGGCACGCGTCCCGGCTCCCGCCGACAACCGCGAAGTTCTCATCCATGTTTCCTACTCTGTGCCGGGCTACACCTTTCGAAAGGAAGGCAATCTGATCATTGACGCCCTGACCTGCGACACGCTGGTCGAGGACGGAGCTTTGCTGGTGAAGAATTAGAAACCTCAAACCGATCAAACCCAATTATGAAAATCAGCCGTATAAAACTCCTGTCAGGGCTTGCGGCCGCATGCGCCGCCTTGCCGTTGCTTGCAGGCACAACCACCCCCGGCAACCCGCCGCAGGATTTTCCGCGCGCGGTGCCATACGAACTGGGCGACAGCGAGTTTGCGCCCGGCGA
>Ga0187848_10003420_pt1 | contig 11636 bp, 12 predicted proteins | sample June2016WEW_4_40_FD_132424 | JGI IMG/M metagenome (GOLD analysis project Ga0187848, IMG submission 132424) | Peatland microbial communities from SPRUCE experiment site at the Marcell Experimental Forest, Minnesota, USA - June2016WEW_4_40 | ecosystem: Environmental > Terrestrial > Soil >... | reverse complement strand
GTGATGCTCCACCTGCCGGCCCTGGTCATTACCCGGCAGATCGAGAAGGTCTTTCGCAGCCTGCAGAAGATCAGCCTGGCGGTTCGCGGCCTGTACGGCGAGGGCTCGCAGGCGATGGGCGATTTCTACCAGATCAGCAACCAGATCACCCTCGGCCGCAGCGAAGAGGAACTCATCCAGCAGATCGGCGACATCGTGCCGGTGATCATCGACTACGAGCGGCAGGCCCGCCAGTTCCTCATCAAGGAAAGCCACGAGAACCTGCACGACCGCGTCAGCCGCGCCTACGGCATCCTGCGGACCGCCCAGACGATCAGCTCCGAGGAGACCATGCACCTCCTGTCGAGCGTGCGGATGGGCGTCAACCTGGGCCTGATCCAGGACCTGCGGATCGCGGACATCAACGATCTCTTCATCCGCACGCAGCCGGCCCACTTGCAGAAGCTCACCGGCGGCGAGCTGGCCAGCACGGACCGCAACATCGAGCGGGCCCGCTACCTCCGCCACTACCTCAACCGCGACGGCGGCGCCCAGCGGGCGGAGAAGAACTGAGGAGGTTCATCATGGGGTTATTGGGCAGTCGCGTTGCATCTTGATCGTCCATCCGGGATGATGAGAGTATGAAGTCTGAATCACAAGGCGTTCTCCAATCTGCCCTGGCGTTGCCTGACTCGGACCGCGCGGAAATCGCCGCGTCGCTGATCCGCAGCCTGGACACGGAAACCGACGACGACGTTGACGCAGCATGGGCCGCCGAGATTCGACGGCGGATGGAGTCCATCGACCAAGCCGGCGTCAAACTCATCCCGTGGGACGACGTCATGCGCGAAATGCGTCACCGCGGGCATGGCTAGACTGCCGCTCCAGTTCCATCCTGATGCGCGGATCGATGCGCTTGCCGCATACGATTGGTACGCGGAGCGCAGCCGGAATGCGGCGGAGTCGTTTCGGAAGGAACTCCAGGATGCGGGAGATGCCATTCAGCGATCCCCGGAACTCTGGGCGGAATACTTGTTCGGAACGCGTCGATACCTGATGAAACGCTTTCCGTTCGTGGTGGTCTACCGCATCGCCGCGGACCGCATTGAGATCGTCGCGGTCGCCCACGGCCGGCGGAGGCCGGGGTATTGGCAAGGTCGGCTGGAGTCCGATTAAGCCCCAGGACGGCGCAGCCGCGGCAGCAAAGGCGGTTGAGGACCGGCCGGGAAGCGCGATCTACTTTATCGAACAGCGCCCAGTTGGGATACCGAGAATGTGAACACGGGATCCTAGCACCTTGTTAACTCACGGAATTGTGACCCCGCGGGAATAAATCCAAAGGGCGAGGTATCTAAGAGGGACAGGGCGGGAGACGTTCCCGCACGGTTCATCGACCCATGCGAGGGAGGATTACCCATGGAATCACCCCGCAGCAGAGATAGTTCTGCCACGGCCGCGCGGCGAAGCTTCCGCGCGGCCCTGGTGGTGCTGCTGTGCACCTTGCCGTTCCTGGGCTCCACCCCGGGAGGGCCCGTCCCCGTCGTGATCCCGGAGCTCAGCCAGCGAATCAACGCCTTCAGCCTCGATCTGCTGAAGCACCACGCGCGGTCGGCGCAGGCGGCCCCCAACGCGGTGCTCTCGCCCCAGGGCATCTTCCAGGCGTTGGCGCTTTCCTATCTCGCCAGCGGCGGCGAGACACGAAACGAGCTGGCCGGCACGATGCACTTTCCCGAGGACAACGATCGCCTGGCCGGTGACATCGGGCGGCTTCGCGGCCAGATCGAGTCGGCCGCGAAGGACAAGCGAATCGAGGTAACTGTCGCCAACTCCGCCTGGCTGGACGGCAGTTACGCGGAATTCCGGAAGAGCTACACGGACCACCTGGAAAAGGCGCTCGGCGTGTCCTTTCGGAAGGCGAGTTTCCGCCGCCCGGGCGAAGCGAGCGGTGAAATCAATCGCTGGGTCTCGCGCGAGACTCGCGGCCGGATCAAGCAGGTGATCGGGGCGGAGGACCTCCGCTCGCGGAGCGGGCCGGGTGTAGTCGACGAGCCCGGGCTGGTGACCGTCAACGCCGTCTACTTCAAGGCGGACTGGGGCAGCCGCTTCGAGGCGGGCGCGACGCGCGACCTGCCGTTCCACCTCGACCGCTCGCGGACGCAAGCCGTGCCGACCATGCACCAGCGGTCGGTCCTGCTCCACGCGGCCGACGACCAATTCCAGTTCCTTGAGATTCCGTACGTCGACGGGCGATTCTCAATGTACATTTTCCTGCCGGGAGAAATCCTGCCCGTGCAGAAGCTCGTCGAGCCGCTTTCGGTGGAGAGGATCACGAAGCTAAAGACGGGAGCCGCGCCCTGCGAGGTCGACGTGCTGCTGCCGAAATTCGAGTTCCGTACCCACGTGGACGTGAAAGGCGCGCTTTGCGAAATGGGCGTGAAGGCCGCCTTCGACAGCGGCAAGGCCGACTTCGACCGGATGATCGTCAAGAAGCTCGACGCCTACCGAGTCTATCTCAGCGACGTCTTTCACGACGCCTCCATCGAAGTCCACGAGAAGGGGACGGTCGCCACGGCGGTAACGACCTCGGTACACTACTCGATCGGTTGCAGCGCAGCCCCGTCGCTGCACCCCCCACGGGTTGACTTCCACGCCGACCGCCCCTTCGTGTTCGCCATCGTGCATAACGAGAGCCGCAGCGTGCTCTTTGCCGGATGGATCAGCGACCCGAAGGCCCCGGCGGGCAGCGCGGCGGCGAACACCGGAGCCGATAGCCGCTAGCGCCCGCGACGCGCCATACTAACCCCAATCGCCAGCGATGGCGATGGCGAGGTTGCCTCGCCGGGCGCTTCGGGTTGGTATGGCGGCGCCCGCCGAATCGCCCTCGCTGGCGCTTCGGGTTGGTATGGCGGCGCCCGCCGAATCGCCCTCGCTGGCGCTTCGGGTTGGTATGACTGCCGGTACTACGAGCTACCCCTCCGTCTCGCGCCCCATCTTCTTCCGCACCGCCTGCACCACGCCGGGCGGCAGGAAGCGGGCAAGCTCCTCGTCCGTGGCCACCGAGGCGATCTGCTTTATGAGCGAGCTGGAAACGTGCGCCAACTCGCCGTCTGCGATCATGAACAGCGTCTCCACGTCCGGCGCCAGCCGCCGGTTGGCCATCATCATCGTCAGCTCGGCCGCGATGTCGCTGATGGGACGCACGCCGCGGACCATGATCCGCGCCCCGCACTCCCGCACGAAGTCCACCGCCAGCCCCTGGAACGTGCGGATCTCGAGGTTCCCCAGGTGAGTCGTCGCCCGGCCGATCATCTCTACCCGCTCCTCGGGCGAAAACAGACTCTGCTTCTCGATGTTGATCCCCACGCCCACGATCAGCCGGGAGAACAGGCGGCTGGCCCGCTCCATCACGTTGAGGTGTCCCAGCGTGACCGGATCGAAGGAACCCGGATAGACGGCCGCGGGCAACAAGGATGGTTCCATTCGGTTCGAACTCCTGGCCGGTCACCCGGCAAATGCTGCCATAGGTCCTATGGGTCTCATGCCTGTTTCCGCGCCGCCTCCAGCGCATCGATCAGCCGACCGACGTCCGAGGCGTCGTTGTAGGCATGGGGACTGATCCGCAGTCCCCCGCCGCGGCAGCTCAGGGCCACTTGCCGCTCGAGACAGGCCTTGCGGGCGGCCACCGGGTCGCAGCCGGGCAACTCGAACAGAACGATCCCGCTGGAGTGCGGCTCCCGGCGGTCGCTGCGGACCACGGCCCCAATCTCCTCCAACCGCCGGCAGGCCAGGTCGGTCACCTCCAGAATCCGGCGGGAAATGGCCTCCGGGCCAAGTCGCTCGATCAGCCCGAGGCTGGCCCCCAAGGCCAGCGTGCCGGCCATGTTCCACGAGCCCCCCTCGTAGCGGGCGGCCGTCTGCCGCAGCGCCAACTCGATCCGGCTAAAGTCGGAAGAATGGACCACGCTGTGCCAACCCACGCCGACCGGCCGCAGGCGATCGAGGTGCTCGCGGCGAATGTAGAAAATCCCCGCCCCTTCCGGCCCCAGCAGCCATTTATGGCCGTCGGCAGCCAGGAAGTCCACCGGGGTGCGGCGGACATCCAACGGAAACGCCCCCAGCCCCTGGATGGCGTCCAGAAACAGGAGCGCCCCCCGCTGATGAACCATCTCGGCCAGCAGGCCCAATTCTTGCCGCCAGCCGCTGGAGTACGAAACCCAACTGGCACTGACGATGCGGGTGCGGGCATCGCAGGCGGCCGCCAACCGCTCGGCGGGCATCCGGCCCTCCTCAGCCGGCACTCGCCGGGTCTCGACTCCCCGCGCAGCCAAGTTCATCCAGGGGTACAAGTTCGTGGGGAACTCGTTATCGGGCACCACGACGTTGTCGCCGGGTTGCCACGGAAACCCCTCGGCCACCAGGTTGATTCCGGCCGTGGTGTTCGGGACCAGCGCGATCTCCTCGCTTTGGGCGGCGATCAGGCGTGCAGCCCGACGGCGGGTCTCCTCGACCCCCTCCTTCCAGGCGGCATAGTCCGCGCTGCCCATCAGCACGGCGTCCTCGGCCCAGCGGGCCAGCGCCCGCCCGGCCGGACCGCTCAGCGGCGCCACGGCCGCATGATCGAAGTACGCCCAGCGGCGTGCGACGGGCATTTGGCGGCGAAACTCCGCCCAGTCGGGCGATCCGTCGGTGTCCATCCCCTCTTGTGGTGTCAAAACCGCGTCCTTTGCTCTGTGCGCGCCCCCCAGGCCGCAACGAAACCTCATGGCAGCCGGGGGACTTTGGCAGTGGTGTGCCACCCGATCTGCGATTATACTAACAGATGCCGCCATGAGACTACCGCTGGACCTGAGAGCGAAGAGATTGTATGCCCAAAGTTTTGTGTATCGTCGCTCTGGTGATTGCCGGGCTGCTCGCGTTGTTGTTCGGAATCGACCTGGCCGCCCGTTTCCCCTTCGCCAGGGTGAGCTGGGGGATGGATGTGGGGGTGGTGCTCTCGGCGGCCATTCTGGGGTTCCTCGGGTGGATAACGTTGCGGCAGCAGCGGTAGCGGACGCCCCCGCCCGCACCCTCCCAGGGAGAAAAGGGACAGTCCCCATTTGCCGGAACGGGCGCGAAGCGAAGGTTGGTCGCGACCAGGCTGCCCCCCGTATCCGTGGCACAAATGGGGACTATCCCCTTTTTCCCAGCCCCGTCGGCTTGTTACAATGGGTTGTTTGTTCCGTCGCCGTTTCTCGAGGCCCGGGGTCTCCCGGGCAGCAGTCGCCAGGAGCCGACGGTTCGCCTTGACGGAGTAAGTGGACGATCGATCCGGCACGAACATGGCAACACAAGATTCCTCTGAGCACCCCGAGCAAGCGCCCGAGCCCCGCAAGCGGCAGCCCCTCTCGCCTGCGGCCCGCAAGCGCCTGCAAAAGTGCTTCGAGGCCGGCAACAAGCAGACCGGCCAGGAGAACTACGACTACGCGACGGAGCTGTTCTCGCAGTGCGTGCTGGGCGACCCGGGCAATCCGGTCTACGTCCAGAATTTCGTGGGCAATCTGCAGCGGAAGTACAACAACAACAAGAAGGGCAGCAGCATGGCCCAGTTCAAGGAGCGCGGGGCCCGGTCTGCCGTCAAGAAGGCCCTGGCGCAGAGCGACTGGGACAAGGTGATCAAGAACGGCGTGCCCGTATTGAGAGTCAATCCCTGGGACGTGCCGACGCTGCAGGCCATGGCCGCCGCCTCGGCGGCCATCGCAGCCGAAGGAGAGGAGCCCATTCACACCGGCTACAGCGACTGCGAGCTGTTTTACCTGAAGTGCGCCGTCGAGGCCGCCCCCAACGATCCGGAGGTCTGTAAGCAACTGGGCACGGCCCTGGGCAAGCGCCAACGGTTCGACGAGGCCATCGCCTTCTGGCATCGCGTGGAAAAGGCCAGGCCGGACGACGAGGAGGCCAAACGGGCCATCGCCCGCCTGGCCGTCGAGAAGACGATCGTCCAGGGCAAATGGGACGAGGATGGGCGGGAGCGCCGGCCCGGCAGCCGGTCCGGCCCCGGCCAGCAAGGCGGGGAAGACCTCACCCCCGAGGAACGGCTCAAAGGCCGCGTCGCCCGCCAGCCCGAGGACCTCTCCGGGTACCACGAATTGGCCCAGTTCTACCTGATGGCCGACCGCTACAAGGACGCGGCGGAGGTCTACGCCCAGGCCATGAAGGTGTCCGACGATCCCGGCCTCCGCGAGACCATGGAGGAGTTGCAGATCCGCGAGGTCCGCGTGCACTGGGCGGCGGCCGACAAGCGGTTTCGGCAGAGTGGCGACCCCGCCGAAAAGGCCGAGGCGGAGCGGATCCGCAACGAGCTGTACACCAAGGAGCTGGCCCTTTACAAGTCCCGCTGCGAGCGGTTCCCCAACAAGCTCGAATACCGCTACGAGCTGGCCGTCCGCCACAAGCTCCTCGGGGAGTTCAGCGAGGCGATCCGCGAGCTCCAGGTCGCCCGCAACGACCCCCGCAACAAGGGCCGCTGCCTCCTGGCCCTCGGCGAGTGCTTCGAGAGAATCAGGCAGTTGCCCCTGGCCAAGACGCAGTACGACGCCGCCATCCAGGAAATCCCCGACCGCGACGGCGAGAACAAGAAAAAGGCCCTCTACCGGGCCGGAAAGCTCGCCTTCCAGGTCGGCGACCTGGCCACGGCCGAGCGGCACCTCACGATCCTGGCCTCGATGGACTACCTCTACCGGGACGTCTCGGCCCTACTGGACAAGATCGCCAAGGGACGCGAGAATGAGGGGTCCGGCGGCGAAAGACCCGCCGAGTAGCATCCCCACACCACGTGCGACGGAAGCCATGCCCCAAATCAAGAGTGCCAAGAAACGACTTCGGCAGAACATCGTGCGCCGCGAGCGCAACCGCTCGATCAAACGCTCGTTACGGACCCAATGCCGCAAAGTGACCGACGCGCTCGGGGCCGGCGACGTCGCCCGGGCCGAGACCGAGCTGCGGGCGGCCGCCCAGAAACTCGATCGGGCGGCGGCGCACAAGATCATCCATCGCAACGCTGCGGCCCGGACCAAGTCGCGGCTCTCGGCGCGGATCAAGGCCCGAAAAAGCCCGGCCCCCGCGCAATCGTAAGGCGGAAGGTGCGCAGCCGGCGGCAAACTGCCGCCGCAGCGGAGGGCCTGCGAAGCCGCAAGCGGCTGCCTTCATCCTTGGTCCTTCCGCCGTCGTCAGAACTCCACGTCCGCGGCGTCGAACACCGGCCCCTCGACGCAGATCCGCCGGTAGTCCCACTGCCCCGACGCGTCGCGGACCTTTGCCACGCAACTGAAGCAGATGCCGATGCCGCAGGCCATCGGGCTTTCCAGCGAGACTTGACAGGGCACGTCCAGTCGCCGGGCCAGCTCGGCCGTGGCCGCCAGCATCCGCTCCGGCCCGCAGGCCACCACCCGGCACGGCATGGCCGACGTGCCCACCACCAGCCGCATCAGGTCGGTCACCGGTCCGCAGTGCCCCGCCGAGCCGTCGTCCGTGCTCAGGTGCACCTCCACGCCGGCCTGGCGGAAGTCGTCCACGCAGGCCAGGAACTCGGCCGTGCGGGCACCGTAGCAGAGCGTGACCTGCCGGGCCCGCGGGACCTGCCGGGGCGGATTGCCGTACCGCGCGTGGCCCAGGGCCTCCCGGGCCAGGGCCAGGAAAGGCGTCTGGCCGATGCCACCCGCCACCATCACCAGGTGGGCCGTCTCGCTGGGCGGGAAGCCGTTGCCCAGCGGCCCCCAGACCTCCACGAGGATGCCCGGCTTGAGGCCGGCCAGCCGCCGGGTCAGCTTGCCGACCGCCTGGTAGACGATCGCCAGAGACTCCGGCTCCCCGCCGGCCCCCGCCAGCACCTCGTACATGGCCAGCGGCCGGCCCAAGAGCGGGTCGTTGGCCCCGGCCAACCGCAGCATCACGAACTGCCCGGGCACGATCCGCCGCGCGATCTCCGGACAGCGGAAGGCCACGCGATACGTATCCCGAGCCAGCGGGACGTTTTCCGCAATCTGGACCGTTCCCTGCCAGACGAATCCCGGCGACTGACAACTCATGGCTGGCAACTCGCTCGCAACTGCCGGACCTCGTCCGCCCCCAGTGGGCGGCACGCGCCCGGCGGCAGTTTCCCCAACCCGATCGGCCCGACGGCCGTCCGCACCAACCGCAGGACCTTGTGCCCCACGCGGGCCAACAGCCGGCGGATCTCGCGGTTGCGGCCCTCGCGGAGGACCATCTCCAGCCACGTGCTGTCTTTGTGATGCGAGCAGACTTCGACCCGCTCGGCCCGGGCCATCCCCTCCGCCAGGTGGACACCGCGGCGGAGCCGGGTGAGGATTTCGGGCGTGGGCCGCCCCGCCACCTGTACCCGGTACGTCTTGCTCACGCCATAGCGCGGATGGGTAAGCCGGTTGGCCAGCTCGCCGTCGTTGGTGACCAGGATCAGGCCCTCGCTGGTCAAGTCGAGCCGCCCGACGGCAAACAGCCGGCTGCCGTGGGCCGGGACCAAGTCCACCACCCGCGGTCTGCCCGAAGGGTCCCAGTTGGTCGACACCACGCCCTTGGGCTTGTGGAGGGCCCAGTAGACGCGGCGGCCGACGACCAGGGATTGGCCGTCCACGCGGACTTCCTGCCGGGCAGGGTCCACGCGGGTGCCCAGTTGCGTGACCGTTTCCCGGTCCACCTCGACGCGGCCGCTGGTGATGAGCTCTTCGCACTGCCGGCGGCTGCCCAGTCCCGCGGCCGCCAGGACTTTTTGCAGCCGTTCCGGCCCCGCCGGGCCCAAAGTCTTCGGCGGCGGTGCCGGCCGCCGCGGCCGCCCACGGACGGGCCCCCGGCCGCCGTTTGGCGGCTTCGAGCGTGCATTTCGGCGTCCGGGAGCAGGTACAGCCATGGCGCTGCGCAAGCCAATCAGGACTGGTTATCGAACCCGTCTTCCCATCATACTCGGGCGGCTTTCAGTCCGACAGGGGCGGTAAGCAGTTATGGAAACAGGACTTGAGCCTGCACAGCCGTGCGGCCAGCGGGCAGGTTAAGTCTTGCGGGCGATAATGCCTTTAATGGGGAGGACGAAAAGACGCATTGTAGGAGAGCCGTAGCGCCGACCTACTATGACGGAAAGGACGTCCAGGCGCGATAACTCTGCCGTTCCTTCTCCCCCACAAGTAGTGAATGGTGTCCGTGCTACGGGATGGCACGGCGCTGAACGGCTTGCTTGTAACCCTTTTTGCTCTATGGACAGGAGGAGTGCTGATGAACGTGACCAAGGCTTTCTTGCGAACGGCTGGCGCCGTCGGGATCGCGCTCGCGAGTGTCACGGCGGGAGCCCAAGGGCTCAGGCAGGAATCTCCGAGCACTTCGACGACGATCAACGTGGCGGACGCCCCGTCGCCCGCCACGACGGCTCAGCACAAGACGGCGCCCACGGTCGCGCCCGCCAAGGCGACCGCGGCCGCCGACGGCATCCTCGACATGGGCAAAGTCGAAATGGTCACGGAGCGTTATCCGGACGGGAAGGTCAAGATCGAGCGCGAGGTGGGCCAGGACGCGGCCGGAAACTACTTCAATCAAGGGACCTTCAAGCTGTACGCCCCCAGCGGCGACGTCGTCAAGGCGGGCGAATTCCTCAACGGGAAACAACAGGGGAAATGGACCCAGCAGCTCGCCACGGACGAAGGCCACCTCTTCTCCGCAAGTAACGACAAGCAGTGGTCCGGACCATTCGCCTCCGAAGCGACGTTCCAGGACGGCCGCCTCCACGGCACCTGGACCATCAAGGACAGCCACGGCCAGAGCATCATCCAGTGGAGCTTCGACAACGGCACTCGCTCGGGCACGTGGACCTGGTGGCATTCCAACGGCCAGAAACACCTCGAAGCGACTTACGTCAATGGGACCCTCAACGGCGACGTGCTGGAGTGGGACCGCGAGGGCAAGACGCTGAGTCAGAATACGTACATCGACGGCAAGTGCGTCGTCAAGACGGTCGGATGGTACACGCTCGGGCAGAAACGCTACGAGGGCGCTTACCTCCGCGCGTCGGACATGCCGGAGGCGACCTACGACTGGGGGCACACCAAGATCGCCACCTCGGCGAGTGCCCCCGCCGGGCCGGACCAGCAACACGGGGTGTGGACCGAGTGGTATCCCAGCGGAATCAAGAAGACCGAGGGACAGTATGACCGCGGCGTCGCGGTGGGCAAGTTCACTTGGTGGTACGAGAACGGCCAGGAGCAAGCCGAAGGCGAGTTTGACGCCGGCAGGAAGACCGGTGCCTGGATTACCTGGCATCCCAACGGGCTGAAGGAGTCCCTCGGCGAATACAAGGCCGGCAAGCTCGTGACCAAGTGGTTGCGCTGGACGGCGGACGGCAAGCTGGTCGAATCCCGCGAAGACCAGGAGCCCACGACCTCGCGAGTGGGTCAGCGGCCAGAGGTGGAACAGGAACGCTAGAATGAAAATGGACCACTAGCCGCCCCCGCGTTTCGGCTCCGCTGCTTTGGACTTCTACGCCGAGCTCATTCGTCCAGGCCCCGGGATTTCGGCGCCCCGCGCCCGCAGACCGGCTTGCAGCATTTCATGCGGTTGCTAGAATCAGGCCGGAAGCTCGCGGGTGGCACGCGGGCTCGCGGGAGGTACGCCATGGCAACGCAAACGGTCCAGCGGCCCGAGTTGGGCGCCGTGCCCTCGTGGTGGCAGCGGCGGCACCTGTTGGGGCTGGAGGATCTCTCGGCCGAGGAGCTGACGCTGATCCTCGACACGGCCGCCGTTTTCCGGCGGGCGATGGACCAGCAGCAGCGGAAAATGCCGCTCTTGGCCGGCAAGACGTGCGTCAACCTGTTCTTCGAAAATTCCACGCGGACGCGGACCAGTTTCGCCCTGGCCGCCCGACGGCTCGGGGCCGACACGCTCGATTTCTCCGCCGCCACCAGCAGCCTCTCCAAGGGGGAGACGGTCGTCGACACGGCCAAGAACATCGAGGCCATGGGCATCGACGTGATGGTCGTGCGGCACCATACCCCGGGCACCCCCCACCTGCTGGCCCAGAACCTCCGCTCGTCGGTCATCAACGCCGGGGACGGGCCGCACGAGCACCCCACGCAAGGGCTCCTGGACATTATGACCATCCGGCAGCGGCTCGGCCGGATCGCGGGACTAACGGTGGCCCTGGTGGGCGACATCCAGCACAGCCGCACTGCCCGGTCGAACATCTGGGGGTTGATGAAGCTCGGGGCGAAGGTGATCGTGTGCGGGCCCTCGACGCTCGTCTCGCCTCGCTGGGCGGAGTTGGGCGTCGAATATTCCTACAGCCTGGATGCCATCTTGCCGCGGGTGGACGTGCTGAACTTGCTGCGGATCCAGTTCGAGCGGCAGGCGACCCGGCCGTTCCCCTCGGTCCGCGAGTACGCCCACCTGTACACGATGGATCGCCAGCGGCTGGCCCGGGCCAAGCGCGACATCTTGATCCTGGCCCCCGGGCCGATCAACCGCGGCGTGGAGGTCTCGGCCGACGTGGCCGACGGCTCGCAGTCGGCCATCCTCGAGCAGGTCACCAACGGCGTGGCGGTCCGCATGGCGGTCCTGTGGCTGCTGCAAGGGGAGAGGGGGGGAGGGATTAGGGATTAGGGATTGGGGATTGGGGATTGGGGATT
>Ga0187848_10003418_pt1 | contig 11640 bp, 10 predicted proteins | sample June2016WEW_4_40_FD_132424 | JGI IMG/M metagenome (GOLD analysis project Ga0187848, IMG submission 132424) | Peatland microbial communities from SPRUCE experiment site at the Marcell Experimental Forest, Minnesota, USA - June2016WEW_4_40 | ecosystem: Environmental > Terrestrial > Soil >... | reverse complement strand
TTCCCGAGCATCGTTTCAACAAGGTTCAACAACTTCTCAACGACCGTCCGAGAAAACGCCTGGGCTATCGAAGTCCCAACGAGGTTCTCGCCTCCCGCCTATAGAGTTGCAATTGAGACTCGACAGCGGGGAAGATATTCTCCTCCGAAATGACGGCTGAAACAATCATCATCGCGCACCAACTGAAGGCGTACGTCGACGCCTTTGTGAAGCGGTTCAACACGAAGAAACGCCGTCGCGACCGTGTGGAAGATTGGAAACAGGATTACGCCGAGGTTCTCGGGTCGAGGCTAATGGGATCGTTCCCCGACGACATTGACCAAGTGATGCCGCAATGCTCGGTTTTTCTCTGCGGGACGATATTCAAAGACTATCGGGACTTTCAAGGATGGGACCCCGCCGGCCTTCCGAGTCGGCTGGATGAGAGCGGTGAGGCAATAATTCGTGAACACCTGTTCTACATCCTAACGTACGCACGCAAGAACAAATCTCGTGCCGAGAAGAGTTGGCCCGTGCTGTTGAAAAGCAACACATTCTTTACGAGAGTCGCGGACTACATTCAGGGCATCCGCGAACGGAATCACCCCAGCCCTTGACGGCGCCTTGCCGCCGCTGACATCGCGAGCCGCGCGAACTTTCCCACAAGCAGCAGCCTCGCCCTTCGGGACGCCGTGGCGGAAGTAGTTGCCAGGGCCCCATACCTCGCCACTCCCCCCGCTTGGTGAGCGGGCGAACTTCGTAGTTCGGCCGACGGTTGCCGTCCGGCCGGCGGGGCCTGATAATTGGGCGATGCAGACGATCTATCTGGACCACAATGCGACCACGCCCACCCGCCCGGAGGTGATCGAGGCCATGGCCCGCTGCTGGGCGGCCGGCCATGCCAATCCGGCCAGCCAGCACCAGCCGGGGCAGCAGGCCCGCCGGCTGCTGGAAGACGCCCGATCGCGGATCGCCGAGCTTCTGGGTGCGGACCTCGACCGCCGCCAGGGGGACCGCGCGGTGTTCACCAGCGGCGGCACCGAGGCCAATAATCTGGCCGTGCTGGGGATTTCGCGGGCAGACGGCGGCGAAGCGCCTCCCTCTGGGTCCGGCCGGATGGTCGCCGGAATGAACGGCGGGCAAGCCCGCCCGCTAAACGGTCCCGGCCGGATCGTCGTGTCCGCCATCGAGCACTCCAGCGTGCTGGGACCGGCCGAGCACCTGCTGGAGCAAGGATGGCGGGTGGACACGTTGGGTGTCGATTCCAACGGGGTGGCCGCCGTGGAGCGCCTCGAACCGCTCCTGAGCGACCAAACCCGGCTAGTCAGCGTGATGCTGGCCAATCACGAGACCGGCGTCCTTCAGCCGGTGGCCGAGCTGGCCGCCGTGTGCCGGCGGGCCGGCGTCCCCCTGCACAGCGACGCGGTGGCCGCCGTGGGCAAGCTGCCCGTCCATTTCGGCCGGCTGGGCGTGGCGGCCATGAGCGTGGCTGCCCACAAGTTCCAAGGGCCGTTGGGGATCGGCGTCCTCGTGCTGCGGCACGACGTGCCGCTGGCGCCCCTCCTGTTTGGGGGGCATCAGGAAGACGGCCTGCGGCCGGGCACTCAGACCGTCGCCTTGGCCGTCGGCATGCAAACTGCCTTGGAATTGCGCTGTCAAGACCTGGAAGAACACAACCGGCGGCTGACCGCGCTGCGCGACCGGTTCGAGGCCGGCCTCCGCAGCGGCTATCCGGGGGCGATCGTTCACGGTGCGGAGGCACCCCGCGTGTCCAACACCAGCAACGTGGCCTTTCCCGGACTGGAGGGGCAGATTCTCGTCCTGGCGTTGGACCTGGCCGGGGTAGCCTGCTCGGTGGGGTCGGCCTGCGCCAGCGGCTCGACGGAGCTCTCGCCTACGCTGCGGGCGATGGGCCTGGCCAACGACGTGGTGGCCAGCTCGCTGCGTTTCAGCCTCGGGGCAACGACCACCCCGGCGGAGGTCGATGAGGGCGTCCACCGGATCATCGACGTGTGCCGGCAGTTGCGGGGGACCACCTCGTAGAACCGGGCGAAAACTGGTATAATCGACCCGCAGAAGGGGACAGGTCCATGTTTTCGGATCGGGGTGTCGGGTGAGGACGGCGCCTTCTGGCCGAAAAATGGACCAGTCCCCATGTTCCTCCGTTGGGATGGAGCCGACGACATGACCGAGGGCGTCGTGACGATCCCGTTTCGGGGGCAACCGCTTCCGCGCGATCCGCGACTGGAACGGGATGGCCCCGCCACCGTCGGCCCCTTCTTTGCCGGGCGGGAAAACCTGCTGGTGGAGCCGGCCGTCGAGGAGGTGCTCTGCCGGCGGCCGGCGGTCTACAATCCGCTTGTGCTCTATGGCCCGAGCGGGACGGGCAAGTCGCATCTGGCCCGGGGCATGGCCGCCGCTTGGCGGGGCCGCTACCCCGGCCGGAAGGTCGTCTCTACGGTGGCGGTCGACTTTGCCCGCGAGCTGGCCGAGGCCATCGAGGCCCAATCGATCGAGGATTTTCGGGCCCATTGGCGGGGCGCGGACTTGGCGGTCTTCGAGGACGTGGGCGACCTGGCGGGCCGTGCAGCGGCCCAGGAAGAGTTGATGCGGACGCTGGACGTGCTGCTCGAGGACGGGGCGCAGGTGGTGCTGACGGCCCGGTCGGCCCCCACGGACCTCAACGGCCTGGGAGCGGCGTTGCGGAGCCGGCTGGTGGCCGGCCTGTCGGTGCCGCTGAGCCCGCCCGGCCCGGATTCCCGCCGCGCGGTGCTGCGACAGTGGTCCAAGGTGCGGCGATTGGATCTGACCGATCCGGTCCTGGAACTGTTGGTCGCCGGGCTGGAGGGCACGGTGCCGGAGTTGGTCGGGGCGATGGTGCAGTTGGAGGTGCCGGCCCGCCATGCGGCCCGGCCGATCGACGCCGGCGTTGTCCGCCAGTTCCTGGTCAAGCGGCAGAAGGTCGCTCGGCCGCAGGTGCGGGAGATTGCCGCAGCCACGGCCCGGCACTTCTCGCTGAAACTGGGCGAGCTGCGGGGCCCCGCCCGCCGCCGGCCGGTGGTCCTGGCCCGCGATGTCGCCATGTTCCTCACCCGCCAGCTTACCAAGGAGAGCCTCCACGCCATCGGGCAGTATTTTGGCGGCCGGGACCATACCACGGTCCTGCACGGCTGCGGCAAGGTGGAGCAGTTGCTCCAATCCGACCCCGCCGTCCGCCAAGCTGTGGACCAGTTGTGCCGCAGGCTTCAGCCGAAGTCCGCGGGCATCGGGTGTGCAAAACGTGTTGGCAGGAAGTAGATCGAGTGTCGCTCCGCAGGGCGTTATCGACAGCGATCCGAGTGCCCGGCACGCACCAGTAAGTTATGAAATCGCCGGCAACCGCGAACCAACGGGCAACCGACAGGTTTTCCGCCCGCGAAACGTCAAAACCATGCCATCCTAACCCCTTGGCGTACAGCCGCTTGGAAAAACCGCCCCGGGCCTGACGAACATCCCGCCGCCGCGTACAATTACTGTTAATATCTAAGGAGAATTCAAAATACTATTATGAGCCGGACCGTTCTCGCGTTGGTCTTGTTCTTTCCGGCGGTCAGCCTGCGGGCAGCCGATCCGCTGGATCGCACGATCGGTCCCGTCCAGGGGCGGCAAGGCCCGCCGTACGTCGAGTTCTCCGTCGATGCGGACATCAAGTTCTTCCAACAAGACAAAGTCGAGATCTTCCACAAGATGACGGACATCCTGGCGGAGAAGTCGGAGATGAACGCTCGCCTGCTGAAGATGAAGGTTTCCGCACAGATGTGCAAGACCGCCAAGACGAAACAGCCCTCGATGCGGGCCTTGGCGCAGGTCTTCAAAGATTCCGACCGCATCAAGTTCGCGGTCAAGAAGAATGGCGACGTGGTGATCAGCGGATCGCAAGCTCCGAAGAAGAAGCCATGACCTCAGCGTACCCGGGGGCTGCCCGGGCCCGTTCTTACGACTAACCCCACAATTGACGAGGTAGAAGGATCCATGAAGATCACTTGCGAGCGTGAGAAACTGCTGCACGCCTTCCAGACGGCCGCCAGCGTCGCCCCGGCGCGGAGCCCCAAGCCCATCCTCCAGAACGTCAAGCTCGAGGTGGCCAAGGAGGGGGGCGTCCTGATGGGGACCGACCTGGAGGTGGGCGTCCGCATGGCCGTGCCGGACATCGAAGTCAAGAGCCCCGGGGCCGTGGTCCTGCCCATCACCCGCTTCCTCTCCATCCTCCGCGAGTCGAGCGACGAGAAGCTGGACGTCGAGAGCGACGGAAAGAAGATTGTCGTCTCCGGCCAGCGAAGCCAATTCCAACTGCCCTCGGAGAATCCGGCCGACTTCCCCGACGTCACCCGCTTCGAGGAGAAGAGCTACCACGAGGTGTCGGTCCGGTTCTTCCACGAGGTCATCCGGCGAACCGTGTTCGCCACCGACACCGAGAGCACCCGCTATGCCCTGGGCGGAGTGCTGCTGGAGCTGTCGGCCGAGCGGATCACCGCCGTGGCGACCGATGGCCGCCGCCTGGCCAAGCAGGAGGGGCCGGCCAAGTCGGTCGGCGGGACGCCCTCCGGGTCGGCGGCCCCCGCCGCAGCGCCCTCTGGAGCGGCGGATCGCACCACGATCGTCCCGGCGCGGTCCATGCAGCTTCTGGACCGGGCCCTGTCCGACAGCGAGGAGCCCCTGCAACTGGCCGCCCGCGAAAACGACGTGCTCATCCGCAGCGGGCCGCTTTCGATGTACTCCCGCCTGGTCGAAGGCCGCTTTCCCAAGTGGCGCGACGTCTTCCCCCGCCACGAGAACACCGTCCGGGTGGACCTGTGCGTCGGGCCGTTCTGGGCGGCCGTCCGCCAAGCGGCCATCGTCACCAGCGAGGAGCGCCGCGGCGTCGATTTCACCTTCGGCGAAGGCAAGGTCGTGCTCACCGCCCACGGGGCCGAGTACGGCGATTCCCGCGTCGAGCTGCCCATCGCCTACGACGGCGCCGGGCTGGGCATCACCCTCGATCCCCGTTACCTGAACGACTTCCTCCGCGTGCTCAACCCGGAGCAAACCGTCGTCCTGGAGCTCCGCGATGCCGAGAGCGCCGCCGTCTGCTCGACCGAAGACGGCTACGCCTACGTGATCATGCCCCTGGCCAGGGACCAAAGGGCGTAGCCCGCCAGTTGTCCGTTGTCAGTTGCAAATGGCACGGACAACGGACCAAGAACCACGGACACTTGTTATGGCCAAGACCAACTTCGAGAACCTTCGGGTTTATCAGTTGGCAGAGGAGGTCGCCGACCGTGTGTGGCAGTTCGTCTTGCGATGGGACCATTTTGCGCGGGACACCGTGGGCAAACAGATCGTGCGCGCGGCGGACAGCATTGGGGCAAATATCGCCGAGGGCGCGGGACGCGGGTCATTTCAAGATAACCGCCGCTTTGTGCGGATCGTCCGTGGATCGCATAATGAACTCCGCCACTGGCTCCGGCGAGCGTATCGTCGGCGCCTCCTGAGCGAGGAAGACACCGCCGCCCTGAAGCCCATGATCGACGAGCTCTCGCCCAGGCTCAACGCCTTCCTCCGCTCGATCGGCACGACCCACAACTGACCACTGACCACGGACCACTGACAAATGCGCGGCCCGGAGCGGATCGCCGACGTCCTGAGCGAGCTGATGGCCCGGCGGGGCTTCGCCCGCTTGAAAACCAGCGATGCCTGCCAGTCGGCGTGGAACGAGGCGGCCGGGCCGCTGGCCGCGTACACCCGCGTCGGGCAGGTCCGCCGCGGCACGCTCGAAGTGATCGTAGCCAACTCGACCCTCATCCAGGAGCTCACGTTCCAAAAAGGGGGCCTGCTGAAGAGCCTCGCGCGGCTCCTGCCCGATCAACCCATTCAAGACCTCCGCTTCCGCCTGGGAGCGATACAATAAACAACTCCCCTCTCCCTTTGGGAGAGGCACCCGCGAGCGGGTACCCGGGGGTGAGGGCCGGAACGCTCCGAGACCCGCCGTGCCTACATCAGGAGGCCTGAAATCATGACGAACCTGCCCCCGATCGATCGGCGCTCCTTCTTGCGGCTGGCGGCCGTTGCCGCCGGCGATGTGGCTGTCGCGCCTTCCCTGCCCGCCGCGGACGTGCCCAGCGCGGTGCCCCGCAGCCGCACGGATCGCCTGGCCACCGGCGCCAATGTCTGTCAGTGGTTCCGTTTTCCGCGGGGCGACCCGGCCGGGCACTTCACCAACTATATTACCGAGGCCGAGGCGGCGTTCATGGCCCGCCTCGGTCTGAAGCACGTGCGGCTGTGCGTTGCGCCGGGCGTTATCATGGATCGAGCGTCGGGCAAGGTTATCGAGCCCCGCGGCGAGCAACTGGAAGCCGCGATCAAGCGGTTCCACCGCGCCGGACTGCTGGTGGTCGTCGACATTCACAACGAAGACCGCGCGGCGGAAGCTGACCCGGCCTGGCAGGAGGCCTTTGTCCGCTTCTGGGGCTCGCTGGCGGCACGCCTGGCCCACTTCGATCCCGAGTGGACCGTCCTGGAGATCATCAACGAGCCGGTGTTCGATCATCGCGAGCAGGAGTGGAACACCCTCAACGTCCGCTTGGCCGCCGCCATCCGCCAGAGCGCGCCGCGGCACACCATCATCACATCGGGCCCCAACTGGGGCGGCATCGACGGCCTGAAGAAGCTCCAACTGCTGCCGGACAAGAACGTCATCTACTCGTTCCATTGTTACGACCCGTTCGTCTTTACCCACCAGGGGGCGACCTGGACCTGGGCCGGCGTCAGGCCCTTGCACGACGTGCCCTACCCATCCAGTCCCGAAGCGGTGAAGCCGCTCCTGCCGGCGTTGGAGTCCTTGCCGGAATCAAAAAGAGCGGTCGAGTCTTACGGCAGGGAGCGTTGGAACAAGGAGAAACTGGCCGCTCGCTTCCGCCAGGGCATCCAGTGGGGCGTCAAGAACGGGGTGCCGCTCTACTGCGGCGAATTCGGCGTCTTTCCGGTCCGCAGCAAGCCGGAGCACCGCGCGAACTGGTTCCGCGATTTCGGCGAGGTCCTGGCCGAGAACCACATCGGCTGGGCCGTGTGGGGTTGGGACGAGGGTTTCGGCCTGAACCGCAGGATGGTCGGTGGCAAACCGGTGGTGGACGCCGTGGTGGCGCGGTCGCTGGGGCTCAAGGCGCAGTAGATTTCCACCGCCAAGTCGAGCCCATGGAAGACGAACAGGAGCCAACGGAGGCAACGGAGCCAATGAGCCCTCCGTTCGCTCCGCTGGCTCCTGTTCAAATCCTCCCTGAGACCGATCTTCCTGTCCCCCATTTTTCTGTCGAAGGTGTCCCCGTCGCGGCTTGCTCGCGGGCCGGGGTCGGATACACCTACTTCTGAGTTCCGTCGTTGACTTTATGAACCGATCCCTGCGATTGTTTCCCGTGGTAGCCCTGGCCCCGCTGATCGGGGATGGCAAACTCGTCGCCTTCAACGTCGGTCCCGACGGAAACGTATACCTCGTGGTAGCGCTGGGGCCCCCCGACTATCGGAGGGAGCAACCCGGCTGGGCAAGCTTCGCGAAGACCGTCCTCGACCACCCTCAAACGTATCGGGTTGTCGGACTGTCCGGGTCAACGCTCGTTCTCGACGTTGTGATCGAGGGAGAACGCTTCAACATTCACCACGTTCAACCGCTGCTGGACAGGTTGCTGCTGGTTTGCGGTCGCTCCCACTACAGGGGTCCCGACGATTTCGAGAAGAACGGCCGCGTGTATACGCGAGATGGAAAATTCGAGCGCGAAATCCTGCTCGGCGACGGTGTTCAGTGGGTACAGGCGACATCTAAAGGGGTGATTTGGGCGAGTTTCTTTGACGAAGGCGTGTTTGGCAACTACGGGTGGCAGAGTCCTGTCGGCGCATCAGGATTAGTCGCCTGGGATTCTGCCGGCGAGAAGCTGTACGAGTTTCAGCCGAGCGATGGCCTCGACCGAATATGTGACTGCTACGCGCTGAATGTCAATTCGGAGGAGGAAACTTGGCTGTACTATTACACCGAGTTTCCGCTTGTGCGATTGCACTGTTTTGAGATCGATTCGGCCTGGATGATGCCAGTTGGCGGTAGCGACGCGTTTGCAATTTCCGCCGGCCGTGCCCTCTTCCGCGGCGGGTATAAGGACCGAGATACGTACCATCTCTTTTCCCTCGGCTCGAGTGGTCAGACGCAGTTCGTCTCGTCGCTGGAACTCCGCGGTCAGGATGACCGCAAATTGGTAGCAGAGCGGGTAGCTGGGCGAGGCGATGTGATCCACTTGGTCAGCGACGGTTTCCTATATCGGGTTGACCTACAGGCAGTCGGCGGGGAGTAGCACAGGGCCTTGGCCGAACGCTGTACCTGAGCGCGGCAGGGTAACGCCCCGCGCCCCGGCGGGTGCGCCGGATCCTAGTCTTGCCGATGACAGCCGGGGCCGGAAACGGTAGAATTCTTAACGGCGGGGTGGGAGGCCAACGGAGGCGACGACGCCCTCACCCTGACCCTCTCCCGGAGGGAGAGGGGATCCTGATCGCCCGCCCCTCCCCCGTCAACAGCCGGCAACTGACCACGGACAACTGACAACGGACCACGGCCCACCGACAACGGACCCCATACGCCATGCCCCCCGACCCGCAATCGAATCCCAATCCGCCCGCTCCTGACGAGCCCAGGCCGGCGCAGCCGGCCGCGAAGCCGCCCGAGCCGGTCTCCGCCGACCTGAGCGGCTACCAGTTGGCCCAGAAGGCCGAGGCCGAGTACGGCGCCGGCCAATTGAAGTACCTCAGCGACCTGGAGCACGTCCGCGAGCGGCCCAGCATGTACATCGCGGATACGGCCGTCCGCGGCCTGCACCACTTGGTCTACGAAGTGGTCGACAACTCGATCGACGAGGTCATGGCCGGCTTCGCCTCCGAGATCTCCGTGCTGATTAACAACGACGGCTCGGTCACGGTCGAGGACAACGGCCGCGGCATCCCGGTCGAGATCCATCCCGACCTGGGCTTCTCGACCCTCCAGGGCGTGATGACGGTGCTGAAGTTCGGCGGCAAGTTCGAGCAGGGGGCCTACAAGACCTCCAGCGGGCTGCACGGCGTCGGCGTGACCGTGGTCAACTGCCTCTCCGAGTGGTGCGAGGTCGAGGTCCGCCGGCACGGGCACGTCTACCAGCAGGAATACGAGCGGGGCGTCCCCGTGGCCGACGTCCGCCGCATCGGCCGCAGCGACCGCCGCGGCACCAAGACCACCTTCAAGCCCGACCCGCAGATCTTCCCCGTCACCGCCTTCCAGTACGGCATCCTCTACCGCCGCCTGCAGGAGCTGGCCTTCCTGAACCGGGGCGTGAAGATCATCTTCCGCGACGAACGCTCCGGCGAGGGAGAGACCTTCCATTACGAGCGGGGCATCCTGGCGTTCGTCGAGTTCCTCAACCGCGCCAGCGAGCCCGCCCACGAAGACATCATCTCCATCGCCGGGTCGTTCCAGGGCGTCGAGCTGGACGTGGCCATCCAGTTCTCCTCCGAGTTCACCGAGAACGTCCACACCTACGTGAACAACATCTGCACGATCGAGGGGGGCACGCACCTCTCGGGCTTCCGCGCCGCCCTGACCCGCACCATCAACAACTACGGCAAGAAAGAAGGCATCTACAAGGACCTGCTGCCCACCGGCGACGATTGCCGCGAGGGCCTCACCGCCGTGGTCTCGCTGCGGGTGGCCGAGCCGCAGTTCGAGGGGCAGACCAAGACCAAGCTCGGCAACAGCGAGATCGAGGGCATCGTCAACTCGGCGGTCGGCGACTACCTGGCCCGCTACCTCGAGGAGAACCCCAAGACGGCCCGCATCATCGCCCAGAAGGGCCTGCTGGCCGCCGAGGCCCGCGAGAGCGCCCGCAAGGCCCGGCAGTTGGTCCGCGAGCGGAAGGGCGCCCTGAGCGGCGGCGGCCTGCCCGGCAAACTCCGCGACTGCACCAGCCGCGACGTGGACCGCTGCGAGTTGTACCTGGTCGAGGGCGATTCCGCCGGCGGCAGCGCCGAGGGCGGCCGGCTGCGGCAGTACCAGGCCATCCTCCCGCTGCGCGGCAAGATCATCAACGCCTACAAGTCCCGCGACGACAAGGTCCTGGCCAACGAGGAGGTCCGCAGCATCATCTCCGCGGTGGGCAGCGGCATCGGCGAGGAAATCGACCTCTCCAAGCGGCGCTACGGCAAGATCATCATCATGACCGACGCCGACGTGGACGGCTCGCACATCCGCACCCTGCTGTTGACCTTTTTCTACCGCCAGATGTACGACCTGGTGCGCGGCGGGCACGTCTACGTGGCCCAGCCGCCGCTGTTCCGCGTCCGCCACAAGAAGGAAGTCTACTACGTCCAGACCGAAGAGGAGATGAAGGCGCAACTGCTCGACGCCGGCCTGAAAGACGCCGTCTTCGAGCCGGGCGACGGCCGCACCATCCAGGGCGCCGAGATGGAGCGCCTCTGCCGCACCCTGGCCGCGCTGGAGGAATCGCTGCTGGCCCTGGAGCGCCGCGGCGTCAGCCTCCGCGCCCACGCCCTCCGCCAGGACCCCGTCACGGGCCGCCTTCCCGTTTATCACGTCTTCGTCGGCCACCAGGAGCACTGGTTTACCACCCGCGAGGCCCTCGATGAATTCCTCGCCCGGCAAGAGCAGGAGGCGGGCGAAGAGCTGAAGCTGGCCGACGAGCAGGCGGCCGGCGCCGCCCGGGGCGCCGCCGGGGAGACGGAGCCGGAAGACCAGCCCGAGACCAACGGCAAGGGCCCGAAAGTACACATCGTCGAGTTCCACGAGGTCCGCTCGATCAACAGCCAACTGGCGGCGCTCCGCCGCATGGGCTTCGAGATCGGCAGCCTGATCCCCGAGGAGCGGACGGGCCTGGAGGAGCCGCGCTACCGCCTCCGCCGCGGCGAGCTGGCCAGCGGTCTGGAGGACCTCCGCGGCCTGCTGGCCGCCGTCCGGGCCTCCGGCGAGAAGGGCATGCAGATCACCCGCTTCAAGGGCCTCGGGGAAATGAACGCCGAAGAACTCCGCGACACGACGCTCGACCCCAAGAATCGCACCTTATTGAAGGTCACGATGGACGACGCCAGCGCCGCCGACGACCTTTTCCGCATCCTCATGGGCGACAAGGTCGAACCCCGCCGCGAGTTCATCGAGAAACACGCGTTGGAGGTGCGGAATTTGGACGTGTGAGCGAGGATCATCGTTCACCATTCATCTTTTCCCCGTCACCTGGGGGACCGTCTGCTGAATTGTTGGGTTGTTTTGCCGCCCAAGGGTTCTTGGGTTTGGCCCACGTTCGAGCCCGCGGCGAAGACGCCATGGAATAAGGACTTACGGTGTCGCGACAAATCGGAGATGGTAAGTCCTTATTCTTCCGTGCCAAGTGGGACAATGTTTTCGGGACGCGTTTCTGTCCCACTCGCTTTGCACGATCCGCAACCAATTGCCATCACATGACTTGTGTCTGGTGCCATCGAACGCAAGCCGCTTAGTCCGTTAGGCCGAACTTCTTTCTAGAAATCGCATCTAAGCCTTTAATCACACACGCTTTAGCGTTGATTTGACGTGTATGAATGTAGCCACGAAAGAAAAAGTCCCTATTGTACAAGGCGTTGGCGGGGTTA
>Ga0187848_10003413_pt1 | contig 11649 bp, 8 predicted proteins | sample June2016WEW_4_40_FD_132424 | JGI IMG/M metagenome (GOLD analysis project Ga0187848, IMG submission 132424) | Peatland microbial communities from SPRUCE experiment site at the Marcell Experimental Forest, Minnesota, USA - June2016WEW_4_40 | ecosystem: Environmental > Terrestrial > Soil > Wetlands... | reverse complement strand
TGGTCGTCGAGCACCTGTGCGACAGCGAGGACACGCTGCTGAACCGCACGGAGCGCGACCAGTTGGTCAGCGAGGTGCTCGACGAGACGTTCGGCCTGGGACCGCTGGAGGTGCTCTTGAAAGACCCGACCATCAGCGACATCCTCATCAACGGGCCGAAGGCCACCTATGTCGAGCGGCGCGGCAAGGTCGAGAAGACGAGCGTGGTCTTCCGCGACAACGACCACCTGATGCAGATCGTCGACCGCATCATCTCCAAGGTGGGCCGGCGCGTCGACGAGACCTGCCCGATGGTCGATGCCCGCATGTCCGACGGCTCGCGTTTCAACGCGATCATTCCGCCGCTGGCGCTGGACGGGGCGTGCGTCTCGATTCGGCGGTTCGGCACCAACCCGCTGAAGCTCGAGGACCTCTTGAATTACCGGGCATTCACGCCGGAGATGGTCATGCTCCTGGAGGGGGCGATCAAGGCCCGGCTGAACATCATCATTTCCGGGGGGACGGGCTCGGGCAAGACCACGCTCCTGAACACGCTGTCGAGCTTCATTCCCAACACGGACCGCATCGTGACCATCGAGGACGCGGCGGAGCTGCAGCTCCAGCAGGACCACGTGGTCCGCCTGGAGACGCGGCCGGCGAACATCGAGGGCAAGGGGGCGATCTCGGCGACCGACCTCGTGCGCAACGCCCTGCGCATGCGGCCCGAACGGATCATCATCGGCGAGTGCCGCGGGCCGGAGGCCCTGGACATGCTCCAGGCCATGAACACCGGCCACGAGGGCTCGCTAACGACGATCCACGCCAACACGCCCCGCGACACCTTGGCCCGCCTGGAAACCATGATCATGATGGCCGGCTTCGAGCTGCCCCTGAAAGCCATGCGGACGCAGATCGCCAGCGCCGTGGACCTTGTGGTCCAGGCCAGCCGCCTGCAGGGCGGACCGCGAAAGATCACGTACATTACCGAGGTCGTGGGCATGGAGCAGGACACGGTCGTCATGCAGGACATTTACCGCTTCGAGCAGGAGGGCGTCGACGAGACGGGCCGGGCCCACGGCAAATTCCTGGCCACCGGCGTGCGGCCGACGTTCATGTCCCGGCTCGAGTCGGCCGGGGTCCGACTGCCGTCCAGCGCCTTCCGCGAGCGGGTAATGTTGGAGGACTAGGGCATGCGGAAAAAGGGGACAGTCCCCATTTGTGCGAAGCACCCTCCGGGCCGTTCCGGCAAATGGGGACTGTCCCCTTTTCCTGTGTTGGAGGACTAGCGCGTGTCTGGGTTGCTCTTGGGCATGATCGCGTTTTTCGGCGTGGCGACCCTGGTGGGGGGAGCGGCCCTGCTGATGGGCGGCAAGGGCGCCACCCGCGCGGAAAACCGCCTCGACCTGCTGACCGGCGCCGCCCCGCCGCAGGGCGGACGCAGTAGCACCCTGAAGGAAGGCAGCCTGCTGGCCCGCCCCTTGGACGACGCCGCCGGCTTCCTCCATACGCTCCTGGAACGCTTCGGCAACGTCGAGTTGCTCTTCGAGCAAGCGGACGTCTCGCTGAGCGTGGGGAAGCTCGTGGCGATCTCCGCGATCCTGGCCGTCAGCGGCGCGGGGATGATGGCCGTCGTGCGGGCCCATCCCGCCTTGATTCCGCTGCCGGCCCTCGTCCTGGGAGCGCTGCCGCCGACCTGGGTCCTCCATCGCCGCCGCAAGCGGCTGAAGGCCTTCGCCGGCCAACTGCCCGACGCCTTGGAGATGCTGGGCCGGGCCCTGCGGTCCGGGCAAAGCCTCGCCTTCGGGTTCAACGCGGTGGCCGTCGAAATGCCCGCCCCCATCAGCAAAGAATTCAACCGCGTCTTCGAGGAACAGAACCTGGGCATCCCCCTGGACGAAAGCCTCAAGATGCTGTGCGACCGGGTCCCCAACCTCGACCTGAAGTTCTTTACCACGGCCGTGATCCTCCAGCGGCAGACGGGCGGCGACCTGGCCGAAATCCTCGACAAGATCAGCTCGCTGATCCGCGACCGCTTCCGCATCTGGGGCCAAGTCCAGGCCCTGACCGGCGAAGGACGCATGTCCGGTGTCGTCCTGATGGGCCTGCCGCTGGTCCTGCTCCTGGCCGTCTACGAGCTCAATCCCAAGTACGTCTCGGTCCTGTTCACCGATCCGGCCGGCAAGAAGATGCTCGCCATCGCCGTGGCCATGCAGGTCCTCGGCGCCCTGGTGATCCGCAAGATCGTCAACATCAAGGTCTAATCGCCGTGCTCCTTGCCGACAACCTGTTCACCCTGGTAGACCTCCTGCCGCTGGCGCTGTTCGGCACGTTCGCGGCCTTGTCCTGGTGGGCGCTGGAGCGGATCGCCGCCAGCAAGCCGCGGGTCGTGGAACGCCTGGCCGACCTGAAGAATCCCCGCCAGCGCCGCAAGCGGCAGGCCGAAAGCCTCCTGAAACAATCGGACACCGTCACCAAGGTCCTCGCCAGGACCACCGCCCTGACCAAGCCGTTGACCCCCAAGAACGCGGCGGAGATGGGCAAGCTCCGCACCCGCTTGAACGCCGCCGGCTTCCGCAGCGAAGGGTCCGTTGGCCTGTTCCTGGGGTTGAAGTTCTCCGGGCTGATGGTCGGTCTGTTCTGCGCGGGCGGCGTCACCCTGCTGCTGCGCGGGGCCGACCTGGGCGCGCTGCTTTGGACCGCGGTCATCGCCGCCGTCCTCTTCTACCTCCCCGACCTGACCGTCGGCTGGATCGGCAGGAAACGCAAACAGGCCATCTTCCTCGCCCTGCCCGACGCCCTGGACATGATGGTCGTCTGCGTCGAGGCCGGCCTGGGCCTGGATCAGGCCATGCGAAAGGTCTGCGATGAAATGAAAAACAGCTACCGCGTGCTGAGCGAAGAGCTGGCCGTCACGAACTTCCAGCTCCAGATGGGGCGGGGCCGGGCCGACGCCCTCCGCGAATTGGGAACGCGGACCGACGTGGCCGACCTCCGCGGCCTGGCCGCCGTCCTCATCCAGGCCGAGCGATTCGGCGCCAGCGTCTCCCAGGCCCTGCGGGTGCAAAGCGACTCCATGCGGACCCGGCGGCGCCAGCTTGCCGAGGAGAAGGCCTCCAAAACCGCCGTCAAGCTCATCTTCCCCCTCGTCTTGTTCATCTTCCCCGGCATCTTCGTGATCCTCGTCGGGCCCGCCGCCATCGACATGGTCCGTAATTTGTTCCCGAAAATGTCGGGCCAAGGGTAGGCGGTGGGTAGTGGGCAGTGGGCAGTGGGCGAATAGCCGCGGATGTATATCCGCGAGCGGGCGACCGGGACGAGAAGCGTGCGAAAGGCGTGAAGTGGGCAGTGGGCAGGGTTCAACGGCGGCGATTGGGCAATCTGACGCGGAGCGGCCAGATTCTCCGCAGCCGCTTTCCTCCGCCCGCCGATACCTGCGATGAAGGTCTCCCACGGAGGGTTTGAACATGGCCTCTCGGCGCATTGGCGGCGTATGGGTTCTCTTGCTCGTCACGGCCTGGACGGCACCGGCCTGGGCCAATCCGATTGACGATTTCTGCACGGGCATTGTGAAGGACTTCAAGCGTCGCAACTGCTGGCCCGAGCCATTCGTCTACCCCGACCGCCAGGCAGTCCGCGAACCGTTTGCCATCATGGTCGGCAACGGCTGGCAGCGCCAGAACCTGGTGGCCGACGGCCACTTCGACAGCGGCGGCACCGAGCTGAGCGAGGCCGGGCGGGAAAAGGTGCTGGAGGTCCTCAACGAGGCGCCCGAACAGCATCGGATCGTCTTCGTGGCCCGGGGAGCCACACCGCCGGAGACGGCCACTCGCCTGGCCACCGTGCGACGGTTCGTCGCCCAGTCCACCTACGGCGGGCAAGTGGTCCCGGTCGCCGAGTCCAACCGGCCCGGCGATGGCTGGCCTGCCAGTCGCGTTGATCTGGTCAACCGCAAGTTCGAGGCGGCCACTCCCGAGCCGAAGCTGCCCGGCGCCGGCGGGGGCGGCGGGGGCGGCGGAGCTGGCAGCCTCAGCGGCGCCCATTAGCCCGACGGTGGGGTGACTTCGCACCATTCCGCGCGGGTCGGGCAGCGTGCGCAGCATGGTCGGTCGGCAGGCTTCTTGGTGCCTTTCGCACTGCCCGCCGCCCTCCGTCAAATCCGCTAAATCCCACCCAACTCGCCACTTGGGGTGCAGAAATCGCCTGCGGCCGGTCGATACAGGTCGATGGACCCGGGGTGGTCCCCGCCGCGGAAACCTTGCGCACAGGGAGGTGCCTCGTGGACGCTGCGCTCGAAGGGCAACGGGCTCGGAGCCTGATGGTGCTGGCGTTGACCGGCTTGTGGGCCGCGGCCTGCTCTTCGGCCGTCGCGCAGACGGTCTATCCCCCTCCGCAGCCGTCCGCGTGGCAGTCCTTTTCGTCGAGTGTCAAGCAGGCCTTCACGCCTACGCCGGCCCCGCCCTCCACTTCCGACGATCCGGTCTCGCTCAAGAGCAAGGGAAAGCCGGGGATCGACTTGTATGTGGCGGTTGCGCGGATGTTCGAGGAGGCGGGCAAGTTCGCCGAGGCGGAGGAGAAGTACAAGCGGGCCTTGCAGGAGGCCCCCAACGACACCCGTCCCCTGCTCGGCTACGCCCGGCTGAAGGACCGGCTGGGCGAAGCGCAGGAGGCCCTGCGGCTCTACCAGCGGGCCGCCAAAGCCAATCCCCACGAGCCGGTGGTCTTCAACCACCTCGCCATCCACTTCGCCCGCCGCGGAATGCTCCGCGAGGCCATCGGCGCCGAGGACCGGGCGATCCACTTGCGCCCCACCGAACCCCGCTATCGCAACAACATGGCGATGCTCCTGGTCGAGGCCGGCCGGCCGCAAGAGGCCTATTTGCAGTTGCACGCCGTCTACGACGACGCGGTGGCCCACTACAACTTGGGCTTCCTGTTGAACAAGAAGGGCCAACCTCAAGCCGCGGCCCAGGAGTTCATCGTCGCCTTGCGGCTGAATCCTTCCCTGGCGCAGGCGCGGCAATGGCTGGACCGGCTGGCCGCCGGCGCGATGCCGGCCAGCCGGCCGGCCGACTATGGCCCCACGCCGCCGGAAGAACCGCGCATGGCGTCCAATCCGCAGCCGCCGGGCATCGACGCGCCCAGCCGCGGGCCGCTTCCGCCCGCATGGCCCGCCCCCGACGCAAACAGCATCCGCATCCTGCCGTCGCCTTCGCCATCCGCGGGAGTGGCCTCGACCGGCACGCCGCCCCGGGAGGGCACCGTGTCCCAGGACCCGCCGGACTCTGGCACGGGCGGGCTGCAGCGTTTGCCGCCGATCGCCAACCCCTTGCCGGCCGCACGCCAGCCCGTCGAATCGGACGACCCCGATTCGGCGCCACCCTATTTGCCCCGCACCCGCTAGACTGCTCGCGGGTGAAGACGACGCCTCTCGTGGAAGCCCGAAGCGCACGGGGGGGAATCGTTTCCCTCCCTCGCTTGCGCGTCGGGCTTCAATGGCTCATGGCTCGAGACGCTCGGTACCCTCGGCTTGGGCCGCGTCCGCCGGGCGGATGTCTCCCAGCGACCCCAGGGCCAGGATGTGCGGCCACTTCCAGGCGGCCCCCAGCACGACCAGGATCGTGCCGATGCCGCCGCCCACGACCGACCAGATCGGGCCGAACATCCAGGCGGTGACGCCCGATTCAAAGCCGCCCAAGTCGTTCGAGGAGACGATGAACACGTTGTTGACGGCGGAGACGCGGCCGCGCATCGCGTCGGGCGTGAGCATCTGCACGAGCGTGTGGCGGACCACGACGCTCACGTTGTCGAAGGCCCCCACCAGGAACAGCGCGAACAGCGAGAGCCAGAGGTTCCGCGACAGGCCGAAGACGATCGTGGCCGCTCCGAAGCCGGCCACGGCCCAGAGCATCATCCGGCCGGCGCGGGCAATCGGCGGCAGGTGGGCCAGCAGGACGGCCATGGCGATGGCCCCGGCCGCCTCGGCCGACCGCAAGTAGCCCAGCGCCGACGGGCCGGCCTCCAGGATGTCTTGCTGGAACACCGGCAACAGGTACGCCGCGCCTCCGAAGAGCACCGCGAACAGGTCCAGGGTGATCAGGGCGAAGATCGTCTTCTGCCGGACGACGAAGCGGACGCCGGCCAGAAGGCTCTCCAGCGAGATCGAAGGCCCGCCGGCGTCGGGGCGGCGGCCCGGGATCCCGGCCACGGCCGCCAGGGAAAGCAGCCGGCAGGCAACTACCGCCGCCAGGGCCAGCGGCACGCCGGGCCCCGGGTCCAGGGCCAGCAGGACGCCGCCGAAGGCCGGACCGATCATCGATGCCACCTGGAACACGCTGCTGTTCCAGGCCACGGCATTGCTGAATCCCTCGGCCGGCACGATTTGCGGCAACATCGCGGACCGCGACGGCCCGCCAAGGGCCTGGGCGACCGAGCTGATCCCCAACAGCAGGTACAACCAGCCCACCGAGGCGTGAAGCCAGCAGGCCGCCGTCAGCCCCAGCGACATGAGCATCGTGACCGCCAGCGTGACGGCCACCACCAGCCGGCGGTCCCGCCGGTCGGCGATCTGCCCCCCGGCGATCGCCAGCAAGACCACCGGCAGGAAGCGGACAAGCCCCAGCCACCCCAGGGCCAGCAGATCGGCGGTCCGTACATAGACATACCGCCCGATGGCCAGCGTCTCGATCTCCCTGCCGCACGTCATCAGGAACCACGCGGCCGCATAGAACTGGTAGTTGCGGATCCGCCAGGCCGCGTAGGGATCGGCCCGGCGGAGGGCCGGCGAAGGCTGATCGCCGCCAAGGGGAAGGTGCTCGTTTTGCGGGTGACCATGCTCGCGCATGGTGCCCTGCCCGCCGTTCCCCGACGAAGGCCGTTGGCCGCCGGTGGGAAAGTGCTCGGAAGTCATGGCCGATAACGTACCCGAAACCCGGTGTTGGCAGAACCCCCGGGGTTGAATCGCCCAACGCCCCCGATAGGATAACGGCGATGGATGTAATCCCAGACCAGCCGGGCCGCCGCGGCGCGGTGGCCGTCATCCCCCGCGACGACCGGGTGCTGGTAATTCGGCGCTCGCGGTCGGTCGTGGCGCCCTTGACCTATTGTTTCCCCGGAGGGGGCATCGAGGAAGGCGAATCCGAGCAGTCCGCGGTGGTGCGCGAGGTCCGCGAGGAGATCGGCGTGGTGGTTCGGCCCGTGCGGCGGCTCTGGCAGTGCGTGACGCCGTGGAAGGTCGAGCTTGCCTGGTGGCTGGCCGAGATGCCCGCTCAGGCCGTCCCCGCCGCCAACCCCGCCGAGGTCGAGTCGATCCACTGGGTCACGCCCGGCCAGATGGCCCAACTCCCCGGCCTGCTGGAGAGCAACCGCCTCTTCCTCGACTTGCTCCGGCGGGGCGACATCTGCCTGGAACGAGACCAATCCGGGTGATCCATGCCCGGGCGTATTGGTCCGGCAAGTCTACCGGCTAGAGCCTGTACGGCGAACCAGCCGGCACCCCTGGCACTTGGCCAAGTCACGATCGAGGCCCGCCTGGGGTGTTCGCGATATTCCCGTAATTCGCAAATATACTGCATTGCGCAACTTACCGATTCTATTAAGTCGTCGTAAATTAAAGACGATACTGGTTTTCGTGGAGCTTAGGACCGTCCGGATCGGTTGGCCTGTTCGGACGGCACCGGCTATTCCCAGTTTGCTTGTAAACACCACAAGTCGTTATCGGGGGAAGAGTTATGAGATTGGCAATCACGCTGGCTGTGCTCTTGGCCGTGATGGCTACTCCCTTGGCCGCCCAGTCACCGATGGGCGGTGGGGTTCGGCTCCCGGATCCGTCGGTCCAGGCGCCCGTTGGGCCTGGCAACGGGCCGGCAGGTCCTATGCCGGCCGGTCCGTGGGTTGCACCCTCGGTCGCGGTTGCCGATGGGGGGGGACCCACCCCGGCCGACCCGTTGGCGGAGCGGATCACCAGGCTGGAGGCGGCTAACCAGCGGCTGACGGCGGAGTTGCAGTCGGTCCGTGAGCAGGCCCTGGCCCCCCCAGCGGTGCAAGCGGCGCCGGTGGACATGGCGGCGCCGGTGGGCGTGGCGGCGCCAGGGGCCCCGGTCGAGGCCGGCGATCCCGACACCTTCTGCCCGCTGATCCAAAACGAGGTCAAACGACTGATGTGGAGCAAGGGCGATTTCAAGATCGTCCCCTACGGCTACCTCTGGGAAAACACGGTCTACGCCACGGAGAAGACGTACCCGGGTACCTATACTTTGTGGGTGGACTCTGCCACCACCCGCGGGGAAGCCGAGTTTGTCGTGGACGCCCGCAATACGCGGCTGGGGATCGACGTGTCCGGCCCGCAGATTCCTTGGTTCGGGGGCGCCCAGACCGGCGGCAAGGTCGAGTTCGACTTCCAGGGCGCCTTCGACGCGACCGAGAACAAGGGGGCCGTGCTCTTGCGGCACGCCTACGTCGAGGTGAAGAACGACCAGTTCCGCTTCCTGGCCGGGCAGACGTGGGACGTCATCTCGCCGCTCATGCCGAGCATGTTGATGTACTCGGTCGGGTGGGAGGGGGGCAACATCGGTTACCGTCGCGCGCAGGTCCGCCTGGAGCGATTCCTGGCCGTCTCGGACAACCTGGCGGTGACCCTCCAGGGCTCGATCGACCAGAATGTCTTTGGCGACGAAATCGCCGTAACCAGCGGGGCCACCACCTACACTCTCACGCCGGACCCGTCGAGCTGGCCGATTATCGAGGGCCGCGCCGCCGTGACCCTGGGCGAGCGGACCGGGCCCGACGCCCTGCCGATCACGCTGGGTGTCTCGGCCCACGTCGGGCAGATCGAGTTCGGCCTGGCGAACGGCTCGACCCCTGACCCGGACTTCCCGAAAAACCAACTCCGCAACACCTGGTCGGTCAACGCCGACTGGTACGTCCCCGTCACCCATCGCTTCGGCGTGCAGGGGGAGTTCTTCATGGGCGAGAATCTCTCTCCCTTCCTGGGCGGCATCGGCCAGGGATTGGACCCGGCGGTGCCGGGCGAAGCGGGCGTCGTGGGCGTCGTCACGGAGGCACTCGGAGAAATCCAGGACACGGGCGGCTGGTGCGAGCTGTGGTACAACGTCACCCCGCGGCTGCACACCCATTTCGGCTACTCGGTCGACTCGCCCGACAGGAACGACCTGCACGTGGCCGGCGAGCGGAGCTACAACCAGTTCTTCTACACGAACGTGATCTACGACGTGACCAAGCAGTTCCTCCTGGGGCTCGAGATCAGCTCGTGGAAGACGTTGTACGTGAGCACGCCCACCAGCGTCTTCGCACCCGGCGAGAGCGTCCGCTGCGAGTTCGTCGCCAAGTACGGGTTCTGAGTGCGGACGCCTCAGAGGCTGTGAATCTTTCGACGAGGCAATGCTGTCATGTACAACGACTTGTGTTGCTAGCAAAGCATTCAACACCGGCCGTTGTGGGTGCCCTAAGGCGATTTCGATAGATTCACAGCCTCTCACGGCTCCGGCGGCACGATGGCCACGCCGATCCGTGCCGGCGGCAGGTCCGCCCCCGTGAGGTAATCCAGCGGCGGCAGAGTCACGAGCCGGCTCACCCGGAACCGCCGCAGCACGTCGGGGGGCAGCCCTTCCGGGTCGGCGTCGAGGCCCCAGAGGATCACGCCTCCCCGGCGGCGGAACTCGTCGTCGCCGAGCCACGGGCAGTCGTGGACGCCCGTGTCGTTGATCAGTTCGTCGCTGCTCTGGTACACCCGCGGGCGATCGCGGTCGAAGAAGGCCACGGTGCCCGCCAGGAAGTAATCCCCCGCGACGATCGGCAGCGGGCCGGGCTCGTGGCTCCGCCAGACCTTGTCGACCTCGGCCGCCAGTTGGCGGCCGGGAAAGAGGCAGCGGGACGGCTTGTGCAACACGTACGGCGCGGCCAGCGTGGCGATGGTCGCGCCGCCCCCCAAGGCAGTCACCACTACGGCCCAGGCGATCCAGGTCTTGCGCCAGCGGGCGGGCTCGGGCCGGACCTCCAGGCTGACCATTGCCAGCAGGCCCGCCCACAGCCATAGCGGCGCTCCGTAGGCCGGCCGCAAGGACGTGTTGCCCAGCAGCGACACGCCGAGGTGCGCGACCAGGGGCCCCAGGACCATGACGGCCAGGAACCGGCGGGGGAAGGTGGCAGACATCCCGTGTGCGGGCCAGCGGTGCCGGTCATGTCCTTCCGGGGCGGCGGCCCGCCGCAGCCGCACCCGGCCGCCGGTGGCCACCAGCACCACCGCCGCCAGGCCCGTCAATATGCCGCATTGCACAACGAGGAACAGGAGCGGGCAGAGCACGTGGCCGATCCAGCGGCCGCCGCCGGGCACGTGGGCCGCCGCATAGCGGATCGTAGAGAAGCCCTCCAAGGCCGTCCACCAGGCGTGCGGCAGAAACAAAAGCCCGCAGACCGCCGCGGCCAGGTAGGGGCCGGGCCGCCGCCAGCAGCGGCGGGCCTCCGGGTCCGCCAGCCCGAACCCGAGCATGGTCGCCGCCAGTACCACCGTGGTGTACTTGGTGAGCATTCCCAGCCCCAGCCAAATACCCACGGCCAGCCAGCATCGAGTTCGTCCCGTACGAATCGCCTCGTACAAGAACAGCACGGCCAGCGCCCAGCACGGATAGAGCCCAACGTTGTTGTTCAGCGCGTAGCAGTGGGTCGAATAGAAGGGGCAGCATTCCAAGAGGGCGACCGCCAGGAGGGCCAGGCGAGGCGAAACCATTTGCCGCCCGAGCCGCCAGACGGCCCAGAAAGCCAGCGCCACGGCCGCGTGGGCCAGCAGGTACTGGGCCCATAACGCCCGGCCGCTGGCCGCCGCCACCGCCTCGGAAATCCAGCTCGGCAGCGGCGGGTGTTTCGTGTAGCCCAGCCGCCACTCATGCCCCCAGAAGACCATCTCCACCATGTCCATGGGCGGATTGGGGCGAGTCAGCGTCAGCACCAGCGGCCAGATGAGCAAGTGGGCCAACAGCAGCCCGCGGAACCACCACGCGGTCGAGTCCCGGCCCGCGCCGCCGAGCTCCGCGCCGCCGACCTCCGGCTGTAGGTTATGCTTCAGCATAACGGAGCCCCTTGTTCACGAAGATGTTATGCTGAAGCATAACCTGCCCACTGGGCCATTCTCCCCAGCCGGACGCCGGACCGTTCAAAGAGGTCGGCCAGCTCCTCGCACAGCACCAGTCGGAGTTCGTTCGGGCGGCGGTCGGCCCACGCATCGGACCATCCGTCCCCGGCCGCGGGGTCCGAGGCCGGAAACTGTCCCGGGTGCAGGACGATTTCCGCCGAGCGGAACTTCCGCTGCGCGGCGAGAAACAAGCGGACCTGCTCCAGGTTCACGCGGCCGGCCGACACGCTGCCCAAGAAGGCATCCGGGGCGGTGACGCCCGCGGCCATCCGCCGCCGGAAGGGCCGGGCCATGAGGCGCTGCACGCCCCTGAGCAACCAGCGGCGGGGTTCGACGCCGGGCCAACCCAACGAGCGGAGCCAGGCCGTCTCGGCCGCCACGCGGACCGCGGGGATCCGAAAGCGGACCGCCAGCGACGCGACGATCCGCCCGACGACCGGAAGGAGTTCCACGTACTGGTGGCCGCTGAGGTGCGCCGGTTGCCGGCCGTGATCCAGGACGAACTCGATCTGGCGGCGGAGCTCGTC
>Ga0187848_10003411_pt1 | contig 11656 bp, 9 predicted proteins | sample June2016WEW_4_40_FD_132424 | JGI IMG/M metagenome (GOLD analysis project Ga0187848, IMG submission 132424) | Peatland microbial communities from SPRUCE experiment site at the Marcell Experimental Forest, Minnesota, USA - June2016WEW_4_40 | ecosystem: Environmental > Terrestrial > Soil > Wetlands... | reverse complement strand
TGGTTCGCGCCGAGATCCGGCGAGCCGGGGGTCGACGAGCCGAAGACCGATCCGAGCCCCGCGGCAGGCGCGCCGTCCCGCGGCGGCGAGGCGCCGGCCTTTGTTCCCCCTTTGCCGGCGGCGACCGTTAGTCCGCTCCTCGCCGGAGACTTGTCCGCGACGGCGCTACGCGGGCTCATCATGCTGGCCGCCCGCCTATCCGCCGCGACGATCGTGTTCGGCGCGATCTTCATTCCGAGCGACAACCCGATCGTCGAAGAGCGCCCTGTCCCCGGCCGTCCCGACATGACTTATCGCTGGGCTCGAGACGAAACCAGGGCGACCTTCAAGGTCCTCATCGACGGCCAGTGGCGAACCCTGACGGTCGGGAGGCTTGGAGCGGACGGCGTCTTCTACGACCGGGACGGCCGAGCCGTCGCGAGGGTGGTCGACGGCCCCGATCGGCGACAGACTTTGGTCGCCACGGTCGACGTCCTCGACCGCGCCCTCGCCGACTTGCGTCGCAGGGACGGCGAGCCGGCCGCTGCGCCGGCCGTCGACGATCGCGAGCCGAAACTCTGCCCCGACCCGACGCCCGAGCCGAAGACGACCAAATCGGTCAACTCCATCGCCTATCAGGAATACGTCAGCGGATTGCCTTACGGGTTGGCGATCGTTCTCGGGATCGTCAGATTCGACGGCTGCGATGAGACGACGGGATGGCTGCTCGAAGCCAAGGCGGACATCGACTTCATGTTTGACGAGAACGATAACTTGTACTCATGGATCAAGCCGGAAAATAACCCAAAAATTCAGATGAAAAGCCAGTCGGACGCCGCGGCCGCGGCGGGCCGCGTGGTCATCTGGCACGCGCAAACCGATAAGGGTTACCGGGGACTAACGAAGATTGCAGACGACGAGCAATTTGGAAACTTGTCGGTCGTTTACGATCCGAACTGAGCGGAGGTCTGTGATGAGCGATCTGGCGCTCAAGCTTTGGTGGGAGCCGCGCGACCCGTCGCAAGCCGACGACGCGCGCCGGCTCTCGCGCTTTGTCAACGGTCTGCCGGACTTCGACCCGATCTATCGAAGTTGGCTGGAGTCGCCGAAGACCAGGAAGGAGACGGTTCCCGTCCCCCTCAGCGAGACCCAGGCGAAGCAGTTATTGATCGACAATGTCGGCCAATATGATGCCCCCCCGGCCCTTGGCCGGAGTTGGGGAGTTACATTTGGGGCGGCCACGCGGGACCGCCGCCCTATGATTTCCGCAAGTCGAGCTACGCCGACACCAATTGCGATGTCGGCGCCTTCGGCCGGCATGCCTCCGTCCATCCGAACCACGTCTTCATGCGGCTGTCCGACTTGCGTCCGTCCACGGGACGGCCGTGGCGCGCCTCCGAGCTGCGGCCGTTGATGCGATTCGCGCGCGAGGTCTGGAACCCCGCCGAAATGTGCGCGATGTTTTCCTTCTACAACCTGCCCAAGATCCACGACCCAAAGCGCGCTGCGATGCTCGCTCCCTACGCTCGCGCTCGCCCCAAGATCGCCGATTCGATTATGGCCGGTAGCGAACGACCCCTCAGACCCTGGATCGGCTGGATCACCTACCTCCCCGCGAACCTCGCCGCGCGGGCGAAATATCCCGCCGACGTCGAAGTCGAAGCGCTCGAAGACGGGGCCGCGCTGATCACCTTGTGCGAGGAGCCATTCGGCAAGACCGACGCCGCAGGCCTGGCGCGGCTGCACGCGCTCGAGGCCGCGCTGCGCCCGCTTCAGAGCTAGGCGCCGTCGGCGCGACGACCGAACCGACAAGACTAAAGGCGGGCTCCAACGGCATCGCGGCGCCGCGAACCGACCAAAGTTTGGATTTGCCGTCCACTGGCCCTGGAAAAGGCGGCGCCCAACCCAGACCGTCGTCGGTCGCCGCCGGTCTATTGATCTCTTGGCCGCGATTGTGCGCGAGAAGAACGTGAACGCATCCGCCAATTCGCCGATAGTCTGTCTGTCGCAGAGGTCAGCGGCCCAGGACGCTATTCCGCGTGCTTGGCCTTTTGTTCGCCCGCGAACTGGCGTGCGCTGCGCTCGGGGCGTCCTCACATCGGCGGCGTGAGCCCGTCCTTGCCCACCAGAATTCGCCCCGCATCGTAGACGCCGTCCGTGGCTTTGGCGGCCCGGGCGACGATCGCAGCGCCCGCCTTCAAGTCGTCGCGCGTCCCCGGCGCAAGGGTGACGATCGGCGTCGTCTTGCCGACGACGATAGTCTGCTGACCGCCCTGGTAGGTCGCCGTGAGGCGGGGTCCGTCGACGCTGTCGACGCTCGCGGCGACCGCGCCGTTTGTCATGGTGCTGCCGGGCTCCAGATCGAATGGGCGGAAACCTTCGCCGACGCCACGCATCGACTCCGGAAAGATATGCACCTCCAGCGCGTTCTGCACGCCGCCGGCGCCGGGCAAAGCCGCGACGCCGATGAACGATCCGGGCTTGACGTCGGCGAGCGTGGCGGCAACGACCAGCGTGACGGAGGTCGTCGGCTTCAATCGCACCGTCGCCGCCTCGCCCGAACGGGTGTGAACGCTCAGGCTCGCGCCGTCCACGGCGATCGCTTCGATGGTCCCTCGAACGGCGACCTGCGGCGCCCGTTGAGCGTGGGCCGCGCCGACGAGGAACAAGACGAACGCGGCGGCGACAATTCGGGAAAACGTCATCGGAACCTCCCCTTGCGTAAAGCGGCTTCCCGGCGGAGGCTCGCGCGCAAGCCGGGCGCTTTTCGGACCGAAGCGCTGCCTTGCGCCGCAAATTTTAGCGAGCGCCGCGCAGACGCATTCGCCTTGCGGCGCCCGCCCGCTCTGTGGCAAGGCTCCGCGATGACCAACCAACCCCCCGCCCCGGCCAAGCCGGCGCCGCGCATTTCCTTCGTTTCGCTCGGCTGTCCCAAGGCGCTCGTCGACAGCGAGCGCATCCTCACGCGGCTGCGCGCCGAAGGCTACGAACTGTCGAAGAGCCACGCCGGCGCCGACGCGGTGATCGTCAATACCTGCGGCTTCCTCGACAGCGCCAAGAAGGAATCGCTGCAAGCCATTGGCGCGGCGATGGCGGAGAACGGCCACGTGATCGTCACCGGCTGCATGGGAGCGGAACCCGACGCCGTCCGCGACGCCTTTCCCAACGTCAGCGCGATCACCGGCCCGCAGGCCTACGAGAGCGTGATGGCGGCGGTGCGAGCGGTTGCGCCCGCGCCGCACGACCCATTCGTCGACCTCATCCCGGAGCAAGGCGTCAAGCTGACGCCGCGCCACTACGCCTATCTCAAGATATCCGAAGGTTGCGACAACCGCTGCACGTTCTGCATCATCCCGAAACTGCGCGGGCCGCTCGTCTCGCGCCCCGCCGGCGACGTGCTGCGCGAGGCGGAAAAGCTGGTCAAAGCGGGCGTCAAGGAGCTGCTCGTCATCTCGCAGGACACCAGCGCCTACGGCCTCGATCTTCGCTACGCCGAGAGCGCATGGCGCGATCGGGCGGTCGCCGCGCGTTTCCTTGATCTGACGCGCGAGCTGGCGACGTTAGGCGCCTGGGTGCGCTTGCATTACGTCTACCCCTACCCGCATGTCGACGAAGCGATCGCGCTGATGAACGGCGGCGCCGTGCTGCCTTATGTCGACGTGCCCTTCCAGCATGCGGCGCCCGCCGTGCTCAAAGCGATGCGGCGGCCAGGCAATCAGGAGAAGACGCTCGAGCGCATCCGCGCCTGGCGCGCGATCTGCCCCGACCTGACCATCCGCTCGACTTTCGTCGTCGGCTTTCCCGGCGAGACGGAGGAGGATTTCCGCCTGCTGTTGGACTGGCTCGGCGAAGCCAAGCTCGACCGCGTCGGCGCCTTCAAGTACGAGCCGGTCGCCGGCGCGCGCGCCAACGAACTCGGACTTCCAGCAGTGCCAGAAGAGATCAAGCAAAGCCGTTGGAAGCGCTTCATGGAACGCCAACAGGCGATCAGCGCCAAGAAGCTCGCCGCCAAAGTCGGCAAGCGCATCGAGGTCATCGTCGATCAAGGCGGCGCTTCGAGCGCCAAGGGCCGCTCCAAGGGCGACGCGCCCGAGATCGACGGCGCCGTTCACATCGCGACCCACCGCCCTCTGCGCGCCGGCGACATCGTCAGCGTCAAGATCGACCGAAGCAACGCTTACGATTTGTGGGGGAGCGCGGTTTAGCGCGCGGCGAAGGACGCGACGGCCGAGACCACCTGCATGTCGATGCCGTTGAATCCATGGTGCGCCCAGGCCTCGCAAGGGTCGCCTTCGCTCTGGCCGCCGTCGAGCCAAACCACGCGCGCCCTGCCGCCCGCCCAGTCGAGGAAGGGCTTCACGCCGTCAGGCAAGGTCTTTCTGCATTCGTCGTGACGATGATGGACGATCAGCGTCGGCGGCAACGCCTCCGGCGAGCCGAGAATGCGCATGACGTTGTCGCCGTCGCCCGACGCGTCGCTGAGGAAACCCGACGTCAGCACGAGGCGGGCGGGACGGGCGCCGGCGGCGACGCCGCGCGCCGCGCGCTGGGTGCCGCGGCTGGTGCCGACCACCGTCACGCGCCCGTATTGGTCCATGTACGAAACGGCGGCGGCGAGGTCAACGCAGCAATCCGGCACGAGAACGGCGAAGCCGCGCGCCGCGTAGGCCATGCGGGTGCGCACCAGCTGGTTGCCTTCCCGAGCGATCGCGCCGTCCGCGCCGACGCCGATATAACCGTCGCCGCCTGCCAAAAGGATGATCGCGCCGTGCGAATGCGCCGACTTCAACAGCGCCGCCGAGACGCCGCCGACCTCGACGGTGCTCGCCGAGACCTCGGCCGCCGCCGCCGTCTGCGCGGGAAAAGCGACGCCAACGAGCCACGCCAGTGCGAGCGCCAAGCGCAAACCGACCTTGACCATTCGCTTCCCTCGCTGCCTTCGACGCGTGTCGCGCTCCGAGAATCGGAGTCAGGATAGCGCGGCTGGCCAGCCACGCCTAGTTGGCGCCGCCCACAGATTTTGCAGCGCAGCAAGATTCTTTCCTCGCAGAATCGCTTCCGATGCATTAGAGGTCGAATCCCATGGCGCGCTATATTTTCATCACGGGCGGCGTGGTTTCCTCGCTTGGCAAGGGTCTGGCTTCGGCGGCGTTGGGAGCGCTGCTGCAAGCGCGCGGCTATTCCGTGCGCTTGCGCAAGCTCGATCCCTATCTCAATGTCGATCCGGGCACGATGAGCCCGACGCAGCACGGCGAGGTGTTCGTCACCGACGACGGCGCCGAGACCGACCTCGACCTCGGCCATTACGAGCGCTTTACCGGCCGCAACGCCAACCGCCACGACAACATCACCACGGGACGCATCTACCAGGAATTGATCGCCAAGGAGCGGCGCGGCGATTTCCTCGGCGCGACGGTGCAAGTGATCCCGCACGTCACCAACGCCATCAAGCAGTTCATCCTGGAGGGCAACGAGGGATCCGACTTCGTGCTGGTCGAGATCGGCGGCACGGTCGGCGACATCGAAGGCCTGCCGTTCTTCGAGGCGATCCGCCAGCTCGGCAACGACCTGCCGCGCGGCCACGTCGTCTATATCCACCTCACTCTGCTGCCCTATATTCCGACCGCCGGCGAACTGAAGACCAAGCCGACGCAGCATTCGGTCAAGGAGCTGCGCTCGATCGGCATCCAGCCGGACATTTTGCTCTGTCGCACCGACCGCGAGATTCCACGCGAAGAGCGGCGCAAGCTCGGCCTGTTCTGCAACGTGCGCGAGAGCGCCGTGGTCGAGGCGCGCGACATCACCTCGATCTACGACGTGCCCGCCGCCTACCACGCCGCCGGGCTCGACCGCGAAGTGCTCGCCGCCTTCGGCATCGAGCCCGCCCCCAAGCCCGATATGCGCCGCTGGGAGGCGGTGACGAACGCCTATCACAACCCCGAGGGCGAGGTGACGATCGCCATCGTCGGCAAATACACCGGCCTCAAGGACGCGTACAAATCGCTGATCGAGGCGCTCACCCACGGCGGCATGGCCAACAAGGTCCGGATCAAGCTCGACTGGATCGAGAGCGAGATTTTCGAAAGCGCCGATCCGGCGCCGCATCTGGAAGGCGTCAACGGCATCCTCGTGCCCGGCGGCTTCGGCGCGCGCGGCACGGAAGGCAAGATCCTGGCGGCGCGTTTTGCGCGCGTGCGTAAGGTGCCCTATTTCGGCATCTGCTTCGGCATGCAGATGGCGGTGATCGAGGCCTGTCGCTCGCTCGCCGGCCTGCCCCACGCCAATTCGACCGAGTTCGGCCCGACCGACGAGCCGGTCGTCGGCCTGATGACCGAGTGGATGCACGGCAACGAACTCGAGCGCCGCCAGGCTTCGGGCGACCTCGGCGGCACGATGCGTCTGGGCGCATACAAGGCCGAGCTCAAGCCGGGATCGAAAATCGCCGGGATCTACGGCGCGACCGAAATCTCCGAGCGCCACCGCCACCGCTACGAAGTGAACACCGCCTACCGCGCGCGCCTCGAGGACAAGGGCATGGTGTTCGCCGGCATGTCGCCGGACGGGCTGCTGCCGGAGACGATCGAGTTCGCCGACCACCCCTGGTTCATCGGCGTGCAATACCACCCGGAACTGAAGTCGCGTCCCTTCGAGCCGCACCCTCTGTTCGCGAGCTTCATCGCCGCCGCCAAAGCGCAGAGCCGGCTGGTGTAGCGCGAGTTTGCGCGCCAAAGGGGGGATGGAGTAAGGGGTAACCCTTCTCCCGCCACGCGGGAGAAGGTGGCGCGAAGCGCCGGATGAGGGCCTTCGACGCGCCCTCGCCCCGGCCCTCTCCCGCAAGCGGGAGAGGGGGCGGCCGAATGTTTCGCGTTCGCCTTGGGAAGGATGGCCGAGTGGTTTAAGGCAGCGGTCTTGAAAACCGCCGTGGGGTCAAACCCACCGTGAGTTCGAATCTCACTCCTTCCGCCATTTTTGACTGTGTCGAGCCCGGACACATAGGTGACGGCTTGTTCCTAAGACACGGGTGACAACCTCGCGCCGAACGGGTCGCCGCGGGTCTGTAGGGTTATCTGTTCCAGATCGATGTATCCGAGATTGTCGCGCATGAATGAAACGAGCCGGATTGCGCCGTCGCTCGCCTCGACGGCAGCTTCCGTCGTCTCGATCGGGAGGTTTGAAGATTTCAACGGCGAGATGCGGGCGAATCCAGTCCGCAAAATTTCAGCGAGCTTTGAACGGCCGCGAAAGCGGCGCCAACCGATCGAGGCAGGAGCGGAGAATTATACCGTGACACGCATCGCCATTGTTACGCTCTTGCTGCTCGGCGGCGTCGCAAACGTTCAGGCCGACGGCTACCCGTACTTAAATGTGAGGAAAGGCGATGACGGCTTCGCCTCCGATGCCGCCTCCTTCAATGCGGCCACCGCTTTTTGCGATAAAACCTACGGGAGGGACAACGATACGTCCGCGGCCCACCGCAAATGCATGCTCAGCCGTGGCTGGGAGCTTGGAAAGAAGGGGATTGACGATAAATATGAAGATGATATCAATAACTAGCAACAACTGATAAATTAACGATGGCAACTACAACTTGCCATGCTCTATGTAATACAATCTAATTGCTAGCTACAATTGGTGATAAGCCATTAATACTCAAACGAGCACGATTATCCCCGATTTCCCCTGATAACAGGAGGGCATTTGTCCGATCCTTGCGATGGTTCAGCGCCAGCCTACCGAGGGTGACCATAACATCGGAAAACGACTTCCCCCGGGGCGCAGCGCTAACTCGTAGACAATCGTATGTTCCATAGCGGCTCGCGCGTGGAAGGCTACGGCGTTACGGCACTACCGCGACGCAATATTGCTGATCATTGAAATTCGTGGCCCGCCACCGTGATATGGCGCCGCTCTTCACCGGCGCCGACGCCTCGATAAGATCCTGCGGCCGGCGCCGAGATCAAAATCTATAATTCAAGCCGACCCGGAGCAGATTTGCGGCTAAATCTGCAGAGCTCGTGAAGGGGTTCTTGGCCGCGGGAACTTGGACAGGACTAATAATGCCGGACGTTGTCAACGAACCAAAATCGGCGCGAAGATACTCCGCCTTTACCGTCCAGCTTCGAGCAATAGCCCATTCTGCGCCGCCCCCGACAACGTAGCCTTTCGCATTCGACGCGACGCTGGAATTTCCAAAGGCGCCACCGTTGTAAATCCAGTTGTCGGCATAGGAATTCGAAACAGACAATCTTGTCAGCGCGAGCCCACCCGTCGCGTACACCAGGAAATCCTCCGAGAGCAGATAGCCGACTCGAGCACGGAACGTCGCAAGCCAGTTGATTCTAGCTGTGGCGCTCGCGGTAAACACGAGAGGGACAGGTCCGGGGTTGTTGTTAAGTCCCGGATTTAGCGATGCGCCGCTTCCGCGATCGGTCAAGCTGAAATTGAGAGAGCTTACGTCCGCCTCAACGCCATACACGAGCCTGTCGAGACGCCAATTGTAACCTGCCAAACCGCCTGCGGTGAAATCGACCTGGGATTTTGATCCGCTGGCGGTTGCCCCTATCAATGCCCCGTATTCCGGATAGAGAAGGTTATTACAGAGAAATCCGACAGGCGGACAGTCCACCGTGCTCTTGGCGAAAGTCTGGCCTTGAGCGCCGCCCGCAATCAGCCCGACATAAGGCCCGCTCCAATTGTCGCTTCTTACGGTGTCCGCTTTATCGGGCGCCGTCAGCGACAAATCCGCTGCAACAGCTGAACAACCCAAAGGCCCCAAGAAGGCGCTGGCTGCGACCAACATTTTTCGCACCAGCGTGGCTCCCATCGTCGATGCGCCTTCTTTCCGATCGTCTCTCGGTTCGTCCGGCCAATGTCCCGCCATGCCGCTTGTCATCGAGTTCGCGCGCCGAGTCAAAATTCCGGAGAGCTACAACGGTGGCGGCGACCTCTGTCCACAGGAAAGGTGGGCCGGATGGCCAAACTGTCGCTCGCCGCAATGCGCCAGCGCCGATCGGCGGGACGACTTCCGCTCCGGGTCAAACTGCGAAATACTCAAACAAAGCATAGTCCTTTCGGGTTTCCCCCCGACAACGGACATGGACGCGACTCCTCCGACGGTACAGCGCCCGCCCACCCAGAGCGCCCGTGACCTCGGAAAACTGCCGCCCGTGGGCGCAGCGCAAACTCGCGGGCGGTCGCGTATTCGAGGGGGTCTCGCGCGCGGACGGATGGAACGTCATAACGCCACAAAGCGACGCCTCACCGCACCGCGTCGCCCGCAAGCATCGCCGCCATCTTCGCCGCGATCTCCTGCGCGAAGGCGCAAGACTTGCGCTGTTCGGCGTCGAGATGCACCGCCTTCAGCGTCGTCTTCGCGGCGAGCTCGCCGCTCTCGTCGTTCGTCATCTCATGAACGAACTGCAGGCTCTTTTCCTTGAAGCCGATCAGCGTCGTGCGGACGCTGACGACGTCGCCCGCGTGCAGCTCCCGCATGTAGGAAATATGCTGGTCGACCGCGGCCATGCCGCGCTTTGCGCTGCGAAGGTATTGCGGGGTCAGGCCAAGGGCGTTGAAGAACTGCCAGGTGGCCTCGTCGAACTTTCCCACGTACCACATGACGTTCATGTGGCCGACGTGATCGCAGTGCCAGGGGTAGACCGTGCCGCGATAGGTGACGAGCGGTTCGAGCGTCATGTCCCCCCGGAGCGCTGGAGATTGAACGGAAGCGACGAGCGCCGACGTTCCGCCGTTTGGCGGGTGAGGCTGTTCGGATCGCCTGCCGTTGTCAATCGGCCAATCGCGCCAACGCCGAGCGGAATGGTCGCATCGATCGGCCTCGCCGGTTCTGCGGGAGCGATGCAACGATTCGCCGCGATCGAGCGCCTTCTCCTGCCCGAGGCGATTTACGAGCGGAACCCTGTGATTTTCGCCTGACGAAACAAGAGTCCTGAAACAATTGCGGCGGCACGGTGACAGTCAGAGTGGTTCGCGGCGCCAGCGCAGCATTGCAAGGCTTATCGTCTTGCCAATTCTGTTACGATGTGCCTATCTGCTCCCTGCACATACGGGAGCCTAATATGAAAAAGACCATAATTGCCTTTGGTTTCGCCGTAACGGCGGCGCTAATCGGAACAGTTCAAGCGCAAGAAGCAAAGCAAGACTTCACGCTCGTGAACAAGACTGGCTATGAAATCAAAGAAGTCTACGTGTCTCCGAGCAAGTCGACCGACTGGGAGGAAGATATCCTTGGAGAAGGCGTGCTCGACGACAGGGGCTCGCGCGACGTTCACTTCCATCGTTCAACAAAAACCTGCCACTGGGATCTGAAGGTGGTCTACACCGTCGATTCTTCCAACGCAGTTTGGAATGATATTGATCTGTGCACCGTGGAAAAGATCACGATCCACTACGACAAGGCCGCCGACACGACCTCCGCGACCTTCGATTGAGCGGCTCGGGCGGCCGAGTTGCTTCGGCCGATCGTTCACGACGAAACGGCCGCCGGGGGGCCCGGCGGCCGTATTTGATTCGGCGCCGGCGGTTCGTTCGCAAGAAAGGGCGCGCGCTGACGCGGCGTCCCCAATCAGTCGGTGACGCGCGCCAACGTCCTTTCCGGCGGCGCGTCCGCCGCGGCTGCGAACCGCGCTCGGTAGACGCCGAGGTTCTCGCTGACGCGCTCGACGTAGTCGCGCGTCTCGTCGAAGGGGATGCGCTCGACCCAGTCGACCGGATCGATTTTCCCCGTGCGCGGATCGCCGTAGGCGGCGAGCCATTGCGCGACGCGCCCGCCGCCTGCGTTGTAGGCGGCCAAGGCGAGTTCCAGCGAACCGCCCTCGTCCTGCATCAGCTGGCCGAGAAACGCCGCGCCGAGTTGAAGGTTGAACGCAGGATCGGCGTTCAATCGGTTGGCGTCGAAGGCTACGCCGGCGCGCCGCGCCGTCGACAGCGCGGTCGACGGCAGGATCTGCATCAGGCCCTTGGCGCCGGCGCCCGAAACCGCGCGCCAGGCGAACTCGCTCTCCTGCCGCGCGACGGCGTAGACGCTCGGCAGGTCCGCCGAATTCGGCAGCGGCGTGAACGACGGCACGCCGAAAGTCGGGAACGCCGCCTCGTCGATCGCGAAGCCGCGCTCGGTCGCGATCTTGCCGAATTCGACGCTGGTGGTCGCATCGCCCCGGGCGGCCACGACCTTGGCGAGCGCGGCGATCTGCGCCTCGTCGCGCCAGCGGCCCGCCGCGGCTTCGGCGAGCGGCGTGGCGAGGTCGTCGAGGCCCGCGGCGTAAAGCAATTCGACGACGCGTGTCGCCTCGTCGCGCGCGTCGCCGCTCGCGACCTTCGCCGGCTCGCGCAACGCGACCTGATCGCGGCCCAGGCGCTTGGCCGCAAGCTGGCCGTAATAGGCGATCGGCTGGGCCGCGGCGCGCTCGTAAAAGCGGCGCGCTTCGTCGCTTTGTCCCATCGCCTCGGCGGCGCGCCCCTGCCAATAGGCGGCGCGGGCGATCGACAGCGGCGTCTCGGCGATCGCGCTCGCCGCGGCGAAGCGGCGCGCCGCTTCCGGCGCGTCATTGACGAAGCGCAGCGCGATCCAGCCGGCGTGGAAGGCTGCGTCGATGCGCGCGGGAACGGACGCGGGCGTCGCCGCCGCGCAGATCTGGTAGGCCTTTTGGAACTCTCCGAG
>Ga0187848_10003406_pt1 | contig 11672 bp, 10 predicted proteins | sample June2016WEW_4_40_FD_132424 | JGI IMG/M metagenome (GOLD analysis project Ga0187848, IMG submission 132424) | Peatland microbial communities from SPRUCE experiment site at the Marcell Experimental Forest, Minnesota, USA - June2016WEW_4_40 | ecosystem: Environmental > Terrestrial > Soil >... | reverse complement strand
CGAGCTCGTGGTAGTCCGCTAAATCTTTTAGCGCACTACCGAGCTCGTGTGGGGCAGGATGGCATCCTGCGCGGTGGTTGCCCAACCACCGCGCGGGCCGATTCCCAATCGGCCCGCAGCTTACCAAGCTGCCCCACAAACGCTATCTCCCCCCTGAGACCACACTGCCGGGCGGGGCATCTCCGAGCGCGGAGTCAGGCCCGGCCTCTTCCATGCTCCGCACCCGCTTTTCGACCTGTGTCAGTTCCGCGATTTCCACTCCCAGCGGCGCGGTTTTCAAGTCGGCGAATTTGCGCGCGCTCACCATCACCCGGCTTTCGAGCGAGCCCACGGCTTTGTTGTATTCCTCGACCGCGCGTTCGAGGCCCTTGCCCATGTTGACCAGGTGCCCGCCCATGTCGGAAAGGCGCTTATACAGCTCCTTGCCCAGCGCGCTGATCTCGGCAGCGTTCTCGGCCAGCTTCTCCTGCCGCCAGCCGTAAGCGACGGCGCGCAGAAGAGCGATCAGCGTAGTGGGTGTGGCCAGGATGATGTTCTGCCCGACGCCGAACTCGATCAGCGAGGGATCGGCCTCCAGCGCGGCGCTGAAGAAGCACTCACCGGGCAGGAACAGCACGGCGAATTCCGGCGCCTGGTCGAACTGCTCCCAATAGGATTTGCGGCCGAGCGAGTTGAGATGCGCGCGCACCTGCCGCGCGTGATCGGCCAGGCGCGCCTTGCGCGTGGGTTCGTCGGCGGCTTCGATGGCGCGCAGGTAACCATCGAGCGGCGTCTTGGCATCCACCACCACGGTTTTTCCGGCCGGCAGATGAATCAACAGATCGGGCCGCAGCCGGCCCTCTTCTCCCGTCACCGTGGCCTGCGCCTGGAAATCGCAATGATCCAGCATGCCGGCCATTTCCACCACGCGGCGCAACTGCATCTCGCCCCAGTTGCCGCGCGCGGCCGGCGATCGCAGCGCGGTCACCAGTCTGCCGGTTTCGGCGCGAAGCTGATGCTCGGTTTCGGCCAAGCCGCGCACTTGTTCCTGCAATCCGGCGTAGGCGGCCGCGCGCGCCGTTTCCAGCTCCTGGATGCGCGAATCGACCTTGTCGAGCGACGCGCGCACCGGCGACACCAGTTGCTCGAACGCCTGCTGGCGCTTTTCCAGGTCGCCGCGCGCCGCGGTCTGCGCCTCGGCCAGATTGGCCCGCGCGAGTTCGAGGAAAGCCTGGTTGTTCCGCGCCAGCGCTTCGGCGGAAAGCGCCTGGAAGACGGTCGCGGTATCCTGGCGGCGCGCCCGCAGCACGAGCCACGCCAGGAGGAACCCGGCAATAAAACACGCTACCGGCAGAATGTTTTGCATGGTTGCTATTATCGCGCCTTGGCGCATCGCTGCGAAACAGCCCGGCCGACTTCTCTCGTACCCGTCATAGCGGAACCAAATAGGAAGCCCTTATTCCCGGTTTGTGGGGCAGTTTGGCAACCTGCGTGCCGATTGGCAATCGGCACACGCGGCGATTGACCGGGGTACCCTCTGGGTCGCGCGCAGGATGGCATCCTGCCCCACGGCGCCGGCTTCCTAGCCCTGCGGGACGGAGCGACTGGCGGCCGCGCGGTCCCGGAAGGCCCTTTCAATCACCGCCAGTGTGCCTTCCGTGATCTCCAATTTCGCCAGGTCGCGCTCGAGAACCCATTCCACGCGGCACGCGTCGTCGCCGGCGCGCAGTTCGCCGCCAATCACGCGGCAGATGTAATCGATCAAGACGTAATGATATTCCGCTGCGCCGCGCGCATCGCGCAGGATCCGCTCGAAAACCTCGAAGACCTTCACCGGCTTCACTTCGAGGCCGGTTTCCTCGCGCACCTCGCGGCGAACGGCGGCGTCGAGCGACTCGCCAATTTCGAGCGCGCCGCCGGGCAAAGACCATGCACCCTTCAGCGGCTGCTTGCCCCGCTGGGCCATCAGGATGCGGCGCCCCCGGAAAATCAGCGCGCCAACCCCAACCAGCGGCCGTTTGGGATAGCGGCGATTGTCTTCCTTCTTCGATCTAGCGGTGCTCATCGAAGCCCGCTCCCTTTTCGAGTACGCGCACGCGATACACGTTACGCCGGGCGGTGATGAATATCGATTGGCCGCCGGCTTCGCCGAACCCGCAGTTGGAAGGCGGATCGTCCAGCGGGATGGTATCGAGCAACCGGCCCGCGGCGCTATAGATCGCAATTCCCCGCGTGGCCACATACAAATTGCCCTTCTCATCCACGCGGATGCCGTCGGGCACGGCCCCGGTGTTCTCGACCAGCGTGCGCTGGTTGGCCGGTTGGCCATTGTGATCCAGGTCGTACTCGAGAATGCTGCGATTGTCCGAATCCGTCACATACAGCACGTGGCCATTGGGAGAAAGCGCGACACCGTTGGGCCTGCCGGCGAGTTTGGCGACGATTTCGAGCGGCCCCTTCGGTGGGATGTGGTACACGCCGTAGAAGTCAAGCTCGCGATGATCGGCCTGGCTGCCGAAGGCCGGGTCGGTGAAGTAGGCGTGATCGTTGCGGCTCACTACGATATCGTTCGGCGCGTTCAAGCGCTTGCCTTCCCAGCGGTCGGCTAGCACCTCGATGGCGCCCTTCTTGTCCGTGCGGGTCACGCGGCGGCCCCTGGTTTCGCACGTGTACAGGCGGCCCTGGCTATCGAACGCGTTGCCGGCCGGCCCCTGCGCGTTTTCACGATAGACCTGGGGAGATTGGCCGGGAACCCACTTGAGCAACTGGTCCGCCGGGGTGTCGCTGAAGATCAGGAAGCCATCCCTGGACCACGCGGGGCCGTCCGTGTAGGTGTAACCCTTGGCCAGCAACTCTACCTGAAAGCGGGCGGAATCCTGCGCCAGCAGGAACGGCGCGAAAACGGCGGCCAGCGCGCACCGGCGCGCGGCATTTTTCATTTACCGCCCTTGGCGACGGCGATGTTGTTGATCACCTGCTTGACGCCGTTCACCTTCTTTGCCAGCTTGCCGGCACGGTCCTTCTGCCGCTCCGACTCGGCCGGACCGGTGAGGGTTACCACACCCTGATGGACTTCCACCTTGAAAGCCCCTCCCTTGGCGATCGGATCGCCGGTGAGCTTGATGCTCACCTGATCGTAGATCACGTCGTCGGTCACCGCTTTGTCCGCGGCCAGGCAGGCAGCGGCCAGCAGGATCAGAGCCATCGAAATAGCAAATAGTTTATGCATCATCGTCTCCGGCCATTGTACGCCAGTCGAGTGCGTTTAAGAATGCAGCCTTTTCGCGCCATCCCGGCTGCACGCGCACGTGCAGATCGAGATAGACCCTCACGCCAAACAGCCGCTCCATCTCGTGCCGCGCCAGGGTGCCGATTCTCTTCAGCATGGCGCCCCTGGTTCCGATGACGATAGCTTTTTGCCCAACCCTCTCCACGCGGATGGTGGCAAAGATGCGTGTGAGCCGCCCGATCTCTTCCCACTGATCCACGATCACCGCAACCGAGTGTGGCACCTCCTGCCGGGTAGCCTCGAGAATCTTCTCGCGAATCAGCTCAGCGGCCAGAAACCGCTCTGGCTGGTCGGTGACGTGATCGCCGGGAAAATACGCCGGGCCTTCGGGCAGGTGCTGCAGAATCACTTTCTTCAACTCGTCGAGCCCCTGGCCCCGCGTGGCCGAGACCGGCACATAACCGGCGAACTCGAAGCCGGCGCGATACTGGTCGATCAGCGGCAGCAGGAGCGACTTGTCCTTTACCAAGTCGATCTTGTTGAGCACCAGCACGACCGGGGCCTGGCTCTTGCGGGCCAGATCGATCGCCTGGCGGTCGTCTTTACCGAAGGGGCGTGCGGCATCGGCCAGCAGCAGCAGCAGGTCGCGTTCCTCCACCGCGGCCCGCACCGCATCCATGAGCCGCTTGTTCAGGGGCGTATCGGCGCGGTGGATGCCGGGTGTGTCGAGGAACACGATTTGCGCTCCCGGCATCGTCAGCACGCCCTGAATCGAGGTGCGCGTGGTTTGCGGCTTGTCCGCGACGATCGCCACTTTCTGCCCCACCAGGGCGTTGAGCAGCGTGGATTTGCCGGTGTTGGGGCGTCCGATCAGGGAAACGAATCCGGACCGGAATGGCTCACTCATGCGTCACCGCCTGGGACTTGCTGATGCGGACCTGCTCGACGCGCCACTCGTCGGAGGCCAGCACCTCCACGCGAATGCCGTCGCGGTCCACCAGCTCGCCGGCCTTGGGCACACGCCCCAGCCACTCGCTCACCAGGCCACCCACGGTGGTCGATTCGACGTCCTCCTCGCGGTGAAACGATTCGAACAGGTCGGCGACGCGGTCCAGATCGAAATTGCCGGCCACGATGAAACCGCCGTGCCCGTCTTCCAGCACGTCCGTGCTCGGCTCGTGTTCGTCGCGTATCTCGCCGATGATCACTTCCAGCAGGTCCTCCATGGTCGCCAGGCCCGCTGTGTTGCCGTACTCGTCGACCACGATCACCATGTGCGTGTTTTCCTGCTGCATCTGGCGCATCAGGTCGCTCACCGGCTTGGTCTCCGGTACGAACGGAATGGGGCGCACCAGTTCCCGCACCAGGCGCTTGGCGCGCTCCTCCTCTTCGAGCTCGAACATGTCGCGCACGTGCACGAAGCCGGCGATCTGGTCGATGTTCTTTTCGAAGGCGGGGATGCGCGAGTACTGCTCGTGGATCACCAGTTGGCGGAGTTCCTCCAGAGTGGAATCGGCCGGAATGGCGATGATCCTGGGCCGCGGCGTCATCACCTCGCGCACCACCTTGTCGCCGAACTCGACCACCGATTGAATCAGCTTGCGGTCCTGCTCTTCGATCAACCCTTCTTCCTGGCCGGCGGAAATCAGCGCCTCGATATTCTCCGCGGGGGTCGGCTGCTCCTCGTCGGTCTTGGAATCGTCCGCGAGGTCGATCAGAGATTGGAAGAAGCCGAGCAGCGCTACGCACGGCCGCGCCAGCCAGGCCAGACCGCGCAGCAACGAAAGCAGCGGCAGCAGCCAGCGGCCGGAGGTGCGGCGGTACAGCAGTTGCGGCAGCGCGTAGGCGACGGCGATCATCACCAGCCACACGGCCAGCACCGCCTGCCAGAAGATGGCCGCATTCCACGGCTCGCCATCGGCGAACCATGCGAAATAGAAGATGCCGAGCAGCACCAGCAGCGTGTGTTTGATGATCGAGAACGCGCCCGCGCCATCTTCGGTCTTGAGGCCGATTTTGTCTTCCAGCGTGTCCTTGAAGAACTCGAGTGCAGGCAGGTCGCGGGTCCGCAAACGGAGGCTTTCCAGATACAGAAGCTGCACGAATGTCACCAGGCCCAATACCGGCGTGGCGGCCAGCGCCGCGAGGATCACTGCCAGTATCATGGGCGCACCCGCTCGATCAGGCCGGCCGGCAGACCGAGGCGCGCGCGCCAGCGTTTTTCCACGCGCGCCATCGGCCCGCCGTCGCTCTCGTGATCCTGGCCCAGAAGGTGCAGCAGGCCGTGCAGCATCAGGATGCGGATCTCCCGCTCGGTGGAGTGTCCGAAGCGGCGGGCCTGCGCGCGGGCGCGAGGGAGTGAAATCGCGATGTCGCCCGCACGGCGCGAGCCGCCGCCAGCATTGCCCAGGCTATCGCCGGCTGGAAAAGACAGCACATCGGTGGTCCAGTCGTTGCCGCGAAACTCGCGGTTCAGGCGGCGCATGCGGGCATCCCCGGTGATGAGGCAATCAAACGCGCGACCCCGCGCGACCTGTGCCTGCAGTTTCCGCGCAAAGCGGAGCAACGCGGCCGGACGCACCTCCGTCTGCGAACGCCATAAAGTGATCGTACTGCCTTCGGGAGAGGACATGGAGGCGTTCAGGCGCGTGGCGCAATCTCGCCGCGCTCGGCATCGGCGGCAGGCACGGCCTCCACGGCGGGCTCGGCGAGCTTCAAACTGAGCTGCCGTCCGGCGCCGATGGTCTCGTTGTAACGCTCGTAGGCCTTGACGATACGCTGCACCAGCGTGTGCCTGACCACGTCGCGCTCGTCGAACGGCACGAAGCTGATGCCTTCGACGCCCTTGAGCACTTCCATGGCGTCGATCAAGCCGCTGCGCCGGCCGTTCGGCAAATCGATTTGAGTGATGTCGCCGTTGACCACCATTTTGGAATTGAATCCCTGGCGCGTCAGCACCATCTTCATCTGCTCGGAAGTGCTGTTCTGCGCCTCGTCCAAAATAATAAAACTGTCGTTCAGCGTGCGGCCGCGCATGAACGCGATCGGCGCGACTTCAATTACGTTGCGCTCCAGCAGTTTTTCGACGCGCTCGCTGTCGAGCATGTCGTAGAGCGCGTCGTAGAGCGGGCGAAGGTACGGGTCCACCTTTTCCTGCAACGTACCCGGCAGGAATCCCAGGCGTTCGCCGGCTTCAACCGCGGGCCGCGTGAGGATGATGCGGGCGACGGACTTGTTCATCAGCGCCGAAATGCCCATCGCCACCGCCAGGTATGTCTTGCCGGTGCCGGCGGGGCCAATCCCGAACACCAGGTCATTGCGCTCGATGGCCTCCAGATACCGCCGCTGGTTCACCGATTTCGGCGCCAGCATCTTCTTGCCGAAATTGCGCTGTTTGCTGCTTTGGACCAACGCGCGCAGGGACACCTCGGAGTCGATAGTCACCACGCGCAAGTAACTGTTCAGATCGCCGTTATTGAAAACGTGGCCTTCCCGCACCAGCGCGTTGTAATCCTCCAGGATGTTCTCCGCGCGGGTGACGTTCTCCGCCTCGCCTTCGATTTCGATGTTGTTGTCGACCAACTGGGTGTGGACGCTCAACCCGGTTTCGATCAGCCGGATGTTCTCATCACGGGTGCCAAACAGATTCTCGACACCTCTTTGAATGCGCACGCTGGCTTTCATGCTGTGGCTGACTGGTACCTCCATGGGAAAGACAAGGACAAGAAGAGAGATTCCGATGGAAACTGCTCGGACTTTCGACGGCCCGCTTTAGCGAGCGCCACGAAAACCATCTGCTCCAATTATACCTGAAGGTCAACCCCTCATTTCGGTTGCCTCGTCAAGGACTTGAACTTGACCGGGGGGCGCGCTACGCTCGCTCGTGTGTGTCATTCTCATAATTTAGTGCTTTACCCCTAGTACCAGGAGATCTATCATCAACTAGATCATGGAAACGGAGACACCCGCGGCGATGCCCTGTGAAGAATGCGCCCTCTGGCGGAAGCGGGTTGCCGAGCTGGAAGCCGAACTCGAACGGACGAAGAGGGGCGACGACAGCGGAGAACAGAGTTTCCACCAATTGGCGGATTGCTCTCCGTTGATGATCTGGATGTCGGGTCCCGACGCGTTGTGGACCTACTGCAACCGCGCGTGGCTGGAGTTTCGAGGCCGGTCGATGGCCGAAGAGCTGGGAAACGGCTGGACCGAAGGACTGCATCCCGACGATCGCGACATGTGCATCGAAACTTATCTCAAGTCGTTTACCGCCCACCAGCCTTACCGCATCCAAATTCGCCTGCAGCGCGCGGACGGCGAATACTGCTGGATGGAGGACCAGGGCATCCCACGCCTGGACGCAGCGGGCGGGTTCGCCGGTTTCAACGGCGCGGCGGTAGATATTAGCGACCGCCGGCGCCCGCACTTAAAGCCGGATGAAGAAGCGCTGCGCATCGTGTTTACGCTGACCGAGCGCGAACGCCAGGTGTTGGTGCTGATCGCGGAGGGAAAATCCACCAGGCGAGCGGCGCGGCAACTGGGGATCAGTTACAAGACGGTGGAGTCTCACCGGAGCCACATCCTGGAGAAACTGGGCGTGCATGAAACCGCCAGCATGGTGCGGTATGCGATTCGTGCGGGGTTGATCGCGCCATAGGCGAAACGCCGGAGCGCCGCGGCCGGATCCACTGGGGAGGCGCGGTGTGGCACGAACGGAACGTTCATGCGGGCAGCGAATCGGGAACGGTTTCGCGGCGGGCGAGCCAATCGAGCACCTCTTGCGCGCGCATGGGTTTGGTGAAGTAGCCGTCCATTCCAGCGGCCAAGCAGCGTTCGCGGTCGCCAGACATGGCATTGGCGGTCATCGCCATGATGCAGGTGCGCTCACTGGTATCTTGTTCACGGCGGCGGATTTCCTGAGTGGCCTGGAGCCCGTCCATCTCGGGCATCTGGACATCCATGAATATGACGTCGAAGCGCGATGCGGCCCAGATCTCCAGGGCTTGGCGGCCGTTCTGAGCCAGCGCCACCTGGTGGCCGGCCTTTTCGAGAGTGCGCGCGATCACGGTCTGGTTGATGGGGTTGTCCTCGGCGACCAAAATGCGCTGGGGACGGGCCGCGCACAAAATCGCAGCTGCCGCCGGGAGTGCGCTGGAAGCAGGCGGGACCGAGTGCGCCCGCGCGAAACGCGCCGTGAAAACGAACGTGCTGCCACTGCCGAGCTGGCTTTCGACCCCGATCTCGCCTCCCATTAGCCGAACTAGCCGGGCCGAGATGGCCAAGCCCAGTCCGGTGCCGCCATACCGCCGCGTAATGGAGTTATCGGCCTGGCGAAACGCTTCGAAGATCCCGTCACGTTGTTCGGGCGAGATTCCAATGCCGGTATCGGAGACCGAAAAACGCAGTTCGATGCCGCCGGCCCAATCCGAGGCCCGTTCGACCGTCACCGTCACAGCGCCCACGTGGGTGAACTTCAATGCGTTGGCGATCAGGTTCAACAGCACCTGGCGCAACCGGAGGGGGTCGCCGTTGACAGCGGGCGGCACGCCGTCGCGGACTGCGCAGGCCAGGCTCAGGCCTTTCTGGCGGGCGATCAGATCCAGCGGGCGGAGAATATCGTCGAGCAGAGGCCGGACGGCGAAATCGGTCCGTTCCAGCTCCATCCGGCCGGCTTCGATTTTGGAGAGATCCAGAACCCCGTTGAGCAGCGCGAGCAGGGACTGCGCGGAGGATTGCGCGGCATCCAGGTACCCCCGCTGTTCGCCAGTAAGATCCGTTCCGCCGATGAGATGCTGCATCCCCACAATGCCGTTCATGGGTGTGCGGATTTCGTGACTCATGTTGGCGAGAAACTCGCTCTTGGCCCGGCTGGCGGCTTGCGCGGCCAGCTTGAGGGCCGCCTCGTTCTCCAGTTTGGACCGGATTACTGCGGTCTGCTGCCGGACACGGCGCCGCAGGATCCAGATCCATATCGCCGACAGAGCGGCGACGCCGCCCATCCATCCGGCTACCGCGATGGTGCGTTCCCGGGTCAGCCACGAGGCCTGGCGCAGCACCTTCACGTCGGCGGCACCGCGGAGAAGAACCTGAAACCCGCTCGGAACCGTGTCGTTCTCGCGACGCTCGACCGAGCAGATGCCGGTGAGGCGGAGCAGGGCCCCGGCACGCAGGTGCGCCAGCGGATCGGTCGCGCTGTCCGAGCTCATGGTGGCGTTGAAGAGAACGTTGCCGGATTCCAGGGTAAGGGTCTGCCCGGCACCTCCAATGACCCGATTCACCAGGTACGCTTCGGTGGTGATGAGGCGGGCATCAAACTCGCCGCCCAGCGCCTGCTGCGCATCTACCGGAACCCCGGCCGGCGCCTTCCCGGGGCCGAGCTTGCGAGTTTCGGCGCCCCGCAAAACCGGGGAATATCCGCCGGAGACCGCGAACCCGGCCACGTCGACCCGGTCGCCGGGCTGAAAGCGCTCGTCCTGCTCGGTTCGTACCAGCACACCGCCGGTTTCATCCGCCACAAACATCTCGCGGGAGTGGGCGAACTGGTACTCGACCGTGCCCTGGACGCGCACGCTGTGTTCCCACTCATCCGCCAGCGAAAAGCGCAGCAGCGCGTTAATCGGCCGGATGGGAGAGGCAGCGGCGGGCTGGCCCGGCCGCAGCACTTCGATGTCTTTCAGACTGGGTGCATACAGAATGACTCCGATCATTTGCCTTCTGGGGTTGAAGACCGAACCCGCGACGCCGCGAATCCGCACCGTGGCGTCAAGCAGATGCATAGGCGGCGGCCGGGAGGGAGGATAGGGCACTTGGACGCGATAGCGGTAGAGCCCGGCGGCAATTTCCAACTCGATGTGGGACTGGCGAGGGCGGACCACCGACTGCACGGTTCCCTCCACCGCTACGCGCTGGCTGTCGAATCTTCCGGAAAACAGTTCCACCAGCGAGACCGGTGAAGGATCGGGCAGACGGGCTCTTCCGAGCACGTGAAAAGTGGCCTCCGAGACGACAGGCGCGAAGTCTCCCAAACTGGCAGTTCCTTCCAACTCCGCCAGGTCGCCCTGGCGCACGCGGGCGAAGCCTGGCGTCATCACGAAAATGCCGGCGGTCGGATCCTGAAAGAACAGGATGTGGTCGGCATCGTAATAACTGACGATGCCGCGCAGCCTCACCGGAACCTTCCCCGACACGCGATGTAGCGCGCGCACCTGAGCGGCCCAAAGCAGCGGCGGAGCGGCTTTCCGGGGTGGTGGCGGCTCGGGTCTGGCGGTGGGACTGGATTCCACTCGAATATCCCAGCCACCGGCTACCAGTATTTGGCGGGCGAGCACGGCGCCGCTGAGGCCGTAAACGGTGGCCGGCACGCCCCGGAGGGTGGCTGCCGCACCAACCAGCCTATCGGGATCGGCCCCGTTCCGATCCAGCAAGATGGCGTCGAAGAAGGTACCGCCGGAATCGATCGTGAGGCCGACGCGCCAATCGTGGCGCTCCGTCCAAAAGCGTATGATGCCATGGATTTCAGAGTACTGGTTCTGGCGCCCGGGTGAGTCGAGGTCAGCGATGACCAGCCGCTCGGGAGGCGGGAGGGGGGCTTTGCCAACGGCTTCCGCGATGGCGTTGCGAACCACGGGGGAATACGGACCTCTGGCGGTCACGCCTCGCAGCGTCAGCACATCCCCCTGGCGGAACCGGGCGCGTGGATCCAGCAATTCGACGCGGATGCCTCCGGACGAATCCTGGATCACCAGGATACCCAGGTAGGAATCGTGGAACAAAGTGACGGCTTTGAGGCGAACGGGATAATGCCAGTCGGCCTCTTCCGGGGCGAGCTTGCGGATTTCGGCGACCGAAGTCAGCACCGGGAGCGTGCTGGACCAACGCCGGCCGCAGCCTGGGGAAGATACCGTTACCGCCAGCGTCAGGATCACGCCGGCGGCCGGCATCAGGAGCCCGAACCAGCCCGCGCGGTGCCGCGTTTTTGGACCATCCGGATCGGACGCATTCACGTAGGTCTTATCGGCCCGTTCGGCGGAGGACGTTAGAACGGTTTCCCGTGGAACGCACGCGGCAGGCTTGGAAGCGCAATCCATCAAGCCCCGGCGACTGCTCACAATCGATCGGCTCTACTCGCACCTTGTTCCCAGCAGCAGCGTGCGAAGGTTGAGAAGGCCGGGAGTCCCTTGCAGGAGCCTCCACGCGAGAAGCCAGCGTTGTGTTCATTCCGTAACCGGTCTACGCCGGTTTATGCAGATGTCTACGTTCTTCTGCCAGGGCCGGTCCGGCGATTCGCGGAGGCGGGCCCCTCCACCATGCGCAGGCGAAAGTCGCGCAGATTGCGCAGCAGGTAATCGGGCTTGAGCGCTGCGAGATCTTCGACGGGCGTGATGCCGGTGCGGACGGCGATCGCGCAGATGCCGTTCTCGCGCGCGGCGATCACATCGGAAGTGGCGTCGCCCACCAGCGCGACCGG
>Ga0187848_10003404_pt1 | contig 11674 bp, 13 predicted proteins | sample June2016WEW_4_40_FD_132424 | JGI IMG/M metagenome (GOLD analysis project Ga0187848, IMG submission 132424) | Peatland microbial communities from SPRUCE experiment site at the Marcell Experimental Forest, Minnesota, USA - June2016WEW_4_40 | ecosystem: Environmental > Terrestrial > Soil >... | reverse complement strand
TGCGCCGAAGATCATCGGAATAAGCTCGCGCCATCGTTGTCGTGTCGCAGGAGAACTCGCCATCCCCAGGGTAATTCACTCACCGAATCCAGGTATATACCTTCTAGGGAACCGGTCTAGATCGAGTGCAAGTGCAGGGCGTCCAGGCCGAGAGACGTGAAATGCGCCTATGGATGGTTCCAACCGAGCTTGCCGAAGGGCCGCAACACATTCGTGCGTCAGCATAGTGTAAGCCATCGAAATGCAGGAATTGATCGGGTCTGGAGGTGGCCTGCGTTGCCGCCCATGATTATCAAATTCCAGCCCCGCCTGCCCCTTAAACATTCCGGCAAAGTGCTCGAAATAGATTGCGGCGGCTTGCCCTTCATGGCCGCGTACCACATCAATTGATTCGGCTTGTGATGCTTTGTCGGCTTCTGCCGCCAATGCCTCTGGGACACTGTCCGGCAGATTCGTATGATTTCTTTGCAGCAGAGTACGTTGATTCACGATCTTTGCTGCAATCACCGCGCGAGCCAAGGCCAATGACGCCTGCGGATCATCGAATCTTCGAACCTGCGCACGGCGCACATCTGCACTCACCGAATCCATTGGATCAATTATTGCGATCAGCCTGCCAGCAGCGGAAAGAAACGATACGGGAATGGACCTGTCGGCGAGAACCTGAATCGCCTGAGTGGATAGTTGCACGGAACCAAGCAATGCCAAAGTTTCTACATTGGCCAACGGAACATCCTTTACGAGTACTCCGTCTTTATCCGTGACGCGCAGTGCAGCTCCCCGAACGCCGATCTTTACCCCTTCTTTTTGGGTCACCAGGTGGATGCCCTCATCGCGTAACGGCCAAATCTGCCGGGGTTTTATCTCCTGCAACCGCTGCTGATTGACTTCGTCAGGCAGACAGATTGGCTGAAGGGAGCAACGCACGCACCTCGAATCATTGATAAGCGGCATCGGGCGAGTCCCAGCAGCACATTGCTTCGCCGCGTCCAAGGTGGCCAAAGCCTCTGAGCGCAGCGCATCGTCAACAGGGATTGACAGTCGCAGCTTCTCCGAAGCGTAATACAAAACTGCGTTTGGGACGGTGTACTGTGCTTCCTCAAGCAGCATCGTTTGGAGGCCAAGTTGGACGCGATCCGTTGGCCACGGCTCCGGGTGTGAAAGTGGGGGCTCTTCAGCTTCTCCAGGGTCATCGGGCGGAGGTGCCATGACCTGCCGTCTTGGACGCCCCTTGCGGTATTCGACGGGAACGGCGATTTGTCCGCTGATCTCCGCAAGATCAAGGGTGGCCGTCAGTCCGAGCATGGCACTCGTAAGCGCCAAACTGCGAACAATCTTCGGGCGTTTGTTATCGCTATCCTCGTCCTCATCGTCGTCGCTCGCTGTCCTGCTCGGGCGATCCACACGGCGGTGAACGTGATTGCCTTCCTCCGTGTCAGCGCTCGGAAGGAACGTTCCCTCGACCGCCATGTAGTAGAAAAGCCGTGGGCAGTAGGCGTATTCAGCGACACTCCGCACTGGCCAAAGCGTCTCGTCAGGCATCGTCTTCTGGTCTCCGGAATTTGGGGGGAACGCCTTCCCGTATCTGATTCGAATTCTTCGATTCCATACACGCCGTTCAACGATAATCCAGAGTTGACCGCCAGAGAAGATGGAAGTATACCCCGGTTCCAGCCTGCTTGAGCGACGATTGCTCGGTTTTATTCCAATAGTTCGCGCTCTCTTAATTGACTTGTCCGGAAACTTGGAGAAGCAAAATACAATGCACTAGTGCCAACTCTTTGCCGCAGATGGCGGAGCGTGCGAATCTAGGAAGCTCAGAGACGTTCTTCTTCCTGCATTACTTGATCGACACGGCTGGGAGATGAGGTTCGTCGTTGATATTCGGCAAACACTTTGAACGGCATCGCCGCTCGTTCTGTTTTGTCCGCGTACGCTGTTTCAATTGCGACCCGAAAAAAGTACCACTTATCCCGTAGCCACTGAATTGAGAGCTGGCTCTGACGCTTGCTGGTGAGCAGATATTTCTTCGCCTGCTCGATAGCCTGCTCTGCCGTCTTCGGCGGTGTGGCGAGCGCGCGGGCCACTTCTTGGAACATTTCGTACTGTAGAGGGAAGCGGTGCCCGGCATCAAGGCGACGGCAACGTATCGCCGATTGCCGCCAACTGATGAAGGGCAACCCGGCCATTGCATTGGCGAAGGTCAGCGGCGACAGCGTGTATCTCTTGCTCCCAATGAAATCCAACAGCTCCGATTGCGCGATGTAAGCCTCCTGTCTTCGCACGCGATGTTCTGAGGCTTCAAGCCTGTTCCGGAGTTCTTGCACTTTCTCTGAGATGTCAGCGCGTCGTCGCTTCCGCTTCTCGCAGAGTTGCTGAAGTTGATCGTCTGGTCCCATATCTTTCAACGCGCCTAAAGCACGCTCCAGCCGTTCCGCAGTTTCTCGCTCCTCCGCATTCGCTTTTCTAAGACCTATGCGAAGGCCATCCGTCGCCTTTCGCGATTCCCGTAGCTCTTTCATTGATGTCGTTTCGGTGGACTCGTGAAGAAATAATTCAACGGAGGATCGAAGGTGTGTGATGGGCTGCAGGGCCTTGCGGACGGCAGCAATTGTTCGCGCTCTTTGCAGCTTCCATCCAATTTCAGCCCAATGGTATTCAAAAGCGCCGTGTAGATCGCTGAGCTTTGAACGGAGGCTCGTTTCGTTAATCGGGGATGGTCGACCGCGCTTTCGGAGCTCTGGCTCAAAACCTGTCAAGGGTTGTTTCAAAATTTCTCCGCCTAGAAATTCAAGTCTTGTGAACGTCTATTGCCGACTAATTCTAACTGCCCAGCATGCGATTGCCAGTTAATTACAATAACAGCCTTATTACCAATATCTTAAAAATGAAAATCATACTGTATTTTTAGGGCGTGCCAAGAGACTACACGGGCGAGCGGTGTGCGGTCGGATCTAATTCCGGGCCATCGGTAGACCACTCCGATCCGGGGCTGAGACGGCCTACATCTCCAGCGACGGCTGGCCGAAAGCCAGCGGCTCGCCCTCCCATCTCTCAGCCTAAAAGTGGGCAGGGGTTCGGGGACAGAGTCCCCGACATAGAGCCCCAGCGCGAAGCGCTGGGGCTCTTAAACCCGAGCGGCGCACGCGAAGCGGGCGTGCTCGATGCTTCCAATCTGGAATCACTCGACGATTACTCCGTCCGACAACTGCTCGAATTCTTCGAAATCTTAGACCGCTGGGATCGGGAGGCGCATGGAACCAAAACCATGTAGCCGATGCTCGCAACCAGCGGACTTCTCGCTTGCTTTTCTGCTGTCGACCATTCGTGTTCGACCACGAGCCCAGAAATGCTCCCAGACAATCGCACTCTGCAATTCCTGCTTACACGACGTTCTCGCCTCTTTGGGAACTTCACCCCTCGCCGACCTCCAGCAGCCGCTTATAAGCGCGTATACCGCAATTGCTGGCCCTTCCGATGTTGCCCTCAATCGCGAAAGCCAAGATTCGGCCAGTGCCGAGCCCCACCAGGACGAGAAGGCGGCGGTGAGTTCCCGGCCCTGTCTAATAGCCGGGAACTTGCGTAAATTTACGCGCGCTGCCGCCGGAAAGTGGGGGTTTTGAGTGCTCCTCGCCTCCCATGCCGGTGACTTTCCGAAACCCGCACCCTTCGGCGGCGGATTGGACAAACTGGAGCTGCGCCTTCCCAACCAGATACCTATGCAGCGAGGGCTGTCAGACTTAATCGCCGCATCGAAAGTCGGAGAGCGAAAACCAAGAGTGGGGCCCGGCGGACTCTATGAGGGCGTAATCGACCTGCGCCCGGAGCATCCCGCACTTTTGCACTTCCAGAACAGGTACTCGCCCGGAAAGGAACACAAGCTGGAATTCCTCGAAGTCGGCAGGCAATCGTTTGACGGCGTGCTGGATGAGCTGTCGCAGATGTTCGACGCCGACCCACTAAGGAAGGAAGAAGAAGAAGAAGAAGCGTTCGGGACGATGCGCGTTGACGTGGCGGTCGACCTGCCAGATGTGCCGGTGTCATTCTTCCGCGAGCGGACTCGCGTTCAGTTCAAGCGATTCGGTGCACAATTCGGCACATGCGGGGAAGAGTGGCAGATGTTGGGGATGCACGGCATTGAAACGATCATGAGCGGTAAGCGTTCGAATTGCTATCGCGTATATGACAAGCGCGCGAAGTGGCAGGATGATCATCAGAAATTCCTGCGCAAATGGCGAGCAAGTTGGGGAGGCTATCGGACGGATAAAGCTGCGCGCGATGCTTGGCTCTTATCCGGAATGAGTTTTGACGAATGGTTTGAGCTCCGCAGGAAAGTAGAGCAAATCAAGGGAGTCATGCCGGAGCCGCCCTCGTTTGTAGAACTGTACGGAATTCCCGAGACTGCCATCCTTACGCGAGTCGAGCGGCAAATGAGTGCGCAGGAAACCAAAGACGTTCACTTCGGCCAGATTCGCACACTCCGGCTGCTACGCGAACACGCGCTGGACTTCAACCCGTTTGCACGGATGATTTTTGCGGACGCCGGAAAGCCTGAGCCGAACCCGGCAGACTATTCACCCCGCGACTACATGGCCGGGATGCATTTCCGAGGGCTTATTCGGCGGGATGGTTATGCGGCTGCTGTCCGATGGTTAAGTCAGTATGCCAATGGCAACCTGAAAAGGCTCCTTGCGTCATTGGCGGATTTCATCCCTTGCTCAGACGGAGTGGGCGTGAGCGCGCCGGAACTCGTCGAGCGGTACCGCGACGCTCTTTCGCGCCAGTTTGCTGCTTAAAGGCGACGCGCTTGACAGTTGCGATATACTTAGCAGCTACGTATGACGAAGCGAAGTAAACTGCCAGAAGATCTGCTCCAATTCTTCCGCAAGAATGGCCGCGCCGGTGGACTCAAGCGGGCGAAGAATCTTACGGCAGAGCAGCGCAGCGAACAAGCACGCAATGCGGTCCAGGCACGCTGGGCCAAGCGCAAGAAACAGGAACGAGAAGACGCGAAAGCGGCAGGGAGAAAATAATATGGAAGCCCTCATAGAAGCCCTCATATATGCGCGGGTATCCAGCAAAGAACAGGAGCAGGAAGGCTTTTCGATTCCGTCCCAATTAAAGCTTTTGCGTGATTACGCCTCCAAGAATGGCTTCGCAATTGTCGAGGAATTCATTGATGCCGAAACCGCGAAAACAACCGGGCGCACCCGATTCGGCGAAATGATGAAGTTTCTAAAAACCTCTAAAAAGTGCCGAACCGTTTTAGTCGAGAAGACGGACCGCCTGTACCGGAATTTGAAGGACTACACGATCCTCGAAGAACTCGACGTAGAAATCCACCTCGTGAAAGAGGGGCAGATTCTTTCGAAAGAATCGAAGTCCCAAATCAAATTCATGCACGGAATTCAGGTTCTGATGGCTCGGAATTATATCGAAAACCTCAAAGAAGAAGTCCGGAAGGGCATGCGGGAGAAAGCGGAACAAGGCATCTATCCGAGCCGCCCCCCGCTTGGATACGTAAACAATAAGGTCGAACATACGATTGAAGTTCACCCGGAAAATGCGCGAATCGCAAAAAGAATGTTTGAGCTCTACGCGACGGGGGAACATTCGTTGGCGGACATACGCAAATTAATCCGAATTGAATGCGGAAAAGCGTTTCAAAAAGGCTATATCCACAAGCTTCTGAGAAATCCCTTTTTCAACGGTTTTTTCGAGTGGGAATCGAAGACTTTTCGGGGAACGCACGATACGTTTATCGGTCCCGCCTTATTCGAATCCGTGCAAGCGGTATTAAGGGGACATAACCGCCCGAAATACCGGAAACACGAATTCGCTTTTTCCGGGATTCTGACCTGTGCGCACGACAATTGCACGGTTACAGCGGAAATCAAAAAGCAAAAATACGTTTATTACCGCTGCACGGGATACCGGGGCAAATGCAATTTACCGTATGTACGTCAGGAAAAACTCGGAAAACAACTCGGTCAGGTTCTACGGGATATTCAGATCCCGGATACGGTTCTGACCCGGTTGCGGCATGCCTTGCGGAAAGAGCAGAACACGTACGCAGAAACGAAGCGGCAAGAGCAAGCACGGCAGGAACAGCGGCTGACTGCCATCCGGAGACACATGGATCAGGCTTATTCGGATAAATTGGACGGGAAAATCAGCGAGGATTTCTGGAATCGAAAGAACCAAGAATGGATTGACGAAGAACGGAACGTATTGACCGCTATCCGGGCTCTCGACGAGCCAATCGCCGAACGCATTCTCGCCCTCGAAAAGATTTTAGAACTCGCAAATAAGGCGTATTTGCTGTATCAAATGCAGAATTCGGCAGAACAGGGCAAACTGCTGAAAAAGGTACTTTCGAACTGCGCGACAGACGGAATAACCCTTTATCCCACATACAGAAAGCCATTCGATCAAATCTTTAAAAGGGCAAAAAGAAGGGAATGGCGCGCCCGGAGAGATTCGAACTCCCGACCTAACGCTCCGGAGGCGTTCGCTCTATCCAGCTGAGCTACGGGCGCACTTGCAACCAGTTTATAACATATGCTCTGGTGTTGCGAGGCTGGGACCCGCGAAGGCGCGCTTTGCCTCATAGCGCAAATCGCGAATGCAACAGGAGCCGTGCCGGACCGATCTAATATTTGACAACCGTGTTCGATTTGGCGGAATTTGGCATAGTGTAAGCTCTGTCGTGGAGGAAGACATGCAAAACTGGAAGAAGGCGCTGGTCTTCGGATCAATCGGGGCGGGAGCCCTGCTGGCAATTAATGGCCGGCGGCCTCTGGGCATTGCCTTCATAGCTGCGGGGACTGCGGTGTTGGCCTCCGAATATCCTGAAAAATTCGAAGCCGTATGGGAGAATGCGCCCGATTACGTGAACCGCGCTACCCAGATCTTTTCGGTGCTCTCGAAGTTAAGCGAGCGCTTTGCCGAAGAAGTGGAACGGCGCGGGGTTGCGGCTTGGAGCGAAGAGCCTGGCCGCTACTCAACGCGATGATCAGCCAGGCGAGAGCCTCGCGAAGGCAAGGCCGCAAAATCGCCTTCCCGGTAGTGCAGCGCGGCGGAGGCGTAGCCCGCGTCAGGTGCGTGGACACTCGGAATGTTCGGATGAGGCCGCATGCCGCCGGTGGGAGCCATGATCGCCAAGCGAAAAGGCACTGCACCATTCAGGAATTTGACCAGAACGCGGTGATCGCCGCGCGACAGCGTTAGCTCGCTCCGCAGGCTGGTTGGCTGCAAAGCATGACGGTCGTCACGGGTGAGCACTTTTTCGCCATCGATGAACACCGCAATCGTTCCACCGCACTCCAGAAAAAGGCGCCAGTCGCCCGCGGAACGAAGGTAGACCTGCGAGGTGGCGTAGAAGACACCGTCACGGGCGAGATGAGACGGCAGCTTTACCTGCCCATCGGCGAACTGAAAAAACTCAACCTTGCGCAAACCGTAGCTGGACTTGCTGACGTGGTCGTGCTCCGGCGCCCATTGCCGGTCGAAATCGATCAACGGATGGAGTCCGAAGGGACCCACGATGCGCCAGTCAGTCAGCAGACCTGACTCGCGCGCGGACATGAGTTCGCTCAGTCCGGGAGCGTCGCCCCGGGCCAACGCGGGCAGACAGAGACATAGCATCAAGGACATCGCAAGGGCAGAGTTCCTGGCGCAGCTATATCTCACAATTGATTGACACCCCTCGGACGCGCCAGCGCTGGGTACGCGGGGCACCGGATCAGGTTTGATCCTTGTGTCCCGTCGCCCATCTGAACCGCTTCCCTCCCCTGCATCTTTTCCCCCAGGAAATTTTTTGTCATGCAAGCGAGTTTGCTGGCTCAATTCATCTGGTTTGATTAAGTGTCAGTCTGCCTGCATTGCTTCCCGGCTGAAATGGGAGTGAAAACCTATTTTCAGGGGCATAACACCCTAGTCCTATGGGTAAAAGTGCTCCCTGACCGCCTTTTGGGGTTGCCGCGGCGCCATCCAGAGCGATTCCCGAGATGGACGATAGCTCACGGCTTGGCGACCGGAGACTCCGGCCCGGCAGCTCTGTCCTCTTCGGCGCGAATGCCGCCGCGCTCGTCGGTAAAAAAAGAGCGGTGCTTCGGGCCAGGCTGCGGCTCGGCATCCATCCACAACGAAAACCCTTCGCGAGTACCTTTGAAACGCACCTTATAGTCACCGCGAGCCGTGTTGGTCATACGTTTGGTGAACGAACCCTGGCCAACCAGCGATTGCAGGCTGGAGGCGTATTCGCCATGCCTCTTCTTGTAGGCCCGTTCCGCGCCGCTCAAAACCCTGGCATAGCCAAGGGCCGCGGCCTCAGACTCGGAGCGTGCCGGATCGCCGGGAAACTTCGGCCGATAGGCCTCTTGCGCAGACAGCAGAACGCTCAGCAGCAAGGCCGTCACGACAGAATACGCCGTCCGTCGCAAATTCATTGAAGCTCCTTTTCACCTGACACTTAGATACGAGTATTATCACCTCTAGTACAGTGGACTTCAGGACTAATCCTAAATGTATCCATGAACTTTTAAACTGCCCGGGAAGTGTTTATGCTAAGGCAGCAACTCAGGACGGACTATGAAATCTTCCTCTCCCAAAAAGCCTCTTATCCGCATCGCGGTTGTCGAAAGCGATCCACTACGGTTCATCGGCTTCCGGGCACTATTAGATGCCGAGTCTGATTTGGAGCTGCATGCCCTGACAGCCGGCGAGATCGCCACCCGGAGCGACATCGACCTGATCCTGCTCGGCAGCCGGGGCACGCAGAATCTGTTCGACTTTATGGCGGGACTGAAGGCCTCGCGGCCCGATCTGCGAATCCTGGTGACGGGAATGAACGCCGACGACGAGACCATTCTGAAAGCACTGGCGGCTGGAGCCAAGGGCTACGTTGACGAGTCCGCGCCACCGGCGGAATTCTCGCAAGCCATCCGCATCGTACACCAAGGCTCTGTGTGGGCGCCGCGCCGCGTGTTGTCGATGTTTATCGAGCGCGTGACCTCCTCGCCGGGAAGAATCTTTCCCGCCGGCCGCGTTATCTTCACCGATCGCGAAAAGGAAGTGTTGGAGCTGCTTGTCGCGGGGCGCGCGAACAAAGAAATTGGAGCCGTTCTCGGCATCGAAGAACGCACCGTCAAGGCACATGTGGCGAAACTAATGCGCAAGGTGGGCGTACAGAATCGCATTGCGCTCTCCGTACACGCCATCACGCATTCGCTGGTCACGTCGAGTAAGTAGCGGCCTGCACTCCACAAGCACGGGAGCGAGATTACCCCGGGACGAGACCGCTGGGCCGAGCTCGTCCTGACCGCCCGTAACTTGTTGAGAAACGCGTATCGAGCGATACTCAACGCAACCTACCACAGAACCTGGGAACAGGGTTGGAACTTGGACGCGGGTCCGGTACCAACCCTGATTTTATTTTTCGTTCGCCTGATGTACCAACAGGTAACTAAGTGATCAATAGCCAAGCCGGCCTTTCGCGAGCACCTGAAGGCTTGAGAAGCGTAAGATGACGTTTGCAACATGTGATGGAGTGGAACTATGAAGAGAATTTTTGCCACCTTGATGACGGCGCTCTTTGTCTGCGGTCTTGCGCTTGCCGACGAACGTAGCGATGACCTTGAACGCATCCAGAGCGCTGCGACAGTGCTCGACGAGATTATGTCCGCGCGCGACCGGGGGATCCCGGAAGATATCCTTGGCTCTGCAAAGTGCGTTGCCGTCGTCCCCTCTATGCTGAAGGGCGCGTTCGTTGTCGGCATCAACCGCGGCAAGGGCATTGCCAGTTGCCGTACCGCAAACGGCTGGAGCGCCCCGGCTTTCTTCGTAATCGAGGGCGGCAGCTTCGGCTTCCAAATCGGCGGCCAGGCCGTCGATCTGATTATGCTGGTGATGAACGACAACGGAATGAGAAACCTGCTGCAGAGCAAGTTCAAGCTGGGCGCGGACGCTTCCGTGGCCGCTGGTCCGGTTGGGCGCCAGGCTGAAGGCATGACCGATTTGACCATGAGGGCGGAAGTGCTGACCTACTCCCGGGCTCGCGGCGTCTTCGCGGGCATCAGCCTTAACGGCGCTTCTATAAGGCAGCATAAGAATGATACCCGCGCCTTCTATGGGCGGATGGTGCCTTTCCGCACTCTGCTGGCCGGCAATTTGAATCCCGCGCCCAAAGAAGCGGACCCGTGGCTCGCGGCGTTGAAGAAGTATGCGCCACTTAAGACCGCGTCGACTCCAAGGCCGGCTCCGCCAGTTCCCCCCGCAAACAATGACCCTGCTGAGACCGAAAAGACTGAGAAGGCTGAGTAGACTCGGGAGAATTGAGCGCAGCAGAATCCCGGTGTCGTCCTGAAGCAGTTTTTCAGGACGACATTTTCGTGTCGACGGCGACGGTGTCTTCTACCACAAAGCACGCAACGACTCCGGAGAGGCTCCGGCATTTCGCAGTGCCCGCAGGCTGAGGGCATCGTGTCGTTTTGCCAGGCGCATACCGTGTGCGTCGGCCACCAGCGGGCAATGATAGTAATCGGGAGAAGCAAAGCCCAGAGCGCGGGCAAGAAGAATCTGCCGGGCCGTGGAGCGCAACAGATCCAGACCGCGCACCACTTCACTGATCCGCATCGTGTCATCATCGACGACAACCGCCAACTGGTAAGCCGGCACGTCGTCCCGGCGCCAGACAACGAAGTCTCCAAAATCGTGTCCCGCGACGAATTCCTGCGCTCCCTGGCAGAGATCGTGAAAACGAATCGCCTCGCCTTCGGGAACGCGAAAACGCCAATTCACTCCGGCGGGGTCTTCCGCTTGGGAAGAGCGGCCACGGCACGTCCCGGGATAAAGCGGCTCGTCATCGCTCTCGTGCGGTGCCTGGGCAGTGTGCAGCAGATCCTTGCGCGAGCACACGCAGGGATAGATGGCACCCAGCTCGCGCAGCTTCTTCCATGCATCCACATAGAAAGCACGCCGTTCACTTTGCGAATAGGGCGCATACGGACCGCCCACGTCGGGACCTTCCTGCCACTCAACGCCCAGCCAGCGGAGATCTTCGATCATCGCCGTCAGATACTCGCTTCGCGAACGATAGGGGTCGAGGTCTTCATTGCGCAGCACCAGCGTACCGCCGCGCTGCACGACTCTCCGATACGCGGTCCAGAACGTGCGCGCGTGGCCGAGGTGCAAGAGTCCGGTCGGCGACGGCGCCAGACGTCCACGGTGGCGGCAATTTGTATTCGAAACCGGCAAACCAGCATTGTAACTTGTGCGGAACTCGCTATCGGCTCACTGTGCGCGTGGGTGCCGAGCCACGAGTCACTGTTGCCATCGTCAGCAGCCTGTTCGACGGCGCAACCGGAACCGCGGACACGATTCCGCCGCGACCCGCCAACGGATTTGAAGCACACAACCTGGAGCGGCTCGTTTGCCAATTGCGGCAGGGCTGCTATAATTTCGTGAGTCATCGGCACCGAAACATGTGCGGTCCGACTTGCGGTGCGCCTGTGTGAAATGCGGATGGCCAGGTAGCTCAGCTGGTAGAGCGCAGCCCTGAAAAGGCTGGCGTCGGCGGTTCAACTCCGTCCCTGGCCACCATCTTTTCAACAACTTACAAGCCCTCAATATCACAAACCTGTTCCATTCTGTTCCAAAACTTAAACGGACACGC
>Ga0187848_10003403_pt1 | contig 11677 bp, 10 predicted proteins | sample June2016WEW_4_40_FD_132424 | JGI IMG/M metagenome (GOLD analysis project Ga0187848, IMG submission 132424) | Peatland microbial communities from SPRUCE experiment site at the Marcell Experimental Forest, Minnesota, USA - June2016WEW_4_40 | ecosystem: Environmental > Terrestrial > Soil >... | reverse complement strand
CCTCGATTTCCGGGGTGATCTTTTCGATGCGCGCGCCTTTTTGGCGCAGAACGGGGTGGCCGTATTTGACGACCTCCAATTTCGCGGGGGGGTTGGCGGCGGTCATGGGCGGGGTCACCAGCCGCGGGTGAGGAAATCGGCCAGGGGGGCGATGGCCGGGCTTTGGGCGGTGCGCACATAGAAACCACTGGTGGCCACGCCGGCCAGGAGGCACAGTTCGTTGTCAAGACCAAGGAGTTTTCCCAGGCAAAAGCCGGAATTGAAATGGTCGCCCGCGCCGGTGGTGACTTTGGGCCGGGGGGTCCAGGGACCCTGGACCAGGCTGAGTTGGCCGGCGGTGACGGCCAGGGCGCTGGCGACGGGGTGGACGACGAGGGTGCCGATGGGCAAGCGGGCCGCAATCCGGCAGGCGGTTTCGGCCAGGCTCTCCGGGGTGGCGGAGGGAGCATGGAGGCCCAGGACTTGGGCGATGGCCAGGGCTTCCTTCTCGTTCAGGCCGAGGATCACTTCAAAATAGCGGTTGAAGCGGGCGATCAAATCCAAGGCGCGCAGGATGTCGGCGGGGGTGCGTTTTTCGGGATCGGCCAGGTCGAAGAACAGGAGGCGGCGCGGGGTGTTGAGGGCGGGGCAGACGTCGCGGAGGAGGGCTTCCCAGAGGTCACTCATGTAAGGGAGCATGGTCCAATTGACGAAAGCGACCAGATCGGAACGGTTGAATTTGGCGGTGAATTTTTCCAGGCCGTAGCGGGCCTGGATGTTTTCCCAGGTCACTTCCTGGAGCGCAGCATGTTTGCCCAGCATGATTTTTCCATCGTCAAACTCCAGGGCATCGGTGGTGCCGGGTTGGGCGATGCTGTGGACTTCGGCGTGGGCGGCGAAATCGCGAAAAACGGGATGGAGGCCGGGATAGCCGAGGGCGCCCAGGTAGGTGACTTGCAAGCCGAAGCTGGCGAGGGCGTTGGCCATGATGGGGCCGTTGCCGCCGAGTTTGGTGAGCTGAGGAACCAGTTCGAGGTTGCCGCTGCGGCCGGCGGCGGCGGCCAGGCGCTCGGCCAATCTGGCAATGGTGGGCAGGCGCTGAAAGCATTCGGCGCTTTCGCGCTTGTCCACGACATGCAGGATTTCATCCACAAAGCCGTCCAGGCCGACAAAGGCGCTGAGGGTGGCGGCGCGGGCGGAGTTGGCGAGGAGATGTCGGGCGCAGGCGGCGCGCAGTTCGGGCGGGGTCATGGCAGTTTGTCAATAATTTTAATGGGGGGGTGCTAATCGAGGTCAACGCCGGCCAGTTTCAAGAGGCGTTCCAGATCGTCGTCACTGAAGAATTGGATTTCGACGGCGCCCCTGCCCTGATGGTAATGGAGACGGACTTTGGTGCCGAAGCGCTGCTGGAGGCGGTTTTGCAGGCCGGCCAGATGGGCGTCGGCGGGGCCGGGTTCTTTTTTTGCGCCGGTCTTTTGGCCGGGCGGGTTTTGCAGGGAGGCGACGAGCTCCTCGGTTTGGCGGACGTTGAGGGATTTTTTCAGGACGCGGGCGGCGGCCCGCCGCTGGGCTTCGGGAGAAGCCAGGCCGAGAATGACCTTGGCGTGGCCGACGGAGAGGCGCCCGTCGCGCAGCCAGGCCTGCAAATCGGGGGCGAGCTTCAAGAGGCGCAGGGCGTTGGCGACGGCGACGCGGCTTTTGCCGACTTTGGCGGCGGCCTGCTCCTGAGTCAAGTCGAATTGGCCGATGAGCTGGGCGTAGCCGCCGGCTTCCTCGATGGGGTTGAGGTTTTCGCGCTGGAGGTTTTCAATGAGGGCCAGTTCCAAAACGGCCCGATCATCGGCCTGGCGGACGATGGCGGGGACGTCGGGCAGGCCGAGGATTTGGGCGGCGCGCCAGCGGCGTTCGCCGGCGATCAACTCGAAATGATCGTCTTTGAGGCGGACGATGAGCGGCTGAACGATGCCCTGTTCCTGGATGGAGTCGGCCAGTTCACGGAGGGATTCGGCGGAAAAATCCTGGCGCGGCTGCCACGGGGAGGAGCGGATGCGGGCAACGGGAACGCGCTGGACGGTTTCGGAGGACGCCGTCGGGTCCGGGGCGGCGGGCTGGCCGGAAGCGCCAATCCCGCCGAGCAAAGCGTTGAGTCCGCGTCCTAAAATGGGTTTCGCCATGGCGCAGAAGGTACGGGCAAACGGGGGATGGGGAAAGGGAAAAATAAGCCGCTGAATAGCCACGGGCCACATGCCGGCAGGATAGCCGACGGGGGAGTTCGGCGCCGTGGCGGGTGCGGGACGTGTCCTGGCGCGAAGCTTCTTGCGCGGGGCGGGCGGGCGGGTACACTTTGGCCGATAACTTTAATCGTCTGTTCAAATCTTCAAAACTTTATGGAATATCGCGAATTGGGACGAACGGGTTGGAAAGTCTCGGCCATCAGCTTCGGGGCGTGGGCCATCGGCGGCGCCTGGGGAGAGGTGGAGGACAGGGATTCGTTGGCGGCTTTGCATCGCTGCCTGGACCTGGGGGTGAATTTTTTCGACACGGCGGATGTTTATGGGGACGGCCGCAGCGAACGGCTGCTCGCCCGGCTCCGCAAGGAACGCCGCGAGCCGTTCTATATCGCCACCAAATCCGGGCGCCGCCTGGAACGGCAGGAAGCCGGCGCCTACAACCGGGAGAACTTGACGGCCTTCGTCGAGCGCAGCCTGAGGAATCTGGCGGCGGAGAGCATAGACCTGCTGCAATTGCATTGCCCGCCCCAGCAGGTTTTCTACATGCCGGAGGTGTTCGACATTCTGGATGATTTCGTCAAAGCCGGCAAAATCCGGCACTACGGCGTGAGCGTGGAAAAGGTGGAGGAGGCGCTCAAGGCGATTGAATATCCGGGCGTGCAGTCCGTGCAGATTATCTTCAACATTTTCCGCCAGCGTCCGAGCGAGTTGTTTTTTGGCGAAGCCCGGCGGCGGCGGGTGGGGATTCTGGCGCGGTTGCCGCTCTCCTCCGGCATGCTCACCGGCAAATTGACCCGCGCCAGCGTTTTCCCGCCGGATGACCACCGCGCCTTCAACCGTCAGGGCGAGGCTTTTGATCGCGGGGAAACATTTTCCGGGGTGGATTACCAAACCGGCCTGGCGGCGGTGGAAGCCTTGCGCCCGTTGACGCCGGCGGGAGCGACGCTGGGCCAAATGGCGTTGCGGTGGATTTTGATGTTCCCGGAAGTGACATGCGCCATCCCGGGCGCAAAACGGGCCAGCCAGGCGGAAGAGAACATCGCCGCCGCCAGCCTGCCTGCCTTGTCCGGCAAAACGATGGCCGCCATCGCCGCCATTTACGCCCGGCAAGTGCGCGCGCAAGTGCATCAGCGGTGGTGAATCCAGCCCTCGCCCGATGGAGCAGCCGGAGTTGAACAGGCGCTACGACTTTTTTTTGCGGCGTTGATTCCCTGGAGCCAGTGCCTCGACATCGGCCAAATCTTTCAGCCGCCGGCTCGCGCGCTTGTTTTAGTAATTGCGGCAAAGCCATCAAATTGAGTTTTAATCCTCCAGACATTGACGCCCCGGCCTTGGGGGGGGCCAGGTGGATTTATCTCGCAGTCGGACTGCTTTTGCCTTTGATTTGATGAGAATATGAAATGGGATTATGCTTTTCGACCGGAATGGGTTGATCCGCTCAAGAATTATTCGCGGCACGACGCTTTCCAGGACACGGCCGCCGGGGTGACGGCTGGCCTCGTGGCGCTGCCGCCGGCCAGGGCCTGTGGCATCGCCCGCGGCATGAAGCCGCAGGCCGGGCCAGCCACGCCATGATGCTTCCCCCCACCACCCTGCTGATTGCGTCGCTCTGCGGATATGCCATCGGAGCGGTGGGGGGATTGCTGTTCATGCGCCGCGAAAAGCTGGCGGCGGCCTTCACCTTCGGCGTGGCGGCGCTCTCCGCGTCCAGCAGCCTGCTGGCCGGGCTTTTTATTCTGGCGGGCGCGCCTCCGGGCGCCAATGGGCCGTTGGATTTGCTGCCGCCGCTCATTCCTTACCTCAAGTTCACCGTCCGGCTCGACCCGTTGGGCGCGTTTTTCCTGGTCCTCGTCTCTGTGCTTGGGATGGCGATCTCGATTTATTCACTGGGCTACGCCCGGGGTTTCTTCGGGCGCAAGAACGTCGGGGTGCTGGGCGCTTCCTATAACGCGCTGCTGCTGGCCACGACGTTGCTCTTCGCAGCGGACAACATCTGGGTCTTCCTCATCGCCTGGGAACTGATGGCGCTGACCGCCTTCTGCCTGGTCAGCTTTGAGCATGAAAAGCCGGAGACGCGCCAGGCGGGCGTGCTGTTTTTCATCATGTCGCATATTGACGCCGGATGTATTATTGCCGGCTTCCTCCTGCTCTTTCAGGCGTCGGGGGATTACAGCTTCAGCAGCCTGCACGACATCGGGGCGAGGATGTCCTCCGGCCACCGCAACGCCGCCTTTGTTCTTTTCCTGCTCGGCTTTGGCATCAAGTCCGGCGTCGTCCCGCTCCATGTCTGGCTGCCGGTGGCCCATCCGGTCGCCCCCAGCAACGTCTCGGCACTGATGTCCGGGGTGCTCATCAAGACTGGCATCTACGGGCTGACGCGGGTCTGTTTTGATTTTCTCGGGCCGCCGCCGCTGGGTTGGGGTGTGACGATTCTGGCGGTGGGCACCGTCTCGGCGGTGTTGGGGGTGCTTTACGCGTTGATGGAACACGACCTCAAACGGCTGCTGGCCTATCACAGCATCGAAAACATCGGGATCATTCTCATGGGGTTGGGAGCGTCGCTGATTTTTCTGCACACCGGACATCCGCGGCTGGCCGCGCTCGGACTGATTGCGGGGATGTATCACACCATCAACCACGCCTCGTTCAAAGGGCTGTTGTTCCTCGGAGCGGGGGCGGTGGCGCAGGCCACGCATACGCGGAACATGGAGGAAATGGGAGGCCTGTCCAAACAAATGCGGGAGACGGCCTTTTATTTTCTGGTGGGGGCGGTGGCCATTTCGGCGCTGCCGCCGCTCAACGGCTTCGTCAGCGAATGGCTCACTTATCAGTCCTTGCTGCAAGGTTTTGACGTGACGGAAAGCATGTGGCGGCTGGTGTTTCCTTTGAGCGGGGCGATGCTGGCGTTGACGGGGGCGCTGGCGGCGGCCTGTTTTGTCAAGGCATTCGGCATCACCTTCCTGGGCCAACCGCGCAGCGAACGGGCCGCCAACGCGGTTGAGGCCGCGCCCTCCATGCGGATCGGCATGGCCCTGCTGACGGCGGTTTGCGTGCTGCTCGGCCTTTTTCCGACCGCCTTCATCCGTCTGCTTGATCCGCTGACGCAACAACTCATCGGAGAGCAAATCAGCCAGCAACTCACTGTGGCCAATGGTCTGGCGCTGGGGTCGCTGTCGCAGAATCCCGGAACCATTTCCACGCTTGGCATGGCGCTGACGGGGATTTGTCTTCTGCCCATTCCGCTGGCGCTGTGGCTGATTTTCGGGCGGAAGGCCCGGAAGCGGCGCGGGCCGACCTGGGCGTGCGGGCAGCCCGGCTTGACGCCCCAGATGGAATACACGGCCACGGGATTTTCCAAGCCGGTGCGGATGATTTTCAAGGCGCTGTTCCAGCCGCGGCGGGATGTGCAGCGCGAATACGACTTTTCGCCGTATTTTGCCACCACCATCCGGTTCGAAAGCCACATTGAGGAAGTGTTTGTCGAACGGCTTTACCGGCCGCTGCGCATTTGGATATTGCGCGTCTCGCGGCGGGTGCGCGCCTTGCAGGCGGGGAGCATCCACGCCTATTTGTTGTACATATTCGTGACGTTGCTGCTGTTGTTGTTGTTCGCCTTATGAACCTGTCGCTCCCCGCCATAATCGCGCAAACGGCGCTGCTGCTGCTGCTGGCGCCGTTGCTCAGCGGCCTGATCCGGAACTGGAAGGCGAAGCTGCAGAACCGGCGCGGCCCGCGGGTTTGGCAGCTTTATTTCGATCTGGCCAAGTTTTGGCGGAAGGACATGGTCATCTCCGAGCACGCTTCGTGGATTTTCTCCTTCACGCCTTACGTGATGTTTCTGACGGCGCTGGCCGCCGGGCTGATGTTGCCGATGGTGACAGCGCAAGCGCCGCTGGGTTTGTTCGGCGGGGTGCTGGCGCTGGTGGGACTGCTGGCGCTGGGCCGGTTTTTCCTGGCATTGGGCGGACTGGACCCCGCCAGCGCTTTCGGGGGGATGGGCAGCAGCCGGGAAATGACCATCGCGGCCATCGCCGAACCGGCGATGATGCTGGCCATATTCACGCTGGCCATCGCGGCCGGTTCGACCAGCCTGAGCCAGATTGTCATGGCCAGCCAGGGGCCGGGCTGGAAGTTCCTGGATCCGTCGCACGCGCTGGCGTTCACGGCGATGTTCATCGTGTTGCTGGCGGAGACGGGGCGCATCCCCGTGGACAACCCGGCGACCCATTTGGAACTGACCATGATTCATGAAGCGATGTTGCTGGAGTACTCGGGCCGTTATCTGGCGCTGATCGAGTGGGGCGCGTCCATCAAGCAACTGGTGCTGATGGCGCTGCTGGCGAACATTTTCTTTCCCATCGGACTGGCGGCGGAGACGACGCCGGGGACTTTTGCGCTGGGGCTGCTCTGGCTTGTGGCCAAGCTTCTGGCGCTGGCCGGCGCGGTGGTGCTGGTCGAAACTTGCAATGCCAAACTGCGCCTGTTTCGCGTGCCGGACCTGTTGAGCGCCGCCTTCATCCTGGCCATGCTGGCCCTGGTCTCCATCTTTTTATTTAAATAGCCATGAACCCGCCCGCCGTCCAAACCGCCTCGACCCTCATCACGCTGCTGGCCTCCTTCATGCTGGTGCTCCAATTGCTGCTGGCTGTGCAGACCATGCTCGTCACCAACATCCGGCTCTTTGCGTTGCAATCGCTCCTGCTGGCGGCCATCGCCGCGGTGGTGGCCTACGCCTACGGCGCCTGGCATGTCTATGTCGTCGCGGTGCTTACCATCATCGGCAAAGTTTTTTTTCTGCCGTGGCGATTGGAACGGCTGGTGCGCCAAATCAAGATCGAACAGGAAATCCGCCCGTTCGTGAACATGCCCGCGTCCATGCTCATCTGCGGCGCGCTGACCGTGCTGGCTTATGTCGTGGCCCGCCCCATCACCTCGCTGGAACGGCTGGGCAGCAACACCCTGGCCGTGGCCATCACCCTTTTGCTCACCGGGTTTTTTCTGATGATCAACCGGCGCAAAGCGATCACGCAAGTGCTGGCGCTCCTGACCATGGAAAACGGGGTCATGCTCGCGGCCATCGCGCTGACGACCTATGGCATGCCGCTGGTGGTGGAAATCGGCATATTCTTCGACGTGGTCATCGCGGTGATGGTGTTGGGCATCCTGGTCTTCCGCATCCGGGAAACATTTGCCTCGATGGATGTGAGCAAGCTCAACCAACTGAAATGGTGAGGCAATGCTGCTGACTTTCATCCTCGGCGTGCCGCTGGCGGCGGGGCTGCTCTGCCTGTTCGCCCGGCCGCGCCGGTTGGTGGAGATTCTCAACCTGGGGGGATTCGCCATCGTGTTGATGCTCGGCATCAAACTTTTCCACACGGTGCTGGCGGTTCCGGGCAGCGCTCGAACCGAGTGCGGCGAATTCCTGCGGGCCGACGCCTTGAGCGCCTGGATGGTGCTTCTCATCTCGGCGGTCTCGCTGGCCACCTCGCTTTATGCGGTGAGTTACTTCCGGCGCGACCTGGCCGGGGGCGTGGTGAGCGAACGGCGCTGGCGTGAGTTTTACGTGCTCACGCCGTTGTTTGCCACCGGGATGTTGCTGGTGGTGCTGGCCAACAACCTGGGGGTGATGTGGATTGCGGTGGAAGCGACGGCTCTTTCCTCCGTGCTGCTGGTGGCCCTCTACAACCGCCAGAATTCGCTGGAGGCGGCCTGGAAATACGTCATGCTGGGCGGGTTGGGACTGGTGCTGGCCTTGTTCGGGACGATCCTGACGTACGCGGCGGCCATCGTCCCGCCGCGGAGCGAGATGGCGAGCTTCAACTGGTCGTCTCTTCAGGCGATGGCGCCGCACATCGATCAGCACTTGATGACGCTGGCCTTCATTTTCGTGCTGGTGGGCTACGGCACCAAGGCGGGCCTGGCCCCAATGCACACCTGGCTGCCCGACGCCCATAGTGAAGCGCCCTCGCCCACCAGCGCGATGCTTTCCGGCGTGTCGCTGAAAATCGCCCTTTATGCGCTGCTGCGCTTCCACATTCTCACCTCCGCCTGCCTCGGCTCCGGCCTGAGCTGCCACCTGCTGCTGGGCTTCGGGCTGTTTTCCATGCTGCTGGCCGGGCCGTTTATACTGATGCAAAAGAATCTCAAGCGGATGCTGGCATATTCCAGCCTGGAACACGTCGGCCTGATTTGCGCGGCGGTGGGCATGAACGCGCCGCTGACGGTGTTCGGCGCGATGCTGCACATGGGCTGCCACGCGCTGACCAAGCCGGTCCTGTTCTTTGCCGCGGGCAACATCCATCAGCAATATCACACGCTGGAATTCCGGCGCATCGGCTCCGGGCTGGCGGGCGCCATGCCGGCCACCGCCCTGCTGCTCGGCCTGGCCGCGGTGGCGGTGTGCGGACTGCCGCCCTTTGGCCTGTTCGTCAGCGAGTTGACGGTGATTGCCGGCGGCTTCACCTCGCAACAATCCTGGGTCAGTGTCGTGATCCTGGCCTCGCTGATCGTGGTCTTCTGCGGCGTGCTGAACAAATTCTCCGGGATGCTGCTCGGTCCGGGCAAGGGGGGCGCGCCGCGCGAAACCATCTCCATCAGCAACGTCGCGGCGATGGGCCTGCCGCTGGGGGCGCTGCTGTTCTTCACCGTCCGGCTGCCCGACTCCCTCTGGCAATTGATGAATCAGGCGGCCGGGATTATCCGGGGATCGCCATGAATGAACCGGAACGTTGCCTTTAACCGTGGAGACTCGGTCGAGCCATAACTAGATTTCTGGAGAAAGTCACACGGCCAATTCAGGAAGCGGTGTGGAAGCTTGGAGCTCGGGCGTGAAGACAAATAAAAGTGGTATCTTGCCGGACTGCAAAAAGGATGTATGATGAAGCCATGATCGAATCAACCGCCGCAAATATGGCCCAGCATTTCACTGAATTGCTGGCCAAAGTTGAGAATGGCGAGACTATCCGAATCCGGGATAACGGACGGATGGTCGCCCGCATGGTGCCGGACTGTGATTTTATGCCGGGCAAAGAGGCGGCGGAGCTGTTTCGGGGACATCGCGCAGACGCCGAGGCGGCCCACGCCATAGCCAGCGAACTCAGAAAGCTGGATCTGGAATCCGAAGATGCCCTGGATCGTTGACACCGATATTTTCATCGAAGGCGAACGCGGCAACGTTGCGTTTGTCGAGTGGCTCCAGAGTGCAGATGGCATCGCCACAGCCGACGTCGTTCGAGGCGAATTTCTTATCGGGGCTCATGCGGTGGCAGATGAAACTGTTCGTCAACGGGGCATTCTGTTTTACTCAGAAAGGATCGCCGGCTTGCCGTCGTTTTCTTCCGAACCGGCCGATTATGCCAAAGCGGCCGCGTTGGCTGGGGATGCGCGCCGTGGCGGCACAGGCAAACCTGGACTGATTGATGGCTTGATCGCCGCCATTGCGATTCGAACTGGCGCGACGGTAGCCACGCAGAACACCAAAGACTTCGACGCGATGGGGTGTCCTTGCGCAAACCCGCTTTTGCAGAGATTGAATTGAAGCAGGCTAAACTAATACTTATGAATGAATTTCAACCCTGCATCAGGGTTGCTTAAGAACAAGCTCAAACTGCTTTGGCATGACGAGGCCGGGCGTTTGGGCAAATTCGATGCGGCCGGCCTTGTCTGCCCGCAAAGAAACCGCAGCCCGGCCATTGACACTGAGTTGGTAAATCGCCTCGGGGCGCAAACCTGCCACCGCATGCCGTGTCTTTCCTTTATCTTGCGGCACGGATTCTGTCCACCGGCGCGGCTCGCTCGAATTGTCCGGCCACGCCTGGATTTGAATCGTCAACACTTGGGCTGCCGGCGGAGTGACTGACAACGCCCAATCCGCGCTTTTGCCTGGAAAGTATTCCAGCCCTGTAGCGACGGCATTGACTCCAAAAGGGGGCGAAGCGCGCAGCGTGCAAGCCCCGACCGCGACCGCGCAACCATTGGTGCTCAAAGCAACGACATAATCCCGTCCCCTTAACTGGTAACGGAGTTCCGTGCCGTTGAGGTCGCCAGTCAGGTGGGGTTCGAGAAAAAGCCGGCCGGGCTTGGGTTGAATACCGTAGATATCGCGATACAGCCCCACAACCGGCATGCAGTTCCCGGCCAGAATGTCATCGCCTGAGCCACGTTGCGATTTCCTCAGGTAGCGTTGAAAAGACAATCCGTCCTCGTCATAGCGGGCCAGCGTCTTCTTCACATACTTGAGCGCCAGGACGGGATCATAAGCAGCGTAAGCGCGGACGCCCAGTTCGCCCCAGGACAGAAACAGGTCCCCATTTTCATAGTTTGGGAGCGGGAAATTCCGTGCGGCGCCTTCCTCACGCTGATAGGAGAAAAAGTTAAGAGGCCAGGAGAAAAGATCCTCCTTTTGCATCTCCGCTTCGATGCGGTCGAGAATGGCCTTTTGCCGTGAGGTGTCATCACAAAGACCGTAGGCAATCGCCGCGAAATTGACCGGTGTGACCAGGTTGTCGCCATGAATGGAGCCGTCCTTTTCGCGCCAATAGATGTACCACTGATTGGTCGGATCCCAGAAACCACCCTCGGTGACAGGCCGGTTAAAGTGAGTCTTCAACCGTGCCGCGAAAGCGCGGTACGAGGCCGCGTGCGCCGGATCGCCCAGCGCATCCTCCGCGCCTGACCAGAGTCCCAGCGCGTAGTAAAGTTCGGCGTTGACCAATGCGTTCTCGTACGACGCCCAGATAATATCAATCCAGTCGCTCCCTCTCTGCTGTTTGCAGGAGTCGGTCATCATGGCCACCAGGCCGGTATCCTGGACCTCCCGGTCCATCAGAAAATGCAAGGCCCATTCGCACGCGGTCTTCTGCCCGGCCAGCCAGTGCCGGTCGCCGGTCAGATCAAACTGTTCAGCCACATTAATCACATAATCCGGCTGGGAATCCATCAGGTATCCCCACTGCGCCTCATAAAAGCCCAGCGCATCATAAGTGCCGGGCATGGCATCGCCCGCGTCATAATTCCAGCGAGCTTTGACTCGTCCGTCCGGGCTGAGCGCGTGGTCGCGCTCGTAATCGAGCGCTTTGGAAAAATTGGCAATGTAATCCGTGTCGTCCAACGCCAGTCCGATCTCCGCAAACCATTGCTCGTGCAGACAGATGTAACCGGACCTCCAGCCGTTTCCGCCCACCAACCGCGTGTCTATCACACCGTATCGGCCGACCGTGTTCAGTAACTCGCGAATGCTCCCGCCATCCAATCCTCGAAAAGTGCCCGAGTCAAAGACTTCGTTGTAATCCGGTGCCTGCAGCGCAAATTCGACACTCACTGCGCCAGCCCCCGCTTGGAACGGAGCCCAAAGATCCTGCCGATCCGGCAGAAAACGACACAAATCGTGTTTGGGTTTCAGCTCCTCACTGCTGGCGACGTAATTGAAGGAGAAAATGTTGTTCTTCTGATGTGAGAAGCGGACGGTT
>Ga0187848_10003399_pt1 | contig 11689 bp, 6 predicted proteins | sample June2016WEW_4_40_FD_132424 | JGI IMG/M metagenome (GOLD analysis project Ga0187848, IMG submission 132424) | Peatland microbial communities from SPRUCE experiment site at the Marcell Experimental Forest, Minnesota, USA - June2016WEW_4_40 | ecosystem: Environmental > Terrestrial > Soil > Wetlands... | reverse complement strand
CGCGTTGAGAGGGTCTTACAATGGGCGTGATACACATTTTGCCGGCTTGCCTCGCCATGGATCTCACTACCCCGCTCACATCCGTCAAAGGAATCGGCCCGGCGCGGGCGGCCATGCTGCAGGCCAAAGGGCTGGTGACGGTGGAGGATTTGCTGGGGTACGCGCCGTTCCGCTACGAAGACCGCAGCAACATGAAGACCGTGGCGCAGTTGGCTCCGGGCGAGATGGCCACGGTGATCGCGGAAGTGCGGGCGGCGAAGGTTTCCGGGTTCCGGCGCAAGAGCCTGGGCCTCTTCGAAGCGCGGTTCAGCGATGTCTCGCGGGTCACCCTGGTGGGCAAGTGGTTTCACGGCGGTTACCTGGCCAATGTGTTTTCCGAAGGCATGCGGGTGGCGCTCTACGGCAAGGTGGAATTCGACAGCTATGCCGGCGAACTCACCATGCTGCACCCGGAGTTCGAGATCCTGTCGGGCGAGGATGACGACGCGGAGTCCTCGCTGCACGTCGGCCGCGTGGCGCCGATTTACGAGGCCGTCGGCAGGCTGACCACGCGGGTGCTGCGGGTGTTCACGCACCGCGTCCTGGCGGAGTTGACGCCGGAGGAAGACTGCCTGCCGGAGCACATCCGCCGTCAACTCAAGCTGCCGGACCGCTGGACGGCTGTCCGCGACACGCACTTCCCGCCCGCGGATTCCGACCTGCGCCTGCTGAACGCTTTTCGTTCTCCGGCGCAATTCCGGCTGATCTTCGAAGAGTTCTTCTGGTTGGAATGCGGCGTGGCCCTGAAGCGGCGCAAGGCGCGCACGCTGCCCGGAATCGCGTTTGAGCTGAACGACCGCGTGCGCGAAAAAGTGAAGGCCATGCTGCCGTTCAAGCCGACCGGAGCGCAGAAGCGCGTGTTGGGGGAAATCGCCGGCGACATGAAAGAAGCCCGGCCCATGAACCGCCTGTTGCAGGGCGACGTGGGCTGCGGCAAGACCATCGTGGCGGCGGAGGCGGCGGTGATCGCCATTGAAAACGGCTACCAGGTGGCGGTGCTGGCGCCGACGGAGATTCTGGCGACGCAGCACGGGCTGTACTTCAAGCAAATCCTCGCGAAGCTGGGATACGTGACGGCGCTGCTGACGGGATCCTTCAGCAGCCGCGAGAAGACGCAACTCAAGAAGCTGGTGGCGGAAGGCCTGGTGCACGTGGTGATCGGCACGCACGCGCTGCTCGAGAAGGACGTGGAGTTTCAGCGGCTGGGCCTGGCGATCATCGACGAGCAGCATCGCTTCGGCGTGCTGCAGCGGCTGGGGCTGGTGCGGAAAGGCCTGCATCCGGACGTGCTGGTGATGACAGCGACGCCGATTCCGCGCACGCTGGCGATGACGCTCTACGGCGACCTGGACGTATCGGTGATCGACGAGCTGCCGCCGGGGCGGAAGCCGATCCTGACCAGGCACTACACGGCCGATGGCGTGGAACAGGCCTACAGTTTCTTGAAGAGCCAGATTGACGAAGGGCGGCAGGCGTACGTGGTGTATCCGGTCATCGAGGAATCGGAGACACAGGCCATGAAGGCCGCCGAGAAGATGTACCAGCATCTTTCGCGCGAAGTCTTTCCGACGCTCACGGTGGGGCTGATGCACGGGCGGCTGGGCGCGGACGAAAAAGAAGCCGCCATGCAGCGGTTCAAGGAAGGGCATATCCAGATCCTGGTTTCCACCACCGTGATCGAGGTTGGGGTGGATGTGCCCAATGCCAGCGTGATGGTGGTGGAGCAGGCGGAGCGGTTCGGGCTGGCGCAACTGCACCAGCTTCGCGGACGGGTGGGCCGCGGCGCGGCGCAGAGCTATTGCATCCTGGTGACGGAAAAGATGAACGATGCGGCGCGGGAGCGCATCCGGACGCTGGTGGATTCGACCGACGGCTTCTACATTTCGGAAATGGACTTGAAGCTGCGCGGGCCCGGCGAATTCTTCGGGACGAAACAGGCCGGACTGCCCTCGCTGCGGGTGGCGAACATTTTGCGCGACGCCGAGATTTTGGAAGTTGCGCGGCGCGAGGCCTTGGATTTCATCGCGCGGCCGCCCTCCGAAGAGGCGTTGCGGCGCGCGGTGGCCTACATTCGCGACCACTGGCAGCGGCGCTATGGATTGGTGACGGTCTGATGCGGGTGATTGCCGGAGAGTTCCGTTCGCGCAGGTTGAAGAGCATTCCCGGAGACGCCACGCGTCCCACGCCGGACAGCCTGCGCGAAACGCTGTTCGACATTCTGGGGCGGCAGATTGAGGGCGCAACGTTTCTGGATGGCTACGCGGGCACCGGCGCGGTGGGCATCGAAGCGCTCAGCCGCGGCGCCGCGCAGGTCTTTTTCCTGGAGAAGAATTGGGCAGCGCTGGAGACCATTCGCGAGAACCTGGCATCGCTCCGGGTGGAGCGGCGGGCCATCGTGGTTTCGGGGCCGGTGCTGCTGACGCTGGCGCGGCATCCGGCGGAAATCGTGTTTCTGGACCCGCCCTATAGGCTGGAGCGGGAATACCGGGCGGTGCTGGACTTGCTGGCGCAAGCCCCGCCGCGCCTCACCGTGGTGCAGCATTCCGGACGGGTGGCGTTGCCGGAGGAGCAGGGGCCGCTGCGGCGCACGCGGGCGGTGAGGCAAGGCGACAATGCGCTGAGCTTCTACGCGGAACAGGGGAGTTGACGCCGCCGGAAATCGAACGGCGCCACCATCATTTCACTGGCGCGCGGCCCGTGGGCCCATTCTCCCAGTTGAGCACCACCTTCATCTCACCGGGACCGGAAGCGGGCTGGCTCTCCCGAATGAAGATGAACCCTTTGCCATCGGGAGTAACCGCGTAGTCGTGCCCGCCCTCGAAATACGGCCCGTCGAACAACATGTGTGGTGTTCCGGCTTTGAGTGCCGGCGAAGTTTCAATGGGCAAGGCCATCAGCCTCGCGCGCTGCGCAAGCGGGCGCGGGGCATCCGCGGGCGAACTCATCAGGTAATAAAGTTCCTTCCCATTGGCGGACCACTGCGGGTGCCGGCCGCCTTCGGTGGAGACTTGAACTTTCGAATTAAGTCCCGGAAAGGTTGCGACATACACCTCTTGCCGGCCCGACTCGTCGGAATTGTAGGCCAGCCAGCCGCCGTCCGGTGAAACTTGCGCCCAGTCCTCGTCGAAGTCCCTGGGTGTCAGGTTTACCGGGATTTCCTGGGAATCCAGTTGCGTCGAAGCGCCGTGGTGGCCAGTGCGACCTGGTCCCTCCATCACAAGCGCGTGGCCGTCCTTGGATGAGAACCATGGCCAAATCGGCGTCTCTGAGGACATCACCTTCTCCTCCGCGCCATTCCCAGTTACCGGCTTCCGGTCAATCACCCAGGCCTCTTCCCCTCCCGTGTATGCGCTGTAGGTAATCCGTTTCCCGTCGGCGGCCCACGCCGGGCTGCGATGCCCCCCACCGGAAGTGAATGGGGTCTCGGCGCCGGAGGCAATGTCGTGAATCCAGATGTCCGTCGTCGGACCTCCAATGGTGGCAGCCAGTAGCCGCCCATCGGGTGAAAGCGCGACCTCCTCGTACGGGCGCTTCTTGGCTGTGAGAAGCCGCGCAACGCCGCCGCGGTCCACAAACACCAGTTCGCGTTCTCCGAACGTCACGTCGCCTCGAAGATACACCAGCGTGGCGGCTGCCGAAACGTCGTATTGGCTGGCCCCGGTGAGGGGGTTCTCCATGATGCGCTCCACCGCCGTTGGTTCGCCCTTGACCTGCAGTTTCACCGGATCGAACGGCACCACCATCAGCATGCCGGCGCGCACAAAGGCCAGATAGCCGGTCGGGATGTAGTGCGGATTCGTGCCCCCCTTGAGAATCGTCTGGCGCTTCCCGTCCTTGAGCGATTCCGCGATGATATCGGCCTCGTCGAAGGTTTGAGTGGACTTCCGGGCTGCGAAGAGAATCCACTGCGCGCCAGGCAGCACTTCCGGAAAACGATGATCCGTCTCGTGATTGGCATCGTCGACGTACGATGCCCCGAGCGTCGCTCCGCCCGCTACGGGTATCTTCACCAACCCGAGGGGTGCTTCCGAGCCGAAATAGATCCAGCCGTTGTTCGCCCAGTATGCGCCGTAAATCTCGAAGGGAATCGAGGAAAGGGTCACAGCCTCAGCGCCCGAAACGGGGAACTTCACTACCTTTGTGCCCACCACCGCGCCCAGCCACTTCCCATCCGGCGAAAAGAACGGAGTGTGCGCGCCGCCGGTGCCCGGAAGCGGCCGGCCATCGGATTCGGCCGTATCGCGGAGATAGAGTTGCGCGATGCCATTGTGCGTTGCCACGTAAGCAACATGTGCTCCGTCGGGCGAGATTGAGATAGTAGGAAACATCCACGTAGAACCGCCGAAATGATCGTCGGAGGGCAGCGTCAGTCCCAACCGCATGGTCCGCGCCGGCATGGCAGGGTGACAGCCGGACACCCAAACCGCCGTGCCCACGAGGAGGCCGGCAATGAGAATCGAAGCTCCGACACGATTTCCCGCTGGGATTGCCATACGAGCAAATTTAGCACGAATTCGCACCGCCATCACTCTCCGCGGTCTCGGTCTCGGCTGCCTCCGCCAGGCCGTCCCATCAGGGATTCCCCTGAGGAAAGCCCTTAGGGGGCGCGCCTTCATTGGATTCTTAAGCAAATCTTTGCCCTGCAACGCAAAACTGTGGACTTGACTTGTCTGATTTTGGTATAGACTATATCTTTAAGGTTCCCAAAACAGCTGAATTGGTAGCAGTATTTTGTATTAACTGGAGGACTTGATGAAGAAGGCCCTGATGTTTTTCGGCGTGATCTTGCTGGCGTGTGCAGCATGGACGCCAACTGCGACGGCGGCGACCGAAGCGCAAAAACTGGCGGCGATCCAAGGTGGTCTGGCCCACTTGGATTACGTTCAGTGCCAAACCGCCGGCTCCACTTTTGGATCCTGGTCCACCAGTGGGTGCGGCGGCTCGTACCAAGATGCTTACACTGCAATGTCCGTATTTGCGTTTATGGCACGGGTTTCCGACTGGCCTGCCGCAAAGACGACCGCCTACCAGACCGACGTAGTCAACGGCGTCGCCTACCTCCTGGCCAATGCCAGCACTGCAACCGTGTCTGTCAATACCGACGGCGTGAACATTTGCCCTGGCGGCAGTGGCACTTGCACAGCCATCTATTGGAACATAAGCGGTGAGCCGACCTATGCCACCGGCTTCGTGGCTCAGGCGCTTGCTACCTATGCTCTGACGCAAGGCGCCAGCGCCGTGGCAGATAGCAACCCTAAGAGCGCAAGTCACCCCCTGGGTGGCCTGACATGGGTCCAGGTCGCCCAAGGCATCACGAATGCTTATGCGGCAGCTCAGCAGGGATCCCTTGCCAACGTCATTTATGATGGCGGTTGGCGTTATTCCATCCCCTCGACTTACACCCAGGCGGACATGTCCACCACCCAGTGGGGGGCCATTGCGTGCGGTTATGACGAGAGTGTGGGCGCCGTGACCCCGGCCTATGTCAAGACCCACCTGAAGACCTACCTCGCCAACAGTATTATTAACAATAGCGGCGCGGCCTGTTATACCCCAGGCACAGGCACTTGTAGCATCGGGCCCACTTACGGCGAAAACGGTGGCTGGCTCGTGTCTAACTCATACGTTGGCCAATCCCCGAGTGCCGGCGTGGTCAGCTTTCTGAACACAAGTTGGAAGACGGCCGCAAACAGCTATGGGGGCAACTTTGGCCATCCCTACGGCATGTGGGCGACCTATAAGGGTGTGGGTGCGAATTTTGGCTTGGCCGACACCTCGCACATCACCAACAAACTGACCGATTGCGGAGTGGGCGCCGGCAACGGACCAGGCGCCACTTCCCAAAGCGGCGGCGTCTGTAGCTGGTGGGAAGACTATAACGAGTGGCTGGTGAATGGGAACACTACGATTCCTAACACCCAGATTGCCACCGACGGGGGAGGGAATAAGTATTGGACTGGCTACTCTACCTGGGGCGATACGCTGTCCACCGCCGTAGACGTTAGCATTTTGGAAGCGGCCGTGCTCCCCACAACGATAACTACACCCCCCGTAACCGTTCCCGTATTGTCTGAGGTGGGAATCGGGGTCTTGGTGTTGCTGCTGGGGCTGGCCGGTTTCATGGCGATGAGGACCCGAAGGGCACATAGTTCGTAAGGTTAGATTGTCTCCAGCCTGGCCGGTTTTGTCCGGGAACCGGTCTTGATTCTCGGGTTGTGCCCGATGAGTGGGAGGTGTGTTTAGACTGTCGTGTGCCGCCGGGAATCGATGCCGCCTTTCAGGCGGCTCTTTCGCGCCGATGTGCAAGTTGTCGCACGGGTAAACGCCGGCTGAAAGCCGGCGGCAGCCAGGATTGGCTGCCCCACGGCAACTAGAATGACAGCTTGACGGCGGCCTGCGCCAGTCGGGGAGGCGCCGCACCCACCACTTGGCCGAATGCTTCGCTTGTAATCTCGCCGTTAACCGATGTTGGCCCGAAGAATTGCGCGTGGTTGAAAAAGTTGAAAGCCTCCAGGCGGAACTGCAAGGACTTTGTCTCGCCCAGCCTGACGGATTTCGCCAGGGAAACATCGAAGTTTTCAATTCCCGGTCCATAAAACAGGCGCCGCGCCGCCGAGCCGGATTGTCCCAGCGGCTGCAGGCTATACAGCGAGGTGTTGAAGTATGGCAATCCGTTGCGCGGATTATGGTTCAGGTTCAGCGGACCCGGCTTCAGATCCGGCAGATCCACGCCATACCCGTTCACACCGTCCGGTTGCGTACCGAGCAGTGAGTTATCGCTGGCATTCGTGAAAGTGACCGGGAAGCCGGTCGCGAGACGGGTAATCCCCGAAAGAGTCCAGTCCGCCGCCAGGCGATTGCGCGTTCCGAAGAGCCGCTCCAACGGAATTTCGTAGCGATAGCTCACGACGAAGTTGTGTTTCAGGTCGAACGCGGAGGGCGCATAAGTGGCGCGGTAGTTGAGCGGGTTCAACTGGTCGGAGATGCTGGAAGAGTTGTCGAGCGTTTTGCCATAGGTGTAGCCGGCCTGCAATTCGAGTCTTCGGGAGGCATGGCGGATGCTGAGTTGTAGCGCGTTGTAGTTGGCGTTGCCGTTGGTGATCAGCCAGTCCACGCTTCCGAAATTCGAACCGAACGGCCCCCGCGTGCCGTTGACGATCTGGCCGGAGGCAGTGGTATAGGTGTTCGATTCGCCGAATGGTCCGCAGGTCGGGGTTCCAGCCACCACCTGGCTCACCTGGCTGAAGCTGAGACAAAGAGCCGGGTTGCCCGGGTTGGCCTCGAGGAGAGTCAGCAGGTGGTGCGATTGGCTGCCGACGTAGCTGGCGGTCACTACGGTGCCTTTGCCGAACTGGCGCTGGACGGAAAGGGCGTACTGCTCCGAGTATGGGCTGACGTTGCCCGGATAGTATCCCGGCAGACCGGAAATCGGCAGGAAGTTGGCCCAATTCACATTCGAGTTGGGATTTTGCGCCGAGGCGTTCAGCGGTGGATATTTCAGCGGGAATCGCTGGCCATTATCGAAACCGGTCGAGGCGGTGACGAACGGGTTCGAAAATAGCGGCGGGGCGGGGCTGCTGTAAGTGCTGCCATAGGGCGCATCGCCAACCATCACACCCGCGGAGACGCCTTCCACGGCCGAGAAGAACCGTCCGAACGCGAGCCGGATGCCGGTCTGGTCGGTATCGCCGAACAACCATTTCGCCAAGCCGCTCTGGCCGCGCGGCGACCAGGCCAGACCGAGCCGTGGCGAGAAATTGTTCCAGCGAGTGGGCGCCAGAGCGCGCGCGGTCCCCGGATCTCCGGGGAAGACCAGGCCTTTGGGCGCACCGGGAAACACAACCGACTGTTCGCCCGGGACCAGTGTCTGAATCTGATTGTACTTTTCGTACCAGGGCATGATCACGTCCCAGCGGACGCCGTAGTTGAACGTGAGGCGCGGCCTGGCGCGCCAACTGTCCTGAAAGAAAGCGGCTCCGTAGCGATTCCGGGTGTAAGCGGGTTGCGCGTCTCCCTGCTTATAGAAGCTGGGGATGCCGATCAGGAAGTCCGCGAAATCGATTCCCGTTTCCGACCCGAAGAAATCAAAAGTTCCGTTCGACTGCACGTCCGGCGCCAGATTCACCTGGCTCAGCAACAATTCGCCGCCGGCCCTGAGCGTGTGCGCGCCCACGAGGTGGGAGAAACTATCGCGAAATTCAAAGGTATTGTCGGTTTGAATGAGCCCGGTAACCGTCGATCCGATGGTGAAGCTGCTGAAATTGACATTCTCCACTCCCACAATCGACGGCCGTTGCGGCAGGATGCTGGGGGCGCCCGAGGCGGTGGTGAAGCCTTGCGACGCCAGAGTGGTTCCCACCGTTCCCTGGGGCGTGCCGACCTGATTGGCGGCGCGGACAAACGAGAAACGGAATTCGTTCACGCTTCGCGCTCCAAAGATTTTTGTATCGCCAAGAGTGAGCAACTGGGACCGGCCCAGGTTCAACGCGTTAAAGCCCGGAACATTGGCGCCGCCCTGAGCGACCGGATAGGGGTTGTTGAGAGCGTAATCATCGGCGTAATAGTAGGACGACAGCGTGCCGATACGGGTGTTCGAGTCCACGCGGATGGCGCCTTTGTCGTCCCGCAAGGTCTGACCCGCGGCCGAGGTGGAGAAATAATTGCCGGCCAGGTTTGGCGCCGGGATGTACTGCAACAGTTTTTGCGCGGGGGCCGACCAGGCCCGCTGCGGAATGACGGCGTTTGGGAAAACGCACTGTGATGGGTCGGAGCAACCGGGCGTGTAGTACGGCTCCCCCGGCGACACGCCGTAGCCGAGTTTGCCGGCAAGCAGGTTCGCCCAGTACTGGCCGGTCACGGTCCCGGTCAACAGGCCGGAGGAGTCGGAGAAGTTGCCGGCCCGGTTTTCGAGCGAGGGTACACTGATCAATCCGGTATCAACGCCTTGATGCAGGCGGGTTGCCTGGTAGTCGGAGTAAAAGAAGACCTTATTCCGGACGACGGGTCCTCCGAACAGGGCGCCGAACTGGTTCTGCTGGTAAACGGCGCGCTCGGGCGAGAAAAAATTGCGGGAGTCCAGGTCCGTATTGCGCAGGAACTCGAACGCGGAGCCATGAAACCGATTGGTCCCCGACTTGGTGACTACGTTGATGCGGCCGCCGCTGTAGTTGCCGTACTCGGCGTCGAAGTTCCCCGTGAGAACGCGGAACTCGGCGATCGAATCGAGATTGGGAACGACAGCCGCGCCCATGGTAAAGCGCTCGACTACGTCGGCGTCGTTCACCGAAAAGCCGTTGGCGTACTCACGCTGGCCGTTGATGGAAATCGTGCCGGGATTCAGGTCGCCGGAAGGAGATAGGATGGCCGCGCCCGCCGCCTGGATCGACATGTTCGTAATGGTGGTGGTTGGCGCAACGCCCGGCTGCAACGCCAGCAGGTCGGTAAAACTACGCCCGTTCAGAGGGACGGCCTCGATCTTGCGTCCCGCTACCACTTCGCCCAACTGCGTATCGGCGGTTTCCACGTGCGTCCCGGAGGCGGCCACGGTGATGGCGTCTGCCCGGTTGCCAAGCGAAAGCGGCACATCCACATGCAACACGGCGTTGGCGTCCAAGACCACGTTGGTGCGCCGATAGATCCGGAAACCGAGCGCCTCGACCTGGATGTCGTAGGTCCCCACCATCAGGTCCGGGAAGGAGTAGATACCACTGGAATTGGTGGCAACGGTCTGCGAGATATTATTGCCTTGGTTGATCACAGTGACCCGGGCGTTCACGATGACCGCTTCTTTCGGGTCGGTAACCGTACCCGAGATGCTGCCTCCCGTGCCGCCCCAGAGGCAGCACAGGGTGAGAAGCAGGGCCGGAAAAACAACCGGAATCCTTAGCCGTACTTTTGCGGGCTGCAGGTGCATCATCCTCCGGGAACGACAGGCCAATCGTTATCGCACAATTAGATTACAAACAAATTAAGGTCCCTGTCAATCTCTTGGGCCGGGTTGTCATCTCATTCGCCGGGCAGATGCAGCGGACCGACTTTCACAACGCGCTGCAAAGTTAATGCCGCAGCCTGCTTGAACCCGAATTCGGGCGTACGGGAGAAAAAACCGCGATTATCGCGTCGTTACCTCCACCGCCAAACGCGGATTGGAACGCGTTCACCAGTGGCCAGCCTGCGCCGGACGTCTGTCCGAACAGATAATAGTTCCCCCGGCGGTCTACAAAGTTATCACGCCCGATCGCATTGCCAGAGGTTCCGATAAACGTGCTGTACAGCAGTTTGGTCAGATCCGGGTTCAGTTTCACGAAGACGGCGCTTCTTCCGGCCCCTTTCGTCTTCTGGTAAGCGTCGGCTGTCACTGGAAAATCGGGCGAGCCGGTGTCCCCGCTCAGGTAGACATTTCCTCGATGGTCTACCGAGATGCCATCCACATTATCGCTGGAGGAGCCGCCAACATAGGTGCAGGCCAGGAGTTCGCCGGCGCCGGAGAATTTGGAAACCTGGATCGTGCCTTGAGTGTTCCTGGCAACCGCCTGATAGGCTCCCTTGGTGGTGGGAAGATTTGGCGAGGTGGTTTGCGTGGCCACAAACGCATGGCCCTCATTGTCGATCGCCATGTTATGCGTATTGTTGTACTCCTGCCCGCTGCCTCCGAAATACGTGGCATAAAGCAGCGAGGAGCCGTTTGCGGATACCTTGGCCAGGTAAAGGTCCCAATCGCCGCCGCCATAGCTCTTCTGCGCGGCGCGCGGAGTGGTGCGCAGATTCCTGCTGTTGGTGTTACCCAGGAAGTAGACATTTCCCTTGGCGTCCACCTTGACCGTTCCCACACCGGCAGTGCCGTCCGTGCCGCCGAAAAGAAAAGTGGCCCACTTGACCGTCTTCCCGTCGCTGCTGATTTTCACGATTCCGTCGTCGCCCTTCGGGTTCGGCGTCTTCTGATAGGCGTGCGCGAAGGCCGGACCGCCATACCACTCCGGAGCCGGCGATTTTGGATCGTAGATCAGATCCGCGTAGACGTCCCCATTGCGGTCCACCGCCAGGCTGCGGGTGTTGGTCGACATCCCCACGAAACTCGCCCACAACACATGGCCGTTGGGATCCAGCTTGGCAATCATGGCGCTGTCCTTGCCGTACAGATCCGTCAGGTTCCCGCCGCCGTGGAACGTCCCCTGGAATGTTCCCGCCGTCACCGGCGATCCGATTCCCCCGCGCGCGCCGATGTAGATATTGCCGGAGCGGTCCAACCAGACATCGTAGGCCCGCTCGTAATTCGGTCCGCCGATGGCTGTAGACCAGATCACCCTGCCTTCCGGACTCACTTTGACTACAAATGCGTCCATGTTCTCCCGGCAGGTGGGATCGGTCGGCTTTTCCGTGCTGACCGGCGTTCCATTTCTGATCGGAAAGTCCGGGGACGCGGTGCCGCCCACTACGTAGATGTTTCCCTGACTGTCCGCGGTGATGCCGCGCCCTTGTTCTTCCGCGTTCCCGCCAAGCAGAGAGGAAAAGGTGAGCCGGTACGGCTGCGCCTGCATCAGGGATGCACTCAGCAAAACCGCCGCCGGAAGCATCCAGGGGGAACAGACCAGTTTGGGCATTCCGTTTTCCTCGCTTACCAGTACAACTTCAGCGCGAATTCCATCACGCG
>Ga0187848_10003394_pt1 | contig 11702 bp, 5 predicted proteins | sample June2016WEW_4_40_FD_132424 | JGI IMG/M metagenome (GOLD analysis project Ga0187848, IMG submission 132424) | Peatland microbial communities from SPRUCE experiment site at the Marcell Experimental Forest, Minnesota, USA - June2016WEW_4_40 | ecosystem: Environmental > Terrestrial > Soil > Wetlands... | reverse complement strand
GATGCTCAGGGTGCTGAACGCCCATATCGCCCCAGAAAAGGACCTTGCGATGGTAGGCACTCAAGTTTTCGTCGATTTTCCGAAGGTAATCGATGTAGACGCTGCCGTAGCCGAGTTTCTCGACCTCTGCCTTGGTCCGGCCCTGGCCCAGCTCATAGGTCTCATCGGCCCCGATATGGAAGAACGGTCCCGGGAAGACGGAAGCGAGGTCTGCAAACATTTTTCCGATGAAAGTGAAGGAGGCAGGGGCAGTGGGCGAGAGCACGTGCCCGTAAGGGACTTCGACCATGTCCTGGAACTGCTCATTCTGAAGCGCCAGGTGCAGGTGCCCGAAGGCCTCCTGCTCAGGAACCACCACCACGTGATATTGTTTGGCGAAGTTAACGAGTTCAGTGGCTTCCTGGGGAGTAATGGCGCCGCCCGGAGCTGCCGCTAAGGGCAGGCTGGGGTAGGCAAAGGTGTTCTCCATGTAAAGCGAGAAGAGGTTCACTTTGTATTCGGCCAGCAAGGCGATTTCCCTCTCGAAGGAAGCCAGTGTGGGGATGGGGCCGCGGCTAATGTCGATGCTCACGCCGCGCCAACGCATGGCGGGCCAATCCACCACTCGCACCACCGGGGCCTCTGCACCGCCTCCCGGCGTGCGTTGAAGCAATTGCCGAAGCGTCTGGACGCCGTAAAAGACGCCCGCTGCGGTCTTACTCACTATTGAGGCTTCGCGGGAAGTCACCACCAGGATGTAGCCTTCCTCTTCAGCTTGGGGCGGCAGGCTCAACCCCGACTCGCCCAGAATGCGCCTTCCCGCCTGGCTTTCGGGGCGTGCCAGCACAATGCGGGGCCAACCAGCTCCCTTCGCTCCCACGCTGGCGGCAACACCACCCAGTGAATCCAGCTCCTGAGCGAGAAGCGAAGCGGCGAAGCGGTCCTCCTCCTCGTTGCTTGCAACCTCGATACTGACGCGCGCCCCCAGCCGGAATAATCCTTGACCCACTTCAAGCTGGTTCGGGTACGGGGTGAGCGGGAGGCTGGACGAGAAAAGGGCCGAACTAAAAAACACCAGAGCAAACAATAGGCTAGAGAATTGTTTATTCACAGTGGGACCTTCCTAATGGAGTCGGTTGGCCGTACCCTCGGCCGGCATTCCCGTCATGGAACCCCGGGAAGCTGTGAGTTTACACCCTATCGCCACGTTTGGACACGTTCTCCGACAGTTGGTACTGGTGTCATTTGGAGCGCAGTCATTCCCGCGAAAGCGGGAATCTACTCCGCACGCCTTTGGAAACGTGCTGTCGCCGGACTGGATTCCCGCTTTCGCGGGAATGACCGGCGGCTCGAGTGGATCCCCATTCCAAATGACACCAGTACCCGACAGTTCTCCGTCAGCTCGGGTGCGCGATATAGACGTAACCGCGAGGCACACAAACGACTTGGCCCCCAGGAGTTTGTCGGAGATAGATTTCGCCGCACGTAGAATCAACAATCCAGTGACTTGCGTCCGTCTGTAACCTATTGATTCTTCCTCCGAAACACCTTATTTCGGACAGACTTCTTGAGGGGCGGCCCAATCCGTTGGTCCTTGTGCGCAGAAGCTCTCAGCGGGGTTGGGCAGTTCGAGATGGGGGCTGAAAAGGGACAAAACGCCCTCGGCAAGCGTCTTTTACGCGAATTTAACGGGGCAAAAGCAACCCTCCGTCCCCCAGGAACGTATTAGCTTTATTAGGCAATTTCAGACGGAAGACATTGTAATTCCGTTGGTTGCTGTGCGATTGTCATGGGTGGTATTCACACAAGGCTGTAAGCTGCCGCTGCGTGATCTTACCGACTCGCAATTCTGACAGGATAAGGAGAGGCTCAGCCTCGCTCGACCGCCTGTTTCAGTGGAGGTTGATAATGAGGAAGGGAACTTGTTGGCGACTTATGGACGTAGATGCAAGGAGGGTCCTTACCTCTCTTTGTAAGGGCTTCCTCCTATTCAGTCTTGTTGCGATAGGACGTGGCCAGGCACCGAGTCCCACCTACAAGGCCATGGGAGCAGTGGTGAGTATCGAGCCGACCGGCTTCACCATCCAGACCGATTCCGGAACGCGCCTCACCGTGTTGCTCCCTAATCAGGCCATCCTTCTCCGTGTCGCTCCCAATGAGAAAACCCTGAAGAATGCCACGAAGATCAATGCCGGGGAGATCAGCGTAGGCGACCGCATTCAGGTCCGGGGGCACATTTCGGACGACCAGAAGACCCTCCTTGCCACCGCCGCGATCGTCATGAGCAAGGTGGATATTGGCCGGAAGCAGGAGGCGGAGCGTGCTGACTGGCAGAAGCGCGGGGTGGGGGGACTGGTGAGTTCCGTCGATCCCGCCACCAGCACAATCACGATTTCGACGACGGCCCTCGGCACCGTCAAAAAAGTGGCGATTCACATTACCAAGGATACGATCCTGCGCCGGTACGCAGCGGACTCGGTGAGGTTCGACGATGCAAAACCCGCGCCGCTCGACCAGATCAATCCCGGAGATCAACTTCGCGCGCGTGGCACGCGCAACGAGGACGGCAGCGAGTTTGCTGCGGACGAGATCGTTTCGGGATCGTTTCGAAACATAGCCGGCACGGTCTCTTCGATTGACGTTAGCCAGAACACAATCAGTGTCACGGACTTGAAGACGAAGAAGCCCGTGCTCGTGGAATTTACGGCGGACTCCCAATTGCGCAAGCTGCCCCCCATGATGGCTCAAATGATCGCCATGCGATTGAAAGGGGGGTCGGCAGGCGGGCCACCGAACGGCACCAGCACCGGTGGTGGCGCACCCGCTGCCGCACCCTCGGCAGGCGTCCCTCCCACGGGCGGCGGTCCCGGAGGTCCGCGATCTGGTGGAGCGCCTGATCTCCAGCAAATCCTGAACCGGATGCCGCCGGCAACGCTTGCCGATTTGCAGAAGGGTGACGCCGTGATGATTGTGGCGACGCAAGGCACGGCTTCTGGTGGAGTCACAGCGATCACGCTATTGGGCGGAGTGGAAGCCATTCTGACCTCCTCAGGAAGCGCCAGCCAAGCGATGTTCATGGCGGGCTGGAATCTCGGCGGCGCCCCAAGCGGGGAAGAGACGACGCAATAATTCAGCGCCCGGTTGTAAAGCGTGGGTGCTTTCGCAGGAGACTCGATGAAATTTCGGCTATTTGGGAAGTACGCTTCTATCTCTCTGGTGCTTTTCTTGGCGCCAATTCTGGCAAGCCCCTTGTTCGCGCAAACCCCTTCCGGGACGCTGCGTTGCCAAGTGAATGACCCTTCAGGTGGGGCGGTGGCGCAAGCGACCGTCCTAGTGACCTCAGCGACAGGACAAACTCAAGCCGTACAAGGGAACCGGGACGGGGTTTACGAATTCAAAGGACTGGCTCCCGGGAAGTACACGGTGAAGGCCATCGCAAAAGGTTTCGCGGTGTATGAGCAGCAGGGAATTGAAATCAGCGCAGATCAGGTTCAAAAGCTCACCATCTCGCTTCAGATCGAGGAGGAAGTGCAGAAGATCACCGTCTCGGGTGAGGCGCCAACCATTAGCGTCAATCCCGAGAACAATGCCAGTTCGCTCGTCATTTCGGGAAAGGAGCTCGAATCGCTCTCCGATGACCCCGATGAATTGCAGTCCGAGCTGGAGGCGCTGGCAGGGCCGTCAGCGGGGCCAAATGGAGGTCAGATTTACATTGACGGGTTTACCGGCGGCCAGCTCCCGCCCAAGTCCTCGATTCTCGAGATCCGGGTCAACCAGAATCCCTTCTCGTCGGAATACGACAAGCTCGGCTACGGCCGCATCGAGATCACCACCAAACCCGGAATGAGCCAATACCACGGCCAAGGCTTCGTGAGTGGGAATTCCTCGGCCTTCAACACGCGGAACCCTTTCGCCACCGAAGAGCCGGGCTATCATTCGGAGTTCTACAATGGAAACATCGGCGGCGCCATCAACAAGAAGGCATCTTTTTTCTTCAGTATATTTCGCCGGGACATTAACGACATGTCCGTCGTGAGCGCCTTCGTTCTCAGTCCCGATTTGACGCAGCAGGTTCCATTCAACCAAGCCGTGCTCTATCCCCAAGTGCGGATGAACCTCGGTCCCCGGCTCGACTATCAGCTCAGCTCGAAGAATGTCTTGACGGTGCGCTACCAGCTCTGGCAAGACAAGGGAACCAACGACGGAATCGGGCAGTTTTCTCTCCTTTCGCAGGCCTACAACACCAACGGCACGGAACACACCGTCCAAGTGAGCGATACGCAGGTATTCAGCGAGAGGATCGTGAACCAAACCCGCTTCCAATACCTTCACGACAGTAGCAACCAGACGCCGCAGTACTCGCCCTTCACGGGCGGCGGCACTGCTGCTGGCTGCCTTCTGCTAGTGCCGCCATGCGAAGTCTCGGTGCTGGGCGCATTCACGAGCGGCGGCAATAGCATGGGAAAGGTCATAGACACCCAGGATCACTACGAGTTGCAGAACTACACTTCGATTTCTCTGGGCAAGAACTTCATAAGGTTCGGAGGGCGGCTGCGGGACGTGGATGAGTCGAACAGCTCAACCGGAAACTTCAACGGCACGTTTACGTTTCCTTCGCTCAACGCGTACCAAATAACTGAGCAAAACCTGCAACAGAGCTTGCCGCCTCTGGCGAATGGGGGCGGGCCAAGCCAGCTCTTGATCGGCTTTGGGAGCCCTTACGCGAGTGTCAATCTCATTGACCTGGGACTTTACGGAGAGGATGACTGGCGGGCCCGTCCCAATATGACGCTCAGCCTGGGCCTGCGCTTTGAGACGCAGAGCGATATTCACGACCACGCCGACATCGCTCCACGGGTGGGTTTGGCCTGGGGCCTCGGGCACGGAAAGTCGCCCAAAACCGTCCTGCGGGCCGGCTTTGGCATTTTCTATGACCGCTTCATGCAGACCCAGATCCTCCAAGCGGAGCGGCTGAATGGCATCACCCAGCAGCAGTTCGTGGTTACATTGCCGGCCATCTTGGGCCTCTTCCCCAACCTTCCGACCCAGAGCACGCTGGCGGGCAGTCAGACCTCCTCCAGCCCATCGAGCATTTACCAGGTTGATCCGAACTTACGAACGCCGTATACAATGCAGACGGGCGTCGGCCTGGAGCGGCAATTATCAAAGACTGCCACTGTGTCCGTCACCTATCTCAACTCGCACGGAGTTCATCAGCTTTTTACGCGCGATATCAATGCGCCCCTCCCGGGAACGTATACCCTGGGAGATCCCTCGGCTGGCCAGCGGCCGTACCCGAACTCTGGAAACATTTACCAGTACGAGTCCGCCGGCCTCTTTAATCAGCAGCAGGTGATCGCGAACTTCAACCTGCGCATGGGAACAAAGCTTTCGTTATTTGGCGTTTACACCCTCGGCTACGCTCACAGCAACACCGGCGGCGTCTCGAGTTCTCCGATGAACCCGTACGATGTCGAGGAAGACTACGGGCGGGCGGCGTTCGATGTCCGTCACCGCGTCTTCGTGGGCGGCACCTGGACCCTGCCGCGCGGGTTCGCCATCAGCCCCTTCGTGGTCGCGAACTCTAGCGCACCCTTCAATATCACTTTGGGGCAGGACGTGTATGGGACGGGCATTTTGACTAATGCTCGGCCTGCTTTTGCCGCCCCTGGCGCATCGGGACCTAATATCGTGGTGACTCGATGGGGCACTTTCAATACCTCTACCTCGCCCCCTGCCGGCGAGACCATCATACCGCCAAACTACGGTACGGGCCCCAGCCAATTCACGGCGAACCTACGAGTCGGCAAGACGTTTGGCTTCGGAAAAAAGCCTGAGGGTCGTGGCTCCTCCGCCGGACAAGGTGGCGGACCTGGTGGCGGGCCAGGGGGACGTGGTGGGGGCTTCGGTCCCGGCCTCGGCGGTCGCGGGCTAGGTGGGGGAGGAGGTGGCGGGGGTTTCTTCGGCCCGGGAAGCACGAACACGCGCTATAGCCTCACTTTTAGCGTCAACGCGCGAAATATCTTCAACAACGTGAACCTGGGGACGCCGATTGGCGCTGTCACTTCACCGGGCTTTGGACATTCGAACTCGCTCGTGGGAGGGTTCTTCTCCTCATCCGCAGCCAACCGCCGCATCGACTTACAGGTGATGTTCAACTTCTAGCAGGTTTCTGAAAAACCCGAACTCGATGGCCGTTTGTTGACGGCGGCTTTAGAGTCTGGATAGCGACCTCGAAACTCGCTATTTCGAAAAAACGAAGATTCAATACGCGGTTGGAAAACGGCTAGAATCGAGTTATCACAAACACTCTTTCGATAACTATGGTCGATCACGGGCAAGGGCAGCAGCTAAAAGGATCGGAGCGTCAGTCACGTGCAACCAAACCGCAGGCGCAAGGAAGGAAGGTTGTGGTTACAATTATTTCCGGGCTCCTGCTGGTGATCTTCGTGGCCCGAGGAAGTATGGAGATCTTGGCAACGCTCGAAGCCATAACTTGGGGACGACTTGACCCGACGTGGCCGTTTCGTCTCCTGATCGGCTTGGTCGAAATCGTGGGGGGTGTCATGCTCTTTATTCCCCGCTACGCCCCGCTAGGGGCTGCGGGACTCGCCACGATGATGGTCGGGAATGGTCTCAGAGACCTGACACACCACCACCCGTCGAAAGCGGTGGCGCCCATCCTCCTCACTCTCCTCTTGATTGTTGTCGGCTACGCGAGACGCCCGCCCTGGCTATGGCCACGTGGCGGGCAGGGGGATTCCTGACTATCCCCCGGAACAGGTTTACGCTACTCGCTCGCTGCCGCCGTTTCGTTTCCGAGAACCTTGCAGTAACAACCCCCTGCGCTCTCTCCGTAAGGGCACTCGTTCAAGTCCATCGCGCTGGCGCATACGTCCTTAACAGTTGTCATTCCACGGTAAGGTTGACCGTAGTTGTACGGATGACCGTCACAGCAGTCCCGTTAGTAATCGCAGTTGTCCCCGTAAAGGCTCCCTGGATAGTTATCACGTAGTTACCCGTCGGAGTTCCGTTGACCGTAGGGGGCTGGATGACATTGGTGTAAATAGAAGTGTCACAGCTCATCCAGAAAGCAGTGGCAAGAACAAGCGTGGCCAGAGCCACCTGGGCGTAAATGAGTCCTTTGCGCCTCCCCGTCCCACGGCGCCCCATTTTGCGACGAACCAGCAAGGCGCCAAGCACCATCAGATTGCATGTCCCCCACAATACAAGCATGATCATGGGTCCTGGGGGTATGCGCGGGCGGGCGCGCGGGAGCAACCCTGAAGTTGAGGTTGATTGCGCCGTCGTGCTTATCGTCAGTGCGGATGTGGCAGCTCCACCATTGGGCTCCACTTGCGCAGGGCTGGGGATACATGACACTCCCTGGGGCAATCTGCTGCTAGGACAACTCAGAGCCACTGGGTAGTTAAAGCCATTGATGGGCGACACAGTAACATTATAGATGGTCGACGCCCCGGAGGACACGGCTTGAACGGCTGGATTGGCAGAAATGGTAAAGTCCTGAAAAAATATCTCCAAACTCAGCGTGTTCGTCCCGATGTTGGTGGTGGTGTCAGTTCCACTGACGGTGAAGAAAAAGGGGTTCGAAGTTGAAGTCGATAGTCCCGAGAGGGTCAAGGTGCTGGTCGTAGGTATGGTGGGCTGACCCAAGGCGATCGTCTGTGGGTTGAAGATGCACGTCCCGCTCGTGCAGGAGAGGGCGATGGTGTCCGTGAAGGAGCTGGGGGCCGAAAGGGTTATGGTAAAGGGGGTAGAGTTCATCCCGATGGGGAGAATCTGCGTAAGCGTAGGAGAACTCAGGTTAAAGACAGGGTTTCCAACCCCCGTCAAAGTAATGCTCGATGCACCGCTGGCTACGTTGTCAGTTAGGGTGAGGGCTCCAGTGCGGGTGCCCGTGGCCGTGGGGGTGAAAGTAACATTGAAAGTGCAATATGCGTTTACGGCGAGTGTAAAGGGGGTCGAGGGGCAGTTGTTGGTTTCTGCGAAGTCGCCCGTCGTGGCAATGGCGGTAATTGTCAGGGGGACATTACTTGTACCGTTATTCGTCATGGTCACAACCTTCGGCGCGCTGGTTGTGTTTAGAATTTGAGCGGGGAACACCAGACTGGGGGGTGTAAACAGCACCGTCGTATACTCATTGATGCCGGTGCCGGTAAGAGTGACCAAATGCGGACTTCCCGTTGCATTGTCGTTGATGGCTAGCTGCTCGGTTTCAGACACCAGCACCGTGGGAGTGAACGTGACGTTGATGGTGCAACGTCCTCCGCCGGCCGGGACGGTGAACGGGGTGGGTCCGCAAGTGGGAGTCGCAGCAAAATCGCCGGTCGTGGTAATGCTTGTCACCTGAAGCGGCACCGTGCCGGCGTTCATGAGAGTCACCGTGGCAGGAACGTCGAGGGAGGTCAAATTACTGGTCGTGTTAAGGTTTACATTTCCAAAGGCCAGACTTTGCGGGGTCAGGGCAACACCCGCAGCATCGGTCTGCGAAAGCATTGAGACGAAGGCTTGGCCAAGCGCCGTTGTGTTCCCCGGCCCGCTTTGATAAGCGAGCGCGATAGCAGGAAAATCGGAAGAGGTCGTCGTCCCCACGACGTACGCGCTGGCGTTGCTGTCCAGAGCAATACCATTACCCCAGTTTGCGAGGCTTCCCCCCAGGTATGTGGAGTACACCAGCGCCGATCCTGCGGGATTCACTTCGGTTATGAAGGCGTCGGGACAGGGGTTCGCCCCGCAGGCGCCTCCGGTATAGCTTGCCTGCACGGCATTGGCGGTGGGAAAATTATTCGATTGGGTGTATCCGGTAACGTAGGCATCCCCCGAACTGTCGACCGCTATTCCCGCCGGCGAATCCGTCAAGGCTCCGCCCACCAGAGTGGAATAAATCAAGGCATTGCCGAGAAAGTTGAGCTTGGTGACGAACACATCGGAATATCCCGGGGACTGAGAAGTGTTGAAGTTCTGAAAGGCGCCAGGAGTAGTGGGAAAGGTCTCGGTAGGATTGCACATGGTTGTTGTGGTCGTGGCGGGAGCACACGTTGTCAGCGTGCTGCCGGTGACGTAAATGTTGAGTTGGCTGTCTACGGCGATCGCCCAGCCTCTGTCGTCCCCGCTTCCGCCCAGGTAGGTCGAGAACACAAAGGTGGACCCATCGGAACTCAACTTGGTGATAAACGCATCGACGCTGCCCGCATTATTGCCCTGGTAGGCATTGTAAGTTGGAAAGTTTGTGGAATAAGTGTAACCGACCACATAGGCGAAGCCGCCGAGATCCACTGCGATCCCCTGGCCCACGTCCGCGCTACCCCCCCCCAGATAAGTGGAATAGACCAGCTCCGTCGCTTGAGGATTGACTTTGGCCACAAAGGCATCCCCATTGCCAGCGTTACCGGACTGAATCGGATTGACGGTGGGAAAATCGGTGGATTGCGTGGAGCCGGTCACATAGGCATTGCCAAATTGGTCCAAAGCAATGCCCAGCCCGTAATCACAATCGCTTCCGCCGAGGAACGACGAATACAGCAAGTGAGAGCCACTGGGATCCAATTTGGCCACAAAAGCGTCTGTGTCGCCGCCCAATGTGGGCTGAAAGACGAGGCTGGAACTAATTGGGAAATCTGCGGAGGAAGTAGTGCCTGTGATATAGGCATCCCCTGAAGAGTCCACGGCAATCCCGTTGCCTACGTCAAAGCTATTCCCACCCAAATAGGTGGAGTAAATCACTGCCTCGCCGTCATATCTCACCTCGGTCACAAAGGCGTCCGTGTCGCCCCCGTAAGACTTTTGGTAAGGAGTGCTGGTGGGGAAATTGGTGGAGGCGGTGCTGCCGGTAACATAAGCATCATTCAGGGTATCCAAGGCAACAGCATTTCCTGTGTCACCTCCATTGCCGCCGAGGTAGGTCGAGTAATTCAGAACCGGATCAATAATGAGCGGCTCACGCGGGTCATAATCGGGGACAACAAAGCCCACCCTGTTGTGCCCTTTGAGAACATAGGATGCGGAAAGGAAATGCTTGCTTCCGGGGTCAGGTTTGTAAGACTGGTAGGCGACCGGCCGGCGAAAAGTTATCTTGCCACCTGTCGAGGTGAAGACCAAATCACCCTGCTCATCAACGGTGGCGTCGCTGCCCTCGAAACTCAGCCTCAAGGACTCAGGCCTGACGCCCGGCGAGAGGACGAAATCGTATTCCAGTTGCCTTTGATTCCCGTAGTAAACGAGATTTACGCCGGGGCGAACATTCTCAAACTGTACATTCTCATAAGTTGGAATATGGGTGTGCCAGCGGCTGGGGTCATTGCCAATAAAATAGTTACTGATGCCGGGGAGGCGGTGGAGACCGGTTGCGGGCGCAGAGAGATTCGCTCTCTCGATCCTCATTTTCAGCACGCGATAGGCTGGTCTTGGCAACTCTCCCGCCCTTTCGGGGACCCGAGTGTCTTGGCTCGGCGATTGCAATGCCAGCAGCGCTTCGCTCGGTTGCAGGAGAATAGTGTAGCCCTGGCCTCGCGCCAGAAACCGGACGGTGCGGTCCGCCTGCCCCTGGTTCATCTCAAAACTCATCGGCAACGCGCCGTATGATTTCAAAACGCGTGCTTTAGACATAGGGAAGTCCCGCGTAGGGGAAGGCATCCCGGCTGGTTTGTGGCCTGCAGGATTCAAAACACTGAGGAGAATGGAAAGCAATAAATAAAAGATACTCAACATGTCCACCTTCCTAATTCTGGCGGCGGAGCAAAGGAGAATGCTCCTGATCTCCGCGTCCCTGTTTTTCCTGAGAGGTCATTTGACCCGTGGGCTTCTTTCTCATCAGTCACGGCCCATTCCTCTCCGGCTTCGGTTTGATGTCGGCCGCGGCAAGAAGCCTGCCTTACATATCGTCAAACTCAGAAGTTAAATCTTATACCAAACTGGATCGCGCGCGCGTCATTCGGGTTATCGCGAGTCGAACTGATCTGGCCGAAGTTCGTGGTGTTCAGGAAGTTCAGGTTCGACGGTGGCGCGAAGTACGGGTGGTTCAGCGCATTGTAGACTTCAGCACGGAAGTCCACCCGCACTTTCTCCGTAATCTGGAAGCTCCTTCGGAGGGCCGCGTCGAGCCTGCGAAGGTCCGGGCCGTAAACCTGGGTGGGAGCACCGCCCAGAGGCCAGAGGTTGCTCTGCCCTGTCGAGGTGGTTACCGCAGGATTATAGAAAGCCGCAGGATTCCAGAACTGATTGACATTGTGCGGTCCGGCGTTGGGATTTGCCCCCTGTACAAACATAGCATCGCAGCCGGCGCCGGAAGCGGTCGTAATGGTACAGGGAATGGTCATCGGCTGACCACTCTCAACTGTCAGGATCCAGTTAATAGTCCAGCCGCCGAGGACTTTCCCCCTGAGGTTGCCTTTGTTCGCGAGGAATTGTCTTCCCGGCCCAAAAGGTAGCTCATACCCACCGCTGAAGTGCAGGGCGTTCCGAACATTGAAATCCGCCTGTTGATAATCACCCGTGAGACCGAAAGTCTGGATATAAGGTGCGCGGTAAGTTTGCGGGCTTGCGAGGTTGAAAAAGTCCAGAGCATCCGTCCAGTTCTCCGCATAGGTATAATTGGCGAGGAAACTTAGTCCGTGCCCCAGGTTTCGCACATATTGCAATTGACCGGAAGTGTATCTGTTGTTCCCTGTCGTCGCCAGGTAGCTTGAACCGTAGGCAAAGTTCAG
>Ga0187848_10003383_pt1 | contig 11732 bp, 10 predicted proteins | sample June2016WEW_4_40_FD_132424 | JGI IMG/M metagenome (GOLD analysis project Ga0187848, IMG submission 132424) | Peatland microbial communities from SPRUCE experiment site at the Marcell Experimental Forest, Minnesota, USA - June2016WEW_4_40 | ecosystem: Environmental > Terrestrial > Soil >... | reverse complement strand
GCTTCTTGATTATCGAGCGTATCTGCTTTACGCTTATGCCGGCCGTCGCCTTGTATATAGGCACCACCCGGCCTGTATGCACCGTCTCCTCGCCGTCCTCGTCCACGACTTCGAATTCCGGGTTCTCTATTATCGGCCTATAACCCTTGTACGGGTCGGGTTTTGGCACCCCGGACAGGATAACCCGCTGCCCCTGCTCGAAATTCCTCTGCATGAAGGGCTGGTTGAACCAAACCCCGGTGACGGAGCCGGTATCGTCTTTGACCCCCAGCTCGAAGAGCTGCATACCGCGGCGCTTCGTCCTTACGATGTCCATCGAGACGACAGTGCCGGTCACGGTCTCGTACGAGCCGTACGTCATGCGGGCGATATGCTTGATGTTGCCCCTGTCCTCGTACCTGCAGGGGAAATAGTATAGGGCGTCCCGGATGGTGTTTATTCCGAGTCTGGCCAAGAGCTCCGCGCGCTTGGGGCCCACCCCTTTCGCGTACTGGACTGGCGCCGATACCATGATTTTTTCCTTGCCAAAGTCAATATCAAATGCTATCATGCACCTTCTTTCATTGCAACGACATTTTCCGGAGGTGCATCTTGTCCAGGGCATGCGCGGTATGCGGCAAAACACAGCAGCACGGGCACAACGTCAGTCACGCCAACAATAAAACGAACAGGGTCTTTAAGCCCAACCTTCAGAGCATCAGCATCATCACGGACGGCTCCAAGAAAAGGGCGCTCGTCTGCACCCGCTGCATCCGCTCAGGTAAAGTCACAAAGGCCGTCTAACCTATTCCTCCAGCTTCTTGTAAGCCACGGCCTCTATCTCTATCGCCACGTCCTTAGGCAGCCTCGCAACCTCAACGGCGGCCCGGGCAGGCGGGTTCTCCCCGAAAAAGCGGCCATAGACCTCGTTCACCCTTGAAAGGTCATCCATAAGCTCCAGGTAAACTGTTGTCTTCACCACGTCTTCGAGCCCCATCCCGGCCTCTTGCAGGATATTGCGGATATTGACCAGCACCCTCTCCGTCTGTTCCTTAATATCGGAAAAGACGACCTCGCCCGTCTCGGGGTTCAGCGGGATCTGGCCGGACACGAATAAGAAGTCCCCGGCCCTCACCGCCTGCGAGTACGCCCCGACCGCCGCGGGCGCGCGGCCGCTTCGGATTATCTCACGCGGCATGGCTCTCCTTTAGGTCTTTACTCGTTTGACGTTTATTACGCCGTCCACCTGCGAAACCTTCTTCATCACGCGGTCCAGATGGTGAAGGTCGATAATCTCGACGACGAAGTTGCAGACGGCCCTCTTATCCTCGGTCGTCGTAATCTCGGCATGGCTTATGGTGGCCTCGGCGGACGATATCGCGGTCGAGACGTTCGCCAGAAGCCCGGGCTTGTCCACCGTGAGGGCGGATATCTTCGCCGAATGCATGCTCGGGTGTTCCAGGTCCCACTCCACCTGTATGATCCGGTCGCGTTCGTTCTCAAGGTCGTATACGTTGGTGCAGTCGGCCGAGTGTATCGAGACCCCGCGTCCGCGCGTTATGAACCCTATTATCCTGTCTCCGGGAACGGGGCTGCAGCATTTCGAGAAGTGGATCATAATGTCGTCGATGCCCTTTATCTTGACGCCCTTGTCCTTCCTCGCGGTTATCTTCCTGGCCACCTTCTTGAGGATGGACTCGTCGCGCTTCTCCTCGGTCTGCGCCTCCTCGGGCAGGAGCACGGCCACGGCCTGCCTTGGCGAGACCTTCCCGAACCCAATCTCCATGTAGAGTTCGTCCAGGCTCTCGAGACCGAACGCCTCGTAGAGCTTGGCCGCATCATGAGATTTATATAGCTTCAAGGGGTTAATGTCCCTCTTCTTCAGTTCCTTCTCCAGGAGGTCCTTCCCGAGGTCAACGCTCTGCTTGTCCTCCTCCAGCTTCAGCCAATGCTTCAGCCTTGTCTTCGCCTTCGGGGTCTTGACGAACTTAAGCCAGTCGCGCGAAGGGACATGGCCGGGCTGGGTCACTACCTCCACCGTATCGCCGGTCTGGAGCTCATGCTTGAGCGGCACTATCTTCCCGTTGACCTTCGCGCCGACGCACTGGTTGCCGACGTCCGTGTGTATGCTGTAGGCAAAGTCTATGGGGGTGGAGCCTTTCGTGAGCTCCTTCACGTCGCCCCTTGGGGTGAAGACATATACGACCTCGGGGAAGAGGTCCACCTTGACCGTGTCCATGAACTCGTGCGAGTCGGTAAGCTCCTTCTGGTACTCCACGAGCTGCCTCAGCCAGGAGAACCGCCGCTCGTCCACGTCGCCCATCTTCCCTTTTTCCTTGTACTGCCAATGTGCCGCTATGCCTTTTTCGGCTATCTGGTCCATCTCCTCGGTCCTTATCTGGAACTCGACCCTCTCTCCGTTCGGGCCTATGACCGTGGTATGGAGCGACTGGTACATGTTGGATTTCGGGACGCCTATAAAGTCCTTGAACCTGCCCGGCACGGGCAGCCACAGCGAGTGTATCATGCCCAATATCGCATAGCAGTTGGTCTTGGAATCGGTTATTATCCTGAGCGCGATGAGGTCGTACATCTCTTCCACCGTGATGCCCTGCTTCAGCATCTTCTGGTATATACTGAAGAAATGCTTGGGTCTGCCCACTACCCTTCCCGGCAGGCCGTTCTTCTCCATATGGGCCACCACTATCGCTTTCAGTTCGTTTATATATTTTTCCCGTTCCCCGCGGTTCTGGGATATCTTATGGACGAGCTCCTCGTAGACCTGCGACTCGAGGTACCTTAGGCACAGGTCCTCCAGCTCCCATTTTATCTGGCCCAGTCCCAGCCGGTTGGCTATCGGGGCATAGATATCGAGGGTTTCCTGGGATATGGACCTTCGCCTCTCGGGGCTAAGGTGCCTGAGGGTGCGCATGTTGTGGAGCCGGTCGGCGAGTTTTATGAGGATTACGCGGATGTCTTTCGACATCGCGAGGATCATCTTCCGGAAGTTCTCGGCCTGCTGCTCCTCGCGGGTCTTGAACTCTATACGCGCGATCTTTGTCAGGCCGTCCACTATCGAGGCGATTTCGTCGCCGAAATAATCGGCGATTTCCTCAACCGTGGTGTCGGTGTCTTCGACGGTGTCGTGCAAAAGCCCGGAGGCCACTGTTACGTAGTCCATCTTGAGCTCGGTAAGGATTCCGGCGACCTCGATGGGATGGACGAGGTAGGGTTCTCCGGAGAGGCGGCTCGTCCCCTGGTGCACCTTCGCCGAGAATATGTATGCCCGCCTCAGGAGGTCGATGTCGGCGTCCGGCTGGTAGCCCTGTATCTTGTCCAGTATGTCTTCGAATCTGAGCATCTAAAAATGTACGTCCTTAAGGTTTAGCTGCAGCCTCCTTTCGCCCTGCCATTCGTTTATGTCGAGGCTGAAGGCCGCGTCCACCAGTATCCTGCTCATGGCGAGGCTCTGGTATATCCCGCCCATGTTGAAACCTATGGCACCGACCGTGAATCCGTCCTGAGACAGCCTCATCCGCACGTGGTTACGGCCTACCATCTTCGGGTAGAGCACCTCCACGGACTCCGCCTTCATGACCGGTTCCGGGTTGCCCGCGCCGAAAGGCGCGAGCGAGGTTATCTCGTCGTAAAGCTTCCAGTCAAGCTCCCCCAGCCGGACCTCGCTGTCCACCCTGACCATCGGTATGAAGTCATCGTCCGTGAGCGTATTTTTTACGAGGTTCTCGAAGTCCTCCTTGAAGAGCGGCAGCTTTTCCCTGCATATGGAGAGCCCCGCGGCGAACTTATGGCCGCCGAACGCCTGGAGGTGCGAGCTGCACTTCTCGAGACCGTTCTGCATGTGAAACCCGGGTATGCTCCTGGCCGAGCCCTTGCCGATGTCTTCAGCCATGGCGATGAGCACCGTCGGCATATAGAACTCATCCACCAGCTTCGAGGCCACTATCCCTATCACGCCCTGGTGCCACTGGTCGGATGCAAGGACTATCGCGCGGCAACCCGAGTCTGCGTCCGTGCAGACCATCGACCGGGCGTCGTCTAAAATATCCTCCTCTATCTTCTGCCGCTCGCGGTTCATCTTGTCGAGCTCAAGGGCTATGGCGTTCGCCTCCTGCGGGTTATCCGTAAGCAGCAGCTTTACGGCCAGGTACGCCTCTCCGAGGCGTCCGGAGGCGTTGAGCCTCGGCGCCATCTTGAAACTGACAGTGCCCGCTGTGATGCGCGAGTCGCTCACCATGGACACTTCCTTCAGGCTCTTTATTCCCTCCCTGGAGGAGTTCTTCATGAACTCCAGCCCGTGTTTGACCAGTATGCGGTTCTCGCCCTTAAGGGGCACGACGTCGGATATGGTGCCCAAAGCCACGAGGTCCAGGTACTTGTACAACCGTGGGTCCAGGCCCGGGCCCGCCTTTTCCTTGCCGTCCAGCCCCGCAAGGACCGCCTGGGCCAGCTTCAGCGCCACTCCCACTCCGGCCAGTCCCTTGAACGGATAGTTGGAGTCCTTGAGATAAGGGTTTATTATGGCGACTGCGTCGGGAAGTACGTCCGGAGGCTCGTGGTGGTCGGTGACAATCACGTCCAACCCCATCGTTTTAGCGGCCCTTATTTCATCCACCGAGGAGACGCCGCAATCGACGGTTATGATGAGCTTGACTCCGCTGTTCCGTATCTTTTCCAGGGACTGGAAGCTGATGCCGTAGCCCTCGTCAAGCCTTCTGGGGATGTAGTACCTGGCCCGCTTGCCGATGTCCTTGAAGAACTCGACGAGGAGCGCCGTGGCGGTGATGCCGTCCGCGTCGTAATCGCCGAAGACGAGCATCTGTTCATCGTTTTTGATTGCCTGCAGGACCCTCTTGACTACGAGGTCCATACCTGAGAGTTCGAAGGGTTCTATGAGGTCGTCAAGTGAGGCCCGAAGGAATTTGTCCGCCTCCTCGGGGCCTTCTATGCCGCGGTTAAGGAGTATGGACGCAGTGGCCGGAGAAATAGAAAGCCCTGCGCAGAGAGCTTCCCTCAAAGGCTGGGAGGGCTCCTGTTTTATCCACCGCTTTACAAGCAACTCCGGATGTTCCCCTTTCTATCAGCAAGCTCAAGCCTTTGTCCTTGACTTTTTGCTCTTCCTGCCCTTCCTGCCCTTTCCTGACTGCTGCCGCGCCTGCGGCGCTAGCACGGCCGGGGCCGGAGAGCTTTCCGCCGGGGCCGCCGGTGCAGGCTGAGCCGCTCCGGACACCGCCTTGGCGAGCGTCGGCCTTGCATCCTTCACGGGCTGCTTGGTCAGCATGGCCGCTTTAATCAGCCTGCTGCCCTTCTTGCCCCTCCATACGTAAAGGAGCGGGCTGGCAACGAAGATGGAGGAATAGGTGCCCACCACCACCCCGCAGAGCATCGCGAAGGCGAAGTCGTGCAGGACCTGGCCGCCCAGTATGAAGAGCGATAGCACCGCCAGGAACACGGTAAGCGAGGTCACGACGGTCCTCGACAGCACTTCGTTTATGCTGCTGTTTATTATATCCAGGAGGTTGTCCTTCTGCCTGAGCTTCAAGTTCTCGCGTATCCTGTCGAAGACGACTACCGTGTCCGTAAGCGAATAACCTGCCAGCGTCAGAAGCGCCGTCACGACCAGGAGGGTTATCTCCTTGTGCAGCACCAGGAAAACGCCCAATACCGCCAGGACGTCGTGCAGTGTGGCGACTGTCGCCGCCAGCCCGAACTTCCATTCGAACCGCCAGGCGATATATATGATTATGCCTAAAAACGATAAAAGTATAGCCAGAAGAGCGTCTTTTTGAAGGGCCTGCCCCACTGTGGGCCCAATGGCCGCGCTTGAGTCGATAGTGACCTGATTATCCGGGAATGCCTTTACAAATGCATCCTTTATCTTGCCCACCACCTCCGCGACCGGGACGTTCAGCTTCTTCACCCTGACCAGGAGCTTTGTACCCCCCGTGAACGACTGGATTTCGGCATCCCTGAACCCGGCGTTGTCGAGTGCCCTCCTGGCCTCGTCTATCTTCACCGGTTTCTGGAAGACGAGGTCCGCCGACGCCCCGCCAGCGAAATCGATGCCCAGGTTCGCCTTCCCGGTGGCGATCGCCACCAGGCATATGATGCCCAGGGTGGACAGTACCAGCGATATCCCGAAGGCTATCTTCCTCCCACCCATGAAGTCTATGTTTGTCTTCTTTATCAGTTCCATTTAAAAGACGCCTCCGGTAAAGATTATATGCTCAGCTTCGCAAGCTTCTTCCTTGAGCTGATGAAATCGAAAACCACCTTCGTGCCCACGAGCGCGGTGAACAGGTTTATCAGTATGCCCAGCGAAAGCGAAACAGCGAAGCCTTTTATGGGGCCGGTGCCGAACTGGAACAGCACGGCCGCGGTGATGAGCGTCGTGACGTGCGAGTCGAGGACGGTCGTGAACGCCTTGTCGTATCCGCCGTCTATGGCGGCGCGCACGCTCTTGCCCAGGTGCAGCTCCTCTCGTATCCTCTCGAATATCAGCACGTTCGAGTCAACGCCCATGCCTATCGTGAGGAGTATTCCGGCAAGACCCGGGAGCGTCAGAGTGGCGTTCAGGAGCGCCAGCGCCCCGATAAGGACGACTAGATTGAGTGCAACCGCGAAGTCCGCGATCACGCCGGCCCACTTGTAGTAAATAGCCATGAATATCAGCACAAGTATGGTGCCGAATATTATCGCCTTCTTGCCGGCCTCGATCGAGTCGCTGCCGAGGGTCGGCCCGACGGTCAGGTTCTGCAGGGGCTTCAAGGGCGCGGGCAGCGCGCCCGCCCGAAGAACAATGGACAGGTCCTTGGCCTCGGCCTCCGTGAACCGGCCTGAAATGACGCCGCTGCCTCCGCTTATCCTCTCCCTTATTACGGGCGCGGAATAGACGGTGCCGTCAAGGACGATGGCCATCCTCTTTCCGACGTTGGCCGCGGTCACCTGGTCGAATATCCGCGCGCCCGTGGCGTCCAGAGTGAAGTTGACCTCCGCTTCCTTGGTCCTGGGTGAAATCCCCATCCTGGCCTCCGTGAGGACGTCGCCGGTCATCATCGGGTCCTTCTTCACGAGGTACGGCCGCTTTGTGACTGCGCCGGTGGAGGGGTCGACAATGCGCTCGAAGAGTATCTGGTCGTCGGGGGGTATCTTGTCCTTGTATTTCTCGACGAGCGCCTCGGCCTCGCTCGACGGAACTATGTCCGGCAGGGGCGGGTTGAGCTGAGCGGTCTCGTCAAGGAGCTTGAACTCAAGCAGGGCGGTCTTGCCGATAAGGTCCAAGGCCCTCTGGGTGTCCCTTACGCCCGGAAGCTGTATGAGTATCTGGTCGGTCCCCTGCTGCACTATGACCGGTTCGGCAACACCGAACTGGTCTATCCTGTTCCTGATGGTCTCAAGGGCCTGCGATACCGAATTCGTGGCTATCCTCTCGGCATCGGCCGGCTTTACGGCCAGGACTACCTTGTTACCCTCCTGGCCCTTCTTCTCGAGCGACCCGAGGTCTGAGACTATGGCAAGGAACTTATCCATGTCGCCCGGGCTCTGGAGCACCGCCTCGATGGTGGTCGGGGATGTCTGCCTTATGTCCGTAAGGGGCATCTTCTTCTCGTCGGCCATCGTCTTGATGCTCTTGGCCAGGCGGCCGGTGAAGGACTCGACCGCCTTGTCCGTCTCAACCTGGTATATGAGGTGCATGCCGCCCTGGAGGTCAAGGCCTAGGTTTATCCTGTTGCCCGGCCAGCTTTTCGGCAGCGCCGCCCGCACACCCGGTATGCTCGGCAAGAAGATAATAATGGCGATTACCACGACCGCCGCTACCAGACCCATCCTCCACATCAGGTTCCTGTTCATAAAAGACCTTTCCTCCCGGAATACGAATATGCAGAGCCTCGGGACGAAGTCCCGCCTTCAACCTTAAAAATATTTATGATAAAGCAAATCGCCCTTAATTGCAAGAACTTAAGACTGTTTCTCGGCCGTTTCATCCTCGGACGCTGCGGCAATATCGGAAATATAGCCCCTTCCTACCTTTATCTTCACGTTTTCGGCTATTATAAGCACTACCATGCTCGGGGTCAAAGAATATATGGTGCCGTAGATGCCGCCGCTCGTGATTACCCTGTCGCCCTTCTTCAGGCTGTCAAGCATGGCCTTGTGTTCCTTGGCCTTCTTCTGCTGCGGCCTGATGAGCAGGAAATAGAATATCCCGAATATTATTATCAGCGGGAACAGCGACTGGAACATGCTCGGCCCGCCCCCCGGTGCTGCGGCACCCGCGCCTCCTCCGGCGCCCATGGCGTATGCAAGCGCAACTAACATTTTTTCACCTCCATTTTGTTGTAGAAGTCCTCCCTGAAATCCATGAAGTTGTTTTCCTTTATAGCTTTCCTTATATTCTTCATCAAGTCAAGATAATAGTGCAGGTTATGTAACGTGTTCAGCCGCATCGCCAGTATCTCACCGGCATGGTAGAGGTGCCTTAAGTACGCACGAGAGAAGTTGCTGCAAGTGTAGCAGCCGCATTCAGGATCTACGGGCGCCGGGTCGTCCGCGTACTGCGCGTTTTTAATTGTAAGTTTACCAAAACTCGTAAAAAGCGTCCCGGTCCGGGCGTTACGGGTAGGCATTACGCAGTCGAACATATCTACCCCCAGAGCCACGCACTCCACGAGGTCCTCCGGCGTGCCGACGCCCATCAGGTACCGCGGCCTGTCCCCCGGCAGCGCCTCGGCGGTATAACCGGCCACCTCGTACATCAGGGGCTTCGTCTCCCCCACCGAAAGGCCTCCGATGGCGTAGCCGTCGAAGCCCGTATCCACCAGCCCTTCCACGCACTTCAGCCGCAGGTCCCTGTCCATCCCGCCCTGCACTATGCCGAAAAGCGCCTGGTCTTCGCGCTTTTTGGCGTCCTTGCACCTTTTCGCCCAGCGGAGAGTCAACTCCATCGACTCCTTAAGGTAATCGTAGGTGCTGGGGTATGGAGCGCATTCGTCGAAGCACATGATGATATCCGCGCCAAGGGCCTCCTGTATATTTACCGCAGCCTCCGGCGTCAGGAAGTGGTATGAGCCGTCCAGGTGCGACTGGAACTTGACCCCCTCCTTCGTTATCTTCCTGAGCTCGCTGTGGGAAAAAACCTGATACCCGCCGCTGTCGGTCAGGATCGGCCTGTCCCAGCCCATGAACCCGTGCAGGCCGCCCAATTTTTGAATAAGCTCATGACCCGGCCTCAGGTAAAGATGATAGGTGTTCGACAGGATGATGCCTGCGCCCAGGGATTTCAGGTCGTCCGGCGTCATAGTCTTCACCGTTGCCTGAGTCCCGACGGGCATGAACACCGGCGTTTCAATATCCCCATGAGGGGTCTTTATCAGCCCAAGCCTTGCCTTGCTGCCCGTATCGGCGCCTAGAAGTTCGAAGCGGAAAATCATGAGACGTGATTTTATGAATTTTTCGGGCCTTTTGTCAATTAAATAAGGATAGGCAGGAACAAAATGTGGACACTAGCAAGGGAGAGAATAACTCGGCGGGTGGCTGGTGGATACGCTTTTTTTCGGGATGATCATTATTCGCTACCAGATCTTAAGCCGCATATCCCTTTCTACGCTCAATATGACATCCCTCAAAATAACCTATCCACCAGCCACCCGCTTAAACATATCTTCTAGTTTACACTCTGCCTGTTTTAATCCGCTTTTACCTCAGTCCGTTATCTCCGGACGGCAGTGTATTCATGGCGCAATAGGCATCCTTCTTTGGAGTGATCTCCCAAGGCGTCTTACCGTAATCGTACCCGGTAATGTCCTGAAGCTGACAGTCAGGGCACATGCTTGATGCGAAATCAAGCGCCTCGCCCTCGCTCCTAGCCGGGATATCCTTCACCATGCAGCTGTTGTCCGGGCCTCTGAAGCCTATGGTGTAGTCCTTTATATCACCAAGGTCGTTCCTGTCGTACATATCTTCGCCGACCGGACCCAGGCTGCTGCCGCCCAGGGCGGGGCTCTGGAACATCCCCGGCATCGGATTTTCGTACTGCCCTCCGGCAATTCCCGCCCGAGCGAAGGAAAGAACGGCCAAGGAAACCGCGGCAAATACGGTTAATCCAAAATATCTGGCCTTCATTGTCTCACCATTCCCTTTACTCGTACAGACGGCAATAGGCATCGGCCTTCGAAATGACGTCGAAAGGCGCTACGCCTGTCGCAAAGACGTTGGTCTTGTCCTTGATATCGCCTTCCATGTCATGCAGTCTCTCGTTTGTCAGGTCCTGGACCATGCAGTCGGGACAAACCTCTTTCGCGTATTCAAGGGCTTCATCCGGGCTTGTCGCGGCTATTGTCTCGACCATGCAGGTATCAGGGCCGCGAAAGCCTATGCGGTAGTCGTGGGTAGCCGGTTCTCCCGGGGCTAGCACGGCGTTTCCGGTAGTCGGCAGCGTGTAATTGAACTGCTGGACATCCTCCGCAAAGACTACGCCGGCCGCCAGCAGTACTCCGGCAAAGGCAAATATTAAAATCCTCATATTCCACCTCCAACTTCAACTTACCTATATTTAAAATTATAGCTCAAAACAGGCTTTTCGCAAAATCCCGTCAATTAATAGTTGCAAATTTTGTCCTGAAATAGTAATTTATTAAAACTGCGTTCTAAAAAAGGGGGTGGTTTCCGCCGCCTGATGCCTGTCAATGCGTCTAAAGCCGTCTGACTAATTCATAAGCAATGGAGGTTAGTTTATGGAAGAAGTAAAGAAGAGAGGTTTAAACGAGGACTGGTTGGCGGTAATTATCGGCCTTTTCATCTTTTGCCTGTCGCTTCTATCATTCACCGGCACGGACGTCTTCGGCTGGGGGATAAAGACCAACGTCTGGATAGACCCGGCCAAGATCATGACCCCTCTCTCGGACCATTATTCCTGGATATCCGGCCCGATGTCGCTATTTTTCACCTATCTTTTCTTGCTCGTCATAATGACCATCGGCGCAAAGGCGCTGGGCCTGAAGCTCGGGAAGTTCGTCGTCGGGTTCACCCTGGTCTTCTTTATCAGCTACGTCTGCTGGGCCTGCGGCAGTTTCGCGTATATCGCGGCCACCCCCGATAAACTCGGGAAGTTCGGCATACCGTGGTCGCTGAACCTCACCGGCGAGGCGGGCTTCATAATCGCACTATTGGCCGGTCTTTTCGTCGGTAACCTCACGCCCGGCTTTGCAAGGAAAATTGATGCCGCCGTACGCCCCGAATGGTACATCAAGACCGCCATAGTGATACTCGGCGCGGGGCTTGGGGTCAGGGGCGTCGAGGCGATGGGCCTGGCGTCCAGGGTTATGTTCAGCGGCCTTTGCGCGATTATCGGCGCATACCTCATCTTCTGGACGCTCACATATTTAATCGCCAGGAAATATTTCAAGTTCAGCAGGGAGTGGGCGGCCCCGCTCGCTTCCGGCATATCCATCTGCGGGGTATCCGCCGCCATAGCGACCGGCGGCGCAATCCGGGCAAGGCCGATAATCCCGATAATGGTCTCATCCCTGGTCGTGATATTCGCGGTGGTCGAGCTCCTTGTCCTGCCGTTCATGGCGCAGCACTTCCTCTACAGGGAGCCGATGGTGGCGGGGGCATGGATGGGCCTCTCCGTGAAGACCGACGGCGCAGCCGTAGCCAGCGGCGCGATAACCGATTCGCTCATCCGAGCGAAGGCCATGGCCGCGCAGGGGATAAACTACAAGGACGGCTGGATT